>Ga0209514_10000043_pt1 | contig 319537 bp, 349 predicted proteins | sample Subgrocontami58m_FD_187452 | JGI IMG/M metagenome (GOLD analysis project Ga0209514, IMG submission 187452) | Subsurface groundwater microbial communities from S. Glens Falls, New York, USA - GMW37 contaminated, 5.8 m (SPAdes) (version 3) | ecosystem: Environmental > Aquatic > Deep subsurface...
ACTTTTACTTCCATTTCGTCCTATTGTATCTCAACGAGCAAGCGTTCGGGCTTCTTCCACCCTGCCTTGAAAGGCAGGGTATAAAGATCTGTTTCAATTAGAAAACACTGAAGAACCAGCATTCGAACTTGATGGTGATACCAAATTTCCCTGGGGAACCGGAGGCGGTGATTTTTGGAACGCGAGGACACCAACATATTATTATGGAGATGAAATTGGTGATGTAGTTAATTTAGCGCCGCCACATGAACGGGTTCCAACCCTAGTGACACAAGCTCAATTTAAGAAAGCGTATGCCGAACACAATGGAAACTTAAGAGCGGTCGCTAACGAATTCGGTTTTCATCAGCAGACTGCTGTAAATTACGCAGTGCGTTGGGATCTTAAAGTCAAAGACGAGGGACGACCGTCAGATTTGACACCGTTACTTCCAGAGATTGCGGCTGATCGGGAAGCAGGAATGAAATGGCGTAAACTAGAAGAGAAATATGGTTTTCCATCCGGTACTATAAAACAAGCACTGCGACGTCATGGATTCAATACGTAGGATGAAATTACGGTTCGAGGCGTTTTATCCAATCAAATTTATTTAAACCCTTATCATACGAATACACGTCAGAAACGTCCTGATTTTTCATCGAAAACATATTCAAACAATCAGTCCAATCGACGTTATTAATCTCATAAAAATTCATTGTAGTTATTAACAATTTTTTGTTATCGATTTCGATATCTGCAGTTAATATTTTTTGCATACATCTCACAATATCTTGTTTTGCAATTCCATACCCCGCTCTCATAACCCACTCCATTTCCGATATGACTAAACTACTCGTACATAAATAAGCTTCCCCATTTAAAAGCTTGTATGATCTATCGGATTTTAGCCCTTTTCTTACAAATGTTTCTACGAAAATGTTTGTATCAACGAAACACTTTTTCATACTTCCATGAGCCTCTTCGCTTCCTTTTTTTGTGCCATTTTATATACTCGGTCATATGAATATTTCTTCGCGATCGGGTTGTCTGCCAAAAACCCATGGAGATCCTTCCATGAATCTTCAACTTTTTCCAGAACAATGGTATTATCTTTCACCTTTGTCCACATCTTGCTCCCTTTACTCAATCCCAATAAGGAAACAATGGATACCGGCAACGTGAGCTGATTTTTTGAGGTCAACGTCAATAGCGTGTTCATGCCTTACTTTTATCATATCCCTTACTTTTTGTCAATATCCTTACTTTTATCTTTCAATTGACATCACGTACCACTAGTGGTACGATTCCTTTATATGAAACAACTACCTTCCGCAATGCCAGCCAATATGGCGCGTACCAATTTTTATCAGCTTATCGAAGAGGCAGGCGAGGACATGCGCCAGTTCACCATTGTCCACCGCAATGGAAAACCAGTCATAATGATGTCTGTCGCCGAATTTGAAGGATGGCAAGAAACCCTTGAAATTATGAGTGACAAAAAACTCGTTGCCAGCCTAAAGAGAGCAGAAAAGGAATTGAAAGATGGCAAGGGCATACCTTGGGAAAAAGCTAAAAAGATGTTAGGATGGAAGTAACGTTCTATGGAAATTATTGTTGCCCCTGAAGCTCTAAAAAAACTCAAACGAATTACTGCGCGTGACAGAAAAAAAATAGAACAAAAAATCAAAATAATCCAGTCTGATCCGCTTGCCGGAAAATTACTTCTTGGCGAATGGTCGGGAAATAGAAGTATAAGAGCATGGCCACTTCGAATTATCTATAGCATAGACACGGAAACGCAAACAATTTATATACGGCACATCGACTACCGCGGTAGCGTCTATAAAAACTAAAGAAGTATTTTCCTACTGAGCCAGAATTATCTCCTCCATCTTCTGTTGAAAATCAGAGGCGTATAAATACGGCAATGTCCCCGGAGTAGTAAACGCATGAATTATTCGAGGTAATGAAATTTGTTTACCTGCTAGTCCCGGAGAAAAAAATTTATTTTTCCCCTTCTCCTCATCTACACTAATTATTTCATGACCTACCTCCTGCGGTTTAAATGTAAAGCCTTTGTTGTGATTCCGTACATCTAGAAATCCGTATGTAAATACACCACCTCTCACATCAAATACGAGACTCATACTCTGCCAGCCCATGGCTGTTGGAAATGATATTCCAATCTCTTGTTTAAACCCTTGCGTCAAAGGGGTGATGTGTACTGCTCCCATCTGACTGAGAGGATATATGGTTCCGAAGATAGTTGCTTTTGCTAACTGGAATTCTCCTTTGTGGGGAAAAAATTCGTCCCTCACAACTTCAGCCGTCTCATGTATTCTCTCCCGAACACCCGAACCCAGATTAAATCCTGGAATCTGTTCTAAAACTCCCAAAAGTGCGCTGCCCGCTGTATCGTGCTGTGCTTTTTCTAATTCCCCATAGGCTTGCCTGAGTAATTCTGAATCCGGCAATGGTGACGTTGGTTGTACAAAAGTCATATCAATAATCCTTTCATAGTTTTCGGAATTTCCCCTGCTAAATCCGTCGCGTTAAAATAGGGACCGACTTTTTTGTAGAGTTCGTCGCCGGCCTTTTTGTTAATAAAACTTCCGGCAATCGAAGCCAGGAACGGATCGTTTTTGCAGGCCAAAGCCGCGATGAGCCCTGCAAGCACATCCCCTGTCCCGCCTTTGGTCATTCCTGCATTCCCGCCTTCGATAGTACGGCAATTTCCTGCGCCATCACACGCGATATCGCGTTCCCCTTTCAGAAGGACGATGCAATTATAGTTTTTTGCTATGTCTTCAATTTTTTCAGTACCAAAAACCATGGTATATTCTCCGTGGTGTGGGGTTAAAATCGCGTTTTTGGGAATAAGTGATACGTCCATCATCTGGAGTGCTCCTGCGTCAATCACCCACTGTTTCTTTGGATATTTGGCAAGTAAATAATTCGTCAGCGCCTCTGTCTGCCCACCTCCATCTTCCATGGATATAATGTCTTTTAAATTTTGAGTTTTAACTTGTAACTTTGAGTTTTGAGTTTTGAGTTTTGAGTTTTCACTCCGCTCCATCCCAGGCCCAATAAGTATACAGTCATCCTCTTTTATGTAATCCTCTACGTCTTCCCGACGGACAACGATCCCATTTCGAAACTCTTCCTTTGCCTTCTGGACGATCTCGTTGTTTTCCGGTACTGAACAGTAGTGGACAAGGTCGACGATCCTTGAGGCTACGGTGAGCGCCCACAAGCTTGCTGCATGGAATAAATGACTCCCGCCAATAATAAGGAGCCGACCGTTTTGCCCTTTATGAGAACTGCGAGATGGAACATAAAGTTTTTTAAAATCATCTATGGTAACTGGTTTCATAGTGAGATTCGTTGTGCTGCCTTTGGAATAATGTGTATTATATCGCGATCTGCTGAGGTTACGATAGTTTGCTGTCTGCCGATAAGGTCAATAACGAGATTTCTATGTGCCTCGTCAAGTTCTGAAAAAATATCATCTAAAAGAAGAATTGGTCGGTCACCGGACTCGTGCTCTATATACGAAAGTTCGGCAAGTTTTAGCCACAAAACAGCAAGTCGTTGTTCACCTCTACTCCCATATTTACTTAATACAATGTTTGAACTTTCTTGTCTCTTGTCACGCTTGTCCTGCTTGTCCCGAGACTTTCCGAGGGAAGTCTTTCCGAAGGATGTCTCTTGTCTCCTGGTGATGACAAAGTCGTCCCGATGTGGTCCTACAAGCGTCGCTTTCGCCGAAACCTCTTCGTCTTTATATTGATCAAGTCGCGCCTCAGAAATGACACTCTTATCATATTCTGTACTGTATTGGATATTTGGTACTGAATACGTATTAACAAAGTTAATATACTCCTCTCGTTTGTTAGTTATATAGCCACCCGCTTTGATAAGCAGTTGATCCCAAAAAAGGAGTTGTTGTCGATGTGCTGTTCCTTCATTAATAAGATCCAAAAGCCTATTGCGCTGCCTCAAACCGCGCTCATAAGACATGAGATTTCTTCGATACTCCCGGTCAACCTGAACAAGGACGCTATCTAAATATTTTCGTCGCAAACTCGGACTATCAGTAACAAGCTCAAGATGTTCCGGCCAAAAGAGGACGGCTGACAAGTTTCCTACAAAATCAATTGCTCTCCTTGCCACTCCATTGACGAGGTATTTCTTAAGCTGTACTTTTTGCCCCTGCACTTCACCGTTTGTTATTACTAACTCTAACTTAACACCATCAGGCGCGGCGCGGCGAATCTTTTCGAGCACCGTCATATCCTCTTTGGATATACTTGATAGAGAAAAAGCACTTGGATTTGACGGATGCGCAGCAAAAGACGAGCCGCGCACAGCGCCGGATTCTATCTCAGCAATCACTCTGCCAATATCACTGCCCCAAGTAATTGCCTCTCGATCGGCATCTGCCCGAAAGCTTTTTCCAGTTGCCATCATCATGATGGCTTCAAGAATATTGGTTTTTCCAGCTGTATTTGGCCCTATAATTAAAGTAGTTTCCGAAGAAAATTGAAATGTTGTCTTTTTGTAACTTCGAAAATTCTGGAGTTTTAATTCCTGAAGAATCATTCTGTCATTCTACCACGAGAAAGGTTGTAGCAACACGAAAAAAGTCTTTTCCTGTCTTCCTATCTTGCTATCTTCCTATCTTGCTACTCGTGCTATTCAATGGTCGTACCGACGAACTCTTTTCCATCAAGTGCACGACCAACATTATCCAAGTCTTTTCCGCTGAGAATTTTTACTGTAACTCCAAGTTCACTTGCCAGTCGACTGGCAACCGGATCAAATGGGGCATTAAGTCCCGGAGTCCATTTATCCCCGATCATTTCTCGATATTTTTTCCACGTTATTTTATCAAGTGGCTTAGCATCAGGAAATTTTCTTGGGTCTTTATCATAAACTTTATCGACATTGGTTAAGTTTAAAACTGTCGAAAGACCATAATCCTGACAGAGCGTTACTGCACAATAATCTGTACTCCATCCTGGTTTCCACCCCGCAGCAACAACGACTGGTTCTTCAACTTTTCGTATAATTTCATAATGTTTTACAACATGAGGATGCGCTATTTCGCGAAATATGGTCCGAATAAGGTGTGCGTTTAGTCTCGTTGCGTGGATGCCGATCCAATCCAAGTCCTCATCAGTTATTTTGTGCTTGATGATTGATTCTCCAGCATCTCGATAGTGCCGGGCAGTTGACCCGCCACCAGTAACAATAAAAAATCTCCTCTTTTTTGAGGAGATTTGGTTTCGGATAAAAGTGTTTAAATTAGTGAGGTACTGGGTATCAATACCGCCATTTGGAGAAATGAGACTTCCTCCAAGAGAAAGAACAAATACATCTTTGCCGATACTCATATATGTATATTATATCGTTTAAGAACACGCGCTTTTATCCGCGTGATCATATTGTATCTTATCAGATGATCAATTTTTGTCAAACCATTTGCTTTTAGCCTTCCATCCGTGCGAAGGCGCCGGAACGCTTGGCGCTTGCAAGACTTCGCCCAAAAATCACAAATGAAACCGCAAGGTACGCGACATTGACTATCGCTCCGACAGTCAACTGTTGCCAATCGACCCGGCCTGTCGCAAGCTGATAGCGCATCGACTCAAAGACAAATCGCGTGGGAAACAAATAGGTTATCCACTGGATACTTTCTGGAAATACCGAGACTGAATAAAATACCCCACCAAATGGCTGAACCAGAAATACGAGTGCCCAAGAAAGCGCTTGTACGTCAGTCCCGAAGCGAAATATGAGGCTTAACACAATAAATCCTGCTGCCCAGGAAAATAGAAGTAATTCAATATAATAGATTGGAAGCATAAAGCCAAAAGAAAACACGGAAAAATTATAGAGGAAATATCCTATCATCGCTGTCACCGCAAATGCTGCAAGAGATTTGATAAACCCGGAGATCATTTGACCGATGAGAAATTCATTTATAGATAAAGGAGTAACAAAGAGGCTACTAAAACTTCTCGACCAAATCTCCCAAAGCGCACCAACTGCTATCGCATATTGTCCAGTCCAAACAATATTCCAAAATATCATCCCTACCACCACCGAAACTGCTTGTGCTCCATTTCCGCTTCGTGCAAGCGATGATGCGATAAACACAAATACAAGCATTTGAAGGGCGCTGTTCCAAAATAAATCCACCCATTGTTCCATGCTATGGGTAAAGTGATACCACGTATGGAGAAGTACGACAAAAATTCTTTTCATCGATAATGCTTCACTTTGCATATGTTCCTCCTGCGATAGATAAAAACACATCTTCCAAATCCGGTTTTTCTATTTCGATATTGGTTAGCCACACGCCATCGCTGCTTAGTCCAAAAAGTACAGCCGGAAGATCTTTTTCAGAAGCTTTCACTGATACTACCTGCACTCGGGGAAATTCATATTCATGTCCTTTGCGTTTTAGATACTCTTCAACTGGTTTTTTCTCGCCATCGTAGGTTATCGTAAGCGTACTATCGCCCACTCGTTTTGTAAGACCCAATGGGGTGTCTTCTGCGATAATTTTACCGTGGTACAAAAATATCACGCGGTCACACAACCGTTCAACTTCCTCCATATTATGACTGGTATAAAGAATTCCGACTTTTTCGTGTTTTTGTAAATCTAGCACTAGTTCAATCACTTTATTGGCAATTTCTGGATCTAAACTTGCCGTTGGCTCATCCATGAGAATCAATCGGGGTTTATTTAAGAGTGCCTTAGCAAGGATCACTCTTGTTTTTTGTCCTGAGGAAAGTTTCCAAAAAAGCATATCTCTGGCTGACTTTATATCAAGTAGATCGAGTACTTCATCAATTCTCTTATTTGGATGTTCTACGCCATAAAGTCTGGCATAAATATTCATATTTTGCCACACCGTCATACGCCCCTGCAGGTGATTGTAGGCACTGGCAAAGTTGATATGGGACATGATAGACGTCCTGTGTTTCGTAAATTCTTTACCAAAATAGAAAATTGATCCACTCGTTGGCGTAGTAAGACCCAATAGCATCTGGATAGTAGTCGTCTTTCCGGCTCCATTAGGCCCTAAAAGTCCCACGATCTCCCCTTCCTTTATAGAAAAAGAGACATTATCTACAGCGCGAAACTGCGCATAATCTTTAGTAAGTTCTTTGACGTCTAGTAAAAGTTCCATAGTCTACTCCTTTTAGCGTAGCACAAAAAAATCCCTCAGCAATGAGTAAATAAATGAGAAATCGAAGAGGCACGTTACTGTATCGCTTTTTCTACAAACTCTTTAAGCTCGCTCTTAAACCGCTTCTTGCTAAACTTCTCCGCCTGTTCAATGCAGTTTTTATAATACGTATCAGACGTATTCGTCTTATTAGACCTTTCAAATTTTCCTATTGCCTCTACTAGGTTCTCCACCGTGGGCTCTCGGAATAATACTCCCGTTTTCCCGTCAATGACACTCTCAACGACGCCACCCTGCCCTAGGGCTATCACCGGCGTACCGTGGGCCATCGCCTCTACCGGCACCATGCCAAAATCTTCATCCAGGGCACAGAAAATAAGCGCCTTCGCCCCTTCGTACAGTTCGGCAAGCTCACTGTCAGACACCGACCCGAGAAACTCGACCGTCGGACCTGCGATAGAGCGTAAGTATTCCTCTTCTTTCCCTGATCCTACTATCTTAAGAGGCAGTTTGAGTTTGTTCACCGCCCCTATAGCCACATCCACCCGTTTAGAAAACGTTAGTCTCCCAACGGACAAAAAATATGTTCTTTCAGTTTTTACTTTTGAGTTGTAATTTTGAGTTTTGCCTGTCCCGAGTATTTCCGAGGGAAGTTTTGAGTTTTGAGTTTCAATCGGCGGGTATATCACCGTACTCTCTCTTCTGTAAAACTTCGCGACTCTTCGTGCTGTTTCTTTTGAATTAGCGACAAAGTAATCAACCCGTTGCGCCGTCTCGAAGTCGTATTTGCGAAGAAAAAAGCTAACGATTGTCGCATACACACGTACCGGCCAATATTTTTGTAAATTACTCCCCGTCGCATACCCATAGAGATTGCGCGGTGGATGGTGAATGTAACAGATATGAATAGCGCCACTCCTGCGTGCGGGGAGATGCGACGTTTCGAGCGACGTCATGGCCTGGGCTCCATTGCGATCATGGAGAGATAATAGATCTGGACCTTGACGGCGCGAGAACGACGGCGCACCGACCTCAGCACGTTTAGTCTGAACTCCTCGACACATAAACCACCCACTTGAAGAGATCACAACGTCAAACTCTGACAGATCAAAGCTTTCCCAAATTTTAGGAGCAAGAAATCGAAGCGGTGAATGAAACTTTTTTACCAACCAATTTTGTTGCATCCAACTCGTTCTGATATCCCAATCGGCAAACCGCTGCCAATGCTGCCCCAATGCTTCTTTATCCACAAACGACGTATAAAGTGGCGCTTCCGGCCACATCTCATGCAAGGTTTCCACAACCCTTTCCGCACCTCCATACTCACGCAAAAAATCATGAACCAGTGCAATTTTCATATCGACTGAAAAACCATTACAAAACTTCTATCAACTGTTCGACAGTCAGTTCTGCTTGCCGAAGAATAGCACGAAGCGTGCCCTGGGGAATAGGCTTGGGATGCACAGCTACTTGCGTCCACCGCCCGTCGGCATGAGCAAGGCGCACATGACTACCACGGCTTCCCGCTTTATGAAAACCCAATTTCGAGAGCGCCCGTATGAGTTCTTTTCCTTTTACATTCCGGGGTAATTTCGTCATACCGCAAGAGATGCTCGAAGATTGACCGGGACCTTCACTCTGGCAGAAGCAATAATTTGCTGTACTATATCATCTTCCGGAACTTCTTTTTTACCCTTTACCAACGCTTCAACCGCAAGCTCAATACCGTCTCTGATGCTCGTCAGCACATCTTCCACCGTGTCTCCGTAATCAGATATACCCAGCGTCGGGCAAACCCCCACATATACGCGAGACCCGTTCTCGTATGTCTCAGGCTCAATGATAATGCGATAGTTCAAAACATTCTTCTGCATACACGCGTAGTATACGCCAACATCGTAGTCTGGGCAAGAATTTGGCTCAAAACAACTCCTGCTGTTCAGTTTGTTTTTCTTTTGGCTTTTTCTCTTTTATCTTTTTTGTCTCCTTTGGCATCGCTTCACCACCAGCCAATCGTTTGATAAGCGACGGGAAATGATATTGCGCAAGTTTCGCCCGGACGTTAAGCGTATCAAGAGTTTCGATTTGAGCTTGCTCCTCATCAAAATCAACCGGCGCATTGGTTCGTATGGTTGCCAAATCTTTGGAAAGTTTTGCCGCTTCGATTCCATCCTGCAACTTCAATACGATAGCCTCTGAAACACCTTGTAGTCTTTTATCATTTCCGTGTATTGCCTTATACAACGCTTCAACATTCTTAAAAGTAGCAAGAAGTCCGATCGCTGTCTTTGGTCCTATGCCGGTAACTCCTGGGTAGTTATCTGAAGCATCTCCCATAAGCGCTTTTAAATCAGGGATAAGATCTGGGGCGACCCCCATTTTTTCCTCAACATCTTTTTGTCCAAATAATTTCCCCTCAGACAATCCCTTCGTCGGCATAAAGACGAGTATCCGATCATCCTTTACTAATTGTAGTAAATCGCGATCTCCGCTAACAATTACTACTTGCATAGGCGTCTGATCAACACGTGATTGAGGAACATGATGGACACATGATGATTTTTTCATGTGTTGCTCATGTTCTTTTATCATGTGTTGATCGGTCGCTTGCTTGGCAAGCGTGCCAATCACATCGTCTGCTTCAAACCCCGCTGCATCATATATCGGTATGCCAAATGCGCGGACGACATCTTGGACTTTGGGAATTTGCGATGATAATCCTTCTTCCATCTCCGGTCGTTTTGCCTGATAGTCTTTATATAATTCTTTCCGAAACGTCGGCTCCGGCCGATCAAAGGCAACCGCCAAGTGAGTCGGCTTAAGGTCGGTGAATAATTTGATGAGGATTGAGGTAAATCCGTAAACTGCATTGACTAAGCTACCATCAGGCGCAGTCAATGGGGGCAACGCATGATACGCACGATGAAGGATGGCATTGCCGTCAATTAAAACAAGTCGATTGACACCTGATGGAAGAACATGATCAACACGTGATTGATCAACACCTGATTTATCCATATATTCTCCTACAAATCTGTAATCGTCGTGTACCGAAATTTAAAAGTAATCCTACTCGATACCCGGTTGTTTTTAGATAATAATTGAGCTGAGTTCCGGCTGATAGCGGCAAATCGGAAAGAGCTTTTAGTTCAAGGATAACTTTACCGTCGATTAAGAAATCAGGTACATAAATACCCACAGGTTTATCTTTAAATTTCACTTGCAAATGTGGCTCTCGGACATGACCAATATCGTGTATTTTTAGTTCTTCTTCAAGTGCCCTTTGATAGACGTGCTCCTTGTGTGCTGATCCTAACTCTTTGTGAATTACATATCCCATGCCAATAAGCGTATATGTTATTTCTTCAAATATTGGAGGACTTTTCTGAGGACGTGGCATGTCTTTATCATGTGTTGATCACGTTCTTAAATCAAGTGTTAATCCTACTTGCTCGACCTTTCGGTCCACCCATCAGCTGTTCGAACTCTTCGCTCTCAAGAGTTTCTTTTTTGACAAGCTCAGCTGCAATAAGATCGAGTTTTTTCTTATGTTTTTTTAGGATCTCCGCTGCCTTTCTATACCCTTCATCAAGCAGTTTCTTCACTTCCCGGTCTATGGCTCCCTGCATTTCTTGAGATATCTGATTTTGTTCCATGTATTGCTTTCCCCATTCCGTGATATCCATCTGCGGACCGAAGTTGATAGGACCCAGATCACTCATGCCAAACTCCATCACCATAAAACGGGCAATCCTTGTTGCCTGATCTATGTCGTTAGCGGCACCACTGGTCATTTCCTTAAAAATAAGCTGCTCAGCAGCACGTCCACCCATGGTCATCGCAATTTCTTCAATGAGTCGAGATTTCGTTTCATGGAGCCGGTCTTTTTCCGGCGGAGACATGGTGTAGCCAAGCGCCATACCGCGCGAGACAATACTGATGCGGTGGACGATATCAAGATTTGGAAGATTATACGAAACCACCGCATGTCCTGCCTCATGATATGCAGTCATTTTTCGATCAAGATCTGATTGCAATCGTTTCTTTTCCGGACCAAGCTTTACCTTCGTTGCAGCCTCTTCAATGTCTTTATATTCGATTTCTTTTTTGTCAAATCGTGCTGCAAAAATTGCCGCTTCATTAAGCATATTTTCCAAATCTGCTCCGGAAAATCCAACCGTCCGCTTGGAGACTTTATCCCAATCAAGGCCTAAGACAAACGGCTTTCCTTTTGCATGAATTTTCAATATATCTTTGCGGCCCGCCATATCCGGAAGGTCGAGAACGACTCTTCGATCAAACCGCCCGGGTCGAAGAAGGGCTGGATCCAAGAGATCTCCGCGATTAGTCGCTGCGACGATAAGTACCGTGGTATTGGGCTCAAATCCATCCATCTCGACAAGTATCTGATTAAGCGTTTGCTCCCGCTCGTCGTGTCCACCCATGATGCCCACACTGCGCATCCGTCCGATAGCATCAATTTCATCGATAAAAATAATAGCTGGTGCATTCTTTTTTGCATTGGAAAATAAGTCTCGTACACGAGCAGCACCTACACCCACAAGCATCTCCATGAATTCACTTCCCGCGATACTATAAAAAGCAGTCTTTGCCTCACCCGCCATGGCTTTGGCGAGAAGAGTTTTCCCCGTACCACTGGGTCCAACTAAGATGACCCCTTTGGGAGTGCGTGCACCCAGCGCCTTGTATTTGGCTGGATTTTTCAAAAAGTCGACGACTTCTTCCAGTTCCTTTTTGGCTTCATCAACTCCCGCAACATCGGCAAATGTGATTTTTGGTAAATCTTTTTGAAATATCCGCGCTTTGCTTTGCCCGAAGGAAAATAGACTATCCTGCGCCCCGCGCGCCTGACGAAAAAGAAAAAGAAAAAAGAGGACCGTGAGACCGAGGGGTAATACATTGGAGATGATCCCCGCCCACAATTGACCGAGACTTAAATCTTTGATTTTTATTTCAACGGATTTGGGATCTACACCAGCAGACTCAAGTACCTTAAAAAGCGAATCCTGGGGTTCTTTGTGAGAGACGAACTTCTCTCCTCCTTTATAAAGGATTACGAGCTTTGACTCTTCTACTTCGATCTTTTCTATTTTTCCGTCTTTAATGTCAGAGACAACAGTAGAAAGAGGTTTTTCTGGAAGTAAACTCGTTTTATCCCCGAGACTTCCAATGAGAGAAAAAACGAGAAAAAGCACAAAAAGCCCGATGAATATATTTTTGAGGTTTAAATTGAGCTTAAACTCAAATAACTTTCCGTACTTTTTATGGTTTCCATTTCCTTTTTTTAGTGATTTTTGTGTCGATTTTTCTGGCATAAATAGATAAATACGTATATCGCGTACGAAGACTGAGTATACCACGATTAAAAGCTTACTGCACTTGACCAAAAAGATCTTAGCCAGGTAACTCTTTGAGGAGACGGTAAACATCACGGCGATGACGGATGAGAACAATCGTGATGTGGTCGCTCGTTTTGTAATAGACGATCCTATACATCCCGACTCTCACTCGATAGATATGCGGATACCCAACAAATTTTTCCTCACCCGCTACGTTTGGCAATGGTAGAGCACGGATTTTTTGGGCAAGGGCGAGTTGGTCAAATTTGGGAAGCTTCCGGAGCTGTTTTTCAGCCCGTGGCGACAGGATAACTTTCATATTCCAAGATCTTTGGCCACAGCTTCAAAATCTTTTCCTTTGGAAAAATCTGTCTTTTTGACGGCTGTCGTATCAAGATAATCTTCGATAAAAGCAAGCATCTTTTCATATAGATTCTTACCAATGAGATAGGCCTGTACTTCATTTCTATTGTGAACAGCCACTGGATAGTCCGTCGCTTGCGCGATCACGGAAGAAGGATTCATCTTTAATTGAGAGATAGATGTGGTGGTCATAGAAGAAAGTGTACCAATTTACTGGTCACCTGTCAAGACCTGTTCAATGGTCATTTAATCTTCCCATTTTCATTAGTCGGATTATTACCGTATCTTTGCCCCCACCGGTCTCGTGAAGCGAGATCTGGCTCCGCCAGACATCCTTATCGAATCTTGGCTCCTATGGGAAGACCATCCGCGGATACAAACACGGGCTTTTTTTCCGATCCGTCGACAGCCAATATCATCCCCTGGCTTTCCTCATCCATCATTTTTCGTGGGGCGAGATTGGTAATAAAGAAAAACTGCTTATTCAAAAAATCCGAAGGCACGTACCCAAACCCCCGCACGCCGGTAAAAATTATCCGTGTTTCCGCTTGTCCTGAGCTTGCCGAAGGACCAAAATCCACGACCAGCCGGATGAGCTTCTCGCTCCCCTCTTTATTACTGGCCTCAATCACTTTCCCGACCCGCAACTCCACGCGAGAAAAATCATCAATCGTAATTGTTTTCAAGGTTGGACCTTGCAGAGCAAGGTCCAACCTTGCAGAAATACCAAACGAATATCTGTTCACAAGTCCCACCGCATCCCGCACCTCGCTCATGGTTTTTGCAGCCACAGCACCTGCTTGTGCCGCGCCGTCGCCCAGTATTCTTTCTACCATCTCGGGTTTTGCTTTCAGTTCCTGATAAACTTTTCTCGCCGGCGCAAAAGTTTTCATAAGCGATTCGAATAGATAATTTTTTACCTCAATATCTGAGACTTTCCCTTCTGTATAGAGCTTTTTAAGTTCGTCTACTTTCGTTGATTCTCCAAAAAAGTCGAGGTAATGAAGCACCATGTTTCCTTCTACGTGTCCCGGGTCAGTGACATGGATTCTTGTAGGATCTGTATATGTTCCCATCACTTGTTTTCTAATTATTTCTTCATCATCAAAAATACTGATGAGATTTCCTAAGCTTTTACTCATCTTTCGTTTTCCATCCGTTCCAAGGATCACCGCAACATCTTCCGGGATGTACGCCTCGGGCAACGGGAAGACCCCGACTGTTTTAAGGTCGGACCTTGCTCTGCAAGGTCCGACCTTTTGTGGCACAGGGAATATTTTATTAAACCTCTCCGCTATATCTCTTGTAATTTCTATATGCTGCTTTTGATCCTTCCCCACTGGCACGAGATCGGGTTTATAAATAAGGATATCTGCCGCCATGAGAATGGGATAATTAAAAAGCCCCATATTGACATCATCTTCTTCCGTCTGATTTTGAAGTTTATCTTTATATGCATGTGCGCGCTTGATGAGCCCTAAGGGAGTGACATTATTGAGAATCGATTGAAACTCAGTGTGCATGGGTACATCTGATTGACGGAAGAAAGTCACATTTGGTAATCCTGAGCTTGTCGAAGGACCTAGCTCACCCATGAGAAGCGACAATTCATTGAGAATTAAAGTTTCAGTATTATGTATTAAGGAAGATCGATCTTGCACCGTCGTAAGCGCATGGAGATCAGCAACCATGAGAAAACACTCATGATCATCTTGTCCTGAGCTAGCCGAAGGACGAGCAAGAGTAATAAACTGCTTTACCGCCCCCAAATAATTACCAATGTGAAGACTCCCATCCCCGCTGGGCGTAATGCCGGATAACAATCGTTTTTTCATAGATCCTCTTTTAGAGACACTTTTCTGATTGTATCAGATTAGTGTCTCTTAAATCCGCCTGAGAGCGCTCCGTGAGCCGTGTACGAATAGTACCTGAAGGCGAACGGTAAGCTCCGGCGGGCTTTGTATAATACCGTTTTAATACTGCGTTTGCGAGAAAGGAAATCATATGCGACACTGGTCAGCCACCGTGCATACCTCCGATCGTTCCCGCCCACGATCGAAGAATATCTTTGTTAAATCCTGAACGGTTACTCTCACGCTAGATGACTTTCCCGTTGGAATCAATATACTATTCTCCCATCCAAAGCCTTTCCGATAACTTAGGGGGGCTGCCAGGTTTAAAACAATATGGGTTACCATATTTATACTTCAAAGTATATCCATGTAGTTTTTCGGCTTTTTCTCTTTTCATGAACTCCACCCTCCCATCAGAATGACAAATAGGTGCATTGTGCCAAGGTGTGCCGGTGTCGGCCCCACCAGGCAATAAATTTATTGCTACTTTGCCAGCATTTCCGAGATGGGGGTGAATGGAAAGTCTAATGCCCGGACAATATATTTTGATAAACCCATCAAAAGCTCGTTTACGAAACATCATTACTTGGGCGACTGTTTTTGCCTCCATCCTTCGATCTCTACGTAATTGTTTTTTGGATCGCCCTGTCAATGGTAGTTCAGGTAAATCATCAATTAGAAAAAGAGAAATTCCTTGGAAAGCGGCTAATTCTCCGGGATTTTCATAAACAAAATTCATGACTTGCCCGGGTGTAAGTGAAAAATCCTTAAGCATAGTTTCTCGACAGGCTTTAGAGTCTGAAACCTGTAGGATTTCTTCAGGGGTAACAAAAGAGATTAACGGTGCTTGACCATCGCAAATTTCTGCATATATTCTTTGCAACCCTTTTCTATATTTTTGCATTGTTTCATCGCTGATCCCGAGAATATCGGAATAAATCGCTCCGTCCAAAATAATTTGCATATTTACTCCAGCAAAGCCATTCCGCTTAAGTATGTTATGCATTTTTTGAAATATTCCGTGCAAAAATCTTAGTGAAATTTCTTCACCCAAATCGGGATCAGGACCAAGCACTTTCGTTTTTTCATTGGGAGATTTTGCTGGGAAAGCCGGTAAAACAAATGGTATCTCTTGACCACTTTGCAGACAAATTATCATTTGCTCTTCCATCTGCTGACTACCCACTGGATAGAACTGGTCGTAAGGTGATTTTTTTCTCAATTTTTCAAAAATGGCCATTACTTCACTTATAGATCCGGCTAATTCCTCCGAGCCAAACTAACCCCTGGGCCTCAATGGCCGGAGGGGTCTCCTTTCCAATTTGTTGACTATCTTGTTCTATTTTTGACATAAATTCCTTTCTTTTGGGCAATAAAAAAAACCCTTGCAAATCCCCTCCGCCAACTGACGGAAGAAACTTACAAGGGCCTTCGATTCTCAAGGCGCCTGCCCTGAGCTTGCCGAAGGGGTGCCACCCTTATTCGTTAACCCATTAAAAATCCCCGTCGCCGGGGAATACATGAAAACAATGAGTTAACCTCATTCTCACATGCTCCTCTTGATCACGTGTTGATCATGTTCTTTTATCTTGTGCTCATCACGTGGTCTCGCGACACATGGTGCCTTATTTTTACAGTCAGGCTTCTGGACTTGATTTAAGAGTCAGCTACCTCAGAACAATTAATAAGAATTAATTTCCTGAGTAAACCCGGTTCCAACCCTCCGGATCATCGCTTTTATTTACTTGAAAATATAGTATATCACATCTGTCAAATTGCCTACTCAAAATCGTATATTCTAACTCCGGGAATTTTTGCAAAATGCTTGTTGTTAAGCGTTACTATTTCCGCTCCGATTTCCAAAGAAGTCGCAGCAATAATATAATCTGGCGCACCTAGATTATCTGATATATCCCGATATAATTGACCTGCTCTCTCTGCGATATTTTCTGTCAAATCTATTTTTTGAAGCTTTGTTGTTAACCGTAAAATCTTTTGCCGGACAGATGTATCTTTTGTACTTTGTCCAGCAAATAATTCAAAAAGTACGATCGTAGGAAGATACAATGACGCATTGGAATCTATATCTTTTAGAAAATTTAACCAACTGGAGCCACCTCGCAAATGATCGATAAGAATGCTTGAATCTACAACTACTTTCATGATTTTTTATGTGCGACTTTGCGATCCCAATTCCCTAGCGTTGGCCATGCTCCCTTTTTGCGAAAAGGACTACTATATTTCTGCCCTTTCCAGATGCCATGGACGTCTTTAGAAGCCTGCAATAAGCCTTTCCAATCCACGGTTTTTTTTCTGGGTATGATTTCTGCAACCTCTTTCGTGTCCTTTTCAATTACCACAGACTTCCCCGAAACTACAAGCTCGAGGAGTTCAAAAAAATTATTTCTCGCTGCCGTTGCCGACATTCTGATTGTATTCATATATAGTAATTCTACCCTCTAATGTACATCTTGTCAATAGGAAAATAGCTATTATTCTAAGGGCTCGTTCGTTAATAACTTCATAGATATTAACGAATACGGCCCTTTGTGCCGCACCGAAGTAATCAAGTTATTATCGGATGCGGCCTATGATTCTTTCTTCATATTTAAGCTCTCCCCGATTTTTATAGCGCGTCGCCTCTGCTAAACCTGTAACAGCCATAACCTCATTGACCAGTGTTCCCTTTTCACATCCCTTTGGATTTTCTACAATTCCCGGTCGGGACGTATTGTAAGTCAGGTGCATATAATCTGCTGGTAAAAATGTTGGCTCTTTTTCACAATCCACCCAAACCCAAGCTAATATTCTGCCGTATTTGTCATCCTGATACCGATCATATTCCAGGTAGACCCGTTTCCCTCCTGTCAATTCCTTTAATTTCCTTTGCGATTCAATGTAATTGGGCACACCACGATCTGGTGAATTGATACCAATAAGTCTCACTGATCTGCCATTTTGAAGTATAAACGTATCACCATCAGAAACAACATCAACCACACCGCTTGAGGGAAATACACTGGTATTTTGATAATAATTTTGATTTTTGATGAGATCTTTTGGATTCCAACCAAGTGACAAAGCAAGAAGAATTCCCGGGATAAGGACGGCCGGAATTCCAATTGCTGCAAGCTTCTTGCCACTCCATGTCTCTTTCTTCTTTCTTGCCATACATTTTAGTCTACCAAAGACGCCTCTTGACATGTCAAGCAGAATGTACTAACGTTGTACGTACATATGCAGATACAAACAACAACTCAACTCACGCAACTTGGCAACAGTGACGCCGTCATTATCCCTGCTCCAATTGTTCGCGAAGCGAAATACAAACGCGGCCAAAAGTTTACCATCGATTATATTCCTCAAACCAATGGCTTCCTTGTTCGTCCAGTTGAAAAAACCCGGAAGACGACAAAACAATCAGACAGAGAATTTCAAAACTGGCTTACTGAGTTTATGAAGGAAAATGGAGAAATTCTCGATGAACTCGCAACACGTTGATATCGAAGATGCAATTGCCGTCCATGAAGCAGTCATAAAACGCGCAGGAACGAAAGCTGGTGTTCGCGATTTTGCTCTCCTCCACTCTGCAGTCGAACGACCTAAAGCTACATACGCAGGGCAAGATCTCTATCCAACGATCTTTGCTAAGGCCGCAGCGCTTCTCCAGTCACTTTGCATGAATCATCCGTTCACTGACGGAAATAAGCGGACGGCCTGGTCTATGACCCATAAATTTTTGTGGATGAATGGGTATCGATTAAAATCCAGTCGTTACGAGGCTGCAGATTTTATGATCTATGTCGACAATCAAAAACCGGATCTCAAAGAAATCGCCTCCTGGCTCCGGTCCCACAGCACCAAACGCTAAATCCTTGTAGAATTCTCTCCCTTTGCGCTATCATGCGAGGCATGATGAAAACCGTCATATTCGTTCTGGGAATTCTCCTTTTTATCACGGGAATATTTCTCATCGTTTCATTTTTGGGAACGATCTTTGGCCCGATGTTTACCGTTCCGTGGTGGTTTGACAAGTGGTTTGGGCGCCGGAAGCAAGGAACAAAAGACTCCAACCAATCCTCAACAAGTATTATAAAACAAGAATGAAAATCATTTGCTTGTGGAGGGTGCAGAATTAGCATCTTGTCACTTCTGATCTGTTATAATTATTCTATGTTTACCGGTTTTAGTCCTAGCTCTATCAGGCTACCTGGGAGCATACTCAATAGCGATAATCCAAATAAAGTATTTCTTGCGAAATTCATACTTTATTTAATGCTCGCAGTTACTATTATTATGATAATCACACAAATCATACTCCCAGCAATATTCCCAGAATATAAACAGTTCATTGAAGATCTTAATAGATAGTTTTTTTATTTGTTTGAGTACAGGGGAATACTATATTATCTAATAAGGAGGATTTTATGAAGACATTGAAACAAGACTTGTGGGTCCCGGTAGGACTATTTGAGATCGCTATTGGACTATACGGAATTATTATTCGGGCAATTCAGGGCATGGTATTGGGAGGAGCTTTTATAGGAATTATTCAAATCCTTGTAGGTGTTGCCTTACTGAAACGCAGCGTTTTTGTTTTCTGGTTAGGATTCATTTTATCCCTTGTAAGTTTGCTTCAACTTTTCAGTGTGTTCGGTAAAAACTTAGAAGCTCCGGCTATAGGAACACAGTTACCAGGAGTACTTCTGGTATTGTTTCGTTTTGGACTATACTTCATGCTTTGGAGGCAAATAAAAGTTAAGAAGTAAGAACCAGCTCAGCTTGTTTTAAGTTAGTTAATATATAGATGGCCTGTGACCGACAGGCTATCTTGATTTCTGTTCCGGGGCTCCAAAAAATCAGGACCTATTTTATTCAAATAAAGATATATACTCTGCAAACGAAAATACTCGGTTTCTCTTAAAGCCGGTAAGCTCTCTCAATATGCCTAAATCAACAAATTTTGATACCAATGGTAAAGCATTGGGATTTTTCATATCAAATATGCGTTCGACATCTTTTACCCGAATCATTGGAGTTCGAAATAAATAATCATAAAGAATCATTCCTTTTTCTGTAGACCGCCCTAGCTTAGCAACTTGTTTGATACCATGTTCACGAAGTTTAACTACTTTTCTAGCTGTTTCCACTGCTTTCTCAGATGTTTCAGTGATACCTTGAAGAAAAAATTCAAGCCATCCTTCAATATCGTCCCTTTCACGAAGCAAATTTAGGCGATCATAGTAAGTTTGGCGATTTCTTTTGAAAAAATCTGACAGATAGAGTAAGGGCTTACGTAATATCCTTTGTTGGCAGAGAAAAAATGTATTAAGCAATCGTCCTACCCGTCCGTTTCCATCTAAAAATGGATGGATTGTCTCAAGCTGAGCGTGAATTAGACCTGTTTTGATAAGAACGGGAGTCACCCCTACTCTATGCATATATTCTTCAAGGTTTCCCATAAGATTCATTACATCGGGGGCAGGTGGAGGTACGAATGTGGCTGTTTCAATGGTTGGTCCGCCGATCCAGTTTTGTGAAGTTCTAAATTCTCCCGGATTCTTTACTTCTCCTCTGACTCCATGAAGAAGTATCTTATGAATTTCCTTAAGCAACCGTAGCGACAAAGGAAATTCTTTCAGCCTGTCTAAACCATAATTCATAGCGGTTATATAGTTGATGACCTCGTCAACGTCTTTATGTATTTCTGTATCCTCAAGCTTCGCTTCTCTTTTCAAAACATCGATAAAAGTCGCTTGTGTCCCTTCAATTTGACTCGATATAGTAGCCTCCTTACGCATATACATAAAAATGAAAAAATCCACATTTGGTAATATGTCAGCCACGCCATCCAGTCTACCAAGCGCCAGATCTGCTCGTGAGAGAAGACTTTGGAGTTTATCTTCAGGATTAAGTTGGAAAGGAAGTGGGTTGGGAATAAATGCTTTGTAACGGGCATCGCCTTGAAGCTGATTTATATACTTACCTGTTCTCATATATCGTAGATAAGATTATCTATATCTATGTTTAGTAGTATAAAACATAGATAAGAATCTGTCAATATTATGTATGCGTAGGTATATTTAAGTTTGTTTACAATTCGAACTGATTATGGCTTGACCAGCGGCGGGACCGTCCTCTGCTGCCGGGGCCTCTTTATCCTAAGCTAGCCGTTTACCCTGAGTTTATCGAAGGGAAGAACAGGTCTGTCCGACTGTGGTGGAAAATCAGAACCTATTTTCTACAATACTTTACCCAGTTTCTATCACAAAAAAAATTAGATATATGGGTTAAAAGATTCCGGGCGCTCCCATTCATGATAATCCATTATTTTAAACTCCCATCCTCTCTCTGTTAGCGTACTTTCAAGTTCCTCAAGTAAACTACCAGCTCCTCTAATGTCCCATAAACTATCGCCAAAAGGCAATACTATTTCTTTTCCGTCGTTTGCAAGTGAGGCAGTGAGTGGAGAAACTATAAAATGCGCTTGTCTCAATCGTGCCAAAGGTAGCCTTACAATATCCAGAGGACTAATTTTACCAGGTGTTAGATCATGTTTACCAATATTACCCAAGTTGAGTCTTCCTAAACCATTTGTACTTAGAAATCTAAGATTTTTGAGCATTGCATAATCTGCTACTACTCCGTCTGGCTCTCTATCCTCTCTGATTTGACCATCAGGGTCAATTCTAATCGCGCCAAAATATACGACGACAAAATCTTGCCTACCGCGAGCGCGTGACATAATGTAGATACTGCTTATTCCAATGTCGACAATTCCATTTACCACCATTTCTCTTGCCATTTCACCAGCATCCATCCCTCCATATGGGAAGAGTACCTCTATCGTACGTAGTAATGGGTGTTCGGAAGGGGCTGTCACAATAGGATTATAATAAAAATGGAGTGTACTGACAATCCGAATGCACTATGCTAGTGAAATTACGGGTATATCCGCTTATGGCAAAAATCAGAATCTTGCTTCTTACATCTCTTCTATACGCACAAACTCAATGTCCACCTGTTCCCAGGGATGAACGTCTTTAATAGCTTTATCTATTTGTTTTGTGTGTTTGGCAAGGCAGGTCATTTCAATCCTGGCAACTGGGGATCTGGTTAGCTCTCCGACAGCTCCTTCAAACGGCCTCGCTCCTTTTTCAGTTTTCCAGTTTCCTTCTCCGTGAGTGATATACGCTACGTGAGAATAATTTCCGTACACTCCCGCGCCATTTGCTGAAGCTGTCTTAATAATTCGATCAACAATTTCCTTATTATCAGGACAGTACACATAAAATTTATACTTCATGGGTTTATTATAAACTATGGTGAATAACAAAAATAGCGCCCTCTGAGGCGCTATTGAAACATTGGTTAATGGGTTACAAAAATCAAAACCCTTTACTTCTTCGGCTCTATCTTTCTCTTTGCAATTTTCTCTAGTGAATACATAATTCTCTTATGGAGGTCAATATTTTTTATTCGTGCAAATCGTAAAATAGATACCATGATATCTCCCAGTTCCTGATCATATGTTTCATCCTCCTGAGCTGCGATATTGGAGGGCTTTCGACCATGTTTAGCTAAATACGAACGAGCCATCTCCCCCACTTCTTCCACGAGCGAAAGAATGAGCATCGAGCCGAACTCCTCGGCATCACGCACGTCAGGATCAGCTTTATCTAGTATCGATATGTACTGCCCAAACGGCGTCGAGTACCTGGGCTTTTTTTGCGTTTTCACAATATAGATTGTACCATAGAGTATTGGCCTTGATCATTGAATTGGAATGTAAAACGAGGTACAATGACAATGTTCTTTCAAGAACCGCGGGGTAGTGTACAGTAGCACAGAAGGCTCAATTATGGGCTGTCCTAAGAAAAATCTAAGGGTAGAATTCGGCTGTATCGGTGAAGTCCTAACCATGTTGAAGGATAATACCGAGGCAACCTCCGCCTAAAGCGGAGAGAGTCCGTAGAGACTATACGCCGAACTCCGCACGCTCTTAGCGTTATGGAGAAGATATAGTCCGACACTCTCAGTAATGGGAGAATACAGATGCATAATCTTCTAGGCCGGGTGCGACTCCCGGCCCCGCAACTTATACTAAAAAGGCTCCCTTTATGGAAGTCTTTTTAGTATCGGCTCGGAGGAGCAGTTTACTCAAAAAAATTTGTCATCAAATTTATTCTGAGACTCCCGGCCCCGCAACAAGGAGCCAAGCGACGCAGTCATGAGCAAGTGGTGAGCTTGTCGAACCACTGCCGAAGGACAAATCGATATAATATCTTCATGTGGTTTGTTTATGTTCTCCTTTGTTCTGACGGGAGTCTTTACACCGGAATATCAAATAATCCTCAAAAACGATTTATTGATCATAAAAATGGTAGAGGCGGTGCGTATACCAGAAGTCATAAACCGGTAAAGATAATTTATTTAGAAAAGTGTCAATCTAAATCGATAGCACTCAAGCGGGAAATACAGATAAAAACTTGGACCAGAAGTCAAAAAATTTACTTACTAAACCTCACTATCTGAAGTAAGAACTTCTAGATAAAAAATCAATTATAACAATCGTTTTTCAATCCTCTACTCTCTTGTCCTGTTAGTTGTTGTTCGACCCGCTCAAAACTACTCATAGCCTCAAAGTATACCACAAATTCCCACTATAGGCTTGACAAAGCCTCTCCACGCGCAAGACCCCCTCCGAATTCGGAGTTGTTGCCGAAAGGTGATAATTTTGATGAAAGAGGGGTGTTTTTTTGACAAAGTCTGTCCATGCACGGAAGGCCAGAGCGGGTATAAAAGAAAAATGTTTGACATTATTACGAGTGACGAGCGTGAGGTTATGCTCGGTTACCTCTGTCTCCTACTCATCTGCTTCCGAATCTTTCTCACCCATTTCTCAGGGTCTTTCATGTCCTCCCGATTCGCCCACATCCCGAAACCGGGAAGTTTTTTACTCCGGGCAGATGCCCCGCTTTTTTGAATCATAGAATTTTATTCTACTTAGTTATGTAAACTTTGTACATTGCTCCCCGTTATATTGCCTTGCCATTCGTATTTTCGTACAATGATACTCACGCCAGCGTAGCTCAGTGAGTACCCGCCGATAGTTTCACAATCAGGCGGGCCCGCCTAAATGCGTAGCTTTTGGCGGGGAGCAGTTAAATGTCAGGGTAGCTCAGTGGTAGAGCACCAGTATCATAAACTGGCCGTCGAGAGTTCGATCCTCTCCCCTGACACAAAAAGCAGGTCCGACCCGCGCCCGTCCGAAGCTTTAGCGAAGGAGGGTCCCTGCCGCTGGTACTCGTTAAAAAGAATAAGGCAAGTAACTTTATGACTTAGTATTTATTTCTAATTTACTCTCTTTCTAAGCTACTAAGCTACCTTTTAATTCTTATCAAAAGAATAATCTCCACCACTTTTTCCAATTCGCGATGTTTTCTTGACTATTATCTCCATTGTTTTCATTCAACGGAAGTACTAAATCACCTGCATTACCAATAGATTGATTCGGCATAAGGACAATCTTCTCCCCTTCTTTGACCATATTTAATTTCTCCCTTGCTTGGGCTTCTATATACTCTGGTGTTTGTGCCTCGGCAAGTTCGCGCTTGAGGCGTTCATTTTCGCTTTTGGTTTTCTCTAGTACGAGTTTACGCTCAGACACGATATCTCTCTTTTTCCAAAGCGAGTATATCGACTGTGGAAGCGTAATAATGACGAGGAGGCTAGCGATAAAGATTATAAGTCGAAAAAGTCTACTTCGAACGTATCTCATAGATATGGGTATTGCTCCTGAGCTTTTTATATGATATTATAGGGTATTGATCCTGCCACTCAGGCCATACAAACGCCCCAAAATCCTACTTAAGATTTAGAGACGCTTGCGTGAGCCGTTGGTAAATATATGGCAACAGTAGATCTCAAAAGCGCTCACAGTCAATTTGTCGAGTATCTCTCCTCTCGCAGGCGTGCCCGTGCTACCATCGTAGCATACGGCAAAGACATAGAACAACTCACTCAATTCTTATCAAACCTCGGCAAAAAATCTATCGCAGAAGTGACTCGAGATGAACTTGAGGCGTTTCTCAAAAAGTTAGGAAGCGATAACTATACGCCCAAATCTGTCTCCCGAAAAATCAATTCGATTAAAACCTTTTTTCGTTTCCTAAAGGCTAACGCTCTGGTCAAATCTGATCCAACGATTGAGATCGAACATCCCAAGTATGAGGTCAAGCCACCTCGTATTTTATCTAAACTCGAATACCGGGCGCTTCGCGACGCCTGTCGCGGTGACATCCGTACCTACGCGATCGTGGAACTTTTTCTCCAAACCGGTATCCGCATAGGTGAACTTGCTAATCTAAGTACAGAAGACATCAAAGACATAGAGCTTCATATTGCTTCTCAGGAAGGTCATGAAGAGCGTATGGTACCGCTAAATAAGGCTGGCAAAGAAGCAATTACCCACTATCTCGAAATTCGGGGGAAAAATTCACCCAACAGCGCGCTTTTTATCACCAAAACCGGCAAACCTCTCCTTATCCGAAATATCAGGACAGCAATCGACCGCTATTTCCGTATCGCGGGTATTGACGGGGCCAAGGTCAATGATTTGCGCCATACGTTTATCGCCCATCATCTTATGGCCGGCACACCGATCACGACACTAAGTAAGCTCGTCGGCCACAAACGCCTCTCAACAACGGAAAAATACCTCGAGCTTGTCAAAGGCAAACAAATGGAAAACGTTAAACTAGAGGAACTATAATCTTCGCTTCCTCCCTGCACCATGGTGAATAGATTTCTGGATTTATTTTGATATCGGAAAGGAACTTCTCCCATTTCATCCATTTCCACTCCTCCACTTCATTGATATCTAGCTTTGGATTCACATCTGAGCAAGCGATAAGGATCGGACAGATTTCATTTTCGACAATGCCATTTTTATCGGCAAAACGATACCAATATGGCGCAACTTCCTGTATTCTGCCTGATGTCAAGGTTAAACCCTGCTTTGCAGGGTTTAACCTTAAAACAATCCCTAACTCATCTTTAAGCCTTCTTCGGGCTGCGTCTATAGCGCTCTCCCCCGGCCCGGGGTGACCACAGACGGTATTAGTCCAAACTCCGGGAAACGTTTTTTTCTTCGACGAACGTTTCGTGAGGAGAAGTTCTCCTTTGGAATTAAACAAAAACAACGAAAACCCGCGGTGGAGCGGGGTGTCGGTAGTATGAACGATATCTTTCAAAGCCGTCCCGATTTCTTTATTATGGTCGTCAACTAAGACAACTAATTCTATCTTATTACGGTTGCGTAATCGACTGATGTATGACTTTTCCTTCTCTGATCGCCTCACTCGATTTAAGAACATGCTCCCATCTTCTCTATTTTTAAGAAACCCAAAATAACTTTGGGGACGCAACCTAACTGTGTTTTTTTGTGATCTATTGCTTATCATAATAAAGGACTAATTTTTCAAATACTCTCTCGGTTCTCCTCGGTTTGCATTTACATCACAGACCTAATTGTGCTTCTACCACAGGCTTCCAATGCTTTAAAAAGCTCGTTACTCTATGTGACAGAGTTTTAAATTCATCTTTCCGAATAAATGCTTCCGTCAGTGAACCCGGATCATATGCCTTAAGGAGTGTATAATCAGATTGTCCTTCAGACCTAAATGCTTTTAATAACGTTTCATAATCTTTTCGCTTACCCTCTGGGGTGAATTGAAGTGCATTCGAATAATCGTATATTCTTGCAGAAGTGACAAGATCGTCTACGTCATGTATAGGCACAGCCCTCTGGGGGAGACGTATCATAGTGTTATGTTCAAAATAGTCACCAAATGTATAATTAGCGTCATGCAAGCATTCTAAAGTCAGTAACATACTTCTAAATATACGAGCTGCAAGATAAGAAAAAAACGGCGTGTTGAATCCTTCTTTATCACGAAGATATTCCCCATATCCTTGGAAAATAGCAACATCTGGGGAATAGCGAGAAACAGGTAAACCGGGCAAATATTCCACAATAGTAGCATCGGGTGGCAACTCTGCCTTTCTTCTTACAACTTCAATAAGCCGAGGCATAAGAGGTGGCTTCTTGTAGTCACCGAGTTGAAATACTCTTAGTTCAGCGGCAAACCTCACTGCTGGATCTTCACTTTGAGGCTCTGGATGATTGGGTATTTTTATACACACATATCCGCTAGATGAAATATCCGCTCCTACCGGTATGGGTACCACAGAACTTGTATATCCTTGAAAGCATCGGGTAGAGGCTGGCAATGTAATATGTCCGAGAGAAGTAGTATCTAACAAAAGATCGTGTCCCAAGGTGAAAGCCATCTGCTTAGCTATCTCTGAGTCGCCTGGAACGAATAGTCCAGTTGTGTCAGGAGTACGTATTCCTTTACCGTTTAAATCATCGTGGTGTTCACCAGCCATAAATATCTTGTAGAATATTGGTCAGAAGTTGGGTGCGCCCGCGCGGGTGACGATCCAAGTACCCAGGGTAACTCACCTTCTCCGAAATTCTATCGTCCTATCGTGCTCTTTAAATGTGACCTCAAACCGATCAAACACGTCCGCTCTTCCCAAAAGCGGTGGCACGTCCTCTGTAAGCGCCCATGCCATCTTCACGGAAAACTCATGAGCTCCAATACGCATAGTCGCCTTACTATAGATAACCGGCACACTTCCGCGTATACCACCGATCTGCTCTACGTAGTCATCCCGAACATGAAACCCAAGAAGTTTGCCCAGGGAAAGAGGCACTATCGTGACATCTGCTCCCGAATCAATATAGGGATGAAACTCAATCCATGCCCCAGAAGACGATTTTAGAAAAACATCCGCCACCGGCCGCAACACTGTTCCCCGCCTTAGACCAAGCGACTCCTCTTTATAGCGAAAAACGATCATACGGAAAACAAAAGCACGAGCATCTGCTCGTTCGGGGCTTTGGCAAGAGAAATATCTTTCGCACCAGTCTTTTTTTGCGCGGCTTTATAGACTTTTTGCGCATCTGCCCCGTGCGCTACCACTTTATCTCCCGCAATAGCAATCCACTCCCCTTTGTATCGGGATGTATCGGTGCGCAGGAAAAAATTGTAGTTTGGTGAAACTGCCGCCTTCTGCTTCATACAAGAAAGTATAACAAATTACGAGTGCGCCCGCCAGGTGACGATCCTGGCACCTCGTGTTTATAAGACACGCGCTCTACCGCTGAGCTACGGGCGCATTACGCTTATACAATTGTAACAAACCAATCAAGAATCTCAAAGATTTCAAAATCTATCGTTTTGAAAGAAATCGTTCCACTGTCAATTCTGCTTGTCGAAGTATGGAGTGCAGCGTCCCGCGGGGGATTGTTTTTCCTGCATGATAGGCAACGGTGACATACCGATGCCCCTTCCGAAGACGAATATGACTGCCAGAGGTCCGAATCTTCTGGAAATCCATGAGAAAAAAGTATCGTGAGCACTTCGTGAGATTTAAGCGAAGGCAGCTTTGACATCTGGTGTAAGAGGCGCTGAGGAAACGTTGTGCGCAACGCTCACCAGTATCTCCTCGGCGGTGGCACCTTTGGTAAGCTTAGCAAGTTTTTTATCTATCGGAATAGATTCCCCTTCCTCGAGTCGAGAAAGGATCACTAACTCCAGGGCATCTTGAGCCATAAAGCGAGTGCTTGGACCTTTGGTGGCGGTGCGACTTCGCACTGTCTTTTGTTCTTTCGCCCGCCACCATTTGTTCTTTACTTTTCTATTCACTTATTCCTCATTCATTTATTTGCTTATTGGTTTATTGTCTGGCGAAGCCAGATCCCGCTTCGCGGGAGATAATTTCTATATCCCCAGTCTCTCTCTCGCGTGGGTGATGATTTGGCCTACCATGCGGGTAAAGTCCCACCCTGCAGCACGCGCTGCCACTGGATAGTAGGAAACGACAGATGTTGACGGTATCATCCCCGGAAGCGTATTGATTTCCAGAAGATGCGGTCTACCTTCGCTGTCACAGCGCAAGTCAATGCGCGCGATATCCCTGCAATTGAGTACTGTATAGGCCTTGATACACAACTGTTCAATAATTTTTTCAAGCGTCGGCGTAAGATTCGCCGGACAATGATAGGCGATGTGAGGATTGGGTAGCGAATCTTCAAAAAACCACTTCGCTTCATACGAAGCAAATTTTTTCATCGTATCTGGAAAAATATCATAATTTTGTTCTACGATCGGCAATATATATATCCCCTTTCCGACTCCAGGGTTGCCAAGTACCGCTACAGTAAGCTCTCGTCCGGACATATATTCCTCTACTAAAACTCCGTTACCAAATGCTTTTCTCGTATCCCTAATTTTTTTTACAAGACGATTGGGGTCCTCCACCAAGCTATCATTAAACACGCCCTTACTAGATCCTTCACTATTGGGTTTTACGATCACCGGAAAACGTAACCCTTCGATATATGGTTTTTCTTTTTTTCCAACTTCTACAAATCGTGGCGTCGGAAGTCCATGGAATTGCCAAATTTTTTTTGTAAGAGATTTATCAAGCGTTATCGCATCAGTCAAAGCACCTGAGTGTGTATAGGGGATTCCGAGCATTTCAAGTATTGCTGGAATTTGTGCTTCGCGAAGTTCACCGCGAAATCCTTCAGCGATATTAAAAACAAGATCAATATTCCCCCTTAGCTTTTGGAGCTTTCCGAAGGCATGCTCATCAGCTTCTATGTCAGTACACTCGTATCCACTGGCGACAATGGCATCATGAATTGCTTGTATCGTATCCGGTTCGTCAAATTCTGCTTCATCCTGTGCACTTTGATCAAACGCGGGTTTTGTATGACGGACATTAAATATAAAACCAATATGCATAGGGATCGTCCCAAAATACTGTTTTCTGTTATTTTGGGATACGATCCCTTGTGCCGCATCTTTCATCGAAGAAAAATCAAAATTATTTTGAGATGCGACCATAATTATTTACACTACTGTATTGACAGCAATTGTAAAGAGGGGAAATACAAGAAGAGCGTTAGAGTTTTGCGCGCTTGGAGATTTCTGCTTCCACAAGCTCACGACTTCTCCCATATTTTAGTCGGGATAGTTGGATAATCGCTTCGGCAATTTTGGGATTTTTGATTTCGGTGATTTTTGACATATCTTTTGTAAGATCCATGCTAAAGGGTTTGACTGGTTCATTTTTTACGATGGTTTTTATATAGGCGTTGTATTTATCAATATTTATTAGATCAGATTCATTAAATGTCGGTTGATATTCATGTTGCAGGTAGTTTGCATCAGTGACGCCCACACGAAATGCTACAACCGTCCCGACGTTTCCAAAAACAGCATTTTTGACTTCCTCCTCCATTTGGCCGATAAATTGATTTGCGACAACGAGATTCAGGCGGTATTTTCGAGCTTCAGATAATATCTGGGCGAAGTCTGGTGTTGCAAAATTTTGAAATTCGTCGACATAGAGATAAAAATCACGTCTCTGCGCCTCTGGTATCTCTTGTCTACTCATGGCAGAGATTAGTATTCGTGGTACAAGAATAAGGCCTAAAAAGTTACTATTTTCTTCCCCAATTTTTCCTTTCGAAAGGTTTACAAGAAGAATTTTTCCATCATCCATGACTCTTCGAAAATCATAACTCGACTGTGATTGACCGATGATATTTCTCATAAGTTTGTTTGTCACGAAGCGGCCAAACTTACTGACGATGTAATCAAGAACTTCTGACTTATGAAAGTCAGCAGTCTGGGCGATTTGATCAGTCCAATATCGTCGGACAATCGGATCCGTTAAACGAGGAAGAAGCTCCTGGACAAACGAACTATCGGTAAGCACACGGACAACTTCAACGAATGTGTTGCCGGGATCAACCATGACGGTAAGCATGGCATTTCGTATCGCATGTTCAAACCGGGGACCGATGATACCGGTTTTCATAGGATCATACAGTTTATACATAAGGCCAACAATGGAAGTAACGACAAAGTGTTTTTGCTCTTCTGTTTTGGCTTCTAACATATTTAAGCCCATCGGCCGCTCGCTATCACTTGGGTCAAAATATATAACATCTTCAGCCCGCTCTGGAGGAACACGGGCTAAAATTCCATCGATTAGGTCACCATGGGGATCAACAACCGCGACACCTTTTCCGGCAAGGATATCCTGTACCACCATTTCTTCAAGAAGTTGGCTTTTGCCCGTACCAGTTTTTCCGATGATATAAACATGGCGTCTCCGGTCATCTTCTCCAAGATAAATTGGCCGTTCAACTCCACGATATTTGGATATTCCAAGATATAAACCGGAATTGGGAATTTGAGCAGGAGCAGGGGCCCGCTTGGCATTAAGCCAAAAGATGTGAGCAGTCTCAACTGATTTATTCGGAAAATGATAAATTGTTGCAAGCTCATCGCTATTGAGGACGCTATACTGTGGAAAAAAGGGAATATTTATAACCGGAAAAAAACGGTAAATGAAATCGAGCATGAAAAGTTTTTTCAGTGGAAGTTTTACTTTAGTAAAGTAATTATTGTCGGAGGAAAACTGCTGATATGAACTCATGAGATTCTCTAGATGCATTTTTGCAGACTCTTCATTTGTGGATGATATGACAAGCCGTACAACCGTATTAAATCCGGGCTTACTCGTTTTTTGCTCAATTGCCTCAAGAGATTTTTGATCTATTCTAAAACTTGCTTTTTCTGGATTTGCTTCGTCTTTTTTTGTTTTTGAAATATATCCTCTCCCCTGAGATCGCCATTTGCCTGCTGCTGGTTGAATGAGAATTTGTACTGCTGCTCCCTCCCCTTCCTGCATTTTGGCAAGAACTGACGTAATAGAAGAGAGAGGGTCTGTGGGTAAATCACGAAATATACGTATGGGAAAATAATTGGAATTTTTTAAGCGCAGCGCTGCGAAGGCGACTTTTCCTGTCTCAGAAAAAATATTGTACTCTTCAACTTCTTTTATATCTGCGCCAGGATATGCTCCATGTATTTGTTTTTCTACCAAATCCATAAGCCTCTTGGGCACAGACACATAGAAACGAATATCTTCCCGTTTTGCAGCAATTTCAAAGGACATATGCTCCTGTGGCTTGAGAAAGGAAAAAAAACCGCTCTTATGGATACTATGAAGGCTTGAAAACATTTGTTCAGCTGCATCTATTTTTATTTCGTTTTCCCGGGGAACTGCTACTTGTAGCAAAATGTGCCCAAGAGATTGTTCTTCGCGATTTCGATATTTCCAAATGAGAAACGCGATATACCCCAAAAATGCAAGGCCTGCTAAAAATAGCGCCAAAAAAACAAAACTTATAGCGAGTAATTGTAATTTGTAGGTTAGATCAAGAAATTGTTCCGGCATATCCCAAAATTAAGTTATAAAGTTTATAAAGTAAAAAGTTTATAAAGTATTTTCTTTATCCACTTTATGAACTTTAAACTTTAAGAACTTTTTACTAAGGTTTTGTGTAGTTGTTTTATCTTCCGTACGCACCATTCTGCTAACCATCGCCAGGAACTAGTGATACCTTGATGAAGTCCCTGGGCGATTTGGTCATCAGTCAGTGGCAACGTGACTGTAGAGCCATTTCCTGCTGGTGTCGTTGGGCCACTTGGCTTGACTCCTAATTGTTGTATATTCTGAGGAAGAACGATAGTTGTTGGCTGTGCTTTGACCCCAATGCCTACTACTTCAGGCGCAAGCTCTATCTCATGTGTACCAACATCTTTTAATGGAAGCGATTCTCCGCTTCGTATCCCGCCGATCTCAACTTCTTTATTTATCGATCCACTACTTATCAATTGAGCCGTATCATCATTTGATGATTGGGTTATTGGATTATTGGTATTTATTGGATTATTCCCCTGCGAAGCAGGGGATGGGTTGGGCAGATCGTTCATAGCTTGGCTCTCATCATATCATGATCCGTATGCAAATATTACTGCCGTGTTTGGTATGATTTGAATATTTTTTTGCTTTTTCTTCTTTTTTTTCGTTTTGCGATAAACAATTAACGACGAACCATAAACCATTTGTCCTCCCCCTTCAGCAATCATTGCAAGATGCCAAATAATCGAAAGAAGTATCCATGGTGTCTGGCTTCTCTTTTCCAAAAAGGTTAAACCTTTTAAAGCTAATTTAGTATTATCATACTGACTCAATGAGGGATACGGCTCATTAGATAAAAGCAAAAGCACCCAGCTTATTGCCATTGATACGATCAATTTCTTTTCCTTCATCTGACGTTCTTTTCTCATGCCAATTAATCGACGGTTTGGTATCATATCCACCATTTGATTCGTTCTTCTTTCACCTGATGGATGATCTGCAGTCCTGGAAGCGACCTTCTTGTCTACATTTCTTTTATGAGATAAGTCTTTTAAAACTCGCAATAACTGTTCCACGTGTCGAATCTTTAGCATTCCTGGAGCATGTTCTCGCTTTCCAACTTTCGACTTTCGACTTTCGACTCTGAGAGATGTGTATGTTCGTTTCTCCTTAGAATATCTTGCACTATGGGGCCGTTTCCGTAATTCTCTCCGTCTACGTTTTCTATTACTTGCTCGTTTTTCCCTTTGCTGCAGTCCTTTTTCGTCTAATATAAAAATGCTTCTCGTTCGTAGAATAGGTTTAAATTCTTTTTTTTGGATTCTTGGCTTCTCACTAAAGGCAATCTTTGTTCGGCGAATGCTTTTTCTTTCTTTTTGTATTGCTTTAATTCTTACTCTGCTTACTTCTCCATCTCTTCCTCTCATCCTATCTTCCTCTCTTCCTATCTTCCCCACTTCCCCTCTTCCTCTCATCCCCTCGTCCCTTCTTATTTGTGTTTTCTTCTTCATTCGTCGTTTTTCCGAATGTGGTATTTCGGCAGAAAGAATAGCAAGCACTGGTAATGCAAAACCGAATTCACCCGCAACGGGTACGAGTGATGCTGCGTTAATAGCTCTACGGATTCTTTTACGGTTACGATTATCCTTAGACTTCTTCCGCTCAAAAATAACAATCGGCGTATGTTGAGGTGCTTCATTTCGAAGAGCTTTTTCTCGTGTAGGTATCTGCTGGGATGTATGCGGCAAAGCACCTCTTTGCTGTACTTTTAGTGAAAAATGAGAATCTAATCGTTTCTTTACTTTTTCTATGACAAAATCCGCTGCTTGTTTTATAGTACTGGCACTCTGATCTATAACATTTGACACTATTGGCATAAAACCATCATTCTTTTTAGTAAATTCTCTAGATATTTCGCTACGAGGTTCTTCAATATGACGCGTATGTATGGGTAGAACCGGTATAGAGTCAAGATCCATTGATCTTTCAACTCTAGTTCTTTCATGTATTTCTGACTGTGTTTCTCCTTTGCCTTCTTGTCTTTCGTTCTGATACAGTACTTGTGGAGCAACTTCAGCAATATCTTCTTTCCGTATTACTTCCTGAGCGAGGACATGTGGATATGATTTTGAATTATTTAATGAATCATCATACTTTGTCCCTAGGCGTTCTATTACTTGTGCTGCTTCATGCTGGGTAAGCTCACGTCCGGCAATATGCCGAACATCATATTGCGTCGCGTGAATATGTCCATCATCTTGTTTTTCCCAAACTTGCAACAGTCGAGCATTACCAGATTCGTGTGACAGCCACGTTGCTGTAGCTTTTGCCTCTCCCTGTATGAGAGCGCGCTCCATAGACTGTTGCGACAGTTTTTCTGACTCAAGCTCCTTTGTCCAGCCCCCTTGGGCTGTTGCAAATTTTTCAAAGTTATTCCAGAGTTCCTCGTGCGTCACATACCGATCACCATTTTTTGTCGCCATATGTTTTCCTGTTTCCGTTTCTACGATTTCCCATTCTGTCTCCATAACCGCTTGACCATCAAGCTCAGGAAGATAACCTTTCTTAATGTTGTCGACAGAACGCTTTTCTATGCGACGTACTGCTTCATTTCGCGTCTGTTCGTACGACCATTCCGGATGCTCATGGGCAACTTCTGGAGTCACAATATTGTCAAGAGAAAAGTACAGTGCGCTCACACTTATGTCATGAGAATTGACTGCTATACCTCCCGCTTCTACTCCTCCACCTGCACCCATACTTCCATACCGCCGCGATAAACGAGATGGTCCAACACTTATATTGCTTTGCAAACTGCAATTACGATAATGAATTTTTTTCATAAAAAAATCCTCTCACCCGAGAGGATCCATTTTGCCATTTGAATCAATTAGTCATTGCCTAATTGGTTGGATTAGCTTTTTGGTTCAATTCCCCGCCCTTGGAGGGCGGGATCCTGCTCGGGTTCACTCAGTACATTCTTATGCTACTGAGCTTAATGTAAGGAAGAGTTCCGGGCTTTACCGTTGCGGCACAGCTTCTGAATGACACAGAATTCCTCTATTCCTTACTTTTATTATTGTTAATGCCAGCCTGCCCGCCGGCGAGGCGGGACCACATCGTCTCTTTCTTTCCGGCTTTGTTATTTATAAATCTCGCAAGCATAAAAAACAAGTCCGAAAGTCGATTAAGATATTTAATGATGACAGGATCTATAGGCTGCTTTTGTAATAATGCAACAGCTTGTCGTTCAACACGTCGGCAAATCGCTCTTGCCACATGCGTATGCGCCCCAAGATGACTACCACCTGGTAATATAAAATTTCGAATAGGTGGTAGATCTTTCTCCATGAGGTCTATCCGGGCTTCCATTTCAGCGATTCGCTTACTAACGTGATCAAGATTCCCCTGCCATCCAGCTAAAACGCTTCCAATAGTAAAAAGATCTGATTGAATCGCAACGAGAAACTGTTGTACGTCAGGTACTTCAAATTCCGAAGTAATAAATCCCACCCAACTGTTTAGCTCGTCAATGGAACCATAGACATCGACGAGTTCTTCGCTTTTTAGGACGCGTTTCCCACCAAAAAGTGCTGTTGTCCCAGTGTCGCCGGTTCTTGTATAAATTGCCATAAAAATCCAAAATCCTAATTTCTAAATCCTAAACAATATCAAAATTCTAAATTCGAATGTTCAAAATTATTTGAATTTGAGATTTAAATCATTGGAATTTGTTTAGAATTTCGGAATTAGAGCTTAGGATTTGCTGCTTAACACTCACTGTATCCGCAGCTATAGCATTTTTTACAGGACTCTTCAAATACGAGGCTTCCTTCTCCGCAGCTCGGACAGAGATCTACCGTGACCACTCGTTCCTGTGCAATCGCCCGTTGAAACGAATCTGGATCTGCAGGTTGCTCTTTGTCGCTTGCATCATTTGCCTCATGGGAGTGCGTGTTTCCATTGCTTTTTCCATTGGTAGTAGCGGTAAGCGGGAGCAAACCACTTCCATTGGATGCTTTCGCCGCAACGATATCTCCTCCTTCAGACTGCGGTGCATCTGTGAGTCGATGCTTAGTAAAAAAACCAAAATGCCGATCAATGACCTTAGCCACTGCATCCGGTAAGCTCCGTACTCGATTTTCACCAAATCCTAATGAACGCGCGCCCCCGATCCCAATAAGTTCAGCCGCCACTTTATGGACGCGCTCGATAGGTGACACGGGCGAAGCCAAGCGGAGCGTCAGAGAAATGAGTCGTCCCATAGCCTCCGCCATTGCAGTGACGTCGCTTCCTGCTTTGCCGACGTTGATAAAAACCTCCATGGGTTGCCTGCCTCCATTTGTGTTAATTGTTATATATGCTTGCCCCACTGGCGTCTCCACTTGGTAGGTGGAGCCGTGTGCCACCATCGGCCGGGGTTTTACCTCAGGAATATATTGGCCACCAACTTTTACTTCATCTTCTTTTTTCTCTGCCTTTTTGTCTTCGTCAACACGCGTCAAAACACCCGGACGGGACTCTGCACGCATATATGCGATGCCTTTACAACCCAAATCATATGCAAGCGTATACAATCGTTTCACATCCTCTACTGTATGACTTTTTGGTGCATTGACGGTTTTACTTATACTCGCGTCAACATACTTTTGTATGGTAGCCTGAACATACACATGATCCTCAGGTGTTAAATCATTAGCAGATACAAAATATGCTGGTCGCTCTTCTTTTTGTGGGTCTCTCCCCTGGGTTTTTTTAAATTCTTCTACCCACGCGTCATATAAAGGATGTCGAAGTATATGCTCCCCAAGTCGATCTCTTCTAATAAATTCAAACTCGTACACTGGTTCTATACCGCTACTGACCCCTGCCATAAGCGACGTACTTCCCGTTGGCGCTTGTTGCAAAACGACGGAATTACGCACACCGCTTTTTTTCATCTTGCTACGTATAGCCTCTGGTAGCTGCTTGATAAAGTACCCGTCGAGGTGTTTTTTTATATCAATAGCGGGAAACGGTCCTTTTTCGCGAGCAATATCGATAGACGCCTCATAGGCAGCATCACGAATTGTTTTATATATTTTATCGATAACTGGTAAACTTTCTTGTGTCCCATATCGAATTTTCATTTTGATAAGCGCGTCTCCCAGACCCATGGTGCCCAGGCCAATCCGGCGTTCCCCTTCCATTTGGCGCTTTTTTATCTCAGGAAATACATAAAAATCAGCATCAATCACATCGTCTTGAAACCGCACACCGATTTTAGCAATATCAGCCAATTTCTGGTAATCCATCTCACCTTTTTCATCGACGATATTGGCTAGATTAATTGACGTAAGATTGCAAACTCCCCAATTTGGAAGTCCCTCTTCACCGCAATTAGAAACAACTATGCCGTTTGCAGCAAATCTATGAACTTCTGCAACCGTAATATCAAACACATCCTCTACTCCGTCTTCTTCCAATCGGTCAAATGTTGCGGTAAATGATTTTTTATATGGTCCGCGTATATATGTGGCCAATAATGAACGCAGTTTTTCTTGCTTTACTTCTTGCAGAAATCCGATAAGGCTTGCAAAAAGATGGAGATCGGTTTTTGAGATAACAAGATCATGATAGGCTTGCGTGTGATAGAGTGCATTACCCCCTTTGCCGTTTGGCATCATGCGATCGCCTGCATCTCGTCGATTCTCATATATTGTACTGACAATACCGAAGTTAATAAGCAATCGCTGAACGTCTACCAAAAGCGCCTTGCTTACTGAGGTAAGCCGGACGCTTACGCCTTTTTGGGCTGTTCCCGCGACATGACCATCGCTTGAAAAAAGCCCCTGTAAAAATCCTCGCTGCATTGCTTCTGAACCAGTCAGTATTGCTTTCGGAACTATATATTTGTTTTCGTGTGATAGTCCATATCGCTTGGCCATACGCCATAGACGGACGGACTCAACGACGGCTTTGTCTTCTTTTTCAATATATTGTGGTGCAACGGGATACGACCGGGAAACCATTTGTTCGCCGTCGACCATTGCAGATACCATTTGTGCAAATCGTGGAGCTAACTCTTCTTTTTCCTTACGGTAAAAATAGAGTGTTGCAACATCAATCTTCATGCTGCCATCTCCGACCAGCCAACCAAGCACTTGTCCTTCTTCATGCGTTCCAGCGATACTAAATGACCCACCGGTTGTAAGTACCAGTTTGTCCCCGGTTTTGAGCTTTCCCGCCTCTATTTTTCCTGTTGGAGTAAAAACTTTATGATCGCGCGTTAAACGAAGCTGATAACCTTCGCGTGTTATCAATCGATATACTGGTTTTTTACCAGTTTTAAATACAGGAGTTGAAAGATACCCTTTTCCGTCAACTGTGACTGCAAACGGTTTGCAATCTTTATAAAGTTCGCCGATTGACCTGATGCCATTTGTAGTCGAAACGAGAGTATCGGCAGTAACGCATGGATTTACACAGTTGATGAATTCCCAATAGTAATTGTTAAACCATTTATTATAACGTTCCATGAAAACAACTCCTGGCTCAGCACTTCTCCACGCAGCTTCTGCAACCAAATCCCATAGGGCCCGGGCTTTGATTGTCTTTTTAATCACTGGTTTTTTACCAAGGGCAATCCAGTTTGGCATATACCCATCCCATTTGCTGTCATAATCCGGATCAGTGGTATCAGGAAACACCAAATCCCAATCTCGATCATTTTTGACCGCTTCCATAAAACTATCAGAAACACATACAGACAAATTAGCACCATTTATGCGGGTGAGATCTTGCTTGACGGTTATAAACTCTTCAACATCCGGATGCCAATCCCAAAGCATGAGCATGAGGGCACCGCGACGAGATCCACCTTGTTGGATAATATCTTTTGTAGCAACACTAAATAGTTCCGCCCAATTACAAGGTCCAGAAGAAAATCCATTGACTTTTTTCACTCTCGATCCCCGCGCCCGAAGACTAGAAAGATTTATTCCTACTCCCCCACCGCGAGACATAATCTCTACCATTTGAGAAAGAGTATTTAAAATTCCTTGCCTGGAATCATGAGGACTTGGGATGACAAAACAATTATAAAAGGTAACTTTATATCCTGTTCCTGCACCAGACAATATCCGCCCACCCGGTATTAAAACAAAATTATCCATCGCCTTGTAAAACGTATCTTCCCACCTCTGTCGTTCTTTTTTCGGTTCTACCTGGGCAATCGCGTGGGCTACCCTATGCCACATTTCTTCAGGAGTTTTCTCAATAGGGATTCCCTCCTCATTTTTTAGGGCGTATCGGTCAAGAAACACTTTCTGTCGTATACCGGTTAGTTCCATATCAATTTAATTTCTAAATCCTAAACTCTAAATCCTAAACAATATTTAAATTTCAATATCTTAAATTATTTTCAAACATTTGAACATTAGAATTTATTTAGAAATTAGATATTAGAAATTAGGATTTGAGCTCTTAAAGGAGCTTTTTCACTTCTTTTTCAAAATCTTCTATATCTACAAATCGACGAAAGACACTAGCAAATCTGATGTACGCTATCTTATCTAACTTTTTCAGCCGTTTTGCAACAAGCTCTCCAATTTTTTGACTTTTCACTTCTGTTGATTCACCGCTGATAAGTTCCCGTTCGACTTCGTTTACGATGCGATCGACGTCTTGTGCTTTTATCTTTGTTTTACCGCTTGCTCTCCAGATGCCCCGATGTAATTTGTCCCGGTCAAATGTTTCCCGGCGATCGTCTTTTTTTATAACAGTCAAAGGTACTGTTTCTACCCGTTCATACGTCGTAAACCGCTTTTCGCATTTTGGACAATTTCTTCGTCTTCTGGTCACCGACAAATCTTCACTATCTCGTGTTTCTATGACCTCTGTGTCATCGTGATTACAATATGCACATCTCATGAAATATAAAACACTATATCTGGTGTCAATGACGATGCTAAGACACTATATAAAAGGAGTCAACTAGAAATTTCTATATCAAAAGAAATCACTATGATAATTTAGCTTCAGCTACTTTATATTGAGGAAAAAGTACGGAGATAAAAGAGACATGAGACAGAAAATAAGAGACACAAAAAAACGAATATTGCTTTTGTACTCAATCTTGGACTTTTTACTGCTTAAAACTTGTCTCTTATCGCTTGTCTCTTATCGCAATTTTACTTGAGTTTCCCCACCTCTCCTTGAAGTTTTTGCACAAGATCTAATGAGGCAGTGAGACCTGTTTTTTGTCCTTCTCCTGCTTTTGTTGCAAGCGTTTCAAGCTCTTCGATATGTTTTGTCATGGATTTTTCTAGTCTATCGATTATACTTGCTGGAACTTGTGCACCAGATGATTTTAAGAGAGTTAATCCGCTCACGGCTTTTTCCATATACTTCTCCCCTTTTGATATGACTTGCTCCATAAGGACACTTTTTCCCTGATCTTCTAAAAACATGCCCATATTAAGCCTTTTATCTGCTTGTAGAATATAAAATTCAGCTTTTCGAAGAGGATCAACAATGAGTCCTTCAAGGATTCGGTCGCGCAGTCCTTTCAGAAAATACAGCGGATGATCAGGCAATATTCCGGGATATGGAAGTAAATATTCATCTTTTTTCACGATCGTAGCAGTTGGAGAAGCTACAGGTGCTTCGTTTTTTAATTGAGTATTTTTTTTCTCAACGATGACAGTTGGTGTCGTAGCAATTGTTGTTATTGTTGGAGTATTAAGTAGGACAAATACAAAAGATGCTAGAATAATTGTTTCTGTAAATTTCCTCATACGTTCCTCCCTTTCTATGTCCTCTAGTATACACGATTATACTAAGAGTGCAACTTCAGAAGGTTCTATCTTTATAATATCAAATATTTCTTTTTCTAATGCTTTCACTTTCGGATATACCTGATCTAATATTGCTTGAGCATCGGAGGGTAGATGTTCGTCATTCCAAAGCTTAAAGCGCTTATCAACAGTGATAATATCGTGCTTGACCATCTTGTCTGCGAGATAGAGTATCTTTTCTTCCCATGTTGTGGGAGTTATCGCTGGGTCAAGGATAGCGTGCACTGGATGAGTCTTCACTAGGACTGCCACTTCCTCCATCCCCTCTTCCTGAAGTATCCTAACCGCCGTATCCGGATGTTGCTCGCCGGATAATTTCGGGGCATTCTTATCAATATCATGCAGTAGCGCTCCGGCTAGAAGTAATGGTTGGTAAATTTGTCGTTTTGTCAATTTGTCAATTTGTTGTGCTAGAAATACTCCCACTCGCGCGACTATCGTCATATGCCGTCTCTTGTATTCCGGCAAATTATATTTCTCCCACAGTTGTTTACATTGATCTTCTGTTGGAATCATACCGCACCAACCGTCTTTTGACGTTTTTTCAGTTTTACATCAAATGTTTCGAGAATAATATTCTTTTCTTCCGATACGGCCAGGAGCCAGCAATCAATGTAATCCAGGTTTGTTTCTTGATACTGATGAAGGGCAGAAAGAAGTGTTTGCTTATGCTCGTTTACCATCCATTTCTGTACCAAAAGCGTTTCAAGTTTCGTTGAAATTTCAGAACGGTTTACTTTATAAAATGATGTCAGTGTCCAAATCACTTCTGCAAAAACCACCGGATCTATATAACAGTCTATTGTTCCTTTTTCCGCTTCCTGAAATAGTTTCCGTACGTACCCAAAGTGTTGTGGTTGATCATGACGAAGGAATCGAAGGATAATGTTTGTATCTAAAAGGATTATTCTTGGTGCTTTCATGTGTATCGTTTTGCACGTTCTCTGGCAAGAATCTTTCGTACTTTTGATTGGGGCATATAGGGTACCGAAGTTTTTAATGACCCTGCAAGCTCGTCAACGACGCTTGTGGAAATAACTCGGATTGTAGCCTCCTTCCTCGCTCTCTCCACACGAACAAAGGCCACTTTGTCTCCAATGCTCACCGCGAGTGCCCGTCGTACCGGTTCCGGTATCGTCACCTGGCCTTTCGTAGTAATTGTGGTCACGAGTTGTAATTGCATAGGGATCGTCCGTAAATAACTTCATAGGGATTTACGGATACAATCCCTTGTGCCACAACACCAATTGAAAAAATAGTCAAGCTAACAATGGTTGCGGCCATAGTAATAACTATACTATAACGTAATACTTATGTCAATGGGTATTACCCACTCTACTCTCTACTCTACCACTGAAAAACTCTTTGATATACTCCTCAAGCGCCTCGCAGCAGCGCGCGACGAACTCTACATGTCTTCTCTTCCCAATCCGGCAACTGATACTTCTCCCATAACTTCTTGCATTGATTTTCAGAAGGAATCATAGTAATTATTCTTACGATCTATACTTGTGAACTTTTGTCCACTAGCGACTTTTTCCAGAGATCAAACTCTTCCAAGAGCTCAACCATAGGAAATGTTGCCGGTAGAGCTGTCTGATCAATCTCTTCCATTGTCCTTCGGGTAATCGAAGGAATTGCGGGCAATGCTGGCCTAAAAACCAAACTCATTAATGTTTTATCCTCATCTCCTCTTTCGAGACGAAAAGCAACGCTCCCATCCCTGAGGCAATATCTTACTTTTGTAAACTCTACTTCAACCACCCGAGTATCTACTCCAAGCTTATATGTCATGACTGCGATATCATCATCGCCTCCCGCATTAAGAAAATCCGAAAGGAATAGGTATCCCTCTTTTTCAAGCGCAGCACACAATCTATTACGGAAATTTCCGCCAATAGGAAGCATATCAAAAGCACAAACTGTTGGTGTGTTAGGATTTCTACCGAGATCAAAATGGCTCTCCTGATCGGAAAAAATCGAATCGAGAACTTCAATCGTGAGATCCCATAAAGGATGTGGTGCATCCGTCTCAATCAAGATTTCACACTTTGTTTCTAGGTTACTCATATACATGATATGTTGTTCAGATATGAGTTATACCAGGCTACCGCTCCATTTTCATCTCATCGAAGAATTCCTGAAGGTAATGCTTAAGAAATTTGTGACGTCGCTTGGCTATTTCTTTAGCTTGCGGCATATTCATGCGATCTTTAAGGAGAAGAAGCTTTTCGTAAAAATGATTGATTGTTGTCTTCTTGTGTGACTTATATTGGGTAAAAGAAGTAATCCGCTGTGGCTTGATGGCTGGATCGTAATACGGATGGCCGGCACTACCGCCATAGGCAAACACGCGCGCGATTCCTATAGCTCCCATCGCATCCAATCGATCTGCATCCTGCACGATTTTTCCTTCAAGGGTTTCTTGATTAGTTGCAACGCCAGCGCCTTTATAGGAAACATTTTTCACGATTGAAAGAATATGATCTTGATCACTACGTTCAACATTTAGCGAATCAAGAATTTTTTTCGTCTCAGAAAGCTCATCCTCTCCATCTTTTTTAAATTTATAATCATCTACATCATGCAGGAGAGCCGCCATCTCAAGAACAAACTCATTGACGTTTTCTCCCTGAGCAAGTCTTTGCGCCATCTTCCACACGCGTTCCAAATGCAGAAAGTCATGACCGGAAGCATCGCTTTGGTAACGTCTTTTTAGAATTTTAACAACTGAGGCAATGATCTTTTGTTGCTGCATCGTCATGAAGGATTTACATGTGAACTAATATCATTAAGGCCTAAGCTCCTGTTTAACTCGATCAGCAAGGAATATCTTCATAAGCGACTGGTACGGCACGTCGCGTTTGTTTGCAAGCTCTTTGATCCGCGCCAAAAGCCACTCCGGCAGACGGAGTGAAATTGATTCTGTGGTAGGCCGAAGATTTGGAAAAATGACTTCTTCTGCCTTACTCATATCAAAGTAGTCAGTAAGATCATGCGTCGCCCAAAAATCCCGCTCGTCGTCTTCATTTTTAAATTTTGGTATTTGCTTTAATTTTTTCATATGAACTCCTTTCTTTCCTGCTTATATCACGAGCAGTTATTATACGAATTTTTTCTTCGCGGATTGTAAAAACAATAGATAACAATCGTCCCTTATCAGTTTGACCAAATAAACCATACCGCTGTTCACGTAAAGAATGTTTTGGATCTTCAAATATAAATCGCGGCTTATTTTCAAAAGTCTGTTCTGATTCTTTATTTGCCACTTCATGCTTTTTCAAACTCTTGTCTCTATTTCCTTTATCCCACTCAAAACGAATTGGCTCTGGAATAATCTTCACGGTTTAAGTATATTACTAAAATATACAAATAGTCAAGGGGTGCGCTGCGGTTTTTGGCCATTTGCGCTGTAGTCTTTGAGGGCTTTAAGGACGACGCCCAAGGTTTCTTCGAGAGATTTGTGTGTCGTATCAATGACCAGATTGTAATTTTTTGGATGTACAAAGTCGCTGCGATGATAAATTTCTTCAAGCTTTGTAAAAAGATTACGTTCACGTTCTTCTATGTTCGCTTTTGCTTCTTCTTCTGAGACCTTCTCGCGCTTGGCAAATCGCTTAATACGTTGGGTATCCTCACACGTCAAAAGAATACGAAGGACGTCTGGCATTTGGTCGGCCATAATTCCAGCCATCCAACCCTCAAGGAGTATATGTTCTTCTTCAAGAAGGAGTTTTTTCATACGCAGATCAACTTCTTTCGTAAGATTCGGATTCTGTTCCTCAGCTTTTTGCAGAGAAACGCCAGTGGAACGAGAGTAATCGCGAAAGTATTGACTCGCAGAAAACGTCGGCCAACCGAGTTTTTTTTGAAGAATCCAAAACAACGTAGTCTTACCAGTGCAAATTCTCCCTGAAATGGTAACTTTATTGTAGGTCATCCGTGATGATTGACGTATCCTAATGTATCGAGCACTTTGCCGAGTGTTTCCATAGGTCCTGAGGAATAGGTATCGATGACCAGATCGTAAAGCTTCGGATCCAAGAAGTCATAATCGCCGTAGAGTTTCTTCCATTTGACAAAGTTTTCTTCCTCTCTTGTTTTTATGAAAATCTTTGCTTGCTCAACAGATATTTTGTCTCGATTGAGTACACGATCTATGCGCACTGCCTCATCGCTACATGTGGCGAGCACCTTTAATACTCCTGCCGTATCACGAGCGACAAATCCAGCAAGCCACGCCTCATAAATAATATGTTCTCCATCTAAAAGTGTTTTCCGGACTAACGCCTCCATTTCTCGCTCATGGTCATCGGGCCGGAGATTTGCGCCGTGTGCGTTCTCATCGACTCCATGCTCACGATCCCATTGTCGCTGCAGCGCGCCGGTATTTACGTATTTCCATCCAAGAATCTGCTGAAGGTTTTTAGCGAGTGTTGTCGTTCCTGTGGCTATTTTCCCTGAAACCGTAATATTGCGATAACGAAGATGAGTCTCTTTACGCAGATCTAATGGGGCATCCATAGACCTATTATAAACACGGGTTGACATCCGTCAAGAGAGTAGAGATAATACCATATGGCGGGCCAATACCTCTCGGTCACCTGGCAAGAGTATCACACCCTCTCTCTTAACCTTGCTGCGACAATTTTATCCCACAATAAAAAATATGACGTGATCATTGCTATTGCCCGTGGTGGCCTATCTCTTGGTCTAATTCTGTCTGATTTTCTTAAAACCCCTGTTTCTTCTATTACGATACAAAGCTACACGGATATCCAAAAACAGGGAGAGCTAATTATTACAAGTAAACTCGGCATGTCTATCAAGGGAAAAAATGTGCTCCTGGTAGATGATATTGCCGACTCAGGAAAAACTTTCAAAAGGTCGATTTCATATCTAAAGCATCTCAAACCGTCTTCAATTACGACTGTTTCACTATTTTACAAACCACACTCAGCGTATCGCCCTGACTTTTTTGCACAAAAAACTTCAGCGTGGATCCTTCTCCCCCACGAAGTGACTGAATGGGTCTATACGTTTACAAAAAAAATGGAGGAAGAAGGAAAATCAAAAGCAGACATCCAAAATTTTCTTGAATCATTAGGATATACAGACAAACAAATAGCTTTCGTCCGAAAATATCACTTGAAATAATATGAAAGACTTTCCTGACTTACCCCTTCTTTCATCCAAAGATTCCCTTGCACACATATCATCATCGCACTACAGTCGCGCGCAAAAACTCCTCGCGTCTTCTCTGGTTACCCAAGGACGATCGTTTGTCTATCAGATGAAAGACAATGGCATGGAAGATCTTCTTATTCTCGACGTCACGCATTTTCTCAACCACCGGATCAATACCAAGCTTATCGCGATGATTGGAGAGGAACTTGCTTCTCAGGTTTCACTTTTTCAACCGGACATCATCCTCACTGCTCCTTCCTCCGGCAACATCCCCTCTATCGCAACCGCCCTTCACCTTGATCCCATTCCAGATATTATTTATGCACCCAAAGGGCAACCAATTACAATTCAGGATGCCTATCAGGCAAAAAGCCGCTCCTACACCCACGGCAAAGCGGTTGACCTGACGGTTGCCAAAGATTGTCTGCCGGAAGGATCCCGGGTCCTTATCTGTGACGATTTTTTAGATACAGGAAAAACTGGTCTTGATCTTCTCCAAATTGTTCACCAGGCAAAAGCGGAGTCCGTTGGTTTTTGCTTTGTCATAGAGAAACCATTCGGCGGAAGGGAGAAACTAAAAGAAGCTGGGTATGCCGATACACAAATTATATCCCTTGTCACCATAGAATCCATGCGACCAGGAAAACTCAAATTGCAAGATTTTGACTATTGGTTCTCGCTTATCCGTCAAGACTGATTTTTCTTCTTGATTTTCCCCTTTACATCCGCTAAGGTATATCTATAGGGCTTAGTTCGCGCCCTTTTTTTGATGGTTACTTTGCGAATGAATGCGTATTCACGAGCTTAGTAACCATCAATCCCGTAGAGCCACCCCTCGGGAGTGCGAGGCTGGAAGCCTCCAGACCGAGGTAAGGCTTCTACCGGGATGATGGCATGAAGTCATCATCTAATAAGTGATGCGCGAACGGAGGTCCTATGTTCCCAGAAGCACCCCCAGACTCTGAGACCTTTATTGACAGTTGGGATCCTACAACCAGAACATGGGTTCGTCGCGAGAAAGTGTCGTCCGGTGATGAGAACACTGGAGAGGAAGATCTAAAGAATGAGAAAGATGAAAGGGTTGCTTCGACGTGGGACCCAAAAAATTGTCATGGTTGCTGCAATTCATACTGAAATATTATGACGCGCATCGAGTCATCCGACTATCGCGATATCCCACCGAGCATTATAATAGAAGATAGTACTGGTCGTGCGATAACTATTGACTCTATAGAACCTGCGCCACCGCCCTTCGTTGTGTATGGCTGTCCAGTAGCCGATGGGGGAGCGTCTTGTTGCCACAATTGCGGCGGTGGATGGCCAAAAACTAAAATTCCAACCGAGGCGATGACTGAAGCGGTTTTTAGTGGTAAAATTCAACCAGATCAACCAGGGTGTCAACCCTTAGCCGATAGAGTAAAGGAGGGCATGGAATACTATGCCAAGCTTAGAGGCGATGATTGAGATGAAGCCTTTTGTATCATGATATAATAGCGCATGGTGCACTCTAAGAACGAGCGCGATTTAATATTTCTCCGCCAAGAGTTTTTGCGCGACGCCAAAGTCATCGATGCCGGGCGCGGGTACATCTCCGTTTCCTCGTTTAACCTTCGCATGAAACCATCGGTTCTTGCTTCTGCAGCAAAACTTATTGCCAACGAATTTCGAAACGATCACATTGACTGCATCCACGGCATCCCCCATTCCGGCAATTACTTAGCAACCGCAGTTGCTCTCGCCCTTGGCAACGGCGCGCGACTCCATAGCTCTCGCAAAGATCAAAACGTGCCGACCACCTGGAAAGATATCTATCGCGAAGAGATTCGATCCTTTACGACAAGCAGTAGTGGCATGACGGTATTTTCCGGCATCAACCTCTCCTTTGTCCAGTCGGACGATCGCGTGCTTCTGATAGATGACGTCTGCGCCACCGGAGAAACCGGAACACATATTGTAAGCGGGCTTCAGAAGCGAGGAGTCAACGTGGTAGGTTTTGCAGTTTTGTTTGATAAAGTTTTTCAGGGAGGGCTTGCGGAAGTAGCCAAACTTGGGATCAAGGTATTTTCCTGTATCTCTGTTGTAGAAATAGGAAAAGGTGATACAGTAACGCTTACGGAATAACACTATGATCCTCATTGTTGATTTCGGCTCACAAACGGCACATTTGATCGGAAGAAGATTGCGCTCTCTTGGTGTTGCCTCCGAATACTCCTACCCGGAAGACGCGCTCTCGATAGTCAAAGCAAAGAAACCGAAAGGCATTATTCTCTCCGGCGGACCAGCAAGCGTTTATGATAAGGGTGCCCCGACGATTAGCCCAACCATCTATACCTTGGGCATCCCTATCTTGGGTATTTGCTTCGGTCAACAACTCACGGCACATCTCCTCGGGGGCACCGTGAAGCCCGGAACGATAAAAGAGTATGGCCCTGCAATGCTTGAGCTCAACACGAAATCAGGATTATTCGCGCACCTTAAAGACAATCACTTTCGCGTTTGGATGAGCCACGGAGATGAAGTGAGCGCGCTTCCCCCGGGGTTTCACATTGTGGCAACCACCAACAATATCAGGGCCGCGGCTATAGAGAATCCGCAGAAACGTATCTACTGCGTTCAATTTCACCCCGAAGTAAACCACACCGTAAACGGCAACGTCATACTGAGGACATTTGCGGAAACTATTTGTAATGAATCGATTGAGCCTCTCATCCTTCGTCCTGACGCCATTGTTTCCGACATTCGCGCACTTGTTGGTGACAAAAAAGTCATCTGCGCCGTATCCGGCGGGGTGGATTCAACCGTTGCTGCATTTCTCATCGGCCGCGCCATTGGTAATAATCTCATTCCTGTATATGTTGACTCAGGCCTCATGCGACCGGAGACTGACAAACGGGTAAAATATATTTTTACAAAATTAATAAAAGCAAATCTCGTCATCGTCGATGCAAAAACGCGCTTCCTTCGTGCACTTAAGGACATTACTGATCCTGAAGTAAAACGTAAGACTATCGGAAAACTGTATGTCGATATATTCCAGAACGTTGCGGAAAAACATACAGACGCAGCGTTTCTGGCCCAAGGCACGATCTACTCCGATGTGATTGAGTCAAAAGGCAGCAAACACGCTTCTCACATCAAATCCCACCACAACGTCGGTGGACTACCAAAAAACATGAAGCTTACTCTCCTCGAGCCCTTACGGAATTTTTATAAAGATGAGGTAAGAGAAATTGGCAGACTCCTAGGATTACCCGTAGATGTTGTTCAGGAACAAGTTTTTCCGGGCCCGGGATATGCAGTGCGTATTCGTGGAGAAGTTACGGCTCAACGACTGGAACAAATAAAGATTGCAGATCGTGTGATAATTGAAGAAATGAAAAAGGCCGGGTTGTACCATAAGACCTATATGTGTTTTGCAATCATGACCGGCACAAATTCGACGGCCGTCAAGGGAGATGCACGGGTGTTTGCCGAGGTTGTCGCGATCCGTTCAGTGGATTCCCAGGATGTCATGACGAGTGAATGGACGCGCATCCCACATGAAGTGCTCCACGTCATGGCCTCCCGCATTGTCAACGAAGTGCCAAGTATCTCCCGCGTCGTCTACGATATCACCACCAAGCCCCCGGCGACGATGGAGTGGGAATAACAATCATCTAAACAATACATATCAACTTTGTTGACAAAATCAACAATACATGTTATGATATTGTCATGAATATACAAAGTCGTATAGTCGAACAGAACCCTCAATGGAGAGGAAATCTCTTCCCTGTTCCGCAATTAACGCGCGATCTATTTGGCCCGCTCTATGAAAGCCTCACGTCTCCACTCATGACATTCTTAAGTGGCCCGAGAAGAGTCGGCAAATCTGTTGTGCTCAAGCAGCTGATCAACCACCTTATCACCCATGACAGAGTGAAGCCCTCCGGAATTTTATTCTTTGAATTTTCACCCAAGCAAACAACGGAATATATCCGCGAGGTGTATCGGTATTTTAAAGAAAATATTTTACAAACCGGACCGCACACCTATCTCTTTTTTGACGAAGTACAAGTGATCCCAGGATTTGAAATCACCCTCAAAGAAATATACGATTCCCTCGATCAAACAAAGACCAAGGTGGTCATCACCGGATCACCCAGCATTTCGTATAAACGAAACATGGCCGAAAGCTTAGCCGGCCGCTTTATTCCATATAGATTATTTCCTCTCAACTTCAAAGAATATTTGCGCTTGGGGGCTTCTCCACTCCTATTAAAAATCGACAAACTCGCAGGAGACCATGTCACCAGAATGGGAATTCTGGAAGAGCTCAACATGAAGTTTAAACGGTTTTTGTCCTGGGGCAGGCTTCCGCAAATGCTTACACTCTCCGATATGGAAAGAACGTATTACCTGGAATCCAGCATCGACCAGTCGATCACCAAAGATGCATTTGACTATTTCCGTATCGAAAATCCGAGTGCGTTGTCTGCCATGTATATCTATCTTTGTCAAAACAGCGGCCAAATCATTACCAAAGATCATGTATCAAAGGCATCAGGAATCTCCCTCATCACGGTTGCCACCTATCTGGACGTTTTAGAACTCATGGGTCTTACGTATACTGTATACAACTCAACCAATCCGATCATACGACTCAACAGTGCCAGAAAAATATACGTCTCATCGATGTTTACCCTCAAAAACAGCAAGTACGACCCGCAAACGGCATTCGGGTTTGCCGCAGGGTCGTATATTTTGGAACGATTGCTTGAACAGCATGAGTTGGTTACATTTTATAGAAATCGCAACAAAGAAATTGATTTTCTGTTACCAAAACGGAACATAGCCTATGAAGTGAAATACCGGTCCGTTTTTGAGCAACCGAAGGTTATCCTGCCGGATTTTGAGCTGAAGGTTCTCTCGCTCTCCGGTTCATCGCCCGTGTGCCTGTTTTAATTTCTTTCACCATGATACCTGCGTATCCAAAAATTTTTACCATCGGCTCACCCTATATTCCCCATCTCTTCAAGGGCAACGTTGAAGTGACGGAAAAAATCGACGGGAGTCAGTTTACCTTTGGTCTGGATAGTGAGAAAAACGTTCTTCTGCGCAGCAAGGGCAAAGACATCTATATTGAAACGTTTGCTCAATCGTACAAGCGGCTTGGGAGGAGAAACCGTCGAGGGAATTGTGGTAAAAAACTACACGCAAACGGTCTTTGTTGCCGACCAGGTCTTTCCTTCTTTGGGCAAATTTGTCCGGGAACAGTTTAAGGAACGCCATAAAACAGAGTGGAAGGAAAAAGAAGGAAAAGGCAAATGGCAAACCTTTTTGGAGAGTTTTCGGACAGATGCCAGATTTAGAAAAGCCGTACAACACCTTGCAGAAAAAGGAGAACTCGCCTATACCCCATCGGATATCGGCAAACTTCTCGTCGAGCTGAAAAAAGACGTTATTGACGAAGAAAAAGAAGCGATCAAGGAAGAACTCTACACATTCTTTATTGAGGAAATTTTGCGCAAAGTCACCGCTGGTTTTCCGGAGTGGTATAAAGAGCAACTGCTGAAAAAGGCCTTTTACTGAGGCTTATTGATCACAATCGGCCGGAGTCTGCTCATGGATTCAAGGGAGTAGCGTACTCCTTGTACGCCTAAGCCTGAATGTTTTACTCCAAGGAATGGAAAGTGGTCAGGGCCGCGCTGGGGCGATCCATTGATTTGAACCGTCCCGACATTTAGCTGTTTTGCTATTACTAAAGCCGATCCTTCATCTTTGGTAAAAACACATGCTTGCAGTCCAAATCTGGACTCATTGACGATACGTATTGCCTCATTGATATCGCCGACGGCAATAAAAGAGACAACTGGTCCGAATACCTCTGTTGCGACAACCGGCATAAGAGCAGTGACATTGGTAAGTATCGTTGGTTCTATATAGGCACCATTTCGTTTTCCGCCAGTGACAACCCGCGCTCCCTCAGCGAGGGATTCAGTAATCGCCTGCTCTATCTTAACTGCCTCTTGCACGGAAATTACTGGACCGACAAGTTTGGTCTCGGGGCTTCTGGGGTCTCCCATGTGAACCAACTCTTCCATTTGTTTTTGTATTTCGGGTAACAATGTGTCGATGACGGATTGCGTCGCAAGGACGTATTTAATTGCCGTACAGCGCTGTCCGGCGTAAGAAAACGCGCCTTTAACTATTTCTTTGGCGCTAAGATGCATATCGCTATCTGGCAAAACAAGCGCTGGATTATTGCCACCGCATTCAAAAACGAGTGTCTTCATCCCCGCTTGATGGGCAATCGAGACGCCGGTATCGCTACTTCCGGTAAACGTGATAAGGGAAATTTTGTCATGACTTACCAAGTAATTGCCGATTTGCCCTCCCCCTCCGGTCACGGCGCTTATTACTCCCTCAGGTACTCCTGCTTTTTGAAATATCCGAACCAGGTGAAGCGCAGATATCCCGCCCATGGTCGGCGGTTTAAAAACGACGCTATTGCCCATTAGAAGCGCCGGTGCAATCTTACTGGCAGATAAATTTACGGGATAATTAAACGGTGCTATTGCAAGAACCACTCCATAGGCAACCCGTTCAATCAGCGCAATACGTCCTTTATCAAATCCCGGGAAATTATCACTATCGAGCTCCTCTCCCTTTATTGACTGTGCTTCATTTGCAAAATAATCGATGAGGTCCGCAGTTCGTACGATTTCACTTTTTGCTTCTCCTTCGCTTTTTCCGATTTCACGAACCATAAGAGACGAAAGGTACTCCTGAAAATGACGTATCCAATCAGCTGCCAAATGCATGATTTTTATTCGTTCATATAAAGGGGTCGCTTCCCATTTCTCTTGAGCTTTTGATGCTTTTTCCATCACCTCGTCAATTTCTTTTGTAGTAACTATCTGAAGTTCTCCGACTGCTTGCCCATCAACGGGAGAATGGATGACGGTGGTTTTCCCGCTTTCACTTTTATGCCAAGAGCTTCCATCGAAAAAGGCATACGTTGGAGGAGTTTTCTGATCGCTTATTTCACCAAAAAATTCATCGGGCATAGCATAAGTATACAGTGAGACGTAACAAGTGAGAAGAGATAAAAGATTCTTAATGTATTTCTGTTGCAACTCGCTTGATGAGGATAGCCGTCATATTGTCCGTTGAACCCTTACGCGTCGCTTTACCAAATAACTCAACAACAGCATCAGAAAGGGACTGAGCTGTCACACCGACACTTTCTACTACGTTTGAAATATCCGTATCGCTCATAAAACGAGAAACCCCGTCGGTAACAAGAATCAAACTATCGCCAACGAGAAATTCTTTGGCGACATATTGAGGCATTAGTCCATAACGAACAACTCCCACAGCTTTTGTTAATGTACCATTCTCATCGATATCGTCCTCTGTCAAACGAATAAGACGATGATCATGATATAAATATGCGCGACTATCACCAACGCTCCCGAGCCACACTGTACGTACACCGATAACACAAACAAGGAGTGTCGTTGCCATACCGTCTTTATAAGCCATCTCTCGTTGTTTTTGCCAAAGAGAGATATTTGTTGAACGAAATATTCGACGAATAAATAATCTCTTGTCTTTCCAATACCCTGGTCGAAGCCGGATATGTTTATATCCCCACATCGCCGTCTCACAGGCAAACATTGCTGCTTCCTGCGCGTTTGGTATCCCGCCAACACCATCTGCTATAGCGAAACACTCATCGTTAAAATTTATGAAGTAATCTTCCTGACGATCACGATCGCCTTGCAGTTGACTTGAAGCAAAAAGAATTTTGGATTTTGGTTGTTTAAACCGGAGTATGTATGGATCGGCGAATTTCATTTCATCTTTCAAAGAAACGCGCTTCAACCTCTTTCCAGTTCACTACGTTCCACCACGCCTTTATGTAATCCGCCCGCATATTTTGGTATTTGAGGTAGTACGCATGCTCCCAAACATCCAAACCTAAGATAGGCGTCTTGCCCTCCATCAAAGGATTATCTTGATAGGGCGCATCAACAATCGTAAGTTTTCCTGCATCTTTGACCAGCCATACCCATCCACTTCCAAACCTTCCCACTCCAGCTGTAGCAAATTTTTCTTGAAATTGAGCAAGGCTCCCAAACGCGCTATCGATTGCCTTGGCTAACTCTCCAGAAGGAGTACCACCGCCACCTTTTCCATTTAGCGCCATGAGAGTCCAAAACAAAGAATGATTATAATGGCCACCGCCATTGTTTCTTACTTTCGTTCGCACCGACTCCGGTACTTGGTCAAGCTTTGTCATTAATTGTTCAATTGTTACATTATTAAATTGTTCAAGCCCACTGAGCGCATCGTTGAGGTTTTTCACATATGCACCATGATGTTTATCGTGGTGAATTTGCATCGTGCGCTCGTCAATATAGGGCTCAAGCGCGTTATATGCGTAAGGTAAATCCGGTACTGTATACATATCTCCTCCTTTTAAATAACCAATTCTCGTCCTCTATAGATACCATGTCACCACAAAAAAAGCAACAGAAAATTCATATTCGTTTCTTCTTCCACGCTTCTTATCATATAATTGGACATATGGTGAAACGGAAAACACAAACGGCGCATACGAAAAAGGAAAAACTCGAAATAAGTTCTTCGCTTACACCTTTACCTCCAAAGGTATCTTTTAAAACGCAACTTTTTTCAAAAATCATCACTATCAAATCTTGGATACGACACCATTATCTTTATTCATTTTGGGTGCTCCCGATTGCACTTATAATATTCTCCTATCTCGTCATTCTAAAAGATCTTCCTTCTCCAGCAAATCTAGGTAAATACGATATTCCAATTTCAACGAAAATCTATGATAGAAACGGTAAACTTCTTTTTGATATATTTGCAGAACAAAATCGTACACCAGTTACTTTAAGTGATGTCCCGAAATATCTTCAACAGGCAACTGTTGCAATAGAAGATAAAGATTTTTATCGGCACGGCGGAATAAGTCCTATTGGAGGCATGGCACGAGCGCTTTTTGCTACAGTTACCGGCCGGCAGCTACAGGGAGGATCAACGATCACCCAGCAACTCGTCAAAAGCGCGCTCCTTACTCCGGAGCGAACGGTAACAAGAAAAATTAAAGAGATTATCCTCGCCTTTTGGGTAGAAATTCTTTATCCAAAAGATAAAATTCTTGAACTGTACCTCAATCAAGTACCCTATGGGGGTACTGCCTGGGGGATTGAAACTGCAGCGGAAAAATACTTTGGAAAATCAGTCAAAGATCTAACGCTTTCGGAAGCTTCGCTTCTTGCAGGTCTTCCACAAGCACCTACACTATACTCTCCTTTTGGGGCTCGTCCAGATCTTGCAAAGCAAAGACAAAAAGAAGTACTTCGGCGCATGGTCGAAGATCGCTATGTTACTCAACAAGAAGCAGATGAGGCTATCAATAGAGAACTAACATTTAAAAACGAACCGAATATAAAAGCTCCTCATTTTGTGATGTATGTAAAACAGCAACTCGTGGACCAATATGGCGAAGCATTGGTAGAAAAAGGTGGACTCAAGGTAATAACTACCCTTGACCTGGATCTTCAGGAATATGCTCAGGCAACAGTCGCTGCAGAAGTAGAAAAATTAACAAAACTAAAAGTTAGCAATGGTGCAGCTATAGTGACCAAACCTGCTACTGGCGAAATTTTAGCGATGATTGGCTCAACGGATTATTTCGCAAGTCCGTCAGGAAGTTTTAATGTGACTACAGCACTTCGACAACCAGGATCATCGATTAAACCTATTAACTACGCTATTGGCATAGAAAACCGTGTCATCACCCTGGCGACAATGTTTTTGGATATTCCTACATGTTTTGCCAATATTAACCAACCCAATTACTGTCCAAGAAACTACGATGGTCAATTTCGTGGTCCGGTCCAGGCGCGATTTGCACTCGGTAATTCCTACAACATTCCTGCTGTCAAAATGCTCTACCTTAACACCGTGCGTGACATGGTTGCTTCAGCAAGTGCGTTCGGCCTTGATACGCTCACCGATCCGGACCGCTACGGCCTATCGCTTACCCTGGGTGGTGGCGAGGTTAAGATGACCGATATGGCTGAAGCGTTTAGCGTTTTTGCCAATTCAGGTATCCGTAAAGATCTGGTCGCAATTCTCAAAGTTGTTGACAAAAATGGAAAAGTGCTTAAAGAACATAAAGATCCTAATCTAGATCGCGACATCCCGTCACAACTGCTTCTTAATGGGCAGCGCGTGGTATCAAATGAGACCGCGTTTCTCATCTCCCATATCCTCCTTGATAATAATGCGCGAAGCGCTGCCTTTGGGCCAAGTTCGAGTTTGGTTATTCCCAATCACGCTGTCTCAGTCAAAACTGGTACGACTGATGATCTTCGTGACAACTGGACGATCGGCTTTACGCCTGCGTATTTAGTCGCAACATGGGTAGGCAATAATGATAATTCTCCTATGAATCAATCTCTTGTCTCTGGTGTGACAGGAGCTGCCCCAATTTGGAACAAACTCATGAAAAAAGTGCTGGAGGGAAAACCTGATATTTGGCCCAAGCAACCAGAGGGCATTGTTGGTGCACATATTTGCGCTATGTCAGGACTACAACCACCAAATCCAGAAGGAGATGATAAGGGATGTCCCACACGTTTTGAATACTTTATCAAGGGAACCGTACCCAGTCAGCGGGAGAACCTAAAACAGCAGGTGTTGATTGATAAAACCACTGGAGATCTTGCAGCTCCCAATCAAACCGACAATGTCGAAATGCAGGAACATCAAATTATAAACGATAGTATTTCGACTTGGTGTCTCGATTGCCCACACCCGGAGGGAAAGGCTACGTTAATCAAATAGTATGTCTGTCAATGAACCACTCCTTGATATAAGGACGGGTACTCAATCGATTTCAAAACCTTTATCTCATGAACGTTTTACGGGCTCATCGGAAAGGACCGATCAACAATGGAATCGACTTTTAACGATTATCACAGGACTACAGAATGGCTCACTCAGACCGAGTGACCTATCTTTAGGTATAGACAGCAAAAGAGGGATCGGTCCTATTTCAGATACAGCCAGCGGCCAATTTAATGCACAATGCGTCGCTAACGCTGAAGCTGCAATCCGTCGCACAGATACATTGTCAAAATACCCTGATGATTCTTCTAAAAGACAGTGGATTACTGCTTCCAAAAATCAACAATATTTTTGGAACAGAACAAAAGGACCTAAAGGAGAAGCCTCCTGGTATCAATGGCGTGTGTTCCTGCATCACAATGAATTGAAAGATGGAGACCGCGTAGTTAATGATAACCTAGCACGACAACTATCAAAAGTACTTGCTGCAATGAGACTTACCGGCGTACCAATAAAATTTAAAGACGGAAGCTCAAATTTTCAGGTAGTGTATGGACGAGATCAAGCCGATGCTATATACCAAGTGCTGGGAGTATTCAATGAATTCTCTGCCTGGGATCTAGCAAATCGCTTAGAATCACTTTCGCTTCCATCCTTATCTTATAAGAATCCTTCCGAGTTCGATCGCGAGATTGTCCAACGGGCACTATTTATTGCTCCTTTCCCCGGTGACCCTTACTTTGAAGTCAATAGCTGGCCAGTTGATCCAAGTATTTCTTTCCGCGACAGAGTGAGTGCGGATCCGGTAGATCCCAATATTTTATTTCACAACTTGCGCACAATGGGCACTGCCCTTCAGCTTGGCAGAATGGGAGCAACTGCCCGCGCAATTTTTAGTCCTCACGATCATGGCAGTCTAGATTCTTTCGGCTTGACCAGCGAGGAAGGTATTTCCAATTTTGTAACTCAATATCTATTAAATGGAGCTACAACGCTTCCTCACGAACATGTAGAGCTTCAATCTGAAAATAGTTTACCCGGAGAGGTGAACGTTTCAACAGATATTAAAAAACAAAGACCAAAGGCAAATGCACTCCTATTTAAATCTGCAGATTCAGCCAATATTCACGCTCTTGTCGACTGGCGACAGCAAACTCCTGAAATTCGTTTCCTTTTTGTTTTTAAAATTAGCCAAGATGATCCGGTTATTTATCAAGCAGCTACTAGATTATTAAGAAAATAATTTACAGATTTGACTACCATATCGACCTCCAAAATCAGCAATCCAAGCTAACTATCTCCACTTGGTACCTGGACTGTCCGCACCCGGAGGGAAAGGTTACGCTAATTAAGTAATCCGACCAATCAGACCAATTTACCAATCAACTAAAAAACAATTAAGAAGAATGGTTTAATTGGTGCAATTTTTAAATTCATTGGTCGGATTGGAGTATTGGTCGGATTGGTACATTCCCCTTGTGGGAGTCCCATAGTTTGTGATATAACGCCTTCTATATGGCGTCCAAAGACAATGATTCTCAAAAAGACAAACAAAAGCCCTTAACAATAGTCCAAATATTCCTTCTAATTCCTCTTTTTCTGATCGCAATTGGCGATGCGGTACGCTATTTTTTTTACCTAATTTTATTTGTGCTAAAGACAACCTATAGAATTATTCGGTTTCTTCGAAAAATAAATATATCGCTACCTTTTCCCAATAGACTACCACGTATCGAAATACACTTTCCTAAAATCAAACGTTTTTCTTTTCCCCTCTCTTTACCGAAATTTTATAAAAAAGAACGACCTGTATCCCACACGGTGTATCCATCTATAGCGTTACCGTTTGCCCTGCGACTTCAATATGTTCTTATCGGCGCAAGCTTGGTCACAGCATTTCTTTTTCTCCCCTATGTTACCTATTATTGGCTTCAATTTTTACCCAATCCCCGTCTTCTTACCAGTCGCGATGTGGAAGTAACAACAAAAATATTTGATCGAAACGACACGCTTTTATATGAAATCTATAACGACAAAAACAGGACGCCGATACCTCTTTCGCAAATTCCAGATGTTGTTAAAAAGGCAACCATAGCAATAGAAGATAAGGATTTCTATTCCCATCCTGGATTCTCGCCTGTCGGAATACTTCGCGCTACGCGAGAATTTGTTTTTAACCGTCGCATTCAAGGTGGATCTACCATCACGCAACAACTTATAAAATCAGCGCTTTTGACTCCAGAAGTGAAACTGTCGCGAAAAATAAAAGAGATTTTGTTAGCGTTTTGGGCAGAGCGTTTATACAGTAAAAATCAGATCCTTGAAATGTATCTTAATCAAGTTCCCTACGGTGGCACCGCGTGGGGAATTGAGGCAGCAAGCCAGACGTATTTTGGAAAACCAGTGGGTGACGTAAGCCTTGCGGAGGCTGCATATCTTGCTGGACTTCCGGCAGCTCCAAGCGAATATTCTCCCTATGGCAGTCATCCCCAAAAAGCATTTGAACGCCAAGCGCAGGTACTTTTTCGCATGGTAGAAGATCGCACCATTAGCGAAGCAGATGCACGAAAAGCCCTGACAACACCTATACATATAAAACCAACACGCGTGGGTATTCGTGCACCTCACTTTGTCATGTATGTCAAAAATCTTTTGGAAAATCGATATGGTTCCAGGCTCGTTGAACGGGGAGGACTTCGTATTAAAACATCACTGGATATTTCATTACAAGAAAAGGTACAAGATATTCTCGCTACCCAAGTAGCGACACTCAAGCCACTTCTTGTAGGCAATGGAGCCGCCCTCGTCACAAACCCAAAAACAGGAGAAATATTGGCAATGGTCGGAAGCCGCGATTATTTTGATATTGCCGGGGAAGGCAATGTAAACGTCACCACGTCCCTCCGTCCTCCTGGTTCATCGATAAAAGTCGTCAATTACGCTGCAGCTTTGGAGGATGGCTTTACCGCAGCAAGTGTTCTGGATGATAGCCCTATTGCCTATAACACTCCAGGAAGTCCTCCGTATGCACCAGTAAATTATGATGGAAAGTTTCATGGTGCAGTCCCACTACGGTATGCTTTAGGAAATTCCTATAATATCCCGGCGGTCAAAACCTTGGCAAAAATTGGAGTCAAGACCATGATAGACAAGGGAAGACTCATGGGTATTACATCATGGGACGAGGAAAGTCGATTCGGATTATCTTTAACTCTTGGCGGAGGTGAAGTCACTATGATTGATATGGCAAAAGTATTCGGTACTCTTGCAAATATCGGCAAACGGGTAGATCTTACTCCGATACTTGATGTTACCGACTACACTGGTCGTACCATCGAACATTTTAACGGGCCAAAATCTGTTGACGCAGTCAAGCCAGAAGCTGCCTGGATTATAGGAAATATATTAAGTGACAACGCCGCTCGTACTTCTGCTTTTGGTCCATCTTCAAGTTTAGTCATTGCCGATCGGCTCGTATCGGTAAAAACAGGAACCAGCAATGATAAACGTGACAACTGGACGATTGGCTATACGCCAAGCTACGTTGTCGCTGTCTGGGTAGGAAATAATAATAATAGCCCGATGCACCCGACGCTTACCTCAGGCGTCACGGGCGCTTCTCCTATCTGGCACGATATTATGGTGGAGCTTCTCAAAAGTAAACTCAATGAACCGCTTCCCCGCCCGCCTGGAATCGTTGAAATTCCCTGCTACTATGAAAAGGTAGAATATTTTATCCGCGGCACCGAACCCACCGGCGGTCGCTGCGCTCCCCTTCCCACCCCGTCACCTACGCTAACGCCAACTCCGTAACATATGCACTACGGTTTCTCTTGAAGCATAAATACGACACCGAGATCATCTTCGTCAAGAATGACAAAACGGGTATCTTTTTTTATTTGAGTTATAAAATTACCAAAGAAATTTTTTCCTGCATACCCGTAGCGCGTCCCGAATATGTCAGTAAGTGTTGTATACGGATCACTGCTTCCGGCAAAACTCGTGACCCGATACTGTTGGTAGAGTTTCGGATTGTAGTTATACATATAGATAGGATCTAAGGTAACGATATACTGAAGCTCTGGAGCTAGACCAATGAGGTACTGCGAATCTGACCAGTTCGTGTGAAACACGCGACTTCCGGCAGGCGCTTTTTTTGCAAGAACCGCTGCCATCCGTGTGAAATGTTGCCCATAGACTCGATCAAAAATAAAAGACTGTTTTAGATACGAGCTTGTTTGCCAAAAACTATAGAAAAAGAGAATACAGAGAAGCAATATTCCGAGAGATAGGATACGTAAACGCTTATTGTTATTCTCGCTCGTTATGGTGCTAAACCAGTCTCCGATCGTTATCCCGAGCCACACGATAAATACCGGATACATATGCGTCATGTTTCTCCTGGATATGAGTGCAAGGAGTCCAAAAAGTATTGTGGCACATCCCCAGACAACTATTTCGCGTCGAAGTTTGATCGGATGTATAAACAGACAAATACCAATGAATGCGAGAGCGCCAATGAGTACCGGAAAAAATCGTATCACTTCATGGGTATAGAGTGGAAAAAATTCAGCACCGAGCTCGAGGACTCCGGTTTTTGCTGCATACCAGGGAACGAGGATGCCATTAAGGTACGTATAGAAAATGTTATTGGGAAAATTCGGATGGAGGAAAAAACTCAACCCGTATCCTACGACACTTACACCAACAAGTCGCCTTGATCCGCGGCCAGTCATCGCCCAATCGATTATCTGTATACCTATCGTAAAAAACACCAGAAGCCATGCGGATAAATGAGTCATTCCAAAGAGTAAACTTGCAAAAAATAGCAACTTTGTATTTTTATTACTCACTGCATATATGCCAAGTAAGGTCAGTAACATGGCAAAGACAAACGGTCGCGCTTCTGCGCTGTCGCGTATAAATTGACTAGAAAATAAAAGTGCCAATGATATCCATGTCCCGAACCCTTGGGTATATTTCTTAAGGAGTATAAAAACCATTGAAAAAAGAGCGCTGGTTGCGACAAATGCTCCAAATTTTGTCCCGGCGATAAGTCCAAACATCGTCGTAAAGGGAATAAGGTACACATGGTACAGGAAATCCTTATCGCTAAAACGATCACGAAACCATGAAAAATACGCACTTGGAAACGTTTTAAGAAATCCTTGTTTGGCAATTAGAAGAGACATCCGACCATGTAAAAATCCATCTGCTCCAATAATGGTAGGCGTAGAATACTGCACCATCCACGCACCGATCACAAGAATCATCAAAGGAATAATCCAATGGATCTTTTGTGTCCGCAATATCATGCTTTGAGTATAACTCAATGCATAAAAAAGAGACTAGTCTACATAAAAACTAGTCTCTTTTAAAATAATATATCTAACAATGTAACAATTTATTCAGTAACGACCACACTTCCAAGATCGCCTACATTGACGTGATTATGATATTTCCATGTACCTACCTTTACAAAAGCATAATCATACGTTCCACCTTTTTGGACACTTTTAAGCTGATCAAATCCCGGAAGAAGTTGATGCGTCGGATGTAGTGCTGAAGCGACCCACATGCCTTTTATGCTTTGATTGGCAAACGTGACTGTTGTGCCTTTTTTAACAGTAATGGTATTTGGTGTAAATCCACTATCTGTATAAGTCACTGATGCTTTGGTAACGACACCACCTTTATCCGTGCTCTCTCCACTGCCAGTGGTAGTTTCTACGATCTTTTCAATCACTCCCGGAGATTCTGGTACCGGCATATTCTTTCCAGCTTCTTGGGTTTCAGTACCTCCCTGTTTGATTGCACCATTTCCCTGAAGGACATACCAGCCCACCCCGACACCGACAGCTAAAACTAAAAGACCAACAAAAATTTTACTATTCATACGATTCACCTCCTATCAAACAAAAATAAAAAGTCAAAATGCAAAAGTCAAAGGCTTAATTCAAAAGTAAAAAGTTTTTAATTTTAAATTTTGAGTTTTGACTTTTGTCTCACGAAGCGAGATCCCGCTTCGCGGGAAGTTTTGAATTTTTACGTGTATCTATCAGCGACTTTGCTTGCCGCGTAACTATCCGGTTTCACTTTTACGGTATATCCACTTCCGCGAATCATACCAACAATTTCATTAATCATATCGCGGGTATCTCCAAATTTTCCAATATCTACATGAATTTCAACATCGTATTTCGTGATACCGTCTTTATGAAGAAGTGCGAGTACTGTTTCTGCCATCTCAAGGGACATCGCCGCCTCCTCATACATCCTCTGGCGCAACACATACTGTTTTTTATTGACTATACGTTTCCAGAAATAAATTCCACCACTCCCAATTCTATGAACCACGATTGCCGTAACAAAATCAACACCACTCCCATTATGAGGCTGTGAATCTGTGCCAACAACTAATTGATAATGACGCTCAGGTTCAGTAGCTAAAAATGCTAAAATTTTTTCACGTACTTGAGGTAACTGAAGTTCTCCAAAGGTCGGACTCTGAAACATACTTCCGCTTATGGTATCAAAATTAGCTACGCGAGGCAAACAAAAACCCCAGGCGCACCCGGGGTTTTTGTTTTTTAAGTTTTTTTTCTTTTTATCTTCGTGGTCGCTCTTCTCGTGGTCGAGCTTCGTTTACAACTAAAGCACGTCCTTCCACATCTTTACCATTAAACATTTCAATGGCCTTTTTCGTTTCTTCGTCGGTTGCCATTTCGACAAAACCGAATCCTCGTGATCTCCCAGAGTATTTGTCTGAGATGACTTTTGCGGATGTGACATTGCCGGCTGTCGCAAACATTTGCCCAAGCTTGTCGCTATCCATGGTGTAGGGAAGATTGCCTACAAATAAATTGGTTGCCATATGGGACTCCTTTCTCCTTAGGACTTAAAGGGGACACTATTGACGCCTAAAGAGAAATTCTTCTGGAAGTAAACTCCATTGAAACCTCTGTTGCCACCGCCACCTGCCACACTTCTTTCCTAGGTCAAGATATGAGTATATCATATCGAAGCAATAATCAAAAGGGAGCCCACTAGAACAAGCTTGCCTTAAGTCATGTGAATCACATACAATAATATGAATATGGATAAAATATACAATCCTCAAGCTGTTGAAGAGAACATCTACAAGATATGGGAATCCGGCGATTATTTTTCTCCCAAGAAGGATCCTAAAAAGAAGCCATTCACCATTCTCCTCCCTCCTCCCAACGCAAATGCTGATCTTCACGTAGGACACGCCATGTACGTCGTTGAAGATATCATGATTCGTTTCCATCGCATGAAAGGTGATCCTACTCTCTGGCTACCAGGTGCTGACCACGCGGGTTTTGAAACGCAGTACGTCTATGAAAAACACCTTGCAAAGACCGGAAAAAGCCGTTTTGACTTTGACCGAGAAACGCTATATAAAAATATCTGGGATTTCGTCCATGAAAATCGAGGAAAAATGGAAAATCAATTACGTCGACTCGGCTTCTCTCTTGACTGGAGTCGTAATATTTTTACTCTCGATCCTTTGGTTGTAAAAACAGTGTACACATCGTTTAAACAACTATTTGATGAAGGACTCGTGTACAGAGACAATAGACTCGTCAACTATTGCACCAAAGACGGCACTGGATTTTCTGATCTTGAGGTTCTTTATGTAGAGCGCAATGACCCGCTATATTACATAAAATACGGTCCCTTTACCATAGCCACCGCTCGCCCGGAAACGAAGTTTAGAGACACTGCCTTGGCCGTCAATCCCAAAGACAAACGATATAAAAAATATATCGGACAAACCATGGAAATTACGGGGTTACTGGGACCCATTTCCATGATTGTTATTCCCGATCCCCATGTGGATCCAAAATTTGGAACAGGAATTATGAAAGTGACCCCGGCCCATGATCCGCATGATTTTGAGCTTGGAAAACAATTTAACCTGCCGGTCACACCGATTATTGATTTCAGAGGAAAAATGGACTTTTCTTGGTTCTTAAGCAAAAAAGATATTGACCCCAAGTATCGACAGCGTGCCCAAAATTATCATGGAAAAAAAGTTGCAATAGCAAGAGCGCTCATGGTCGAAGACCTCCGAACTGATGGTCTGCTAATTAAGGTGAATGAGGCATATTCCCATCGTATTGGAACATGCTGGAAATGCGGCACAGTGATCGAGCCACTCCCTCTTGAACAATGGTACGTAAAAGTTCTCCCATTGGCTACACAAGCCCTCGATGCCATCAAAAAAAAGCAAGTGACCTTCGTGCCCAAGCGGTTTGAAAAAACAGCGAAGCAGTGGCTTGCCAATTTTCACGATTGGAACATCAGTCGCCAAAACGTCTGGGGTATCCGTATCCCCGCATGGAAATGCTCAGGATGTTCATCCTGGACGGTAACGAAAGGCGAAACGCCATCGTCATGTCAATCATGCGGTTTGACAGATCTTACACAAGACACCGATACCTTTGATACATGGTTTTCTTCCGGTCAGTGGCCCTTCGCAACACTTCGTGTTGCTCAGGGTAAACCCTCAGATTTCCGCGAGCAAGACTTTGAGTATTTTTATCCTGCAAGTGTCATGGAAACAGGCTATGACATACTCCCCTGGTGGGTGTGCCGCATGCTTATGCTGGGCATTCACATCACGGGACAAGTACCGTTTAAAACAGTCTATCTTCATGGCCTTGTTCGAGATGAAAAGGGACAAAAAATGAGCAAATCCAAAGGCAATGTGATTAATCCCCTCAAAATGATTGATCAGTATGGAGCCGATGCCCTTCGTATGGCTTTAATCTTTGGGACTGCCTCAGGAAATGATCAAGCACTTTCTGAAGAAAAGATTCGCGGCATGCGCAACTTTGCGAATAAATTATGGAATATTGGTCGATTTATCCATCTAGCTATCCAACCATCTGACCATTCAGCCATTCCTATTTATGATGAAACAATGCATAAAAAATTAAAAAACTCACATGACAAGAGGATAATTTCAGAACTTACTCTGCTTGCTTCTGACGTGACTCAAGATATGGAAAAATATCGTTTTTCTGATGCTGCAGCAAAAATCTATGATTTCGCCTGGCATACGCTTGCTGATAAACATATTGAGGAAAATAAAGATCGGTTCAAAAATGGTGATGAACAAGCGCTCTCGGTTCTACGTCATGTATTTTTAAACATCCTCAAACTCCTTCACCCTTTTATGCCTTTTATTACTGAAGAACTGTATCAAAAAATACCTGGGTGGAATAATACACCTCTTATTATATCTCCCTGGCCGGAAAAATAATCTTATTGAGCAGACGGAGAGGCGGATTGGGTGGATGTTGGAGAGGCAATAAGGTTGCCTTTTTGCATAGAGGTAAATCCGGTAAATGTCAGCGTACTTAGTATTTTTTCAAAAACACTATCATCGCTTGCAAAATCGGCATCTACTCCGCTTGGCGTAAAGTGGTTTATTTCAAAAGAAAGTGTGTCGTCAACTTCTACCATGACGCCGTGCATTTGAGCAAAAGCGTACCCACCCACAGTCGTGCCGGTAAACAGTCCCATAAACTCTACCGCGTTTTTTCCAGCTACTGTCGTTTGCTTTACGGTAAACTCTTTACCCGCAAGGTCGCTCACGATACGCCCGCGATAATCAGTAAGCAGTTGCCCTTTCCCGCGGGCAGCGACGGTAAAACGGGTCCCACCAGGCAGATAGGTTCCCTGAGACGCACAATTAGCGCCATCACAAATCGGAGCAAGTACATCAGAGGGTAGCTTAAACGAAATACCAGGGATTGCTTGTTTCGTAACACCACTTACTACACTGTACGATTTCCAGTTTGCATATGGATCTGTACTGGTAGAAACGACGGGAATCGTTGATGTAGGTACTATACCGTTTTGCTTTGGAGTAGGTAATGCAAGAGATGGCAATCCTGTAGGTAAATATTGTCGAAGGATCGTCGATAGCCATACGCCGACTGCAAAAAGAAGAATAAAAAATAATAGCATTCCAACAGTTTTTGTAAAACTCGATGATGATCTTGGTGCACTTGACTGTCTTGGTAACTCTAAAGGAGGTGGAACAGGCCCGCCTTGACTCGGCGATGCAGGTGGGATAATTGGAGGTGGCTCTGGTGCTAGTGGAGAATACGGATACTGAGGCGAGGCAGGCGGAGTATTTACTGGTATGGGGTCTATAATTGGTGTTTCCTCATACGCAATTGGCTCTGAGGAAGGAGACGGTTCAGACGGCGTTTGCACGCTTTGTCCATATAAATCATCGCTCGTAAGAGGCTTGTCATCCATAGATGTACTTATATTCTTTCACTTCCGCTCTTTTCCTGTCAATGGAGTAGAACAATAAGCACTAACCCTTTCAGGGGATTACTACTTCACTGAAGGTAATGGAGTTCCCTGTGGAGGAAAGGGACTCTGGGGAAGAGGAGTTGTCATCATGTTGACAGCTTGCTTTCCATACGCCCAGGCGTAAAAATCCCATGAACCATCCGCACGATTATAAATTTGCATATCGACATCTCTACCAAATACCGTGTGTCTCTGTGTTTCTCTGGAAGATATTGATCTCTGCCCCGAGCTTTCTTTCATCGCGGATCTAAACTGAGCAATTGTTTCCTCTGGCGGCATTATCCCAAATCTATGCAGTACCACTCCCGCTAGCCCATCATCTGCCCTTTCTATAATTTGCGACATAGTGCTGCCGTTAGGTCCAGCAAACCGTGCATTCAAAAACGCCTCCTGGGTAGGATATCTCTCAGGTTCGTTTTTTAACGCATTGTTCATTTTCTCTCGCTCTATTGCAATTGTCGATCGTATAGACTCTGTTCCTTCTGCTAAGATTCTCCCCCAAGCTGGCTTATCACGGTGTGCACGAGCAAGATCAGAAAAATTGGTATCGATCCAATGCACAAATCCGCCTTCAATAAGTTCTTTCACTCGCGCTGCTTCAGCGTGTGCAATACGGTTTGCCATTGTGGTAAAATCTCTCGCTTCTGCTTCAGTTAACGCGAGCTTAGTTTTATTACGCTGATAGGGGCCAAGGATTGCCGCGAGTGCTTGAAGTCTGGGCTCGTTCAATAGGATCACCTGCAGACCTTTGTTCAATAACTGCACGAAGTTCTCCGGGGTGCTCTGGATATACTTCTAAATCACTAGTATCAACCATACTAAAGTTTATTATTTACTTTATCCAAGGCTTGAATATCGTCGTTTCCTAATTTATTCTATTCCAGAATAGAACAGTAAGCAATCAGAGACAATTCTTGGCTTTCCGCCAGCCGGCTTTTTGTGCTTCCTCCTCGCTGCAAAACCACTTCTCTCCCTTTGATTCATCAATGCTTGTCTTATCGTATGATCCACAACCGGGAAGATGATAAATTTTCTCTCCACTTGTTGAAATGTTTCCCTTTATAGTACAAGAAGTACTAGAAACACTAGAAGCGCTAGAGGAACTAGAATTACTCGTGTTACTATTGCTACTCGTGTTACTAGTGTTTCTCGCATTACTTTCCCCTAGGCATCCTCTCCATAACCCTCTCCCATTTTCCCTCGCTTCCCGTTCTGCATCACGCAGTTGCTCTTGATATTTTATATCCGGCGGATAACTAGAAGCGTGGGCAAAGCCTTGCCGGACAAGGACATCATTTACCATTTGATTATCAACAGAGACATATCGTAGGAGCCGTCCATATCGATCGACTTCTGAAACATCTTTTTCCAGTTGAACTTTTTTTCCTTCAACTAAACTTCGATTCTTTTCGGCTGCCTCGCGACCAAAACATTCAACAGGCTTTCGTGGATCCACGGTCTCCGGCGTATCTATCCCAATGTAGCGCACCCGCTTCCCGCCTTCTATTTCAATGGTGTCTCCATCAATAACGCGAATAACTCGAGCGTATTCCTCTAAAAGACTTTCTCCTAGTACCGCTGTGTTCGTTGCTTCATGAAAGATTTCAGGAGTGCGTGGAGGTTGAAATATTTGTTTTTGAGAAAAAAAATAATTGAAAATCTGACTCGACCCAAACCCAATTAAAAAGATAGCGATAACGATAAGTTCCCGCCGCATGTTAAAGAGATTGTAGCATGTCTTTTCATTAACAATGTTGTATTTACGCTCTCTCGAGGTACTGTCCCGTCTCTGTGTCGTTGGCAAACATGTCGTTTCACTGCCGCCCAGATGTACATATTAACGTCCTTCGCGTATAAACTCCCAATAATTATCTCGTGTCACGGTGTGCCACGTAGCCCCCGGATACGTGCTTTGCCACGCTACAGGTGGCCCTCGTCTTCCTTTGGTCCATTTGACCTCAAATGCATGAAGCGTACCTCCTTCTTCCTCTACATAGTCTATTTCTTGTTGAGTCCACGTTCGCCAAAAATAGGCATTAGGAAAATTTCTCATCGCCTCATTTCGTTTTTTTCTTTCAACGATCAACAAATTCTCCCATAACGCACCGGTATCTGCGCGCATTTCTATCGGATTAAAGTTATTAATAATGGCATTGCGAATCCCTGTGTCGTAAAAATATATTTTTCTTGATTTACTGATCTCTTTACGTAAATTACGACTCAATGGCGGCAGACGAAAAATCACAAATCCAAGCTCCAAAAGGCGGATATAGGAGGCTATGGTTTTTTGATCGACGCCAAGTAGGCTCCCGAGCTCAGTATACGAAACTTCCTGCCCCAATTGGAGGGCTAACGCAGTAAGTAATTTTTCCACGAGATCAGGATTTTTTATTCCCTGGTATTCCAGTGCATCCTTATACAAATAATTTTTGTAGATCCCTCGCAACGTCTCCTCTGGATCTGCCGGTTGTAATACCACCTCTGGGTAAGATCCATAGACGAGTCGTGTGGGCAAAAGCCGATTGGTCTCGCGCAAATCCGTTGATATTTCCGTAAGGGACAATGGAAAAAGATGAAATTCAACAGTTCTTCCCGTCAATGGTTCTTTAATTTTGTTTGAAAGGTCAAACGACGAAGAACCAGTCGCGACAATCTGAACTCCGGGTGCGTTGTCTACCAAAAGCTTGAGAGTCAATCCTATATTTTTCACGCGCTGTGCCTCGTCGATAAGAACCAGTTTTTTTTGCCCGAGGTAGGTTACCAGTTCAGAAGATGTCTTATCCGTAAGTGCCCGCCTGATATCTGGCTCATCGCAATTAAGATACAGGCTATCACGACTGTATTGCTCTTGGAGTTTTTTAATAAGCGTGGTCTTGCCTACTCTTCGCGCCCCATAGACAACAATTGCCTTGCCGCTAAAAAGGTATTTCTGGAGTTTAGCCTCAATATTTCTGGAAATTACCATAATTTAAAGGAATATACTCCTCTAAATTACCATAATTTACAGGACCTGTCAAGGGTGTTACGCTCGCTCGAGGTATTGACCTGTTTCTGTATCGATTGCTATCGTGTCCCCTTCTTTAATAAAAAGCGGCACGGTGACGCTAAGGCCGGTTTCGACTTTTACCACTTTGCCGGCTCCAGCAACCGTATCACCACGCGCGCCTTCTGAGGCTTCGGTGACAAGCAAGCGTACCTTTTTAGGAAATCGCATACCCAGCACCGTATCGTCGTTAACCAGCAATTGATACGTATCATTGGGCTTTAAGTATCCTGCATAGTCTGATACGACTGAGGAGGCAACGCTATATTGCTCGTATGAATTATTATCCATAAAAACAAAATTCTCGCCCTCTTTATACAGATACTGCGCTTCATGCGTTTCAACAGGAATCTCCGTCACCGACTCACCGGATTTATACGTAAAATCCTGCACTTTACCGGTTTTGAGGGACTTAAGTCTCGTGCGCACAAATGCACTTCCCTTGCCGGGATTGACGTGCTGAAACTCCACGATACTATGTGGCTCACCTTTAAATTCAATAACTGACCCTTTTTTAAAATCAGCAGTAGTGATACTAGACATAATCAAAAAATAAAAACGCCCCTCTTTGGAGCACTGGTATTATCCCAAAACTCCCGCCAAACTGCAACTTACCTCCCATACGCTGACCAAAGGAGATCAAAGAGCACAGACTGCGTCCGGGCGAGTTCGCTATTCCAGATCTCCGTCGCTACCACGGTATCTTTTCCATACCCGACCAGATATATTTTCTGTTTGGTAATGATCGTATCTGAAGAGAACGTGACTCCTTCCGGCAAAATCGAAATATTGTGCATGGCAGATGCATAGGATTTTTTGTATTCCGCGGCTTCTTTACAGCGCACCAATAGTTCTTTGGCGCGTCCCCCACTGGCTTTAATTGCCTGCGGGATTTTATGAAAATATTCAGGCATGATAGCTTTTACGCGGCCAGGATGAAAGAATGCTCGGAAAGATTTCTCTTTTACTACTTCCTCATACATCGCCTCCACCCTGTGCTTCCCCTCAAAAAACTTGATTGTGGGCACGATAGCATTGGTTTTTTCTAATGCTTGCAACTCCGGCAGCCCAGCTTCAAGAAGTCGCTTTGCTTCCTCTATTTTTTTCTGTTTCGCTTCAAGAAGCGAGGGCAACGTTGAAACTGCGACTGCTTGTGCGTGCATGATCCCCCTATGGGTAAATAGAGTCACGAGCCCGGCTGACATGAGTCGGTCAAGAATCACATACATGGATGAACGGTTGATTCCGGCGTGTTTTGCCCAGATACTCACCGGGCTTGCCCCAAGCTTGACGAGCTCCAAAAACGCTCCGGTTTCTTTTTCATCAAGATGAAATTGAGAAAATATATCGTTCATAGCTTTGTTGTTGTAATATTACAACATATCAATATAGCCTCATTCTAGACTCATTTTATCTGTTTGTCAAGCACTAATGTTGTAAATATTTGACAGATATATTTTTCTCATGATACTATCCTGTAGTAAGTACTATCAGATCAAATGAGGAGACAACCTTGAATGAGTTGCATTAGCGCAACGAAATTCGAAAAGAAAGCACATTAACATCACGTCGTGGAGAGACATCGCTACCGCCCGAAGCGATATTTTCATAAACATTCTCGTGAAAACACCTATACGAACACTAAAGGAGATTCAGCATGAACCAGAAATTGCTTGGCACAGCCCTGACAGCTGGGTTGTATGGGTTGTATAACTTCTCAATCAAGCTGGCATCAGGAGGCATCCACCAGATCCTAGGAGCGGTCATACTGCAAGTTGTAGCCGCCGCGGTCGGAGGCACGATTCTCACGATGCTCCGGTTTACTGGCCAGCCACTGGAGGCAACACCCAAAGGGATACTCTGGGCAATTGTTGCCGGAGCAGCAGTCGGGTTGGCAGAAATCTCAAGCTTCTACGTCTTTTCAAGAGGTTTGAGCGCGACCATCGGAATTCCGCTCATCATTGGCGGATCGGTAGTTGCCGGATTTGTACTGGGGTGGATCTTCTTAAAAGAACCGGTGAGTATTCTCCAGATTGGCGGAGTACTACTCGTTGTTCTGGGAATCACCCTAGTGAGTAAGTAGTTTCAAATGTGCCGAGATAGATCGGGCGGTCGAATCTTTCGACTTCTCTATCTCGGCACTTTTTTTAATCGAGTATGTTGATCGAACTTACCATGCCCGTTGGGATGACATAAATTCTAAACTATCCTATTCCCCCCACCCACAAATAATCTTTGGCCAGTAATCCAGCGTGCTTGCTCGGAAGCCAAAAAGGCTATAACATCTGCCACATCCTCCGGTTGTCCAATTCTCCCAAGTGGACAATTTTTAGCCTGAATTTCTTCAACCTCCTTAGACATCCAACCCGTTTGAATCGGACCAGGCGCTACAATGTTTACAGTAATCCCATACTTTCCAAGCTCAACGGCAGCTGAACGGCTGTACGATTCCATTGCAGCTTTACTGGCACCGTAAGAAATTGACGTTGGGAAGCATTCAGCCCAATCAGTGCTAACATTTATTATTCTTCCCCAATTTGCTTTTCTGGCAACATGACGTTTCGCAAACTCTTCTATCATAAGAGACGTGGCCCTCGTATTTACTGCAAAGTGCTTCTCACAAACTGTGACATTGATAGTGTTCGTGGTAAGACCTGTTTTTTCCTCAATAAAGCCTGTTCCCGGAATAAATGTATCAGGATTGCAGTAGGCTGCGTTATTGACTAAAATTTCCACAGGACCTAATAATTTTTCAGCCTGATCGAATAATTCAGGAATGCTCTTTACAACTGATAAGTCAGCTTCATATTCTTCTGCTATTCCCCCAAAAGCCCTTATTTCCTGTATAGCTTTGTTCGCCGTTGAAGCTTGTCCTTCTCTATAGAGAGACTCGTGATGTTTGAAGTCCTCTTCTTTCATGCGCAGGTACGAAATAAGCACTTTGGCTCCCTGCTTGGCTAAATCTTTTGCTGTTGCTGCGCCTATTCCAATCTCGCGGTTAGCACCTGTAACAATGGCAACTTTGCCTTTCAACTGCGTATCTATCATATTTTTAGTATAGCCCAAATAGTTCTCTCTTGACCAATCCGATTTTTGACTTGTTCGTACTGGGTTTTAGATGTGCATTGCGTCTGCACACCCGGATTTCACGCTTTCTTGCGTTTCTTAAGCCAATAATTTTTAAAGAAAGGAATAGAAAACGTCGATAAGATAAATCCAATGGTCGGGACGATGGCACTTACAAATGGTTTGGGGAAATCGGCAACGACAAAAAAAAGAACAATCACCGCGTAAGTAAGAACTCCGACCAATATCTTACGGAATGTACTCGTCTCCCATGCCTTGTCCATTTCCTCGCGTTTATTTCGCTGTTTAATCTCCAGTAATTCGTTTTTTATTTGCTGTATTTCATCCATATTTTTATCTATTAAACAAGTCCTTTGCCGGAAAAACATCAAGGAAATTACCAGATAGTACGGACCAGCTTAGAGCGGCGAATTTTTTCGTCTCTTGTGACGAGCGGCACACCCAATCGGAGCGCAGTGGCAACGACAAAACGATCAGCAGGATCCTTGTGGAACGGATCAGGCAAAAATACTGCTGTCTTTGCTATGTGGGCGTCCACGGAAACAAATCGAAAATACGGAAGGATTTCGAGATCTCGAAACCATGTTTCCGTATCTACGGAAAGTGTAATCCTTCCCGTTTTAACCAGCAAGCAAATTTCCCAGGCACTGATGGCTGAAGCCGCGATCGAACCATCTTTGACTTCACCATCGATGATCCGACGAGAACGAGAGGACAGTTGTGTGGTTTCGTTTGCCCACCACACGAGTGCGTGCGTATCCAAAAGAATCATTTGAGCGCCTCCCAATCGTCGAGACCAACAGGCTCAAATGGATCAATATACAAAAGGACGCTTCCTTTGAGTCGCGCTCTGGCTTCCTCTACCGCTCGAGCGCTGGGGGCATCGCTCGTCATCTTGACATTCATGCGAGTAATCGGTACAACTTTGGCTATTGCCTTGCCTTTGCGTTCAATGGTTGTAGAGATACCATGATAAAACGCGCTATTGAGGAGTTCCCCAAAGCGCTTCCTGGCTTCCATGGCAGTGACTGTTGTGTTTAACATATATATCAATTCTATCAATTGATAGAATTGGTGTCAAGCCACCCCTTGACACCAAAAGTTAGGAAGTTTACAATATAGAAATATAAACATATGGCACCGCAACTCATCCCCAGCACCAGTCAGGAAGAATGGTTAAAGGTCCTTGGCAAAGGAATGGTCACCATCCCGAAAAAATGGCGGGATGATCTTGGCATCGCCGAAGGCGATGTCATAAAAGCCACAAAGCAGGGGGGAAATGTCATACTGACGTCTCCAAAAACACGCGCCGTCCCCTACCGCATTTACACCGACGAAGAAATCAAGACATTCCTCAAAGATGACCGCCTCTAGACATTTCCCAATGGATAAAGTTTTCTTTGACGCATCAGTCATCATTGCGGCCCTCCTTTCACCAACCGGTGGATCTGCAAAACTCCTCAATTTTGCAAAAAGCAAGACCATTGTCGCTATTACCTCGCAAACCGTCATCGATGAGGTGATCGATCATACAGAAAAAATCCATAAAACTCCTGAACAGATCTTACTGTATATGAAAGAATCCGGCGTGCTTGTTCGGAAACGGGTAACGCAGACAGAGATCGAAAAGGTGTCCGGAATCGTCGATCCGACTGATGCGCACCTGTTGGTGGGAGCACGAGCTACTGCGTGTCAATACCTGGTCACACTTGACAAAAAACATCTTATAAGGTCTGATGTCCAAAAAACGGTTCATTCTCTGCGTATCGTCAATCCAAAAAAACTACTAAGGGCTCGTTCCTCCCGCTAAGCAGGAGGATTACGGCCCTTTGTGACGCGCCTACAGATAAAAAAGTGTATAAATTATTTTAGGGTGCACCCTTGGAGAGCTCGTCTGATTGAACTGAAAACAAGTCTTCTCTCGGAAAAAACAGCGTATCTGCAATATCAGTCACGTCGGCAAAAAGCATGATGAGCCGGTCAACGCCTACTGCGATGCCTCCGGCTTTCGGCATACCTACCTTTAATGCTTCGATAAAGTCCATATCGATGGGATGTTCAACTTTTCCTAAGCGTTTTCGATCTTGGTCTTCTTCCTTAAAGCGTTTCAACTGCTCTTTCCAGTCCGTGAGTTCACTATAGGCATCACCCAACTCTAACCCTTCGATATAAAATTCAAACCGTTCAGCAAATCTGGGGTCTGATTTTTTTACTTTTGCCAGGGCAGCCAGATCCAACGGATAATCATAGAGAATCGTTGGCTTTCCCCGACCGAGTCGGGGCTCTATCTCATTGAGAAATATCTGGTCATATAATACTTCCCACGTATCGCGCGGGTTTACTGTATATCCCTTTTTTATAGCTATCGGAGCAAGAGATTGCCGATTGAGTGCTTTTGCTATGTCTATATTGGCATAGCGGTCAAACGCCTGAACTATCGACAATCGTTCCCATGGTTTTGATAGATTGATATGCTTCTCTTGATAGATAAGCTCCGTTGGTTTTACGGAGGTAGTCGTTGTTTTGCTTCTGAGTAAGTAGGTATTGATAAAATACAGAAGCTCTTCACAGTCGTTCATGATATCCGTGTAATCGCTATCCACTCGATACCACTCAAGAATGGTAAATTCCGGCGTATGGGTACTACTTTTATCTTCCGTATTGCGAAAACTTTTGGGTAAAGCAAAACAGTTGCCGATACCTGCGACGAGTAATTTTTTTATAAACGGCTCTGGAGAAGTGGGTAAAAATGCTCTTGTAGGTTTTCGGTTTCGATCAAGCAGTGTAGTTTCAAATATATCCAGATATGATTCAGGTGGCAAACTTCCCGTCAAATACGGAGTTTCTATTTCATGAAATCCTTGATCTAAAAAAAATCTTCGTATCGCAGTAAGCACGCGCTCACGGATGAAATAGCGATCCCAGAGATCGGGATTTTTTTGCAGCTTTTGCCAAGTCTTCACAAAAGTGTTATAAGAATCGGAGGATTTTTGCTTTTTCTTTTAGATCACTAAACCAAGTTTGAAGTTTTTCGCCTACCTTTGCATCCATGATAGCATTTTGCGCTTCTTTGCGAAGTTCTCCTGGATCCGTTGCCACTAGAAGTGCTCTGCTGGTCGCGATATAATTATCTATGTCATTTTCTGTAATCGTTATGTCCTTACCCAAAACTTTTCGTACGGTAAGTTGCATGCGGATTTGTGTCTCAAAATCAGCCTTCGTCATTCCTTGATACGCAAGAAGGTCTTCAAGTTTTACATTTCCTCCGAGTCCCTTCATGATCTCTCCTACTTTGCTATCGATATCTTGCTGGGACACAACAACGCCAGATTGCTTTGACGCATCAGCAATAAGAGTTTCACTAATAATACCCTCAAGGGTTTGCTTGCCAAAACGAGAAATAAGAACTTTATTTAAATCCCATCGGAATATTGGCTTTCCGTTTACAACTGCAGCTACCAGCAATCCTTTATTTGTAAGAAGTAATACGACAAGACCAACGATTAAAACTCCAAGCGCAATGATATATGGCTTTTTCAAACCCGATCTTTGTTGTGGGTAAATATCTGGCTGAGATACTACTTTTGACGTATCATCAAAAGAGTTCTCCGGAACTTTAATCATTTTTTTCGTTTTTTTAGTCTTTTGTGGCATAGTATTTCCTTTCGTGCAGTTTTTTTAGGTAGGCGAAGAATAGCATACAAGCCTGAATCTATGCAATGGGTGCTTTATATACGCGATGAAGGACACATGTGCTCGACAGGACAATGCAGACAGTCAGGATGTTGCGCTTTGCAGACAGCACGGCCGTGGTCGATGAGAAGGTAGGTCAATTTAAACCAGTCTTCTTTGGGTACGACGGACATAAGTTGCTGTTCGATTTTCACCGGATCTCCATCTTTTTTGTAATCAACCCTTCGACTACGCTCAGGACTGACAAATGTCAGCACTTTCTTTCCACCTATTTTATTCAAATCCACCAATCGTAACCTCTGGCTTAACCTGAGTACATGCGTATCAACCGCTATTCCTTCTACAAGGCCGTACGCATTACCCAAGACAACATTTGCAGTTTTACGTGCAACACCAGGTATTGTCAATATATCTTTCATTGTTTGAGGCACCAAACCCCCAAACGTATCTTTTATGAGTTTTGAAGCAGCAAGAATGTGTTTTGCCTTAGTATGGTAAAAACCAGTTGATTTTATATCTTGCTCAAATTCCGAAACATCGGCTTCTACATAATCCTCAAGTCTTTTATATTTGGCAAAAAGCTTGCTCGTGACCTTATTGACCATTACATCGGTACACTGAGCAGAAAGAATAACTGCAACAAGAAGTTCCCATGGATTGCCATAATTAAGGACGATTTTCGCGTTCGGATAAGATTTTTTGAGGAGAGAAAGAATGGTTCGTGTCTGCTTTTTTCTGTATGATAAAGACTCTCCTCTTGCGTTTATCGTCATAGCTTCTTACACTATAGCACAGAGAAAGTATGAGACTACAATTCCCGCATTTTACCCGAATATTCTCCGCAACCCTTATTGCTCACCTTGAACGTTTTACCTATCTCAGCCTCATTATCGCGATATTTAGCCTCAATATTTTCGCTCACAGTAATCTCCAACATCCCTTAACTTCAGACATTACAACTCTTCTTCTTACTCCCTATAGCGCTACTGCACATGAAGATCTCGCTCAAGTATTCTGGAGTCAAGGGTATATTGATGCCGGGCAAAAAGAACTGCTCCTTGCCATGACGGCTGCATCAAAAAACAAAACATCAGTACTTGGGATTTCCTCACGTCTTCACTCGTGGGAAGAAGAACCAGAGCGTATACAAAAAGAATTTACTTTCTGGAAACAAGTCGCCAAAGAAAAACCAACATATCGGGACGCATATATGCAACTGAGCTTTCTTTCTTATCAATTAGGGTACGTTAAAGATGCAAAAGAGTATCTATCGCGAGTGCAGTCGTTGGATCCGAATAGCGAATATGTAGAAAAGATGGAAAAACTTCTCAGGGAAAACAATCGTTAAGCGGTATCTTTCTTTTCTTGGGCTTCCTTTTGGGGAGTTTCTTTTTCTTCTTTGCTTGCCTCTCCTTTGGTATCAGAAGGTTGTGCTCCCTCAACAGGTGCAGCCGGTTCGGAGACTGAAGCCGCCGCAGCGGCTTCAGTCGCTGCTTGCACCTCAGCTTCATGACTTATGAGGGAACCAACATTGATAATAATCAAATTCCCATCTGTCACTATCGTGACACCTGTCGCCATATGCAAGTCACTTACTTTTATTTCTTGACCGACTTGGGTCAGCACTGAGACATCTACAGATACTTTCTCAGGAAGCTCTGCCGGAAGTGCTTCAACTTCTATCTCGTCTAAAACAGTAATGAGCACACCAATTTTATTAACGACAGCTGGAGCAACACCGACAACTTCTATTGGAACACTTGCATGAACTTTTTCCTTCAAATCAACTTGATGAAATTCAACATGCAAGATATCGCTTGTTACCGGATCTACTTGTACTGTATGGATAAGTACCGGACGAGTTTTTTTCGTTTCTCCTTGCACAGTAAGCTCAACGAGTCCTGTCTCTCCTGCTTGTTTATAGAGAGCTAGAAATTGGTCAAGTGATAACGAGACAGAAACGCTTTGTATTTTTTTACCATAGACAGTTGCAGGAATTAGACCCTCTTTTCGAAGCTTTTTTACTTTTCTGCCTACAAGAGTTCTTGGTGTTGCTTTAAGAGTATATTTTTTCATTTTGTAAAATAGATTGTGATATACACGTCACGCAGTAGAGTTGTATTGTACTCGAGTTGCCCATCGCTTGCAACTAATCTCTTGGTGCTATTACCATCTAAAATAAATCCATTTGCATTAAAGGAGGTAGGAAACTGAAGTTTTAGATTTAATCCTTGCGACATGACCCCTGCTTGTTTTTGCACTAATAATCGAACCTCAGCTTTTCCATCTATAAAAACTAACGGGTCACGGTGAGCGTAGGACAGTGTCAGCCTCTGTTCTTGTCCGATAGAGACTTCATGGCCTATGCCATATATATTTCCCTTTGGGGTATTGTCAATAAACTCTCCATAAGGAATATTCTTTTTAGTATTTTTTCCGTTTTGTGATGACAAAGGTGCACCATCGATGAGTACAGCCGAAAGAGTTGAATTGCTCGGAAGGTAAAATCTCGTATAAGATTTGTATGACCCGCCACCAATGATACTCTCACCGGTTGACGTATTGGTGAGTGTATGAGAAATCGTTTGAAGTACTTGACCGGCATCATCAAGAGTCATACGTAATAGAGTGTTACCCCGGATAAAATAATTTGTTTTATTGACACCGAGATTTGCTTCTATAACTGAAACAGTATCGCTGAGACATGAAGCATTGATACCTTCACAAAGAGAGCCGCTTGGTATAGCTCCAGTCCACCCGTATTGTTCTACCAGTCGCTCTATATCGGCAGAAACAAAATAAAACTGTACGTCTCGGCTTTCAAGAGCATGAACAATTGCCAAAAATACTTTATACGGATCAACTCCTTTTGCGCTGGTTAATCTATCTATAAGCGCTCTTGAAAGAGAACCTAGGAAATCTTTTTTTTGCGTTGAACCAGGAAAAAAATCGCTCCGGGTATAAAAAAGAGCTTTTCCATAAAAGTTGTCAGCAGTTATCGTATCGTTATAATCGATAAGTAAAATTGGACCAGTTGCTTTGAGAAGATTTACGATAAACGGTAAACTTACTCCTATGACTCCATCAACACTCTTTCCTGATTCTTTTTCATAAAACCATTGAGCTTTTTGTCCGCTTATAGCAAAATCCGGATCCCAATTGCTGTCTCGTAAATACCAGTGCTCCTGTCCTAATAGATCTCGTATCGGTATTGGTGGATCAACATGTCCTTTGAGTTGTCCGTCCAAATCATAGACATCGACAATGGTAAAGTCATTCATAATGCCCTCGGCTAAATTCATAGAACCGATGCTTCCGATAAATCCCCCAGTCGGACGAAGCTCCATGCTATTTTGAAAAAGGATAAGATAGGACATGTTTTTGCGAAATCCGGCAACCTGTGGATAAAGCGTCAATAGTTGACTTACAACATTGATATTGTTTCGGAGTGCAGTTAAAACTTCACTCCCTTCTTTTGTATGTTTTCTTACAAATGAATTTCCAAAAAGTCGGGGTGATCTTTGTTGTAGTTCTTCAATTTCAGCTTGTGCGAGTCCTAATGTTGAAGCCACGCGAATCAAATCTATTTCAAGAGACTTCGCTTGAGTTAATGGTGATAATTGTGTTGAGCTATTCAGACTTGAAGTAAGCACTGTTTCTCCAAATAGTTTTGCTTTATCGGTAATTTTTTCAAAATCGATAAGTGCTTCTTGAATCTTACCAAGAGAAAATAGTAAACGTTCCTGTTCTCTCGTAGTCGTCTCAAATCCAAGAGAGTTACCCGTTACCGCAATAATCGGAAACATTTTCTTGCTCGTTTCTATTGAAAATGACCCAACACGCATAAGTAGTCCTGATGATGATGTGTTATTCGCTTTCATTAATTTTGCACTTCCAATAAAACTGACAAGACTGACAAAGATAAAACTTAAATAAAGAATTCCGTATAAAATTATTGTACTTATTGTAAAAATAATGACTCCCCACGTTGGATTTTTTTTATCTCTTATTTTTTGCTTCGTTTTTTTCTCCGAAGTAGTATTTTGAAATATTGAAGCAATAAGTTCATTAATGCGCTGCCTATCATTTGGAACGTTATTTGTAGGTCTATAGTTTTCTTGTACGTTTGAATTATTCATTTGTGACTGATGGAACATGACTTTTTCGGGTTTTGCCGTTTGACGTGTTCTAGAAAGGAAATTCTCATCGTATTTCTTTTCTTGTATTTCGATTTTTTCAGATAAAAATGGAAGCTTTTGTAAACGTAAATCGAGAAATTTTTCCTTACTCGTAAAAAGGAAATTACACAGTTTTTGTATATGAGAATCAGACAAATACAATGAATCGATATAGGCAATCTGTAAATTTTGGGGAATATCTTCCTTTGCATATATACGGGTGTTATCTTGGACGATAAGAAGTGTTTTTGTAGCAAATTGATGCATATCTGAAATAAATGATTTCACGTAGACACCACTTCCGCAAATAAAGCGATAGAGTGCTAATTGGTCTTTTGAAGAATTGACAATTACCGTGCAACCATAATTTTCAAGGTATTCCCGTAAAGGAGCTATGAAGGCATCATCTTCACTATTAATACGAGCTAAGAGATTATTTGGTTCATCAAGAGTTACTTTAGAAACATTGGCAGACATAATAGTGATAGCGGGAAATACCACATGTATTATGACAAACAAATCATCCGAAAACAATGGAACTTATATATCTAATCATGAAACATTTATCAAGAAGAAGACATGAGGAGGAAAATAATAGGGAAAAATATGGCAATCTAGAAACTATATTTACTCATCAAGTGCTTTATTTACAAATAAATCTGATCGGCGGTTTTGCTCACGTGGGACATATTCGTATCGTATATCTCCACCAATTTCTTGTTCCATCATTCGGACTTGTAAAAGAAGCTCTCTGAGTTTTACATCTTTCACTTTAAAGTTTCCATTTAATTGATTGACAACAAGAGTTGAATCTAGATAAAATTGAATAGTTGTCTTTTTCCTATATTCACTTTTAAATTTTGAAATTCTCTCGCGAAGCGAGATCTCGCTCCGCGAGAGAATTTTGACTTCCGTTAACGCCTCTATGATGGCAGAGTATTCTGCAACATTATTTGTAGTCTCCCCTATTCTCTTTCCAAACTCACTGAGTATTTTTTTTGTCTCCTGTCCTTTACTGCTGGTTATTTCTTCTATCACTACGCCAATAGCAGCAGGTCCTGGATTTCCCCTTGCCCCCCCGTCGGTATGAATAATAAATTTCATAATTATTTTGACATTGTATGATTGATTAGTCGGATTCTTCTTTGATATTTTGTATAGAATGCTGAAGGACAATTCCTGATACGCTTAACACAACGGCCTCTGATCCTACTGTTATCCATGCAGCTGCCGTAACCCCGTAGAGTGGAATAAAATACAAGTCTAATAGTATCGTCATGATCATCGTAAACGCATAGATAGCCAAAAGTGTCATTTGTTTTCCAAGAGCAATAAGCGTCCACATGGTTAGAGAAGAAACAAAAAAAAACGGAAGACCTAAAATAAGTATTCGAAAAACAGCGATGCTTGGTAAAAAATCTACACGAATAAGAGAAATAAGTGGTGCTGCCAACCATAAAAGGACAACAAGAACAATTGCGCCAATAGATAAAAACCATCCTACTTTCCCAATCATTTTCTGCAACTCTTTCGTTTTTGCTATTTTTGCTTGAACTAGAAAGAGGGGATAGACACTATTCATAAAAAATGTCGGAAATGCGAGAGGGACTTCAAATAATTTATACGCAAGTCCATAGATACCAACATCACTCGTTTGACGAGACAACGTCAATATTAAAGAATCAACTCGGAAATATACTTGATTGCAAAGAAGCGTCAATCCTAACGGAATACTTGAAATGAGAAGTGGGGACATATCCTGTAAACGAAAAGATAGTCGTAATTTTTCAAGTCTGGATGCAAGAAAAACTGATACGACTGCGGTAACGAGTAAACCGACAAAAAATGCTATCGAGGCAAAAAGAACTCCGATCTGTGGTTGAAATACTATTGTCACGATCCATACGAGAATAACTGCGACTATTGATCCAATAGAAAGCGCAAGTGTCGATAAATCATACCGAAGATATTTTTGAAATAATGCATTAGCTGTCGTAATGATAGCCTGCGCAAAAATAGCTGGAGAAAATAGAATAATTGCGAGTCTCACAGCCGGTGTATATCCTTGCAATTGTCCCTGAGGTAAAAATGATAAAAGTGCAAGAGCTATAAAAATGAGGAGTATGCTTCCTATTAGTCGAACCCCAAAAAGGACACCCCAAAGCGAATCATCTTTTTTCTGTTTTTGAAGATATATAGCATTCAGTCCAAAGTCTCCAAGGAGATAAAAAAAAGCAATATATGTTGTAATCTTTGTAAAATCTCCGTATCCGTTTACACCGTAACTTCGCGCGATAAAAAGAGTAATGAGAAAAGTCGCACCGGAATTTATCATTTTTCCTGCTATCTGACTGCCGGTATTTGTCGCAATATGAAAACGAGTAGGGGACAACAGTGATTGTATTTTCACAATGGTATTTTACCAATTCATTCCAGTAATGTCATGAATGCTTCTGTTTTGGGAAACAATAGAGAGAGAAACAATGACAACAAAAAGTATCTGTCCCTGCTGGAGGGTAAGGGGATAGTGGTCGACGAGACCGAGAATGAGAATTATGAATAATGAAGTATGAATCATGAATAATTCTTTATTCTGTCCTTTACCATAATTCATAATTCGTAATTCGTGCTTCAGTACCCATAGCACCCATAGCGCGACCAAGCCAACTCCCACAATACCAACTTCGGATAACAATAAGAGATAGATGTTATGAACCGGTTGCAAAAAATAAATTGATCGGGAAGGGAGTGCATTGGGAAGTTGGACAAGAAAATTTCCAAGTCCGATGCCAAAAAGTGGAGACGTCTTCCACAGGGCAATAGCTGAGGAATTTAATTGTTGACGGACGATGACCGATTCACCCACCAGAGGATAGATTTTCCATAGAACAAACACGAGGATCAGTATGGGAATGGCATTACGTATGATAGTGAATAATGAAGGAGACTTTTTTGATTTTACCCATACTCCATAATACAAAATACATACTCCCATCCCGACGATCCATGCACTCCGACTAAATGTCAAAAAAAGTGCAATCAGACCAATAGTAATTATAATTATTTTGAACATAGAAAATTTTTTCATTTGATAAAAAATTATCAATGGCAAGGTCGTTACTAAAAATCCTCCTAAAACATTCGGGTGGGGGAATGTTGCATATGACCGAAGTACTTCTCGGCCGTACCAGCTAATTCGTGCAATGCCAGGTGTATCGATGGTAAAAGTCCGTTCACCAAAAAACCATAAAGGACCACCGATTGATCGCTGGAATACAAATTGTGCGATAGCCAGAACCGAGGAGTAAAAGACGCCCAGCGATACAGGGAAAACGACAGAAGCAAGACTTGGTTTTGTTTTGACGATATACCAACCAAAGAAACCAAATTCAAGAACTTTAGCCCATTTATATATAGCAACAGGTCTATTGGCGGAAACAACGATATTAAAGACAACAAATAAAATACCTGCTAGCAAAAATACATGATTTTTTTTGAAAATTTGGTTTTTGAATTTTGAAAATTGATTGAAAATTGTCCCGCGGAGCGGGATCCTGCTTCGCAGGAAAAAATGAAAATTGAAAATTAAATATGAAGATATCGTCAATATAATTAAAATATCGGTGAGATATAAGGTGGGGGATAAATAATCAACTCTCCTTCCTAGCACACTTGCCCAGTCTGGCCAAAAATGAATCCCAAGCTGGGTAGGGAGAAGAATGAGAAGAAAAAAGAAGAATATCTTATGGAGCTTCATGAGGATAGTATGCACTTCGTGGAAAAATATTTCAAAGCAATGACTTAAATAAATTAAAATTAGGTCAATGCTTTTCTACGCTTACTTCGGCTTAACCAGAAGAGTTCGAAAAGATCCTTCACCGACTGACTCTGTCACAACGCGTTCGTCTCCTGAAAGCGTCACATGCACAACACGCCGTTCGCTTGCCGATAAATTGGAAAGTTCAACTGGCCGGCCAAGCGAAAATGCACGTTCTGCTGCAGCTATTGCCATATGCATGAGAGTTTCTTCTCGTTTCTCCCGATAATCGCCGACATTTACATATACCTTCACCCACGCGTTTAATTGTTTGGAGACAATAATTCCCAAAAGTATCTGAAAGCTTTCAAGCGTTTTCCCGTGATAGCCAATTAAAAGTCCTGTCTCCTCGGTTTCGAGGTGCACGCGATACGCTCCAGTTTCGTCGATAGCAACCGAGACGCTCGCCTTTATTTCGAGTTTATTAGTGAACTCTTCGGTGATTTGTTTTACTTGGTCAACAGGATCCATGTTATATAATTTCTAAACTCTAATTTCTAATTTCTAAATAAATCCTAATTATCTAAATCCTAATTTTGTTTGTTCAATTGAACATTGAATAATTATGTATTGTTTAAGATTTAGTTATTGGAAATTAGGATTTCTGAGAATTAACGCGTAGCTGCTGTATGATACCAAAAATACCAAATACGTTCCAATACAGCGCTAAACCTAAAGGAAACTGAAAAGCGAAATAACCAAACATGATTGGTGTTATCATGGCCATTTGTTTTTGCATATCTGCTGCCATATTTTCAGGTTTCTTTTCTTCTTTTTTCACTATTGCTTTACTTATCTCTGGTTTGTTAACTCCTGTCGGTTGAGGGGCGGGCATCATAAGTTTCGTTTGGTACCACTGCAGTGCTCCGGTAATAAGTGGAATAGACAAAAGCCACCATCCCTGTGACTGATAGTCGCTTGGCTTCACGCCAAGATTAGTACCAAAAAAATTTAAATCTAATTGTGTCAACTTCAACACCGGAAGGTAAAGAATTTGGTTTAGTTCTAAAATAAGTTTGTCGATATTGCCATTGGTAAATACGTGAGAAAATACATTATAAAGAGCGATAAGCACTGGGAACTGAATAAGAAGAGGAAGACAACCTCCTGCTGGATTGACACCATGCTGTTTATATAAATCAAGTTGTGCTTGCTGTAGTGCTTTTTTATCATCTTTATGTTTTGCGTTGAGAGCATCTATATGAGGTTTTAGATCAGTCATTTTTTTCGCGGATTTTAACTGGGCATGCATGAGCGGATATAGGAGTACGCGAATGGCAATAGTCATAAGAATGATGGCAAACCCTAATGGTCCCGGAATATGGAGAAATTCGAATAGTTTATAAAAAGCTACAAGAAGATTAACGATTGGCCAAATGAATAATTGATTCCATAGATTTGGATTAGTCATAACTTATCAATTTCTAAATCTTAATTTCTAAGTTCTAAATAAATCCCAATTTCTTATTTTTTGAAATTAGGAATTCTTGGTATCGGATCTAAGCCTCCTTTACTCCATGGATGGCAGCGAAGGATGCGCAGAAATCCAAGCAACGATCCGTATAGTATACCATAGCAATCTATGGCTTGATACGTGTATTCACTACAACGGGGAGTATACCTGCATGTGGACGCAGTCCATCCTGAGCTTGTCGAAGGACCTCTCAAAAATAAAAACTTTAGGATACCTGTGTCAAAGGAGAGGTAACGCTGGTAGAAACGGATGGCGTGTAGAATAACATTCTTCATGGTATTAAGGAGAGAGTATACAAGATGTTATTTTCTTACCCCTTTTTCAAAAAAGCCTGCACGGTGGAGAAGTTCATCAACACTCTGTGCAATCTTTTGTTCTTCCGCAACAAGCAGCTTGCTCTTTGCAAAAATGACCGCATCGATACCTCCTCGTATGTTCGGCAACAAAGTCTGTACCGCTTCTCGCAGTAATCTCTTGACTCGATTTCTCGCTGTTGCGCGTCTGTCGACACGTATCGGGACTACAAATGCAAATCGAGAAATTTGGGTATGGGACTGCACAAAAAATAGTTCGAGAAAATTATTAGATACTCTTTTTCCACTTCGCATAACCTGACCGATATCAGAAGAGGGGAGACGATGAGACGCAGGAAGCATGTTACACAGTGAGTTTTCTTCTACCCGTCGCTCGTCGACGCGCAAGGACTTTTCTACCGGTACGCGATTTCATTCGTTTACGAAATCCGTGCTTTCGAGCTCTCTTTTTCTTTTTTGGTTGATAGACACGCTTTGGCATAACAGAAGATAGTATACCTTTTTATGTGTCAGCGTGTCAAAGATCAGCGTGTCAAAGTGTCGCACTTAAAAAACCGCAACTTTGCAAAAAGGATCATTCTATTTTGTAAACGATAGATTCTAGCGCATAGAGATATTTTATTTCAACTTCTAACTTAACGTATAATGTCTAAACTTACCAAATATGAAAGAATATACAGACAGTCAACCTCATGGAGTCGCATCAGATGAGTATCTTGATTTAGTCAATGAAAACGATGAAATTATTGGTAAAAAACTTCGATCACTGGCTTGCCTAGAGCGGTTATCGAATTTTCGTGTAGTAAATGCTTTTGTAGTTAATTCAAAGAGACAGCTGTGGATACCCCAGAGGGGTTATGCTAAAATACTTTTTCCCGGTGCTTTAGATTTTAGTATGGGTGGTCATGTTGGAAGCGGGGAATCTTATGTCACTGCTTTTAAACGAGAAACGCGAGAAGAACTAGGAATTGACGTTGCCACATTCAATTACCGGTTATTAGGAAAATTGTCTCCTGAACGGAATCGAGTTAGCTCGTTTATGCATGTATATGAAATTATGATGGAAAAAACGCCTAATTATAATCCTGATGACTTTATTAGAAGCTATTGGTTATATCCTTATGAATTACTAACCATGATTAATAATGGTGTACCCGCAAAGGAACCTGATTTAAGAATTGCAGTTGAAAGTTTCTATAAAAGTCTTCTTAAATAAACTTTCCCTTGTAATCGGATAAATGCTGGCGTATGGATTCATCAAATTCTTCTGTATCTATACCTAGGCGCCCGATTTCTCTTTTATAATTATTCACAATCAATAGCTGTTGTCTTTCTAATTCAGCCAAATCTTCCCTTAAGAACTCTAATTGTTTTATGCTTGTTATAAATAACTGCAGTCCTATAAAACGTAGTTTATCTAATTTTTTCCGACTCGTTTTGTCTCCCTTCAGGGCTTCCATATTCATTTGCTTCATATAGGGATTTATCCAATCATAAAAAAGCCGCATATACGCAGCATGAAGTCCTACGCTTGGATCTTGATACTTGCATTTATAAGTAAGCATATTTTCATCAAGTTCGCCTAGAAACCGACGATGAGTAGTACTTTCTAATTCTCGTACAATATCCTCATATGGAGTGTTTTGTTGTACTCTTAAAAATCCAAAAGGTGATCCCAATACTCTTGATAAAAAGAGAGCATTAGGGGCCATAAAATCAGACATTTCAACTAATTCCTGCCAATTTGATAAAGGATGGTAAGGTAAAAAACCTTGTAACACGTTTATACCAAAATAATCTAATCTTTTAGCTGCTTCTAAATTGGTAAATGGTGTAATATGAGCACCTTTATGTAATATTTGGAGATGTGAGTAACTATAAGATTCCGCGCCCATCCAGACATTAGTCAATCCCGCCTGTTTTGCTTTTCGAAGAAATTCATCGTATTGCTCTTGTCTGTACGGTCTAGGTGAAATAACATGATCTGCGCGCATATTCATACCGAATGTAAAAGCCGAATAATTCCTTTTCACATCAATTAGTCCTTCCACGATTTCTTGAAATCTACCTATATTTGTGCCAACAGGTTCTTCATCCGCAAACTCAAAATACCCAGCGTATCCTAAATTGAGCAAATCTCTTATTTGGGATAATACATCCTTGGGTTGATACTGTTTCCACTTCCCTTGTTTTTCATTCCATGGGCGTAAACAATATGAACAGGCTCCCCAAAAACAGCCCTTTGATGCTTCTACTCTCGGATAATGAAATATTACCGCACTTTTCTTGGGAACACCTTCCTGTTTTGGGTAGTATTCAGGATATATACCATTAATAAATCTCTGTTGAGATTCAGGCTTATATATCGAACGTAACTTAACTTCATCCGCAAAAGCATTTTCTCCCCAACCTCCTACAATGGTCAAAGGCAATTTAGGATATTTTCTAAAAAATCTATTTGATAAATAAGTAGGCAAACTACCGCCTAATATTATCTGTGGGATTTTTTCTGGAGCAAATTTCTCAAAACTTTCTAACGTTCGATCAAGTGTTTTTAGAGTTCCCTGAGGCGCTGATAAAGCAAGTATGTCAGGATTATTTGTCCCAACAGAAACAACAAGCTCATCAGCATCTTGAGTTCGTGCAAGTATCATTGCATGAAGGTGTGGTTGACTACGGGAAACCGCTCCAGATAGAGCAAATAATGGCAATGGATAATAATCATGACTAATAGGGGTAGTTAATGCTACACTATATATTTTTAATGGGTGTTGGAGCGTACCATTAATTTCACGAGCCTCTCCGTTATATGATTCTGATATTGTTTCAAGTGCTATCATACACGTGATAAGTATTTTTTGGGAAATTTTCCACAGCGTTCAAGTAATTGGCTATGTCTCGACAAGAAGGCTTTTTTAACTTCCGGTAAAACAATCTTCTTATTCCAATCTATAAGTGCTTTTCTTTTATTTTCTTTCATTAATTTTTCGACCATATAATTATAATGCTCTTTCCAATAAATAGCATAAAACGGCCCAACCAAATGTGCTGCTCCATCCGCCGAAGAAACAACCTGCACTTCAATAGGTGCTTGCGTGATATCAGATTTTCTGTCAAGGATAGCTATATACATAATAGTTTTTTCAACAATTTCTTGAGGAAAACCCAGCATCAAAAGCTTTTTTTTTCCAATCGATAGTGTTGTTTTATATTGGTTGTGAAAATCAATTATTTTTCCATAATCATGAAGCCAAACAAGAAGTAATACTATGTTTTTATCCGCTTGGGGATAATAATTACATATTTCAAGAGCAATTTTTTCCACAATTATCAAATGATATCTTAGAAACCATGCGTGATGAATAAATTTCGGGTTTATGATAGAAGTTGTTACTTCTTTTTTAAAAACTCGTAAGAGCTCCTTAACCGTTATTTCTTTAGCTATATTTCTGGTAGGCATGCCATTAGTTTTTTTTAGTTTTTTAGCTATAGTTATCATAACTTTATTTAAAAAAGCACATTATCTTTATCGCTTTATCGTCTCCTCTTGTTCCTCTCTCCATGGTGGAGTACAAGAAAGAAGTAATTTAAACATTCCTTTATAAGTAAATTTTGTGCCAGCGGGTATCACAACTATATTCCCTTGTGAGCACTCTTCTTTTATATCATTAACAACAAAGTAGCCGCTTCCTTTTAAGATGTAGTAAATAAAATCAGATTCATGCTCAATAATAGTTATTTCGTGTCCTCGTTCTGTGTCAATACGTACGAACGAAGTATTTTGGGTAAGACTACCCATAGGAAATATTTTTCCTTTTATCCCAACTTTATCAAATGAAAACTTTTTTGGTTCTTTAATTACGTACATAAAAAACTAATTCTTAACTGAAAATTGCTTCACGAGAGCCAAGAGCTCCTTTTGGACGCTCCCATTGCCTGCAATAAATCCGTTAACATCTCTATCATATTGTTGATCTTTACCAGTAAAATCAGTACATATGCCGCCAGCTTCCTCAATAATCACTTTCATCGCTGCAACATCCCAAGGGTAATGATCACCATAAATAACAGATGTAAATTCGCCGGCCGCAACTAACGCTCCTGCATACGCGAAAGAACAAAAATCCATTATTTTGCACTCCTTCTTACATAGCTCTCTTCTTACCAAAAGAAGATCATATAGTGAATGTTTCCACCAGCCCATATAGAGTACCTGGCTTTTTATTATTTTAGATTTCGACACAGAAACCTTCTTATTATTCAGAAATGCTCCTTGTCCCTTTTTTCCCATAAATAATCTATCCATAAATGGATCATATATTACACCGACAATTGGGATACCGTATTTCGTTAATGCTAACGAAAAAGTAGAGATTGGAATACCTGATGAGAAAGGTATAGTCCCATCAATTGGATCACAAACCCATGTATACTCGCTATTGCTTTTTTTATTGCTCTCTTCTTCGCCAATAACTCTATGTGTTGGAAATTCTTTATCTATTGCTTCAGTAACCATGTGATTAATAGCGGTATCAGAAATAGTAAGAGGGGAGCTATCTGTCTGTTTCAAGGTTTTCTTCATCCCTAAGGTAAAATTCTTCCGAATTATCCTACCAGCCTTGTATGCCATATCTATAGCAAATGGTACGTAATCTTTCATAATTTAGAGAAATCTCAGTGTTAGAATAATCATAATAATATCGATAGTCTCTCTTTTATATCAGACTTCCTACGGCACTATTATTTGAATTGTCCTTCTGAAAGAACGTATCTATACTGACGTGTTGGTAGATAACGGTATCTACGCCGTCTACCCGCTCAGGTATTGATCCAGAGATAATCTTGTAGGGAAGATTACACCGAATAAAAAATTCACCAAATGCATCAAATATCGCAAGCCTTTCACCAAAGGATTCTCTACGAAACGGTCCTTCATCGTATGGTACACCAGTGGGATTCAAAAGAAAAAAGGCGGTATAGGTAGGAAGCCATTCCTCTGCGTTATGCAACAGTTTTTGTACGCTAGAAGGATCCAGATAAAATTGGGCATACACGATAGGATCGGCAACAGATCTATCGCTAATAATAAGCCTTACACCAGGTCGATAAGCAGCCACTTCTCTTTTTAGTACAAATTCTTGTATTCTCTCCTGTATATCGAGAATGTGAATAGGCCCACTTGAAATACTAGGATTTTCCTGAAATAAAACTTGCGCTCCTTCCTCTAAAATCACTACATAAGGGCATTGATCAAATCGTCTTTTATAAATATCGGTCATCGTTGATTTACCAACACTCGCAGGTCCAACAAATGCAAACTTACTAGGTTTTGATTCAGTTCCGTGAGCCATTTTTATTCTTGAATAATAGTCCTATATTAGAGTAAATAGTTTTAATTAAAAAATACTTTTTCAAATCTATATAAACTTGCTAATTCCCATTGTTGCGGCAGCGGTAGATGTTGAATTTGTGAAAAGATAGATTTTTTAAAAATTCTATTAATCAGGTAACTTTTTTTAAAGCCCGGACTCGAAGTAATTTTATCTATTAGCATGTTTTCATAGTGGGCAGAAAAATCAGGAAATCCCATTTTGTTTCTTATGGTGATTCTTTTTGGCAAAATTCTTTCCCCAAGTTTCCTTATTAGATATTTTTCCCTGCCGTCGTAAATCTTGTATTTTGAGGGTATACTCATGAGTTTCTCTATAATCCTATAATCTGTGAATACCGTCCTGCATTCTACGCTTTCCGCCATCGAAAATCGATCTTCATGATTTAAGATATTTAGAAGGTGAGTCTTTATACCAAAAGCAGAAACTGAATTTAATATATCCTTACTTACATAAGGAAGGAAATTTAGTTTTAGATTTTGGTCAATTAATCTCATCGTATCTTCTCGAGGAATATACTCTTTCAAGGCAAATTGTTCGTACCAATATTTTAAAAAATTGTTGTGGGCAAATGTTTCTTTATTAAAATGCAAAAAGTCATAATAATAATAGTAACCTAGGGTAATTTCATCACTACCTTGACCGTTTAGTACTGCTTTGAGTCCATGCAATCGTGCAGTTTTGTAGTTAGTATTTACATATAATGAAATTCTATTTAATACAACTTCCTCAAGGTGTTGGGTCACCCTGTCAAGATTTCTCTGTGAGAATACAGTATCGTCGACGGCAACGGTTATGTGTTCTACGTTTTTAAGCCTGCTTACTAATTCTTTCGCACGTTTGAAGTCTTCATCCACGTAATCTGCCATGCGTAAGGTAAAGCATTTAATTGGATAGTGGGTAATTGTTGCAGCGATTGCCGTAATAAGACTACTGTCTATACCTCCGGAAAGTAATGATCCAACCTCGCAATCAGCAGCTAACCGTATTCTGGTTGCATCTTTTAGTAATTCATATATAGAATCGATATTATTGGAGATTTCTTTGTCTTCGTGTTCATAATGAACTTCATCACTAAGCTGAATATCCCAATATTTTGTAATACGAAACTTCCCGTTGCTGATTTTTATGTACCGACCAGGAAGTAGAGAATATATGTTTTTGAAGTATGTGGATTCTCTATCGGACCAAAAATGGAAAATAAGGTTACTTTTTATGGTATCTATATCCGGCGAGAGCTTTACAGCTGGAATGGACATAAACGCTTTCAGCTCAGAGGCAAACAAATAAAAATCGTTCGTCTCTGTATAATACAATGGTTTTTCCCCAATCCTATCCCTTACTACATAGACATCTTGTGTAATGTGATCATGGAGTATGAAAGCGAAGGCTCCATTAAATTTCTGCAAGCAGTCAATTCCCCATTCCTCAAACGACGAAAGGATCGTTTCCGTGTCGCTGTGGGAAGTAAACGAATATCCTTTTTCCCTTAACTCTTTATTAATCTCTCTGAAATTATATATTTCTCCATTAAAAACTATTGTTCTGTTATGTTTGGCCATTGGCTGACTCCCTTTTAGGGATAAATCTACTAAACTTAACCTTCGGCTTCCAAACCCGATTTTCCTATCTTTCGATATGTATATCCCGTGCCCATCAGGTCCTCTATGTCTCATAGAATTGTTCATGATCAGTAACTGCTTATCAATAATATCGGGTTTCTTGCTTATAAGAGCTGCAATGCCACACATAGTTATTAATTACTGTTTATACTTTCCGACCAAATGTAAAAAGTCGCGGTATACTGCGTCATCAATCTCCACTACGCCACTTGCTTCTGCTTTTTTCCTGGCTTTTAGAGCTTTTTCACCGGGTATAAATACTTCTTTAGAGCCTTTCTTTGGTCGAGATTTTTTAATTTTGTTTATAAGAAATGATGAATTTTCTTTGAACGCATTCCTTCCGATAAACAAATCTGGGTCAATGGCAACAAAAAAATTCCCGTTGTACCATTTCCCGTCTGTATCAGGAAGTATTGCTCCCACCAATGGTCCAGTAAACATTTCAACCATCATGCTTATACCTGACATTTTTGGATTTTCCCCAAATGTAAGCACTGCACCCTTCATAGCTTTTTCCGGATCGTTAGTGGGATTTCCGAGACTATCAACTGCTACGCCTATAGGAAGTTTTTGGCCCATGATCTTTGCTCTCACGAGTCCATACCAGGTAATTGCTGCGGTTGCCATGTCAAAAATTAAAGGGTCATTATCGGTGGGAAAACCAAAGGCTATGGGATTTATTCCAAGAAGTTTATCAATGCTCCCATAGGGAGCTACACCCTTCGGAGTTCCGGACATTATAACGCCGATAATATTATTTTTTGCAATTTCGTTTGCATAAAATCCGATTGCTCCGGTACTGGAAAATGAATTGTTTGTTCCTACAATGGCAAAACCATTCCTTTTGCATTTATCAATAGCAATTTTTGTTGCCATTCTGGCTACAAGCATACCTGGATTCCTGCCACCATCTATGAAAGCGGATGCTTTGGTGCTTTTTATTATTTTAGGCTTATGATGGGGTATTATGTTGTGGATCGGTTCTGTTCCAAAAAATTTTATGATGCCCTGAGTGTTTTTGCCTGTCATTTCAGCATAAAGTAATACTTCAGCTATTTCTTTAGCCTGCGTCATCGAATAACGCGAGGCTGTTAAAACTTTCTGTATTAAGGTGCGCAGTTGAGCTATTTTTACTTTCATGATCGCCTTTTAGTCGGGTGCTGTTTTTGTATAGATATCCATCTTTCCATAGAAGCGCAAAAGTAATTTACTTCATCTTTGTAGCTAAAATTGACGCGTATACTATTTTCAAGTAATGGTTGATTAAGCGGTTGATTAATGACATAAATATAAATTCTGTCACGCTCTAAAAATTTTTGAAGTTCTTGAGCGCTTCCAAGGTTATTCAGTTTCACCACTACAAAGGGTCCTTTTGAAGGATAGATTGTTAGTCCAGAGTATTTTTTTAACCTTTGTATAGCCATATCCCTGAACCTGACAATTGAATTCAATCGCTTGAGAAACTCCTGTTTGTGGTCCAATGCATACGAGGCAAAGTATTGACCCACTGAATTTACATAGCAGGGAAACCGTATGTCAAAGAGTCCTTTAATAATGTTTTCCTGAGCAAGTACGTAACCGACTCTCAGTCCGGCTAGACCAGCCCATTTACTAAATGTTCTTGTGATAACTAGGTTAGGGTAGGTGTGGATAAGATCAGCAACGGTCTCCTGACAATACTCAAAATAGCATTCATCAACAACAACGGTTATATCTTTTGCCAGTAAAATTTTTAGTTCCTTTTCCGTAATTATTGCGCCGCAGGGATTTCCTGGAGAATCAATAATTATCATTTTGGTCTTTTTGGTAATAGCGGTCAAAATTTTTGGTATATTTAAAGAAAAGTCACTGTTTCGATTAATGGTAATTGCCTCAGTCCTGACAAATGTTGCGTAAAAATCATACTTGAAAAATGTAGGGGGACATACGATTATCTTTTCTCCTGGAACAACACAAAGACGAATTAACAACATCAATGCTTCATCTGATCCATTGGAACAATAAATATTGTCAGGTGTATAGCCTGTGTACGTTGCAAGCTTTTCTCTTAGACCTTGACTCCGAAGATCTGGATAAAGAAAAAACTTTATATCCGAAACGCGATTTTTTGGGAAGAATGACTCGTTTACAGGGTTTTCTCCTTGATTCGCCTTCATGATTTTGGTTCGTCCAAAAGGCTTTTTATCTTTCTGACTTACGCGTTTCCTTATAGAAAAACGTCTATTAGTTTGCATAATATGTAAGCGCTTTTTTTGCCTATTGTAGTGCTACAGAACTAGTTTCTCTATAGTAGCAAAATGGAATAAATAATGCAAAAAAAGGGCGGAAAAGGCGAATCCTAATTCTAGCTAGGGATCTATTGATCGAAGGAAAAAAAAATTTTCGGAAATTTTTTATTAAAAGCAATTATTTCTTCTTTTATAGATTCTCCTTTAAAAACCCGATCGATAAATGAAGCTATTTGTCTCATCTCTTTCTCCTTCATGCCTCTTCTAGTTATTTCTTGAGTACCAAATCTGATAAACAGTCTGTTTCCGAGAGGATTATCAAAGTTTGTCGAAATATTATTTTCTATGAGCTTTTTGTAGAAAGCCAATCGCTGACCTTTATTGTCAATAAAAATATGGACTTGATGATTTTCAGAAAATCTGCCGGTATTTGCTCTCCGTACGTCATAGTTAAGATCAGTAAATGCTTTGCCTATAGCATTAGAGTTTGCAATAATTTGTTGGGCATATTCTTTTCCAAATGCCCTGAGTTCAAGGATGGTAATTGCAAGAGCAATAATATGATGCATATGAGGGCTGGAATAAAGACCACTTTTTAGAATTTTATTGGCTTTTTCCCCGAAGACTTTATCTCGAAAAGCAATCATTCCTTTTTGCGGTCCAGGAAGCGTTTTATGCGTATTTGCGCATACGACATCGGCTCCTTCGTTAAGAGGATCTTGAAATGTTTGCCCCATAATGAGTCCCATGGTATGGCTTGCGTCGTAAATAATAATTGCATCTTTTCCCAGTGCTTCTCGAAGCTCCCTCAAATTATGAGGGTTTAGATAATACGAGACATCCATATAAAAAGCCTTTGCTCCAGATTCCTTAAATATTTGTGCGGTTTTTTCAACATCGAATTTAAGCTCGGACAAATTATATGTGGCATTTACATTCCTTCTCCCTGTTCGTTGAAGAATCCCACTCGTCGCAAAGTGTCCGCCGTGATCGTGATGTACGGTCATAACAGTGTCTCCTGGTTCAGTCGTTGAAAGAATGGTACACATCATGGCGTGTACTCCTGATAGACAACTCAAATTTACAATGCTGGCTCCCAGCATTTCTTTAGTCGCATTTTCAGCCTCTGTCACAAGAGCAGCGACTCCTTTAAAGCCTAACTGACTAAAGGCACCAAAATCCACAACGTCGTCAGTACCTGCTCCGACATAGTATCTCTCAGAAAATTTGGACCCTAAAAACATTCTAGCGGTCTCAGACATTTGCGATTCATTCGCAGTAATGTGAAGAAAGTTCGCGTTTCGTACTTCTTCTTCTCTGACTTTATGTATTAAATCCTGAATCATTGTTTATTGATTATAGCAAACCTAATCGAGAGCGGTTCAAAATTTAAATTATGCATGGCACATTAGTCAATTAAATGGCAGTCTTTGCTTTCAGGTGATACAATTCATGTATGGACACAGAACGTCCCAATGGTCTTATAGGACAAGACACAGCTCAATTGCTCTCTCCCTCTGATTTATTATTGCAACAAGAACAATTACATAATGGAAAGCTTAATCTTGCTTCGTTACAGCAACTTCTCGGTGCAATGCTTCCTCAAGAAGGTCTACCTACCCGTGATCGGGTTCGTAGCATTCTAAATGCAGTTGGGCAACCACAAAGATTACGCTACATCATTCAATCAGTACTTGCTGACCCAGAACAAATAGAAAAAATCGCACAAAGATCGTATGGACATAGTACCGGGATGGAACGATTTGAGATTGCCTCATATGGTTCATTTAGCTTAAGGTTGCATTATTGGATGCCCCACGGAGAATCAACTACAGAAGATCCCCATAATCATGTCTACGATTTTGGTTCAAAAATTTTACATGGAGTAATGGCTACAGATTTTTATACACCGGGAGATCAGGGTTTAGAGATGAATATGTTTCAAATTGCTACACAAAATACTCAACAAAAACCGACTCCTCAACTAATAGGCCAAGTGAGATTACAACCTATATCTCCTGCCAGTGGCATACTTTTTTCAATTGACGATCCACCATATACTATGTCACATGATGTGATTCATAGAGTAAGACAAGGAGACGACCAAATTCCTATCATTACTTTAAACCTTCGAGGAGGAGCAGTCAGGGACCAATCTACTTTTTTTAGAGATGAAACGATGCAAAGCGCCAATCCAACCCCTACACTGGTAGACGTTGAAGATAGGTTGGGCTTATTGCTCCATGTACTCACCCTATAATAAATAGATCTAATAAAGGAAAAACTCCATTGATTGTATTCTTGGCCAGAAGAAAACTAATACCACGCTGCCTCCTACATTTTTACTATCCCTAACGCTTCACGTTAGGGAGCGATTTCTTCCCAGGTGATCGGCAGGTCCTTCATGGAATCGGGCATGAAAATCAGAAACTGAAGGTTATAGAGGAAGAATTCTGCGGCAATGACAACATTTAAAATAATGCAAATTCCTAGACAAACCGTAGAAATACTTTTCTAAAACTATTCATGACAGAATGAATTTCTTTTTTCGTTATAAAGAAATTGGGTGCTAATTTCATGTGATCGCCGTTCACGCCCGCAGTTTGGATAATTAGATGATTTCCAAATGCTTGTTTTTTGATTTGTTTCGCTAATTCTGCACTCTCTTTTATCTTTCGTGATTTTGTTTCTACTCTATAACCGTAAGCCATGCCGATATGGTCAAGGTCTTTGATAAATTCAAAATTACTTACTAATTGTTTAAATTCTGAAAAAAAGTATTCGCCGGTCTTTTTCACTATTTCTGAAATATTATTCTTCTTGATATATGAAACAACTTTGTTTGCGATTTCAATACCGAATAGATTTGTCCCAAAAGTCGAGTCAAAACCAGAATGTTTATTATCGACCGCTTCATGCAATTCTCGGTTAGCGATAACAGCGCTTAAAGGATAGTAACCTCCTGCGAGTGATTTGCTCAATAGCACAATATCCGGATCAAGCCCTTTATGATATATTGCAAGGTATTATGGAAATATTACTATCCGCCCACATGGATCTAGCTAGACCTGTAATGTCTATTAAAATGGATAATAAAAGTCTTCTCGGTTTGGTAGATAATTTTGCAGGAGTATTCGCTTCGTATCAAGCTTCCAGAAAGATAGGTGTTCCCGTGGAATACACAAATTTTGAAGAGTTAGAATTTGATGGTGCGGAGGCAATCGCCAGAACATTAGACAAAGATACGCTTGTTATTGTCGTTGATACGACTACAGAGTCAACCAACGGTAAAGAAGGATATATCGGCAATCTGTACGGAATAAATATAGAAGCATTAAAAAAAGAATTTGGTAATCGGATTCGTATTCGAGAAGACTATTTTGAAGCTACTGAAGATGAAACGATCATATATGGCAAAAAGTATGGATTTAAGACATTTTATTACGGTATTACTATCAGACCGAACTACCATGATCCAGACAACAGCATAACTCTTAGTGAAATAGATAGAGCCTCCAATGTGCTAGTGGATCTTATTAAATGGTATAAAAAGAAGTAGAATTATCCGAGTCTTTTTTCCAGTTCAGCTTCTAAAAATTCTGCGTCTTCTTGGTCTGGACCAATTGCAGCATAGCCAAATTTACCACGACCAAACATGGACCGCATTGATTGGGTGATGATAATACCACGTGATGTCCCATCGATAGAGTAGAGCTGACAATAGGCATCATGTATCGTGAAGCATCCTTAAACACCACGTTACGGCGTTTACGCCGTACCGAAGGTTATGGCGCCACTTCTTCCCAGGTGATCGGCAGGTCCTTCATGGCATCCGGCATGGCAATAAGAAGCCGGGTATAGATGAATAGCTCTGGCTACCGTCGTCGTGTTGGCGTTGACACTATCCAGATCTCTCTAGAAGAGGAATCCTCCTCCCGCAAAGATGCCTTGCCCCACCAGCCGTTTTTTTCCTACAACGGTTGACGTACCGGTGGCATAAATATGAGTGATAGCTCAATCCAAAAATTGATTTTTTCCCGTCAGTTCAATATAATTCATACTGCATGACAAGCTATGAACGTCCGGAGTTTAGCTGGATACCCCCCGAATTTCCTTTTGCTGAAACCCCAAAAAACGCAGTAGCGGTAGCAATCGCTAATTCTGAAAACAAAATTTTTCTTATGAGAGGATTTTCCATATGAAAAAGAAAACCATATTACTCGGTATAACAGGTGGAATTGCAGCAAGCAAAATACCAGAACTTATCAAACTTCTTCAGAAAGATGCTGTTAACGTGCTCCCGATAATGACAAATAGCGCATGTAGGATAATTGATCCCAAAGAAATCGAAAGAGTTGCGAAGCACAAGGTATATAAAGATCTTTTTGAAAAAAATTTCGATCCTAAAAAAGTATTAAAAACACGAAAGGTCGAACATATTGAGATCGCCGATCAGGCAGACTTAGTGGTCATTGCTCCGGCAACGGCAAATATTCTTGCGAAAATGGCATGTGGGATTGCAGATGACTTTTTAACTACCATACTCATTGCCACTCGCGCTCCGATACTGGTTTGTCCTTCTATGAACAGCAATATGTGGAGTAATCCTGTGGTTGCGGAAAATCTATTAAAGCTAAAACAGAGAGGAATTCATGTATTGGAACCAACGAGTGGCATGCTTGCATGCGGGTATGAAGGAAAAGGCAGATTGCCGGATACAAACACGATTTTTAGCGAGATTCGTTCATTGATTAGTCAGACTGAGGAATTAATAGGAAAAACTATCTTAGTGACAGCAGGAGGAACTATTGAGCCGATTGATGATGTACGTCATATAACGAATAAAAGTTCAGGAAAAATGGGTATTTCACTTGCAGACGCATGTGCACATCGCGGTGCAAAAGTTATATTGCTCAAAACAAAAAATGCCGTTATGCCTAGATATCCAATGGCCATCCACCAATTTGAAACTGCAGCAGAGCTTGACGGATTACTTCATAAAATAATTAAACGTTGTGATATATGTTTCCATACAGCTGCTGTTTCTGATTTTACCGTTTCTTTTTCTCCGGGAAAACGTCAGAGCGATCATGAACAAATACTGCATCTTCTTCCACGAGAGAAAATATATAAAGGTCTTAAAAAAGAAAACACTCAACTTCTACTTTTTCTTTTTAAAGCCGTATGGAAGGAATCCAGACAAAATATCATAAAAAAAGCTAATGATATGTTGGATACCGGGAATGCAGACGGCATTATCATAAATGATGTTGGAAAAAAAGGTCGAGGTTTTGCTGTTGACACAAACGAAGTTATAATTTTGCTGCGAAATGGCGACAGCTATGATGTTCCCTTTGCCAGTAAACGCGAAGTTGCTGAAAAGATTATTGATATTGTCCTCTATAATAAACACAATGAATCACACATTTCTTAAACGATTAGGAATAAAAGTCGGTCACGTAACGAAAAAAGACGATCTCACAGGCGTTACTGTTTTTATCATCGAAAACGGCGCGCAAATAGGCATTGATATTCGTGGGTCCTCAACCGGTTCACTAAATACTCATGCATATGGTGATACGATGTCTGCAAGAACATTTGTTCATGCCGTTGTGTTTTCGGGAGGGGGTACATTTGGAATGGAGTCAATCACTGGTGTCATGAAATACCTACATGAAAAAAATGTCGGCGCCCATTTTGGATCCGAAGTAATTTCGGGTGTTACCGGAGGAGTAATTTATGATCGTTTAGTAGGTAAAATGTCGTATCCTACAAAATCTGATGGATACAAAGCAGCAAAACAGGCATCATACCTTGAGTATCGGATGGGTAATATCGGAGTTGGAACGGGTGCGACGACGGGAAAATGGGTAAATGGTATTCGCATGAAAGGAGGGTTCGGCATGGCAGCTGTTCATACTGGTTCGGATATTGTTGCTGCATTTGTTGTCACGAACGCATATGGTGACGTGATACATCCAAAAACAAAACAGTGGTATATCGATTTTGGAGGATACCCGTATGGAAAAAGTGCGGATCAGATTCCTCAATCTCAATCCGCAAATACGACTCTAGCGTTAGTAGCTACCACCATAGATTTGGATCGACCTGCATTGTCAAAGATAGCATCTCGATGCCAAGACGCATTTGCTCGAACAATTTTTCCAGTTCATACCATGGTTGATGGTGATATGATATTTGCTATATCAACGAAGCGAGATAGTCAAAGAAAAAAGAAAAATGAAATGAATTTATTTCTTGACCAGATTTGTCTTGCAGCAGAAGAGGCTGTAATAAAAGCAATTAAAGAAAGTGTCATGAATTCCACAGGAATTGAAGGGTTTCCTTCTTATAGCGAAGTGCTTCAGCATTAAGTTTTTATAAGTATTTTTCCGATATTTTCCCGTTTTTTCATTCGCTCCAGTGCGTCGTTTACGTTTCTAAGTGAAAAAGCATTATCTATAAGAGGGACGAGTTTTTTCCCATCCATAAGACGGAAAAGATGAGTAAATATCTTCTGACAAAAAATTTTGTCTTCCAAAAGCGGCCACATGAGAAAACCGGAGAGCGTAAGGTTATTTTTTCGCAGTTTTCCTACCACATTCGGATCAGTAATTGGTCCGGTATATATTCCGTATGAACATAATACTCCTCTCGTAGATCGAAGGAGGTGAAGATTGTCGTCAAAATACTGTTGACCGGTCGGATCAAAAATGACATCGAGACCATCCGGAAACGTAGTTCGGATTTGGTCCGTAAAGGACTTCTCTTTGATGTTGACAATAACATCGGCGCCAAGGTTGCGTATTACGTGCACCTTCTTTTCATCTGAACAGGTCCCTACAATTATTGTACGTGGAAAGAGAATTTTGATGAGTTGTACAAGCATGCTTCCTACGCCGCCGGCAGCGCTATGAACAAGGATGATTCCGCGCGGGGGCATATGGACACGCTTGGTAAGCATAGTATATGCCGTAAACCCCGTCATTGGGAATGATGTGCCTTCCTCAAACGAAAGACTATCTGGAAGATGATACAGATATTTTTCTTCTACATGCGCGACTTGAGCATACGATCCGGTGGTACCTTTACCGGTTTGCGCAAGAGAAAAAACTCGATCTCCCTTTTTAAACGATGTAATCTCTTTTCCAATATCAATGATTACGCCAGCAAGTTCACCTCCGGGGGTTATCGGAAGAGTCGGGAGTATTGGGTACGTACCGTTTATAACCATAAGTTCGTAGAAATTGATTCCAGCAGTATAAATTTGGACTGCTATTTCTCTGGGACCAAGAGGAGGGAGCTTAACTGAAGTTATCCGAAGCGGAGACCGAAATGCAGTAAGCTGTGCTGCTTTCATGTAATTATGATACGCGCTCAGTGAGAGTTCCTTCAAGTACGTAGATTTTGTGGTACGAATCTTGTCCATTGATTCGGCGGACTATAACATATTGGGGTTTTAGTCGCAAATACGCTCTGGATTGAAAGTAAGCATAGAGTAAGGAGTTGAAGTCAATCTTTAGGGTGATTCGACCGATGGAGCGCTTTAGTGGATCTGCAGTGGCTTTCTACTTCCAATGACCTTCCTGCTTCCCTATGGTGTTTACCCCGTACATCGCCCTCCTCGCGCCTGCTCTTCATATATCTTGCTTTCGATTCGTCTTGCTGTCTTACGGCGTTTACGCCGTACCGAAGGTTAGGGAGCGATTTCTTCCCAGGTGATGGGCAGGTCCTCCATGGCATCGGGCATGGCGATGAGAAGCCGGGGATTGTAGATGAACAGTTCCGCGGCAGTCGTCGTGTTTTGTCCTCCGGCAATGCCCACGAGATCACGCTCAAGGCGGAAGTCACCGGCGATAAAGGATCCTTTGCCTACAAATCTCTCAGTGCCAGTAGCACTGGTTCCTGTATGGAAGACTCCGGTAGGTCCAGTGATATAGATGCCTTCGACAATACCAGGCACGAGAGTATTGTCATCGCTTGGTATGGCGGTGTTATACGCAAGGCCTACAGATGAGGCAACGGTGATATCGTTTTTGACGATAAACGATACAAATCCAGTACCAGTGAGATTGATGCTTCCATTAATCAGTAGATTTCCATCGACAATAAATACATAGCTCCCGCTGCCTATGTTCCAGTTACCTGATACCGTTAAAGTACCTGACACGTAGCAGGCTTTTCCATTGACAGTTGTCACGTCGCAGCCAGCTGGTGGTGATGTAAACGATTGATTTGTGTAATCGTAGGTTATGGGAGCGCCAAACCTGCGCCAAAACGTCTGGTAATAGTCGCTACTTGCATAGGATTCATTCACGAGCCAGTTTTTACTGGATACGAGGGTTGATCCGGTACCCGAGCCAATATCAAAGTCATAGCTTGTTCCATACGTGACGACGCCGGGATAGCCAATGGAACTATCGAGATTAAAGACTCTTGGAGAAATACCGTTTGGCACCAAAGACTTGAGTGTTGCTGAGGCATAGACATCTCCTCCCTGGGTCTGTACCCAGGCAGTGCCTAACGCATAGCCCAGGTCCCACCGGACGCTTTCCTGATCTATGGTGGTAAGAGAAAGCGCCTCACCAGCAGTAGCTGGATTATTGGTAAGGTAACAGGGTTTTTTCAGTACATAGTTTTGCGGAATGCCGGAATTTGCAATGGTATAGGTTCCTGCTGTTGATGGTGGAAACGAGACGTAACTGACTCCGGATTGGGTGAGGGGAAAAGGGGAGGGAGCGGGGGCTACACTAAAAGAATGAACCACAGTTGCCCCGGGGATAGCAGTGGTTGACCCGCGAACCGCAGGACAATCATCAGTTGCGTTCATCATGACAGACCGGCTTTGTAACGCAGTGACTCCAGTTATTGGCGTGGGAGTGGGAGTAAGCGTCGGGCACGCAAGGCAGTCAGAAGGACAGTTGCTGCAATTTTCCCCGGCGCCACAGACACCATTGCCACAGGGGCCACCAGGAGTTGGTGTTGGAGATAAAATCGATGATGTTGGGGTAGGAGAAATACCAGGGGGCAATGTCGGAACTGGAGTCGGGCACGCACCGCAGTCGGAAATACAGTTACTGCAATTTTCCCCAACTCCACAGCTGCCGTTGCCACATCCCACAGGGGTTGGCACAGGAGTAACTGTGGAAGTAGGTGTTGATGTGGATCCCGGAGCCCAACAACCATACGTGAGTGTCTGTACCGTATCAACACATGTTTGACCAACCATGGAACAGCTCACTACATCTGTAACAGCTTTGCAATCCGGCGCTGCGGTGCAACCTACAAATTTGTCTTCTACCTTGCAATCTGTTGCTGTTCCGGGTTCCCAACCTATACAATAAGCACTCGCACACCCTTGACCTGGATACAGGCCTGTATTCTGACATTTAATCAAACAATCATCGTACGCTTGTTGTTCACTGAATCCTCTCCCGTAACATATCGTGCCTATATCGTCTGACTGATAACATCCTAGCTGCGGATCAGAGCAAGAGGTACACGTAAAACTGCCGCCTTGACATCGATGTTGATTTATAACCCGTTGCGGATAGCATACCTGCGCGCTTACGGGTTTAGTGAGTAACTCAGGCGCAAAAAAAACAACAAGAATCAATAATAACCAGCGTATTATTTTTCCAGACATATCTGTTTTGGAGCTACAACGGCATCGCTCCCTAATTGTCGACCATCCCGCACGTCTGCAAGAAGCTTATTTAGTCGGTTTAGTAAATCGTTGTAATATTGCTTCTGCTGACTGTCAACCTGGATGGGAGTATAAAAACGAAGCATCCCTTTTACACCGGCACGAATGTTGAGCATGAGAGTCTTAGTCTTTTCGATCTTCCAAACGGCGTTACCAGTAAATGTATTTTTTTCTCGGTCGTACTCACAGCTCCCCGCTTGAACGTTTCCTGATACTGATCCTACGATCACATCAAAGGTATTTTTCGTACCATCTCCATCAAGTATGGCTTGCACACGCGCCGTACCGCCGACTGTGTAGGGTTTATCGACAAATTCTACAGGAATCCAATTTACTGTTGTATCGGCAAACGAAATAGATCGAATGTAAAATGAAAGTGTATTTAACTCTACGTTCTGATTAGCATCACGTACGGACATCTCTTTATTCTCTGGGGGACCGCGCCAAATATACCATAAGAAGATCACTGCTAAACTTGCCAACACAACAAAAACTGATAAGAGGACAGTATGCCTTTGTTCCACAGCAAATCCATTGTATCGGATGTTTCTACAAAAGTCGAATAGAAAAAGGAGATGTATTAAGGTATAATTAGTCCGGGAATATTTGTTATTGCGCTTACGTTACCAGGTACAAATTCAGTACGTGCCATTGCTTCAAGCGTTGTATCCCAGGCTAAATTTCTGCCTTTTTCAAATATAATTATCGCCACTTGACCCCGACCTCTTTCAAGTCTTTCTTCAAATTGTTGTAATCCTTCTAGAATAAAAGTAGATCTACTAAAAAATGTCTTGACATCAAGAGTGGGATGATTTTGCCATTGAGCAGGAATTCCATCTGTCATTGTATAAATATCTATATAATCGCTACTATATCTGTTTCTTTGAATCGCCGGTATAACAAAGAATGATCCGCCTTGAGCTGGTATTTCCAATATGGGAAATAGAAAAGTACCACCAAGGCCTCCCGGATTTGGAATCTCTACCACGCCTCGAATACGCACCGGCAGTATCGTTTTTGTATCATTATCGGATACCTTTATGCGAAATAGGGCTCCCCAGGAAATAGGTGTCCCGTCATCCCAGGTTGGCATTGTAAGACTCTTCCATTCTTCTGGTGTCGTTGGAACTAAATATTCGGGTAGAATTTGAGAAGGTAATGTATCTATTAATATTTTTCCATCAGAATAAGCAAATACTATTGACGTTTTCTCACCACCCAACTCTGGTGATGCCCGCACAAACTCTCCCTTGTTGATGTCATAGAAAGCTACAAGGTTGCCGGCTGCATCTCGAACCACTGGTACCCAGTGATCGTTCACCAGTTCCCAGTTGCGTAAGAAGTCTTTCCCGTATCCATCGGGTAGTACCTCATAATGAGATACGTCAGTTGTCGCCCAATCCGGTCGATCCATGATGTTTCCATTTTTGTCTATGGCAACGACGAACCCGGAAAGAGTGACTCCTGCGACAGCCCACCGCGCAGGTTCTGCATTTTGAACTACCGTGACAAACACATCATCAGCATTAATAAGATTTGATCGATCTTCAACGATATGAAGATTGGCTTGGGATAAATATTTTTTGACATCTCTCAATTGGTCCTGAACATTTGCTGCAGATATATCAAAAACGTTTTCACCACCACCCAGAAACTGTTTGAGAATCTCGGAAAGTGACGACGGCCAGGGAAGGGCAGACCGTGTTGCATTTTCATCATCAGGACCGCCTGGCAATTCTGTTGGCGTGGGAAGCGCTTCGTGAGTTGGAGTAGCAGGATTTGTTGCCGTAGCTGTTGCAGCTACTTGTGATGCAGTCGCTTCTGCTGTAGGTCGAACTTGCGGAGTACTTACCGCAGGCGTACAGGCAGAAAGAATCATCTGTCCAATAACAAGCCCTGCGGCAGTCATATACATCGCTCTTCTTACTCTTCGAAATGGTCTTCCTCGTTCATCTCTTGGAGGATACGCTTTTGCTGTTTCTACTAACGCCATCATGGAGATACCCATACCTATAGCACCAATCGGAGTTAAAGGACCTGCAGTTCGCGGGGACGGGTTTTGCCTAAGTAACCATTTAGCTTTTAGTTCTCGACTATCAGCTCGTCGCTCATAAATATCTCCGAGCGCTGTATATGGATCATGACCTCCTGCTTCTTTTCTCGCTTGTTCCTCGGATAAAAGACCTCTTTGGTGAAAATCAATCACCGCGCGTAAGAATCCTGCTTCTTTTGCAAAAGCCATAGCAAACATGCTATCTGTAGGAACATGAGCTTCCTCTCCGTGATGATGAACCCTCAGGGTAGTGGGGACAATGCCAAATACGCGTGGTCCCAGCGGAGTTTCTCCGAGAAAGTAATGAGATAGGTCAAGAGTCTGATCAATGATGCTGCCTGGCGCAAGTATCCTGCCGCGATCATCATCTGCAAAAGAATGATCATGCGCAAAGGCAGCTAAATTCCCCATCCATCGTCCTGGTAGTAATTCTGGGGCACCATCTACGGCTGTCAGATACTCACTTCGATGAATTTGTGGAGTGTGGCCTTCTCTGGCCTCAGCTATTGCAGTCATATATAGTCCTATAGTATCAATTTACCGGTTTTAAGTCAATCTCCGCCGTCTGGCCAGCTGGTGGGGGCGGACCTCAAAAAAAGACCCTTTCTCAAGGGTCTTCATTCTACTTATCACGTGCATAAAATAAAATTCGTATTTTTTCCTCATACTTGTGATTGTTGATCATGGATTATCCTATGTACTTCTTTTTTAAGTTTTGGCAAATCTTCTTGTATAGTTTGCCAAATAATCTCAAGATCCACACCAAAATATTCATGGACTACTTTCGCTCTGGACCCAATAATTTGTTTCCATGGAACTGTTGGGTAACTTAATTGTATATGATTAGGGATGTGTCGGGCAGCTTCGCCAATAATTTCTATGTTTCTGACAATCGCATCTATAGTCCGTGCATCACTAGAAAACGCTTGAAATGTCATTCCTTGTGCAAAATCGTTTATCTTGTTTATTGAATCGTGGATATCTGTCAAATAAAGAAGTATATTTCTCTCAGACATAGGCAGTCTCTCGTAAGATTGTATCTCTTATGAGAGGTTTCAGCGAGTTTACTGTTACAACGTCCACATCGTTTCTCAAAAGTTCTTTCAATCGCTGTTCAAATTCGATAAACTTATATAAACTGATCGGCCGGGAAAACTCTACAAGGATATCTACATCACTTTTACCCGTAGTGTCTCCACGTGCAACCGATCCAAAGATGCCTATACGATCAAGAGCATATACATCTCGCAGAGAAGAAAGGTTACGCGTAAGTATACTTTTTACTGTCGGTAAATCCATTGCCATATAATTCGTATTATACTGATTTTATGAAAAGGTCACAAATAATGTCTAACGCCGGTATGCGTCTTTACGATGGGCGACGCTTAAAATCGTTATTTCTTTCTTTTTTGTATTGACCATATATAAAATTCTATAATCCCCAACACGCATGCGCCACCCCTCTCGTCCAGCAAGCTTTTTGGCGTTTACTGAATATGGATCGGTGCCAAGATGTTCTATCTTTTCTATAATATGAAGATACATGACAGATGGGAATACGCGTAATTGTCGATCTGCTTTTGTAGAAAGAAAAACCTTCATAATATTTAGGTTTTTCGAAGTTTCTTGTGCTTTTCAAGGCTCATTCGAGGAAGCCCTACCGTAGCATCATACTCGAGTACGTCTAAGTATTCCTCATGTGCCTCTTGTAATGCTTCAAGATAATGTACATCGACGACTGCAACAGTTGGCTTTGAGTGACGTACAATAAAAGCATACCCCTTGGTCAGAGTTTCCTTTAAAATTTCATTGGTTTTATGACGTAAATCTGTGACAGAAAATGTTGCTATTGATGTATCCATATATGTATATATTAAATGTAACAAAAAAAATTGTCAATAATACGTTTGAGAATATATATCTCGATTAAAACAACATATAGACAAACGGGGAAATGGGGGAGACGGAGGAAAACGCGATAAGCGCACCAAACAGGAGAAACACGATAATTGGCGGTACCATCCACCAAAGCTTATTTTTCCAAAGATAGGTAAAGAGGTCTCGAATCATAACTCATCAAAGCTAAGCTTTGCCATTTGAAAGCTTAGCTTTTTTAGAAATTACGAACGGTCCGATAACTAAATAATCTATGTCTGTGTTTAAAAAACAATTAACCGCATCAGCTGGCGTACACACGATCGGCTCTCCGCGAACGTTAAATGACGTATTAATAATAATAGGTATCCCAGTCTTTTTCCGGTACGCTTCAATAAGGTCATAATACAATGGATTATCAGCCCGTTCAATCACTTGAAGCCTCCCGCTTCCATCCACATGGACAGTTGCCGGTACATCTCGTTTTCCTTTTTCGGTAAACGGATACACCATAAGCATATATTTGGCAGGATTATTTACCCTGAGCGAAGCCGAAGGGTCTGTTTTGAAATAATCTTTTACAAAACGATCAAGGACAACTGGCGCAAACGGTCGAAAAAGCTCACGATGTTTTACCTTACTGTTAATGATATCTTTCATCTCCTCTTTTGCTGCTGAGGCAAGGATACTTCTGTTGCCAAGCGCCCTCGGCCCCCATTCCATACGCCCCTGGAACCACCCGATGATTTTTTGGCGGGTGAGGAGGGTGCTGACATGGTCAAGAAGTTTCACGCTATCTGGATACTGTGAGTAAGCAAGGTGAAAGTGCTTGAGCACATCCTCAATCTGTTCGTCCGAAAAACTCGGACCCAGATAGGAAGAAAATGTATGAACCACCTGGAAGGTGGCAGGATGAGCACGCGAAGCCATGACTCCTTCCAGGTGAGCGCTTCTTGAGTGCCACCACGCCAACGCCGCCCCCATCGCCCCTCCGCCATCACCAGGATCGGGGGTGATATAGATATTTTTAAATGGTGTATTTGATACTATTTTCCCATTCATCACACTGTTAAGAGCGACTCCACCTGCCAAGCACAAATTTTTTGTTCCGTATGTTTTGTAGGCAACATGGAGTATGTGAAACACAACATCTTCCAGTTTCTTTTGCAAACTTGCGGCGATATTTTCATAGTGGCGCTCCATCGGGCTTTCTGGTTTGCGTGCTGGATATCCAAAAAGATCTTCCAAGCTGCTGTTAAACATCCTCTCGCCAAAAGTGTAATCAAAATAATCCATCGATAGCGCATAGCTTCCATCAGCATGTTGTGTAATAAGTGTATCCATATGTTTCATATATGGTTTTGGGTCGCCGTAAGCAGCAAGTCCCATGACTTTGTATTCCGCATCATTGACGCTAAAGCCTAAGTAGGACGTAAGCGCGCTATAGAGAAGTCCAAGCGAGTGGGGAAAATGGATTTCACGATCAATACGAACGCTCATCCCTTTCCCATACCCAATTGTCGTGGTCGCCCATTCACCGACACCGTCAATCGTCACAATGACAGCTTCATCAAAATCAGAGAGGTAATAGGAACTTGCGCCGTGGGAGAGGTGATGCTCGATGTAATAGACCGGACCTTTGTAGCTAAATTTCTTCCTAAGCGTATTGGGGATTCGCAGTTTCAAATCAAACCAACTAGCGATCGTATCAATAAATATTTTTCGGCTTTTGGGAAAATGTTCTAAATGCTGCCGGAGCATCCGATCAAATTTCAGAATCGGTTTCTCGTAGAAGACAACACAATGAAGATCATTTGCAGAAATCCCAGCCCAATGCAAGCAAAAATCAATGGCATTCATCGGAAAATTGTTATCGTGTTTTATCCTTGTAAAGCGTTCCTCAGCGGCTGCAGCAATAATTCTGCCATCTTCAAGCAAACACGCTGACGCATCATGGTAGTAACAAGAAATTCCTAAGACATACATATATTCGATATGCGCGGACGTCGCAAAACACACTTAAACGTACAACATGAGGGCGCGGCGAGGTGTCCTTTTTCGAGCACCGTCACGCAGGGTATGGACTTGGTTAAGCTCATTAGCAAAGTTGCTTGACGGATGCGCAGAAAAAGCGATACCGAGCGCAAGCGCCCGAGAGATTCCGTGGCAGGACTCAGACGCAACCAATATTTAGTACATTGTTTTGATGGGTCCACTAGTTTTATGCTTTACCCAATTTGATTTGATTGGATGCATAGAGAAAAACGATCGCTTAAACAACTTTCCAATAATTGACGTTATACCTATCCCTATCACATATGATATGTGAAGGAGTATAAACGTTGTCATTTTCTGCATGAATAAGGAGAATTGTTTTAATGAATGAAACATATTCTTTAAGATACGACCCGGTCTTTCACTTCACGTATAAAAAGTTTTCCCATAAATACTATTGTTTTCCCAAGTAATATACAATCGGTTTTAAACGATTTTTCCTTTACATAAATGATATCGCTTTCCATCCATTCCTCAAATGATCTGCTATGATATCCCTCAAACACCCACGGAGAAATAATACCTGGCTTTACAGCGTGACGCGCTTTTTGCCAAGTTTTAAATTTTTTTGCTTCCGCAACTGGTAACGGCCGTGGACCGAAAAGCGCCATGTCTCCCCTTAACACATTCCATAGTTGTGGCAACTCGTCAAGACCTGTATGGCTTAAAAATTTCCCAAAAGGTGTAAAACGGGGATCGTCATGAATTTTAAATACCGGTCCATCTGCTTCGTTAAATTTTGTATACCTACTTTGCAGCTTTTCAGCCGTACTCGTCATCGTACGAAACTTATAGAGCGTAAATGGTTTTCCGTCTATGCCAATCCTTCGTTGTCGAAATACTATCGGCAAACCGGAAGACAGAACTAAAAATAGCGCTATAAAACACTGCAATGGCAGTGAAATAATAGAGAGACAAACTATAAATACTTGATATATAAAAGAAACCAACATAACAATGTAATCCTGCAAGAGAGATCTCGCTTCGCGGGACAATACAACAATTTAACAATGTATCACTGATTTGTCTATATCGTATAATACAGCCGAGGTAAAAGAATGAACAAGCAAACACGAGAGAACATTCAACATTTTTTTGATCTGCTTATCGGCATGACGGAAAAAGAGCTTCGCGCCCGCTACAAATACACCATATTAGGATTTTTATGGATTGTTTTAAATCCAATACTTCAAATGCTTGTCATTGGATTTATTTTTACCTTTTTTATGAAGGAACCAATAGAGCACTATTACTTTTTTCTTTTCACCGGGCTTCTTATTTGGAATTTTTTTTCTGTATCGCTTACGAAGGCAACACCCTCTATCGTGTATGAAAGAAGCCTTATAAAAAAAGCAAGGTTTCCCCACGCCGTCATCCCGCTTTCTATTATCCTTTCAAACCTTGTCCACTTTGTGTTGGCATTTTTGCTCTTTTTGATACCCGTTCTATTTCTTGGAACGCTATCATTATTACGAATTCCGTATCTGCTTTTTGGGTCATTGTTACTTTTAAGTTTTACTGCCGGCTTAAGCCTCCTGACAAGCGCGCTCAATGTGCGGTTTCGCGATATCAACTTTTTTGTCCAAGCCATTCTCATCGTCTGGTTTTACGCGACACCGATTATCTATTCTCTTGAGGTTATGCCGCGCGGCCTCCTCTGGCTCTGGCGGTTTAATCCGCTTACGTCAACACTCCAGCTCTTCCAACACTCCCTTCTTGGTGCGCCACTTCCAGGACCAGCGATGCTCACCGCAAACACGCTGGTAACGGCAATCATCGTGTTTCTTGGCGTTTTTGTCTTTTCAAAGGAGAGTAAAAATTTTGATGATTGGATTTAAAGTACACGAATTAACTCGAATATGAACACAGATCGAATCTCGAATAAAATCAAGATTCCAAAATTACCTCTTGACAACGATGTATTATTTGGTATAAATTAATACCAATTATGGCGTCGTTAAAAAAACTAGATGTATACCGCGTCCTTCAATCCTCTGGATTGCCTGTATTCTCAAAACACGATATCCAACAACTCTTTGATGTTCCCAATGAAAATACTGCCTATAAACTCATGCAACGTCTCCAACAGGGAAGTATCATACGGCGGCTCAAACCTGGGATATATCAGTTAACTGATGCAAAAACACATGATTTTATTCTTGCAAACTTACTGTGTCGACAATCATATATTAGCCTCGAATCTGCCCTCTCCCGTTACAGCATCCTGAAGCAGTTTCCCTTTGTCATCACCTCTGTCACTATAGCACGAAGCAACACAGTTGAAACAAACAAGTCGTTTGAATATGTTCACGTTGCGCGCCACCTTTACTTTGGCTATGTAAAAGAACAAGACTATCTTATCGCTACCCCCCAAAAAGCTCTTTTTGATGCACTCTACCTTATGTCAAAGGGGCTACGATCATTTCCGCTCGACGAAATGGACCTATCGGTAAGCCGCACAAAAACATTTAAGCAGTATTGCAAACAAACAAACATAGGACAATTTCAACGATTCCTTACGTCAAAACACATCCTATGATAGACGAACCCACCGCCATAGCTCTTGCAAATAAACAAGAAATTGACCCGTACACCATCTTACGGGAATATGTACAGATTAGATTCCTGGATGTGTTTTTTCGTGTTGTCAAACCAAAAACGTTTTATTTCAAGGGGGGAACTGCACTTCGGCTCGTATTCGGATCCGACCGGTTTTCAGAGGATCTGGATTTTTCCGTTCATAACAGAGACAATCCTATTGAAGATGCAAGTAAAACCGTTCAATTACTTAAAGCTGAAATTGCAGACATTTCCATCAAACCACTCAAAACAATCGCAGGGCAAAGCGCCAAAATCTCCTTACCAGGGTATACTCCACATCAGCCCTTAACCATTAAACTTGATTTTTCGATTCGCGAGTACGTGCTGACACCTCAACTTGCCGCGATTAAAACATTACTGCCAGTTGCGGGCACACCCCTTGTTGACACCATTTCAAAAGAAGAAATTCTCGCTGAAAAAATACGAGCCACCATAAATCGTAAAAAGGGGAGAGACCTCTACGATCTTTGGTATTTACTCCATACCGGAACACCGATTACCACAACTCTCATCAAAAAAAAACTAGCCCTATATCATGAGCAGTTCCACCAAAATGCTCTTTTTCATGCTATCGCTTCTTGGCGCGAAAAAGATTTGAGCCAGGATATTGCAAAATTTCTTCCAAAATCTCAACGCAGAATTATTCCGGAACTTCCACGCTTAACACGCGATCTTCTGCAACAACAGTTGTAATACAAATCATTATGAAACACACCGATATCGCCATCCGGCTCACCGGCGTCACAAAGGAATACACGATCCACCATGAAAAACCGACACTTGTGGAAAAAATGGTGAAGGGGAGGGAAGAAAAGTTTCTGGCACTTCATGAAGTAAACCTCACGATAAAAAAAGGGGAACGGGTGGGTATAATCGGTCCGAACGGATCGGGAAAAACAACGCTCCTTAAAATAATCGCCGGCATAACCACACCAACTATTGGCACAGTAGAAACACATGGAAAAATCGTTTCGCTTATAGATTTAGAAGCTGGTTTCCATCCGGATCTTACTGGGATACAGAATATTTATCTCAACGGAATGCTCTTGGGGATGAAAAAATCTGAGATCGACAACAATTTGAACGAAATAATTTCCTTCGCAGATATCGGTAGATTCATCGACATACCGATGTTTACCTACTCAGCGGGGATGAAATTGCGATTAGGATTTTCCGTCGCTGTCCACGCCGATCCGGACATTCTTATTTTGGACGAGGGATTAAGCGTGGGAGACCGCAACTTTCAAATAAAATCCGAGCATGTTATAAAAATAATCTTGAAAAAAGGAAAAACTATTTTTGTCGCAACGCACCTCTTGGGATTTATCGAGCAAAGCTGTCGGCGCATACTCATTGTACGTGACGGGGTAATTACCAAAGACGGTTCACTTTCTCTAATTGCGCAATATAAAAACGCCAAACCATGAAACACTATCTACAAAATTTTCTTGAATCGGTCAAGTATTTTGGGCTTCGGAAACTATACTACTTGCTTATCGACTACACACGTCTCAAGAAACACAAATTTTCTTCAAAACCAAGACGCATAAGCGTCTCACATGCGTGCAATAGTGTAGTGCTACTCCAATCCGAGTTTGGTGATATTGGTTCCCAAAATTCCACTCCACCATAAGTCAATATTTTCATTCGAAGTATATAATATACTCTCCAGAGTATTTTTTATCATGAAAATTTTATTCATCATTCCAGAAGAATATCAAGGAAATAGGTGGGGTGGTGTTACCACCTCTATTGTGCAGTTGTCATCATCACTCGCTCATTTAGGTCACAATGTTTCGGTTATCACACCCGGATCAATAAATACGGACATATATCAAAATGGTGTGCATTTTATCAAAATTACTCACCCATCATCCCAATCATTTATCCAAAAAGTTATACATCGGATCCTTCAGTTTATGTCCTCTGAATTTCGTGATAGGATTTACTGGGCTGAAAGCGTCTCAAATTATATAAAACTTTATTCCAAATTCGATATTATCGAGGCTCCTGAATGGGGATCAAGCACATTATTTTTTCCATTCCACAAATTTCCCCCTGTTGTTATTCGACTTCACCGATCCTGGTATCAATACGTACAGGACAACCAGTTGCCCATATCATTCTCGCTAAAAGCTATTGACCTACTAGAACGCTGGTGCATCGCAACCGCATCAGCAGTAACCTCACCTACACACTTCATGCTCTCACGGTACCCTCTTATTCACTGGTTTTTACGAGTGAGACACGCTCCAGTATCTATCATACCGTATGGGATCAACGTAAAAAATATTAAAAAAAGTATTTTTAATACACAAATAAAACACCAATATATATTAACCGTAGGAAGAGTTGAGGTGGGAAAGGGTAGCTTATTATTAATAAATGCATTTATATCCCTTAATATAAATTACCCGAAAATTCAACTCGTATTTATTGGCGAAGATACCAAGATGTATATAAAGGGCTACATGACCAGCTATATCGATTACCTACGCAAACAACTATCGACGCGCCATATGCAACATCGAGTCATTTTCATTCCGCCGAAACAACAAGTAAAACTACTACCCTACTATCAACAATGTCTTTTTTATGTCACTCCTTCGGTTGGCCACGAGAATATGTCACTTGCTTTACTTGAGGCAATTGCAGCTGGAAAAGCGGCTCTCGGTAGTAAAACCGGCGGGACGCCAGAGGTTATTCAAGACAATATAACAGGCTTGCTCTTTAACTCGAAGAGTGAATCGGATCTTGCTCAAAAGATGCGTTACTTTCTCGACCATCCAGAGTTTCGTATCAAGTGCGAAACACAAGCCACCAAATTATCAAGACGTTACGATATAGTACATATTACTCGACAAATGACCGAATTCTATATAAAGGTTATTCACGTTTCCAACCAAAATCCCATCGCATCTACAGCGAACCAATAACACTTCAAAAATGAAGTTGATATGCCACAAGCTCGCCACAAATCACATGAACCACGCATCCATCATACAAAATCGAAACAAGATCTGTTATTATGCCTAACACATTACACAAGCACACTTACACAAGATACAGCAGACATTATAGTTTATGATATCGGTTATCATTGTCACCAGAAATAGACCCAAACAACTCGCCCAATGTTTACGTTCACTAGCCAAATCGACGTATAAAAATTATGAAATTATTGTTGCCGATCAAAGCGACACATTTCTGAGCTCTGACGATCCACAGCTTCTTTTGCATAAAAAAACTATATATATACCGATACGGCAGGTTGGAAAAACAAAAGGGTCAAACATAGCGCTACAGGCCGTAAAGGGAAATATAGTAAGTTTTATTGATGATGATAATATTGTGACCCGCGACTGGCTCTATCAGATCAATATATTTTTCGCCACTCACCCTGCCGGTGCAGTGGTATTCGGAAAAATATTACCGTATCAACCCAATAAACATCGAAACGAAATCTCCCCTGCGTGTTTTTTTCCTGATTCTGCTGCAACAATAACATCCCCTTACACTATTTTTTACAAATCCATCGGATTGGGAAGTAATATGAGTATCAAAAAAAATATTATACGGACAATCGGAGGATTCAAAGAGTGGCTTGGACCAGGCAATTACGGGTTTGCCGGCGGAGAGGACGGTGAGTATATCACTCGGATGCTTCTTCATGGTATTACGCTCTACTATAACCCAAACATTCTTGTCTATCACAATCGGTGGTTACATCCGGACGATTATGCTGCCTTAACTACCAAATATACCGGGGGAGAAGTTGCCTACGGAATATATTTTTATCTGAAAGGACATGCTTTCTTTGGACGATTTGCACGAGATACCGTTCTTGATAAAATCCGGTTGCACAATATTCGTGAGTATCTCACGTTCAATCTTAACCTCTTTAGGGTACGGATTCAGGTACGACGATGTATCATCTCAATAATAAATATAGCGTCTCAACTATACTACGCACTTAAAGGATTCAGTATTGGCTTCTATTATGCAACCTATGAAAAGTATACGAAACCCACCAACAGTCAACCATAAAACAATTCTCTTCATTGTGGATTTTTTTCATATAGGCGGCGTGTGTGCCATTGCAAGTGAATACACACAACTCTTAATGAGACGGGGTTACCGCGTTATTGTGCTTGGACTTCAGGGTGATGCACATCGTTACCCCTCATATTTTACAGAGTACTTCCGGGGCGCGCGTATGTTTATTATCCCCAATGAGTCGTGGGAAGAAATTCACAAAAATCTCTTCACAAAAGTACAATTCAGACTACGATTTTTTTATCAGTTTATTATTTATACCAAGCGCATCCTCATCGAATATCCAGTCGACGCCATACATTTCAATCTATCGTGGTCGGCTCTGGCAATTCTTCTATGTGTTCGTCGCGTTTTCAAAATACCACGGGTTACTATCTTCTACAACGATCTGGCGCTCGAATATTTGGCGAACAATCCATCAGAAAATTTCTTTAAAAATTTCATCCACCGGCTGAAGGCACATGTATACTACCTGATTCAAAAAGTTGTATTCCATTTATCTTCTAAAGTTATTGTATTTGGTACATACTCGCTCTCACTTCTCAGACGATATAATGTATCATCCCTAAAAACACGCGTCATTCCCGCGTTCATTCACGATCCTCCAGGAAGACTCATTCCAAAAAAACGTCATGCGCCCTTTCATGTGGTTAGCATTGCACGATTTGAAAAGAGAAAAGGGCACAGCGTATTACTACAAGCGGCGAAAAATATCCTTAACACAGGGAGGAGCATTCATGTAACCCTTAGTGGACCAATGACCGGCGACATCGGTCCTGTACTCCAAACATATGAACAACTCACGCTGCTATCACATGTAACCATATTCCATGCAACTCTTGGAAAACAAAAAATTAATCTAATGCGCTCCGGTGACGTGTTTATCATGTCGTCGACATCATTAGAATTCTTTGGCATCACTGTCATAGAGTCGCTTGCCCTTGGTGTTCCGGTTGTTTGCTTTCCAAATGGGGGAGCACCGGAAATCCTGCATCGTGTAGACCGGCACCTTATAGCTAAAACCAATTCCGTCCAGGCGCTTTCCTCAAGGATCATCTGGCTTATGAGTATATCAAACTCCGAGTATAATCAGTTACGACAGCGCTGTGTTGATGCCGTTAGACGTTATTATTCTGATACGAGCGTTCAACAACAGGTGCTTTCCCTATATGAACAGTGATCTTGATACAACGCTTATCAATATAGCAAAAATCGATGGGTGGCTCGAAACCCAAGAAATCCGATCGTTATATACCATAGCATCTACAGCTGTAAAAGAAATGAGACGAGAAGAATTTATTATAGAAATTGGCAGCTGGAAAGGAAAATCAACTATTACACTTGCTCTTGCATGTAAAAATCGTGCAAAAGGAAAACTTCTTGCTATCGATCCTTGTAAAGGTACGTCCGCACATGCATTTTTACAGACACAAGATACCAGCGAGGAACTGACAAAAAATCTTCAAAAATTCGGTGTAGAACAGTTTGTTGAGATCATACTAAAAACATCAAAACAAGCATTTAACCGGCTTAGAGGTATAAAGTCAAAACTTATTTTCGTTGATGGGGATCATGCATACCCATCCGTGTTGTTTGATGTAACTCATTGGTCCACAACCTTGGTAAACAACGGATATCTCTTGCTGCATGATACGGTAAATCATTCCGGACCGAGAACGGTATTTTTTCAAATACTGCTCCACCCCAGGTATCGGTACCTTGGCACGTATAAAGACTTGTCTTGCTTTCAAAAAGTGGCTACAGTCTCAATCAGGCAATGGTTGAAAAAAATATACGCATTCTTAGTATTTAAAGCTCTATTTAAAATTTATACTCCGGCAGTTTCATAAACATTCCATGTGGCTCATAGCTCTAACTACGGCAATATTTATTTTCCAGTTGCTGATCGCCGTTATAATCGGTATTTTTTCTGCACCTGACACGTATTCCTACATCACTATTGGACAGTATGTGCTCCGCGCGATAACCCACCCATTCCACGTACTAAAATTTACTGACTATGCAGCAACGCTGCATCCGCCAATATATGGGGTTTTCATCAGCTTGCTGTTACTCACGCCTTCAAGCATCCATGAATGGATATTTCCCCTAGCGCAAGGACTATTATTACTCTCTTCATTTCTTCTTATATATTTCACGATCAGAACATTTACGGGCCGTCCTATCGCTCTTATTGGAAGCGTTATATTTTATCTGTATCCCTTCAATATTCTGTACACCACTATTCTATTTTCCGAAATTTTCAGCTCTTTTTTAGTAACCCTCTTTGGTTATGTGCTATACCAATATATTATCAAAAAAAATGATCGCGCAGTGATCAGCCTGGTAATGCTTGGTTTTGCAATGTTTTTTACTCACTTTTCATTGATTATATTTTTTTTCGTTGCGCTGTCATTGTTTTTCAGGTCTATGGTCAAGAATCTCATCAATAAACAACCCGTGGCGATCCATGTGGTTACCCTAATTCCGCTCCTACTATTTACCGTATGGTGGTTTTATATACATTACGTCAATTACGGTGTCCCACGACTTTCGATCGTCTCTGGTCGACATTTGTTCAATAGTGTTGTGGTTAAATCAAAATTGATACCAAATCATCAAACTCCTCAAACAACAAAATTCCTGCAATACATACCTGATCGACGCGATCTCTATAAACCCTGGTGGATAAATCAATCTTTTTTCAAAACCCTACCGGAAAGCGAGGTTGATAATTTATATGGCATATTTAGCATCACAGCAATTCTCCAACATAAAGCTGAATTTATCCGAGATTCAATGCTATCAGTGATCCAAACTTTCACCACGCAACCCTATCTTCCTAAAAAACCCGAGGCACCCGTGAATTATCTCGATCCCTCCTGCGCGAACACCTGTAGATTTGATTTTCTCAATTCTATGTGCCATCCAATCATGCGTACATGCGCTTTGTATTATCCATGGAGGACATTTGTCACACTCAACTTTCTGTATTACCCTTACGGTTCAATGCTCGCATTAATCACAGCGACTGCAGGTGCTGTCGTGGCTATAATCAAAAAAAATCAGTTCATCTCGTTATTATCGTTCGTATTTTATTCGACGATTATTCTCTTCGCATCAACCGAGCTGATCGAGGGACGGTATCTTATCCCACTCTATTCAGAACTTGTCATCCTCGTGGTCTATGCCGGAATCAATGCAAAACAACTTTTTAAGTACAGGTAAACGCAGTACATAATCAAACCCCAATACTTAGTACTTTTCCAGGTATGTCACCTCGTCAGATGAGTTCCAATCCGAAGCGTTCTCTTTCCTAAGGATAAATTCTTGTGCAGCCCGAGATCCACTTAAAATCGCCTGATCCATATTATTATATTCATACATGCCACCCCTACCAATACATCTTAGATTCACAAACGTATTTATATAGGCCATTATAACAGCAAACTGCCGTTCATATCCCAAATAGTATGCAGGGTATGAATCCTCCTCTTTCACAATAAATCCGCTACAAATATCCTCAGGAGCAAGCAGACCAATGGCATTCAACTCTCTCGATGCCATTCTGACAAGCTCATTAGTTGATAAACGCCAAAGTGGCTCATCCTTAAATACGAAATATTCCACGGAAAGTGCCGTTTTATTCCCTCTCGTCGTCTTGGGATTAAAATTATTATAATTTGTGATTCTCGCCATACGGACAGACGGATCGTGTATATAAATCCAATTGTCTGCAAACACATTCCGCTTCTTTACCAATAAATTCACCGTTATGTGGTCCCTATACCGTAATGATTCTGCCGCTTCTAGTATCATTCGAGGAGGAATAGGAGATAAAGCAAACACTAACTTAGTAATGGGCATACTGGAAAACACCATGGTCGGGTCAACCTGGTACTCTATTTCACCCTGAGAATAATGTATTTGCGTGATCCTGTGATCGTCATGAAATATTCTTTTCACTTCTGCTTTCAAGTGGCTCCTGACACCTTTCTTTATTAATGACTTGGCCCAAACCTCATACATTTGACCAGCTCCGTGACGCGGATAATAAAATTCATGAACAAGGCTTCTGTTTTGATCCTTTCGCACGAAGGGAAATACCGCCCGGATAAGTGAGAATAAATCAAGCCCTTGAATACGTTGTTGTGCCCACTTAGCACTTATATTATTGCAATTCACACCCCATACTTTTTCCGTATAATCTCTAAAAAAAATTGTAAAAATTTTATAACCAAATTTTTTTTCAATCCATTGACGATACGTTATCGGCACACGCCGCGCATACCGTATCTGCGAGCTAATATAGCTTATGACAATGCTCAAAAGTGTATACCCATCAAATTTCATCAGGATGTCTGCGATTTCTATGGGGTATTGAAAAAACTTATGCCTATAGTACACCCGAGTAAGTCGTTTCACCCTATGTAATTGCTTGCCCAAGAGTGAGCGCCATAGCATGCGTACATATGTACTTTTGGTATAAAAACGATGGGGACCTATATCAAAAGTAAATCCTTTATATGTGTATGTCCGAGCAAGACCTCCCGGCCGATCATTTTTATCAAGCAGCACGATATCAGCAGCATGCTGATGCGTCGTCAACTCGTGAGCACAAGCGAGACCAGATGGCCCAGACCCGATAATAATAATTTGTTTTTTCAAAACACCTCCATAAATAATGAATCCAATGCATAAGATCACTATCTTAACAATAGAATCCGAATCTTTGCAAGAGTAAAATATACAGACATGAGAACAAAGGGTGCCTCAACGTACATAGACGGCTTTTATCGGAATCGACCTATTGCTGTAAATTACTTAGCATGAGCTATTTTATAAATACGCACCCAGTCGCGAGCTTGCAACTCGTCTTTAGCGCCTGAGGTTAGCATAAAAGTTGTATGCCACTGCTTACACAATTCTCTTGCCAGCTTACTAGTGTGCGCGGTAACTCCTCCCCAACGATTACCCTCAAATTCTTCTGGTATAATAAACAATATTCTCATGTGATATTTTCACACTTTGCCCAACGACGACTATTATGATTTCCGTACTTATTGCCACTAAAAACAGACCGGAAGAAATTATATCATGCATCAAGTCTCTCCTGAAAAATTCGTATCAGGATTTTGAAATAATCGTAATAGACCAAAGCACTAACCTCAAAACTCGCAACGTTCTACTATCACTCCGGGATAATCGGATTATATACATTCAAAATATAACAGGTGGCAAATCTTCAACGCTCAATAGGGGAATATCGATCGCACGCGGAAACATATTCGCATTCACTGATGACGATTGCATTGTCAACTCGTCATGGCTTGCCACTATTGAACGCACCTTCACACAACAGGCCAACGTTGATGCTATTTTTGGAAAAACATTACCGTATCTTCCGAACCAGCACAAAGATCAAATCTGTCCATGTATATTCCTAAACAAAGATAAAAAAACTATTACCAAACTCTGTATCCATTACCAATATATCGGGTTTGGTAATAATATGGCTGTTCGTAAATCCGTGTTTAACACACTGGGAAATTTTAAACAATGGCTTGGACCTGGCTCAATAGGGAGTAATGCAGAGGACGCGGAATTCGCCTTACGTCTTCTTTCTTGCGGAAAAAAAATTCTCTATAGTCCGCAAATGGTTGTTTTTCACAATAAATGGCTGACACCAGAAGAAATGAGAAAACAAAACTTGTCCTACGCTTGTGGAGAGATGGCCTGTTATTGCTACTTTTATTTTCAAAATCATCTTTTCGCTAAACCTATTGTACTGGAAAATATCCATGATAGTTTTCAAAAAGCCGGAAGAATTTTAGAAAATATACTTCTCTTTCGATGGAAAGACATAGGAATGAATGAAATACATCATGTAATCGCTGAAGCGTCGTTTAGAACCAGAGGGTTACTCGTAGGACTATTCTATTCGCTTATAGATCCAATAGGTTAATATGTTTGTAAATAGTATTAATTTTTCTTTTCCAACTATTTTCCTCTGCCAGCCGTCGCTACGTATTCATCAGAGAGAGGTAGTTTGAGCGAGAAACGGTGTGAGCTGATAGGGAAGTTTAAAGTAAACGTTTGTGGAATCTATCGTTCTTGCCGGTTGGGCATGTAAACTAATAATCACCCCTGTTTGGGGCTTATACCGTTTGATAAACGAGAGGAAACTTCGAGAAGGACTGATCTCGCCTGCAGGGGCTGTTTTTACTTCTATAGGAATTGGTTTCCCGCCTTTTTGCACCACAAAGTCAACTTCGGCTTCGTCTTTCGTTCGCCAAAAATGGATGTCCGGCAACCCTGTTTTGATTAGTTCGCTGAAAATGAAATTTTCCAGGAGAAATCCCTTGTCTTTTCTTTCAGAAAAATCGGCAAGAGGGAAGTCTCGAAAATATTTGGCAAAGTTTCTCATGCCTGTGTCCCAAAAATACATTTTGGGCATCTTGCGCACTTCGGTGCGCGTAGAACCAAAAAAGGGGACAGCCCGTTGGACGATGTACGTCTTCTCAAGAATGTCGACATAATGGTTTACCGTCTCGTTTTTCATTCCCAACTCGCGGCTTATCGACTGGACGTTAAAAAGATTACCTATCTCCTCGGCAAGAATTTTCACCAAGCGGGAAAAGACGAAAGCGTCTTTAATTCTCATAAACCCCACGACGTCCTTTTCCACGTAACTCGTAAAAATTTCTTCCAGATAACCTATTTTCTTTTCACGATCACGATCTAGAGCGACCTTAGGGTAACCTCCAAAAGAAATGAAGTCGTAAAGATATTCCAAAAGTTTTTCCTTTGCATAGGCATCATCCTGTGGTAAAAACGGCAAAAGGCTGGCGTCATGAAAAGAAACGTACTCTCCGAAATCAAGAGGGGGGAGAAAAAAAAGCTTTTTTCTTCCGGTTAAAGGCTCTACCACTTTGGCGCGGATCTCCAAAGATGAAGATCCGGTCAAAACCAGCTTCGCCGGCAAACCCAAATCATACACCCCTTTAAAGAACATACCGGAATTTTCTATCCGTTGCACTTCATCAACAAAAACGTATAATGTATTACCGGGAGAAATTCTCCGTTTCAAAAAGTTGATGAATTCCGTTTGAGTAGCAAAGATAGTTCTATCGGAAATAATGTCGAGGTTAAAATAATACACGTGCGCCGGTTGTACGTTCTTTCTCTCCAAAAGCTCTTCTTTTAATTGAAAGATGAGCGTCGTCTTGCCCACTTGCCGGGGACCGATAATGACGGTAATTTCCGGTGCGTCCAGGTGACCGGCTATTTCAGGGTACATTCGTCTATAAACGAGTTTATTGTCCATATATTGGTATTATACTACGATTATTTTACCTGTCAATAGTCAATTTACTCGTCAATTCAGCCATTCCATGATAGCACGCACTTTCCTCTCCCAGCTGTTTTCCGTCGCCAGCCGGCCATCCACTCACACGGTTTCTTTGAAGAAAACGTTTCCGTTCAATCTGGCGATTTTTTCTCCCTGTAAAAAATTTTCCAGGCTGTAAATTCGTGGATCAGTTTGTTTAGACTGGTTATAAAGCGTATATAGGGCCATGTTCGCCTCCGGAAATTCTTTTCTCCCCATTTCTAGCGACGTTAGCTCGCGGTCGAGAACACCCGGGTCGTCAACAGTTTGGGTAACATTAATAAGATCGCGAACTTTTTGACTTGAAAACCTCACAAAATCTATCTCTGTCCCGTTTTTCCAATAATATATCTGTCCATCGCCCGCCCGCAACCGATGGTAAACCACATTCGCGAGGAGCCTTCCCTTGTTTTGCGAAAATGCAAATCCTGCAATATTGACCAGCCCCGTATCCACGCAAAAAATCTTATCCGGGCGGTAAATTTGTTGTTTCACCGAATAAGAAAAAAATGGCGTTCGAAAGATAATAAAGGCCTCTTCAAGAAAACCCAGATAACGATTTATGTTTTCGCTGGAAATCTTCATTGTTTTTTCTAAAGCGTAACTGCTCACGAGTGACCCATCGTTTGATAAGATAAACCTTGCTAACTGCTTGAGCTCTCTTTTGTTTTTAATGTTATTTCGCAGAATGACATCTCTCTCTAAAATTGTTTCATAATAAGAGACAAGCAAATCCCGCTTGATCGACTCGGATTGGGTCAGTACCACTTTAGGAAATCCGCCAAAGTACAAATATTCATCAATGTATTGGCCCGTGTTTGACTTTTTAGCTTTTTTAAATTGTAAAAACTCTTCAAAGTCTAAAGGGTGCACTGAAACGCTCAACGCCCGTCCGGTAAGAGAAGTGCTGGCTTTGGATTCCAAAAGCGTAGACGTTGAACCCGTGACAAAAACCTTTACTTCCTTTTTTTGATCAATCAGAACCCGGACAAATCGCTCCCAACCAGAAACATGTTGTACCTCATCTAAACAGAGATATATTTTCCCTTTGGGTTTTAGTTTCGACTGGTAAGCATCAAAAATAGCGAATAAATCATTGCCAGTGAGACTTTCGCCTAATTGTGGATCCTCAAAATTCACATAGAGCGTATTCCGTAGCGGCACGCCGTTTTTTTTATGTAAAAGAGCTAAAAACTGCAAAAGAATCGTGGATTTTCCGCTTCGGCGAACACCGAAAAGAACGACCGCTTCAGATAGTTTCTCTAGTTTCATTAAACGAGAAAGATACTTTGGTCGTTCTCGCCCCGTATCTATCTTCTTTTCCCAAAAATTCCAATTTGAAAGAATGTTTATATAGTCCATATATATAAATGACATTTATATGTATACATACTATCTCCCAAACATCTATTTGTCAAGTAGATGTCTCACTATCGTCCTACTGATAACCTCCACCTTCCTCTCCCAGCTATTTTCTTCAGCCAGCCGGCGCTCGTGCCGCTGATATTCCTTCATTTTCAAACGATGATTTTATCTTTTTCAATAAGCACGATCCCCTGTTTTTTACTTCTCTCTATGAGTTCCTTTGTAAACCCACCTCGAGCGATAAGCGCATAGTATTCTTTTCTTCCCTTCCTTCCCCACTGGAGGCTTTGGGCTTTTCTTTTGAGATCGTCGAAAACACCGGTATTAAGCGGTTTGGTGTTCCACTTCGTTTCGACAAAGAGAATTGCATTGTCGGTCTTATGAAGACCCACCAAGTCTATTTCTGTATGTTTATCCCACCACCTGCCCATGTGTTCGAAATGGGGCAGGGCTCCCTGGTTTATTGCTTCTTTTATAAACTCGCTACTTGTATCCTCGTAGGATTTGGCCACCAGTTGCGTGAGTATCTCTCCGTGTTGGGTAAAAAGCGTATCGTAAGCATGGCCTTTGATCAGGCTATTGTTGGGAAAAATAAAACTGAAGTAGAACCGGAGGAAAGGGTCTGCTAAGGAATAACTGCCCTTTTTGCTTTTCTCGCGGTTTGGCTCGGTAACCGGAATCTCTTTTTTGACTAATCGAAGTTCGGTTAGGGTTTGCAAATAAATAGGCAGAGCGGTAGCCGGAAGATGGCTACGTTGCAAGATTTCTGAAAATTTCGTCCTTCCCAAGCCAATGGCTTGCAGGATGGTAAGATAAACCCGCGCATCGTCAAATTCTTCGGAGAGAAGCAGTTCCGGCTCGATGGACAAATAGTTGCCTTCGGGAAGAACGCGTTCCGCAATATTTTCCCTCAATGTCTTTTGGCCATCAAAACCCCTGGCATACGCCGGAATGCCGCCGGAAACAGCAAAGAGTGAAAAGCTGTTTTCAAACGGAGCCCCGGGATAAAATTTCTTTGTTTCTTGGAAACTAAACGGCTCAAGGAGCCACGAACCGGTGCGGCGGCCATAGAGCGGGGCGCTTTTCACCAGGGCCTCTTTGTACATCATGGAAATACTCGATCCCATGACGATCAAAAGCACCCTTTGGTCTTTAAGCCCCATATCCCAACCGTACTGAAAAAATGAAGATATGCCCCGATCCGCCTCTACTAAATAAGGAAACTCATCAAAAACCAAGACAATGGGTCGTTCTGATTTCTGTCTTTCCCCTGCCTTTTTGATCAAATAGTTAAAAAAATCCCGCCAGTTTGGGAAACTCGATCCGGCAATATAACTGTCAGAGAAACCGGCCATAAAAACCGCAGTGGCAGATTGTAGCTGTTCTCCTTTAGTCGTCCTGTTGGCAAGATAATAGACATAAGGTTTGTCTTTTAGAAAATGTGTTACCAACTCCGTCTTTCCTACTCTCCGTTTACCGTAAATCACCAAAAATTGACCGGATTTGTTAGCCTCCCGGTAGACTCCTTCCAGCCATTCCAACTCCTTCACCCGATTAATAAATTTTTTAGCCGTAGCCATATAGATAACTATAGTTATAATAACTTACGATATCTTTTTTGTCAAGGCCTCAACCTTCCTCTCCCAACTATTTTCCTCGGCCACCCCGCGCTGAGCTCTCCGATACTCCTTCGGCCACGGGCGGGAAAGCAGGTCGTTGATATGACGCTCCCACTCCTTTGCTGTCGCCCCGATCTTGACGTATTTTGGAAACCGCGCAAGCTCCTCTATCGGCGTCGCTACAACAGGCTTGCCCATATAAAAATATTCAAACAGCTTCATGGGGTAAGAATATCTCACGGCATTCTGAGCTACATCGTGGGGAATAATCGCTACATCAAACTGCTGAATAACCGAAGCGATTTCCCTGGCGTCTGGGCTTTTACCAATGATAACATTTGGCAAACTTCGTAATTTTTGGAGATTTTTCTGCACCGCCTCTACCTCACGTGTCGTACCTTCCTGGGCCGGGCCCCATAACACAAATTGCCATCCGCGATTATTATTTGCCAGATTCCAAACAAGCCTAAAATCGATCCGGCAATCCAAGGACCCAATATACCCAATCAGCGGTTTTCCTTTAGGAAATCTCGCGCGACCAAGGTAAGGATGAATAAAATCGTCCAAACGAAATCCTTGCGGAACAATCGAGCTTGGTTTACGTAATAACCGGCGGATTTTCAATAAAATATAAGAGTTGACGAAAAAATAGTCAACGGCTCTGATAAGTTTTTTTTCATCACGATGCCAAACATAGTCAACACAATCATACAGAGAAGTTACTTTTTGATTAACGACGCGTAACAACGGATAAAAGTAAAATGCCGGGTCAAATATCCAGAGTATTACTTTTTTCCTATTGCTCCCATAGCGCCAAGAAACAAACAATATATTTAAAAGTTGGTTTAATTTATCGATGACGGAAAATCGCCGAAAAGGAATAATGTACCGGGGAGTAAAAAAAATTACGTTGTTTATGTGTTCGTGGCCAACAGTTTTTCTTTTACGTTTCAGTAAAAAATGTGCCTCCTCCTGCAGGTAGGCAACGACTAGGTTTTGCCGACGCAATACCTTAGCGGTCTGCCTTTGGTAGTCTGCCGATCTATTCCAGGGTAACGTGACTGGCATGATAATCAGACAATTTTTAAACATGCTGATTTGATCTCCTCATTGTTGCCAAAAACAGCCCGGCATACAAAAAAAAGAAAGATAAAATTTCCTGTTGATTGAGGAAAATCGGATATACCTGGGCAGCCAGAAAATAAATTATTGCCGCCAGTCCAAACTCGTTTACTTTCACTTTTGACCAAAGCGATATTACGAATGGTCGCAACGCAGCATAAACAAAAAGGCTAAACAGAATGAGCCCGACAATACCCGTCTCAGCCAAAAGTTGAAACAGTAGATTATGAGGATAGGTTGGATCAAATACAAACTGCTCTTGTGGAAAACCGGTCGCCAGATAATAAGGGGAAAGATTAATACCCACGCCTAAAAAGGGCTTAGCCAAAGCAAGTCTTATGGCGTAAGCAAACATCTGCAACCTATAACTGCCGCTACCGTACTGGGTGAAGACATCGGATAAAGCGGACAATCGAGTCGCTACAAAAGGAATGATGCTTATGCCGAGAACCATACTCGCCACCGACATCCGTACATTAAATCTTTTTTTGAATACCATGATTCTCTTTTGATAACGTCTTCTATAATGGATCCACAAAAAAATCGCAAGGATAAACCAGTAGCCATAAAGTACGCGGCTACCGGTATAAAACAAGGCAACACTTCCCAAAGTGATTGCCAAGACAGAAGCTTTACGAATAAAAGAAGACTTGATGCGATTCTCTAATATAGCGACGCTTAAAAACCCAATATGCATGAGGAGAAATGTCCCTAAAATACTCGGCTCAAAAAAAGTTCCAGAGATACGTAGCAGCCCGGGGTTTTCCGAAGAACGGATACCAAATTCTGTGCCCGGCAGAACGGCTTCAATGTCGCGACCAAGAGGCCCGCCGCGAAAACGCTCAAGAAATGCCCATAAAGACTGGAAAACAACTGAGGCTGAAACAATGCTATAAAATCCCTGATTAATCAAACTAAAACGCTGAGAAACAAGGACAATCACACAAAATATAACTGCCATCCGTAACAATTGAATTACCGAAAGTAAAATTACTCCGGAAAAAAGACTCAGGAATGCTCCAAGTAATACCCAAATTATAAACAGCATGAGGAGAAAAAGTGTCAGTATGAAAACCCGCGGGACAACGTGTATTCGTCCTAATAATTTATCGCGGATATAGATACATAAAAGTCCGAACAAAAATACATCAGACAAGTAGAGCGGAAACCAATAGCTAATTTTAAAAAAAGCCCAGCGCGGGATTTCTTCAAGGGGCAACATAATAATCTGAAAACCTTTCCCTTTGGCAAACGAAAGTGTTGCGATAAAGACAAAAAAAATCGCCAGACGGATATTTTTGATAATACGCCAAAGAATAAAAAAATAAAGAAGTGACAAAATAAGAAGCGAGCGATTGTTTATGCTAAAATAAAGACTTAGGTAAAAAAGAAGAGTTGCAAAAAACATTCTAGATTTCGGCTCAATAAGAGTTCCAAGAAGCCGAACGAGCTGGCTTTGTCTTACTGTAGACCAGATATTAGTCAAAATTTGAGGTCTCAAAAAAACCATGAAGTTCATTATATCTAAATTCCGCCCGTCGCGAATTAATATTTTTGATCTTTCAGTCATAACTATTGTACTCCTCGTCCTTGGCGCTTTCTTGTGGCTTCGCCTGGCGCAAAAAAGCGAATGGATTAATCTTCGCGTAATGGTCACAAACGACGAATGGTGGTGGCAGGGAAACCCGCCACAATACTGGTACGCCGATACTCTCCGGCCAAACCAACAAGCGTATAACTCCTTTGGTGAAAAAGTTGCAGAGATTACCAATGTTGAAAGTTTTGACGTTGGCGCATATACCCGACGGCTCTATGTGGATGTGCAACTCAAGGGCGCATATGATAAAAAGCGAAAAATCTACCTCTATAATTTTCAGCCCCTGCAGATCGGAAAACCCATTGACTTAATGTTTGGGAAAAATAATGTTCGTGGTCTTATTACCTACATTAACGATCCAAAAATAGACTATGCACAGAAAAAAATAGCCGTGATGATACGTCAAACACGCCCGTGGATTGCCGACTCCTACCTTCCTGGGATGGAAATGAAAGATTCGCTCGGTCGAGTGCTTGCGCGCGTTGACAGTGTCCAGACGACGCTCGCACAATATTATGAGTTTTCTGATATCAGAGGGAGGAAAATACTTATTGTCGATCCTGATTTCCGCGATGTTACGCTTGAGCTTACTATTGCCACGTTCCGAAGTGGGGATACTGCGTACTTTATCGATCGGTCTGCAATCAAAATAGGAGAAAAAATCTGGTTCCAATTTCCCAATGCTGCTATCCGCGACGCAGAAATTACAAAAATTTTCGAATAACCGCCTGATAGGTCGCAAGGAAATGCTTGTTTTTTTTTCCACCATGATATTTTTTAAGATACCGATTGCCTTGCAAGCTTAAAGCGCTCTGTAATTGAGGGGAACCAAGTAATGTAACTACCGCTCCGGCAAATTCAGAAGCGCTTCTTGCCAAAAGTACTTCTTTTCCGTCGCGGACTGCCAGGCCTTCAACACCCAGTGGGGTACTGATCACCGGTACCCCCGCCGCGAGTGCTGTCAAGCTCTTGAGACGCATACCGCCTCCCATCTGGAACGGCATTACAAATACGTGCGCGTTAACCAAAAAAGGATCGAGATTTTTCTGGTACCCGTGCAAAAACACGTTTGGCAACACTGGCCAATTTTTTTCATAGCGTGGCTGACGCTTCCCAACGACATGAAACTGGGCATCTGGCAGTTTTTTTAAAACCGTAGGGAATATCTCCCGCAAAAACCACTCCACTGCATCCTCATTCGGCGGCCAACCGAGGTTGCCGATAAAAAGGATATACGGGTGGTTGACGGGCTCACGCCGAATCGGATTAATGGGATATACCAAAGGCTGCGTTGAGGTGTTGGTGATACGAAATATATTCCTCAAGCGCGCCTCCTCTTCGCGCGAAATCGCAAAGACGTGATCAAAGAGTCCAAGCGTTTTCCGTTCATAGAAAAATGTCAGAATCATCTCAATAAGAAGATAAAGTTTTCTGGTAAGTTTTCGACTATAGAGAAACCTCGTCCAATAGAGATACGTCTCCACGTTGTGGTGCTCAAGGATCCAGATTTGCCTTTTTTCATTGGGCAAATACTGGGCCATGTTCAAGTGATCTACGTGAATGATGTCCGGTCGAAATTCCACAATTGCTTCTTTAATAAACGGGAATGCCGGTTCATGGGTATACTGAAAAACATAATGGGGGATACCGCGGATAAAGTGCCAGGAGAGATCAACCAAGTCATCCTTCACAGACGCAAGGATTTTGTCACTATAAAAAACTTTAACTTTTATTCCAAGTTTTGTAAGCTCGTTTAATTCTTGTTCGGTTGGTTTTGTCTCGGAGACAAACACGGCGGAGACCTCGTATTCTCGCGCAAGCGCTCGCAGCGTCTGAAGGGTTTTTATCTTCCCGCCTCCATCCGGCGGATACGGATACATTTGACTCAAATAGAGAATTTTCTTCTTCATTATTATAGTGTGATTAATGAATCCTTTCGTTTATATACAAAGAGCGTAATGAGCGGATCTATCTTCATTGCGTAACGAGACTCGTATTCTGGATGCTCTTTAAGAAAATCTTGTTTACATCGAGGATCTTCAGACCCAGCGTCGTACCATAAACAATAAACAAACACCACCTCATCGCTGTTGTATTGCGCAAAACGGTCTGTTTTGGGGACAAGCGACACAAACCTTCTCCCTGTTACCCTTTCGATCTGATACCATATCATTGGACCGTTTATCCACGATTCATAGTACTGTTGATATACAAATACGCGATAAAAGTTTGCGTGGGTCAAGCCATTCCTTTGTGCAATTCTGCTGGACTCACCAATGATTGCCCGAGCAATCATCTCTGTCTCTTTATATTGATTATTCTCGTACGGCTCGTACGTAAAATTTCCTGCGGTGATAATTATCAAAACGATCAATAAAACTGGGGCAGCCCAACGGATAAAAAAGTTATTTGTTTTACTATACACGGTCGCTATTGTCCATGAAAACACAACGACAATGATGGGCATGATCGCATCAAAATAGTGAAGGGCAAACGCCTTTGTTTTTATCGACCCAAGCACCAGTGAAAACAACACAACTCCAATAAGACCCACGATATTCAATCGAGCGCGAACGGATGTAATGGAAAACGAGAATACAAAAGCAATCGTCAAGGCTATGATCACTACCGGAAACACACGTGGTATAAGCCGCTCAAGAAGACTTTGAATAACCCACAACAATCTGGTGATTGTATCCAATCGAACACCAATTTGCTCAAAAGGACTAAACGCTTTAGTAATGTATTCCGGATACGCGAAGTACAGCGGGCCATACAACAACATCAGGACAATACCCGTAATCACCCACAAACCAAGCAATTTTATCCATCCGTATCTTGGTATTCCAATAACGGAAGCAGCTGCGAGAAACACCGGCACATAAATCAACAGGGAATATGAAACGACGCTACCAACCATGAGCACTGCTAGGGAATAGAGTAGTAATGAAAACTTTTTTGTGTGTGCCGTATATGCCCATCCGATGAATAGTAAAAAGGATAAAAGAAACAATGGCGTCGTCGAAGGCCCAGAATGCATCCACGATTGTTGGCGCACGAAGTATTGTGACAGCGCAACTATAAGCGCGGCAACAACTCCTGTTGATGTATTAAAGAGCTGTTTACCAATGGCGTACACCAGAATAATCGAAATTGATTGCCACACGACAAATAGTCCTATGATAACGCGCGGGTTTTCAATGATCGCATAGAGAAGTGCGTGGAAATAAAAATAATAGGGAGGATAATAAAACAGGTTTCCCGAAGCCGCGTGACCAATAAGCGGCCGCTCGCCGTATTTTACAATGTGTGAGCCCACCAATAGATCCCGCGCTGTGTCTCCTGCAAATCTGGCCTCAGTAAAAAACAGCCAGAACCGTAGGGTCAGCCCCAAAAAAAAGATACACAAAACTAACATCCGATAATTAAGTAATTTTCTTAATTGCATGCGCTCTTTTACCAAGTAAAAAATCTCTTTATAGCGTCAAAACATACCAGGAATAAAAAGTGTATATTCATCACGGTATACCGGTACCAAAGCCTTCTTGGTTCCTGAAATAGACGAAATAACCACTCAAACCCGGCGTGTTGGATCCACACCGGCGCCCGAAGGACGCGACCCGAGACATTGAGGGTTCTTATCTTCCCCCCGCCGTCCGGCGGGTCTGGATACATTTGGCTCAAATAAAGGATTCTTTTTATCATCTGTTCTTGTTGACCCACCGATTAGATATGGTGTCTGCCAACTTATCGGCTACTATTTCGTTACCAACATCTGAATAATGTACTGTATCAATATACACTGATATATCTGTGTGTAAAAAAAACTCTCTTCCGTCGTAGTAACTGAGTAAACCAGGAGCTAATTGAATAATTTTCTGTAAAGTTAAAACTAATGCCCTGTGTCCTTCTTTAAAATACTCGGTGACGTCTTCGCATGTACTATAATTATCCTGAAAAACATCAAGCAATTTCTGCTCTCTGAGACTTAATTTTTTCTGTTCGGTGAATAGACTTGGCTGAATCACAAACAGTGTAGGAATTTTCTCCATAAAGGCAAGCTCAGCCACAAGTTTCATGTTCTGGTTATATGTTTCGGCGATATTCTGAATCTCCGTAAACTTTTCACAGTTAAAGCTTGTACGTGAAGCTCGTTCAAGTCGATACATAATGGATCTAAACAAGTAAAATTTGTTAAGAATTTTGTTAAGCTCCACGATAATTAGAATACGTATGGCGGTCCAACGGTCTCGAGTAAGAATTTCCTCTTGAATAAAAGGGTGATTCCAACCAGATGGCTTTTTTAGAAACCCTGTGTAAATATCGTTATATCCATTGAAATGAATTACCAAGTCGGGCTTATACGCTAAGATTTCACTCCATAGGATAAATTCCTGTGTGCTATTAAAACCTACCTGAGCAAAATTGATAACCTCTATATTTGCTTCACCTGTCCGGGCCAACAGGGCCCTCTCTAAATATTTGGGAATTGTAGTTTCGCTTGAAGTAGCCCCATATCCCCAAGCCGCAGAACCGCCAAGCCAGATGATTCTGAACGTGCCAGTTTTCTTTTCACGACTTACTTCTTTATTCCTTAAACCGAGCGAGTTAACTGATACGGTTTCTGTGTGTTGATTTGGTTTGGCACTCCACAATAGATAGGGCTTATAAACTTGTTGAATTTTTTGAGAATAAACAGCTTTTTGAATAATTTCCGGAGCCAAAGTAAGAGCGTATGTTTCAAATGAGGTAGATAGATATTTATCCTGACCAGTAGTGAATCTGTGTTTCAACCTTAAGCCCAATTCTAGTACAAGCGCCACTAACACTATGGGTAATAATATTAAAAATAGCTTTGACAAAACTTGTTGTGCCCCACTAGGAAGTTTAGGTGTATGTTTAAAACAACGCTCATAAATAATTTTTATTAGTTGAAAACAAGTTAATACAATAAAAAAGAAATTAAACACTACATATCTATATATAAGTCGTCTCGGTTCCTGAATTACCCGAAATAACCACTCAAACCCGGCGTGTTGTATCCACACCGGTGCTTGATGGACGCGACCCGAGAGAAAGTCAAACGCTGCTCCCACACCGATGAGCACGGGTGCCCTTATATGCTTTCTGTTTTTAATCATCCACAACTCCTGCCACGGGCACCCTAAACCAATAAATACAATGTCAGGGTTTGCCTTTTCTATCTCGTTTCTTATGGTGATGTCCTCCAAGTGGGGGATGGGTCGAACCGGAGTATCGCGTGCACCGACAATCCTAATCTCTGGAAATTTATTTTCAAGCCCGCGTGCCACTTCTTGTGACTGGCCGCCGGCGCCTCCTAATAAAAAAATACGCCATGTGCGTCGTTCGGCCAGTCGACAAATTTTCTCCATAAGCGTCGGCCCGTACACGCGCTCAACTTTTTTATGCCCATACAAGCGGGAGAGCCACACGAGCGGCATGCCGTCCGGCGTTACCAAGCCAGCCCTGTTAACTCCCTCCAGCAGATTTTTGTCTTTTTGACACGCAACAATCAAATGCGCAGCCGCCACACAGACATAGTGTTTTTCTTTTTTTGTAATCCACCGCGCTACATTCGATAAGGCCATCTGATAATTTATGGCGGAAACACTGACTCCGAGTATGTCTACGCGCTGAATCGCTGTCTTATTCATACAAGTCTTTGATTGTCATTTTCATCTGTTTCATAAATTTCTTTTCCGAAAATTTCTCTGCTTGGCGGCGCAAGAAGTGTGGAGACCAAGAGTGCCGGGAAAACCTGTGCATTGTGCCTTGTAACCCGGAAATTGAATAATCAGAAAACAATATGCCTGTTTTTCCATCCACTACAGTTTCTCTAACACCTCCGGAACCATATCCTACCACCGGTACGCCGTGCGCCATAGCCTCAACCGGCACCAGCCCAAAATCTTCGTCAATTGCATAAAACAAAACCGCCTTGGCTTTTCTGTACACCTCACCCATCTGATCGTCTGGTACGAAACCGTAAAAAGTGACTGTGGGGCCCGCAATTGATCGCAGGTATCGCTCTTGTGGTCCTGTTCCAACGATCACCAATGGAACATTCATAGCATTGCACGTTCTTACCGCCAGCCCAATTCCTTTTTGTTTCACAAGTCGAGATACGCATAAAAAATACGTTGGTTTTCGATCTCTCAAGACAGTTTTTGGGGGGATACGAATTGGAGGATAAATAACAATGCTCTCCCTCCCATAATATCGTTTAATCCGCTGTTGCACCGTCTTGGAGTTGGCGATAAGAGCATTCGGCCTCTGCGCTGCGGCATAATCCTTGTGTCGCACCCAAGAGAACAAGGGGCTCAAAAGTGCTTGTGCGATAGGATGGTGCGTCCAGCTTGTTTCATTGTATTCGTTATAGAGATATCGGGGTGGAGTGTGGATGTATGAGATGTGAAAAGTTGGCAACTTTGTAACCACTGACTTAGATGAAAATGAGTGTGATGAAGAAATTACTAAATCATAACTACTCAAATCCAAATTCTCCCACCATAAATAAAGAAGCGGTTTATACCAATCTGCTATTTTTCCGCCTAAGGATATTTTGTTAAATGGAGAAGTAAATATTTTCCCTGAAGTAAGTTTTTTAATGTATTCTACGTTTTGAGGAGTGGCAAATGCCATATATACATCTGCGCTGGGATACATCTTGAGTAATGCAAATAATACTCTTTCTGCGCCACCTAAATATAAAAAATGGTCATGAATAATTGCTACTCTCATATATTTGTCTTATATTCATCCTTATTTATCGGCAAAACCTTAGTAGCAAACCAAATTACAAATACAATTGCTACAATTGTCACAACAGAAGTTCCACGAATAGTAAGTGGGAGAAGCGGGACCCCACTAATCCCGTAAAATATAAACATCCCTAGAGCACTTACGCTATCTACTTGAAAAAACAACCATCGGTTTTTCGTGGATGGATGAAGCAGATACAACAAGAATGCGAGAACTCCTCCAATAATAAGGTGGTTTTCGTGTACGCCAGAAGCAAGTATATAGTAACCCACCATAATACCAATGAGTGCGAAAAAGAAATTCTCCCGATTGTCCATATATTCTGTTCTTTTGTAGAACTTCAACATTATCCAAGCATAGTATCCCAAAAACACGATCTTAAAAACCATGTACAACAAAAGAAGACCAATATCTTTTGTTTGTGTCATAACGATATACATTTGATTTCCAAAACCAAATATCGATGACAACCCTAACCATCGTAGTGCGGCTATAGCAACCCAGGGAAGGTTGGGCGCAGCAGCAATAAATTGGTCTGTTAATGCATGCCGTAAACTATACAAAAGCACACCGACAACATCGGGAAAAATCACATACAGTGGCGCTATACCAAGAATAATTCCCAGAAAAAAAGTTGCGATACCTCTTAGTCTGCGAATTTTAACCACATACAATAGAATCATTGGCAGCAAGATAAGCGGCTGCCACTTCACAAGAAGGCTTATTGCATAAAAAACCCCTCCTAGAAAAAAATTGTTCTTCAACATCCACAATATTGATAGAATAAACGGCGGAATCATTAGTATGTCTACATAGCCCAGGCCTTGGGTATTTAGAAATAGCGAAAGTTGTGTCAAAAAAAGCAACACAACATCTATGTTGTGCAGTTGTTTATTTTCTTTCCCAACATACCAAAAGAATATGAGCGCACAAACAAGCGAAAGAAGATAAAAACTAAAAATGAGTATTTTTACTACTAAAAACGGACTTATCGAACTTAACATTGGAGCTTTAGCAAATATATACAAAATCAGAAAGTATAAAGTGGGGTAGGTTATCGGAGCTTCTGAGCAGTTATACGTTATACACCGGAATAAATAATCAACATTGCTTTGTCTAATCCCATTTATAAAGGAAGTCCAAACAGGGACGTCTGACGTTCCCGGCGACCAAATAAATACTACGTTTACCAATAAAAGAATAATAATAAGTACTATCTTAATTGGTGAGTAAAACATAGAGCGCGCTTTGATCAAAACGTTTTGAAGATACAATAGTAAATGTTGTTTTATACCCTTGATCATATTTAAAAAATTCTCCAAGACAACCAACCTCAACGACAGAGGGAGAGATGCGGTGACAAATCAAATAAACAGTCTTTATTGGTTGAACACTTAATCGTCTAGCCTTACTAGAACTCATGTCTATGCGAGAAAGTCTACGACCTGCTAATCTTTCCAGTTCATACCAGTAGACCCCTGCATCCCAACTAAATTTGTCTACCGGGCTTATAACTACAAGGTCTATCTTATCCAAGTCAGTTTCTAATGACTGTGCTTCCATTATAATTTCGTGGGCAATTTGCCGTGTTTCTTGGAATGCCGCTTTATTTATATGTAATAAAGATGTTCGTAATAGTAAAACCACAATAATTACGTACGCTGTAGATAAGACAACCGTGACTCGTGTTGAAACCCAAGACAGGAGGCTGCCCAAAAGCAAACAAAGATAGGGAAACAATATAAATAAATATGCTCGTTGCACCAATAGATGCGTATCTAATAGAACAAGACTCACGATCAAAATAGAGAAACCAATAACCACTCCTAAAATCCATGCTGTTGAAAATGCAGCCTGTAATTGTTTCAGCCTCAGAATAAGTAACAAAGCAACCACCCCAATGGAAATAATAAAAAATGAGATCTTATACGGACTTATAAAATGCACTGTTGTGTTTATAATGGTGTAAACACGAAAAAATAGTTCGTCTAAACGTATATTCGTCAAAAAAGTGTTATTGTTTTCGGCAAAAAATTTTGTAACTACTTGTGAATTTAATCCTTGAAAAACATATTCTTGAAGAAATAGTGGTAGGTAAATAAATATTATTGCAATTAACGTCCATACAAAAGCTTTAGAAACATGGATTTGTATTTTTCTTTTGTATATAAAAAAACCTAATATAAGTAGCTTTGGGAACAATAAGACATACATTGGGGGATATAATTGAGTAGCAAAAATTGTCATAACCACTGAAGCCAAAAAAAAATTTTCTCGTCTGGAGCGAACAAAAATAGCAAACAGTAAAATCGCCAGCGTGTCGAAAAAAATGGCGTTGGCTGGTTGAGATGGCCGGGAAGACAAGGTCAAAGAAAGCGGCGAAAACAGTGCGACTATAAACACTAACACCCTTGCACCACCATGCAACAAATAAGACGCCGCCCAAAACAACAAAAGTGCTTGAGTTAGATTTAACAAAAGATATGAAAGAGCATATCCCTCAGGTGTAGCCCCACTCAAAAAATAAAATATTCCGTAGAGATAGTAACCAATGGGAGAATTATGAATAATATAGTCGCCTTTTGCGTCAAGCGAACTAATTTCACCATCTAATCGAAAATCGCCATACCTGATCATATGGTCAGCAACAAGAAGCTGTATTCCCTCATCTCCCGCGAAGAACGAACCAAAATCGCCTAATCGCACCAGGCGTATATATAACCCCAAAATAACTAAAAGTACTATAAAAACCAAGGTGAAATTTTTCATATCCTAAATCAGTAATACTTACGATTTCCTAGCTACAGCGATAACCCCTATTCCAAATGGTAGATTGAAATACTGAAGAACAATCGATTCTACGTAGAGAAGTACTTTCAGAAATTGATTAATCGATTTTGGCAGCTTTGTAATGCTTGATGTCGACATTTGTGCTGTCAGAAGTCTCTCTACCATATACGAAAGGATTACCACAGGAAGAAGAGTGGCGTGGACAAACGACAGTTTCTGTATCACAAATCCTACCACTTGAAGTTTATATTGTAATTCATTCTTTTCATAGCGCTTGCGACTGTGAACAATTTTGTCGTGTGATCGTTTTAGCCACTTAAGTGCCGGAACACGAACGATAGCGATACCACCTGGTTTGAGCACTCGATAAAATTCTTTAAGTGCTCGAATATCATCAAAAACCCGTTTATGATACAACACGTCGATGGATACAATTACATCAAACGAGTTTTTCTTAAACGGCAGCCTGCACACGTCACTTTTATAGACTTCTAACCCTCGCTTGCGGGCAAATGCGAGTGCGGTTTCACTTATATCCACTCCTTTGACTTTTCCAAGTGACTGAAGTTTTACTCCCAAAAGTCCAGTTCCGCAGCCTGCGTCAAGAATCATCATATCCTTTTTTTGCGGCGCATACTGTTTGACAAGGTCGATAATGAGGGAGTGAGTAGCAACGTAATAGAAATGCGTTTCTTCATTGTTGAAAATATTGCGATACTCTTCTTTTTCCATAACGTTTTTATGTGTACGCTCACGGTAAAATTTCAGGAATCGCCCGAATATTTTTTTGGCTTGAGCCAACTGGGGGGATATCATTTACAGAAGTTTGACTACACCACAAGCGAGCGTAATCAAATTTTTGACATTCATCTAAAACGTGCTTCGCTTCTTCTTTGTCGTTAAATTGATAACGCATAAGCGCTGCTAATTCCATATGATAATATCCCCAGTTTGGGAAAATGTCGCGGGCGATAGTCCAAAAACGCCTGGTAACAATAGGATCGGTTGGCAAAAGATCTAATCCAGCGAAATAATATATTTTTTGAAGCGCTTCCTTCATATTACTAGACTCATCCAATAAAGAAAGCTTAGCATCAAGGGCTTCCGGGGTATTTTTCCCCAATAAGTCGAGCTCTCTAAAGTCAAAAACAAATTCTCTCGGGAGAATATTACGGGTCAAAAGGAGAAGCAACTGCATGCGATCCCGAAGCGTTCCGTTGTCTTTTAGGTATTTAAAATATTCTCTATAGTAGTCCCAATTTTTTGGGTCCGCGGCTAAAATATCTATATATGGAATACTTAATTTTGTTGATGTGCCACGGGTCATCGCAAAAAGCACTTCTGAATTCTTATGATGAAAATATTCGATGAATACTTTTTGTTCGCGAGAAAGTTTTCCGTCAATCTCATAAATGTATTTTTCTATTAGATCAGCTCGATAAGGCGCAAGAATTGGTCTTATCACGCTACCAATATATGTACCATAATAGCTTGCAAGAAAAATGAGTGAGATAGCCACTGTAGTTTGTTGAAATGTCACAAACCGATAACGGTCGTATTGCGTATGGGCGCCTGTAAGAATTCCAAAAGTTGCCCATAAAATGAGAAAAATCAAAGCATAATCCAAATTAAACTCATACAAACCATATAGGATCGTCAAAGCAGCCCCAATCGCAAGACTAAGATAATTCTCGCTGCTATGCTTTATGTGCACTCGATGCCAAATACTAAGCAAAATAAAAAGCTTTACGGTAACAAAAATAGTAAAACCAACAACCCCCAACTCAACAAGTGTTTGTAGAGAAAAACTATGGGCAAACCAGGAGTAGGAGCTGGGGGCGGCCTGAAGGCGCTTGGACTCCAAATAAAACGTCCCCGGGCCGCTGCCAAACCACGGTCTTTCTCTTATAGCAATTAGTGCCTGACGCCAGTATTCAAATCTCCCGTCTTCTTGCAGGCTTGGCTTCATTATTAATCTCGAAATACTCGGCGGCAACCATGATGGTCGAGTCTCATTACTACCAAGCTTACTTGAATAAATCGATATTCCAGAAAAGACGACGACCAATACCAATGCGACTACCAATAACAGTATTCGAAAATGAGGTGATTTTTCTTTCCGGTTTTTTGTCCATACAAATACAAAATATCCAATTAAGATTAACCACGCCCCCCGCGCAAATGTAAGAATAGTGCCTGCTGTATAAAAAAACAAAAGAAACCACGACCATCTTGAGGGTTTGTGTTGGACTTGAGCGATTATTAATGGAAAAATTGGAAGAAGCAAATCAGCAAGGTGATTGTGTCCATAACTTGCATACAGAAGATTCATGAGGGGTAAAAAGCCTGCAAGAGAAGGGAATGCAATAAATATCCACGATGCGAGGATCGCAACAACACTAACCGCGATAAGGCCTTTAGTAAAAAGCGTAATTAATCTTTCAGAGGAAATCGTATAAAACAAAACAAAGAGAAGATACGCTTCGATAAGTCTTACTGTTGCAGTGATCGAGTATCCTACACTATCGGAAAAAAAGGTAACAACAATGTAATAGAGGATAAGTGTAGTCCACGCAAACCCAATTAATCGGGGGAGAAGGCGCAAGTCAAGCCTCCCTCGCTGATAATACCGGATGCCATACATCGTCAAAATCCCCAGCGCCCACCATATATCCACAAACGGCTGCTTCCCGTCACCTAGAAACAAAGAGATGGTCAAAAAAAAGAAAAATATCGCAAGTTCACTATTTTTTTTCGTGAAATGATAAAAATTCAAAACATATTGCATTTCCATTATTCTACTACGAAATTAAAATGCGCTTGAGGCAATCGGAAAAAATCCGTATAATATAAATAGTGAATCAGAATCAAATTACCCATCTGCAAAATATAATTCAGAAAAATCCCTATCTCATCTGGCATACCAGAGCATACGACTCTCTCAACGAAGAAGCGATTGCAGAAGCGCTGTATAACTATGGATCATGGAGTACTATTAAAGAACTCCACAAAATTGTTGGCCTATCGTATGCAAAAAACTTATTTTATACACTAAAAAATAAGCCAAGATCTAATCTTCGACAGATCGTCCGCAACTATTTCACTCTTTACTATGACCGACATCCATCATGAAATTCTAGACCCAAAACAAGTCGAGCTTGTGCCGCTGATTTCTCGTTTTTCATCTCCATTTTATTTAGTTGGAGGTACAGCACTAGCCCTCCAGTATGGACACCGTCGAAGTATAGATTTTGACTTGTTCACCGATAAGCTTTTTGATAACCAAAAGATACGAAATACTATTCGAAAAGATTATCCCATAGAGCAAACATTTATAGACAGCCGAGAAGAATTAACGCTCCTTGTCACTGCTGTAAAATGTACGTTTTATTACTATCCCTATCCTATTATTCATCCTATTGGTTTTACCAATGGTATATTCATGCCGGATCCAATCACCATTGCCGCCATGAAAGCGTTTGCTTTGGGTCGTCGTGCAAAATGGAAAGACTATGTTGATCTGTATTTTGTATTTCAAAATCATTCTCTCCACGATATTGTGACCAGGGCAAAAAAAGTATTCCAGCAAGAATTTGACGAGAAATTATTTCGTGAACAATTAGCATATCATCAGGACATAAACTATTCCGACGCAGTCATCTTTATGCCTGGGTTTGAAGTTCCCAACAACCAAATACTAGAGTTTCTTATCCAAAAAAGTGTCTCATGATCACAAACCCAGTGTTCATTTTTACTCTTTTCATAAAATCAACAAATAAATGCATCGTTTTCTCTATTCTGCTATGAAGAATTGTGTCGCTTTTTGTACCACTGTAAGGATGTAAACAGTATTGTCTTTAGATTAGAATGCTTGGGGCTCCAGAGCAATATTTTTTTCGCTTTAGTATTGTCAGTGACGAGTATTGCTACCTCTCCTGGTCGAGGATTCGTAAAACGAATTGGAATTTTCGTTGGTGTAATCTCTTCAAGCATTCGAATTATTTCTAAATTGGAGTATCCCTTGTTGGCACCCAGATTAAATATGTTGCTTTTTCCTGTTTTAAAAAGATACTGTAATGCTTTTATATGCGCATCGGCGACATCTTCCACATGAATATAATCACGAATTGCGGTGCCATCTCTCGTTGGGTAATTTTTTCCATACACGAAAAGCTCTTTTTGTTTTTTAAAATAGACACGCATAAGAGAGGGGATGAGCTTGTCGCCCGCATTCTGATCCTCTCCACATAACCCATCAGTCGATCCCCCGGCAACATTAAAATACCGCAAGATGACATATTCAACCCCCCGGGTCTCCTTATAAAAACGCAGCGCCTCTTCAAAATTCTTTTTCGTTGTCCCATAGACGCTTTCTGGCTGTTGTTTTGTTTCCTCTTTAATTAATTCTTTTGCATCACCGTAGACTGCGGAGGATGAGGAAAAAACAATATGTCTGCAGCTGTGTCGAACCATTGCTTCCAACAAATAAAGCCCGCCAATTACATTGTTCAAATAGTAACTGCTGGGCGCAGTCATAGATTCAGAAACAGATGTGCTTGCAGCCAAATGAATAACCCCGTGTGGTTTATAGCGAGAAAATGCAACGTCAACGTTTCTCTTGTCGCGTAAGTCTCCACGCACACGAGTCAGGTGTTTCAGCGCCGGATTCCACTCTTTTAACGGAAGCTTATCAAAAAGTATGGGAAAAAATCCTTTTTTTACAAACCGAAGTGCGGTGACGGAACCAATATATCCTGCACCACCAGTGACAAGAATTGTTTTTACACTAGACATGTGAAAAAAGACGAGACCAAATCATCATCGACTTGCGAAGATTATCAAAATACCTAGTTTTTGGAAATGGAGTCTTTTGGACAAGTTCGTTGTAGCAATCCACTAGTGTTCTTTTTGTTAGGCGTACGCGATCTACCAACTTCCATAATATTTCATTTGTTTGTATTCCTTTCTTTTCTTTCGCTAGGTTTTTGTGTGGATCTGATGCTTTTTTATGCTCGACAAACGGCGACCCGTTAACGACACTAAACCCCAGGTGATCACATATTTTTTTTGCAAATATCCCGGCCCAAATATCATCAAATCGGTCATATCCCCACGATTTTCCAAAGGAATCCTCGCCCATGAGCGGAAAATACATAAGAGGAACTATTTCCCGTCGAAATGCTAGATTCATAGAACTCATGGGGAAAAAATATCCTTTTGGGATAAAAGAAACCATTAGTGGATAGGCGGGTATGTTTACATCTGAATGCTTCAGCTGTGTTCTCGCATCGAGATCCATTTTATTGCTCCACAACCCATGACTTATCACAACTGAGTACTTATTGCGTATTTTATATGGAAACCCGCGGGTATAAAGAAAATCAGGATGGGGGAAGGTTGTTGTCCACTTTTCCGAAGCTTTTAGATATAGATTCCTTACGTGCTGGGCAACAAATCCTTTCTCCGCCGGATAACAATCATCGTCAAGGGTAATAATGATGTCTGCACCAAGCGTATATGCTTTCCAAAATCCGTACGATCGGATTCCAGCATTTTTTCTTGGAAAAATCCATTCGTCTTTTCCAAAATCTCTTCGAATATCTTCCCAAGTTAAATGGTGAATAGATTTGTATCTATTTTTTGGAGTGTCTATTTCTTTTTTTGTATGATCTTCGACAATAATAATGTGGCAGCTTACAAATTCATTGTTCCATTCTTCTAAAAACGACAATGAACGAATGGTTGGGATAACAATAAAAATATTCATTTTTGTGTCCTTGACTTTTGTGGATAAGTTTTTTAGGATGTGGATAGTTTTTCCACATTATGAATTTAGAAACTCTTTGGAAATCAGTGCTTGCTGAAATCGAACTTTCGGTTTCAAAGCCAATCTTTCGCACACAGTTTGCCCAAACAACCCTTGTGTCCCTTGATAAAAACGTTGCAACCGTCGGGTGTCCCAATGCACTCATGCGTACGCTTGTTGAATCGCGCTACTATTCGCTTATAAAAAATATCTTAGACCAACGAACAAAAACAAACAATAGTCTTTTATTTATTGTATCTACCAGAAAAGAATCATTGTCTTCTGTAGACGCCGGGCCGTTGTTTTCACAATCCATTGATGCTCCCCAGGTTGACGCGTACGCAACCGCCAAGAGGCTCCATATACGCTTGGAGTCTACATTTGAAACATTTGCCGTCTCCACCAGTAACCACATGGCATATGCTGCTGCAACAGCTGTTGCAAAAAGTCCAGGGACCGCCTACAACCCTCTGTTTCTCTATGGGGGAGTGGGGGTAGGGAAAACACACCTGGTCCATGCGGTTGCAAATACCATGCTTGCCAAAAAACCAAACACCCGCGTCGTGTATTGCATGGGGGAGGAATTTTTAAACGAAATTATTGAGGCGATCCAAACAAAATCTGCCAGGCAATTCAAGCAAAAATATCGAAAAGCAGAGCTTTTTCTGGTTGACGATGTCCAGTTTATTGCAGGAAAACAAACCGCACAGGAAGAATTCTTTCACACGTTTAACGCAGTCCACAGAGAGGGAGGACAAATAATTCTCACAAGCGACCGGTCACCAAACGAAATTGCAAAACTCGAAGATCGCCTCAGGTCTCGTTTTGAACAGGGACTTATTATTGACATATCGCAGCCAGACTTTGAACTTCGGGTGGCAATTATAAATATTAAATCAAAAGAAATGCGCATCACCCTTCCTGAGGACGCTTCAAAACTTATCGCTGCAAACATGACTGAGGCACGAGCAATAGAAGGATTCTTAAAGCGGTTGTCCTCAGAGTCTCTTTTGAAAAATACACCAATAACTATAACCATGGTTATGTCATTATTAAAAATAAAGCCAGATTTTATAAAAAATGGTGACTATGTAAAAGACAAAACCCCCCAGATATCCTCCCTGGTGCTTCTTGACACAGTGGCTTCACATTTTTCAATTAAAACCACCGCCCTAAAAGGCCCAAAAAGAGACAGGCCTGTTGCTAGGCCCAGACAGATTGTCATGTATTTGTGTAAAACAGAGCTCGGCCTCACCCTGAAGGATATTGGCGGGCTTCTTGGGGGAAGGGATCATACAACGGTTATGCACGGAGTAAACACCATAACGCAAGAACTGTCCACAAATGATATTTTAAGAAGCGCGGTAGAGGGGATAAAAAAAGAACTTTGGCCCCAACAATGAGTGAGTTTTCCACTTATCCACATTTTGATGTTTTTTATCCACAAAAGCATCCACACGAATCGGCTCCCTTATCAACGCGCCGGTTGTTTGCTTTTGCTTGTCGTTGACTTCTCGCTCAAAAAACCATACACTTTTCCACACCCTTTATTACTATTTACTACTAATATATTTATATGAACATACAAATCCTGCAGGAAAACCTTTTGAGGGCTTTGGTAAAAACAGGAAGGGTGATTTCTTCAAAACCCCAACTTCCTGTTTTGCAAAGTGTTCTTTTGACAGCAAAAGAAGAACAATTCAGTGTCACTGGGTCAAGCCTTGAGACAACAGAAACAGTATGCACACGGGGAAAAATCATTAAAGAAGGAGGAATCTGTGTGCCAGCACGCCTTTTAACAGAGCTTATTTCGTCCCTTCCCCAGGAGACAGTGACGCTTGAGGTAAAAGAAGGCGCGCTTTTTGTGACGGGGGGAAAAACACACGCAACGATCCCGGGGGTAGCGGCAAGCGAGTTTCCCCCTGTACCAACAAAAGGGAAAGGGAGCGCCCTGTCTTTTGATAAGGAGAATTTTATTTCCTCTTTACAGTCGGTTCTTTTTGCTGCTGCAACAGACGAGAGCCGGCCGCTTTTGGCAGGCATTAAAATAGTCGGAACCGGCAAGAGCATACTGTTTACGGCGACAGATGGCTATAGGTTGTCACAAAAAGACACAAAGGGAGAGACAAAGCTTTTCTCAACAGTAGTGATTCCCTCCCGCGCGCTTGCCGAGGTAGTAAAGCTTTGTCAGGAAGACAAAGAGACAAAGGGTTTGTCATTTGAAGAAACCAAAGAAGGACAACTTGTTTTTGTGATAGGAGACACGGAACTTTTTACTCGTAGAATTGATGGCGAGTACCCAAATACAGAAAAAATTATACCAAAGACATTTACAACGAAAATCACTCTTGACAACCAGCAGTTTGCCCGCGCAGTAAAATCAGCATCTGTGTTTGCCCGTGACAACGCCAATATCATCCGTTTTCACATCGAAGGTAACACCCTGACGGTTTCTGCAAACACGCCAAGCATTGGAGAAAACACCATCGAGGTAGACGTAAAAACACAAGGAGACGGAGGGGACATTGCTTTTAACAGCAGATTTTTAGCTGAATTTTTATCAAACACCAAAGGAGACGAGCTTGTTTTTGAAATGACCGGCTCTCTTAATCCAGGAGTTTTTAGGGTTTCCGGAGACGACTCTTTTTTCCACATCATCATGCCCGTTCGGGTGCAAACATAGGGCACCAGGATGCATTTATGGTGATGGCGACGGGAGCGCAGAAACAATAGACACTGTATTGACAGCCCTGTTTTTTTTGTCTCTAGCCTCTCCTTTGTAAAGATATACAGGAGCAAGAATTGGTTGCTTAGACGTATAATAATAACCAAGAGTTACCCCGGCAACACTGATTGCTGAAAACACATAACGCGGTGGATCTTCCTTGTTAATGTCTTCAATTGAGGAGACAGACGCAAGAACGCCATTTCCCGTTTGTAATCTTACAACAGCTTCACTTGGTGAGACAACAGATAGGGTTTGGCCACCTGAAGACAAAGCAGGGAAATACAATCCGGTAAACCCAACAATTTCTTTTGTTGAATCAATAGTAATGCTAAGTCCTGGTTCACCAAGGTTTTTTGTCGTAACGATGTGTCCAGAGAAAAGAATATCGTAGGATATTCTTATGGTGGTCGCTTTGTCTCGAGAAGTATGGTTTGGATCGGATTTTTTTGGAGAAAGATAACTTATTGTTGGCGATGAAAGGGTGGTGCCTCGAGGAAGAATGTTGTTTTTTTGTATAAAGTTTTCTGCAAGCTGAACCATTTCGTTGTCAGTAAACAAAAGAGGACTAAGGTTGTTTTTTGGATAAACACGATAAGAAACAACAATCGGGTCAAGCCCAACGCTTAGCGATTTTTCACCAGAGGAAAACACATAAAGAGCACCCTCAGTAAGCTGCGTTTTGACTGGCTCTCCACCCATCAAGAACCAAGTCGCTACGTTTTTTGCTGTCGTCAATAAGTCACGAGGATGCTCATAGCGAAGAACCGACACCTCCTGTTTTTTTTCAGACGGAACAAAGGAAAGATTGTATGTTTTAAGAGAAGAAACAGGCGCTGGAAACAAAGGAGGAGGAATTGACACCGACGGAGATGCTGCAAGTGGTGGCGTAGGTATTGTGCTATTTTTATTTGTCAAGCCTCGTGAAAAAAGAAAAACAACAACAATACCAACAAAAAACAAGAATATAAAAATATAGATAGGTTTGATTTTTCCAATAAATTGTTTCATGGTTTTGTTTTAATTACACGATCCATTGTACCCCCCACACCCAACAGGCAACTGAAAGGATGGTTTTGTGCCATCCTGATATCGCACTTCATAGTGGAGATGTGGTCCTGTCGAATTGCCAGTGTCATCTACTTTTCCAAGTAGTTCCTGGGGTGACACAGTACTACCAGGCGGAGCACTCGCGCACACATCCTTACCTCCGCACAATGCTTTAAGAGTATCGCTTACGTCAAGAAGGTGTGCGTAGATAGTAAAAAATTGTTTTCCTGAGTCATCGGTGCTTACAAGTACCACATAGTTTCCATAACCAGTACCCATGCCCGGGTAGATACCCGATGTGTATTTTACTAGATATCCACCGTGGGTTGAATAAACAGCGCTTCCCATGGCAACAGCAACATCATACGCATTTGACCATCCGTGTGATGGATCATGGGACCCACCCGGTTCATTTGGACACTGTGATATATAGCCAGTTGCCGTAACAGGGCAACCGGTTATAGCGGAAATTGGCGGTGCAACGCCAGTATACACAATGGTTTCGTTTCCCTCTCCGCCACTTCCTGTTCCTGCTATTAGAAATGCTGTATCTTTTGTGACGGTTTGAAAAAGGACGATAAGCATGATAATGGGAATAAATGCAGTAAGGACGATTGCCATGACAAGAGCTACGTCGTCGGTCCATTTTCCCTTTTCTTTTACTCCGAGAATCCAGGAAAGAGAAATAAGATTTTTTGCTCCTCCCCAGGCAGCCCCAAGAAGGCCAAGGGCTTTATCTATAATCATATCACCAAGAAATAGTCCCACGGCTGTACCTACGGGTCCAAATGCTGATCCCAATAACCCGCCGAGCCATTTTCCGATTGCCGTGCCCGCTGCTTTTTCGATGACCATCTTTGCGCCTGTCTTTGCGGCAGCCCCCGCGACTTTTTTTGCGCCTTCTTTTGCCCCCCAATGAAATAACCATCCGCCCAGGTCACTTAAAAATTCAAACGCATGGTGACCTATTTCTGATTTGTGGATCATTGAAAAATACATATCGCGGGCATGCCAGGCAAACACGGTTATTTCGGAAGGAATATGCGCAGGGGTATATTGCGCTGTGTAACTTGTGGCGCTTCGGACAAGCGGCCTGTCTCCTGCGGGAGCTGGATGGGGCACTCCAATAGTGTCTTTGGAAAATATTCCCATTTGATTAAGCTTGATAACATCTAAAATGTGTTGATCTGGTGTGCCGACGAAAGGCTCAATGGGGCCGCGGATAATTGGAGTTAAGACATCATCAAAAAGTCCTTTTGCCTTCGTCATTCCCCCTGAAACTGAACCGTCCCGCTCAGAAAGCGATTGCCGGCCCTGTGTGCTTAAGTATTCAAACAGAGGAGAGTCGATAAATTTTTCTCCAAACATTTTCGTGAGCGTGTCAGTGTCGCCCATAGCTTTGTTCATTGATTTGCCTAAGAATGATTCGGCAATTTCCCATTGCCGGGGCGGATTTATAAAACCCATGAGAAAATCAGCGGTAGGGGCAACCGCTTTTTGTATGCCTGTTGTGGCGTACGACTGGAAAAACCTATTAGGACCCGCGTTTAGTTTTGCCGGGTCAGGTAAATAATCAGAAGATAGCGTCGCGCCGACGCGTTCTAACTCCGCAGCACGCCTCGTTGTTTTTTCAACTCCCTCAATAGAGGTTAGCGCGGTGGGGTCTTCAGCAACAAGTGCTGTCAATATCTGTGCATAGATATCTTTTCGTTCAACAGGCGCACGAAGAACAGCCTTTTCTATCGCAGAAACAACTGATTGTTGATTGGTAAGAAAATAAATAGACTCCTGAGATTCTTTTACTGTTGCTGCTGCTGCAGTAGTTACCTGATCCGGTCTTGCTGGTAAAGAGCGGACTGCGGTAAGTTCTTGCTGGATTTTTTGGGAGATCAGAGCTGGATCTGTCGTGGTTTTTACTACTTCTTCAACCCGTTTTTCTATTTCTTTTCGAATGGGGGTTTCTGCGATTTTTGGATCACCAAGATTTACTTTTTGTTTTTTAAGTTGGCTGACATAGTTATCCGTAAGCTTCTCGACGAATTTTTTCCGTTGCGCCTCTCCATAGATTTTTTCTGCATAGGTTAGCCCTGTTTCAACCGTCTGTTTTGGTACAACTTTTTCTACCTCTGTTTGTTCGTCGGGATGCGTCTGTTCAAATCGTTTTGCAAATTCTAAAAGAGCCTGGCGAGAGCGTTCGTCATCAAGCGAGAGCCTATTTACATCAACTCCAAGAAGTGCAAATGTTTTTGCTATATCATCCTTGTGATACCATTGAGCAAACCAGTAAATTTGTATCGCGCGGGCAAGCGCTGGGTTAGCTGCAAACAGTTCTGCTGTCGGGGTCAGAGAGTTTTGTGAGTCTGTTGCCATATATTTTGTTATTACGACTTTGATTGATCAGACGGCCCCACTGTTTCGACGGTAAATATTGGACGACTGCTTGTCGGGATGGATCGCCTGGGAACTTGTGGCATGTTTGCGTTTGCCGGGGTTTGTATTGGTTGATTTATTTGTGAGTATTCTTCTTTGGCTGCTGCAGCATCTTTGATATCGCGGGCGGCCACCTCCTGTGGTTTGGTTGTGGCGAGGTCGTGTTCCTCTGGACTAGCGATGACGCGTATGGCAGCATGAGCAGGTCCGGCGAAGAATAACCCTTCACCAACGTCAGCAGATAAAAGGAGATGTTTTTCTCCATCAGAAAGATAAAACGTTTGGGCAACCTTATCAACAGCAGCAGCAGACTGTTTGAGGAGTATTTGAAGTGAGCTGTTTTGAATAATTGCTTTTCCAAGGTCGACAGACAGAAAGTCTTCGACGTCCTGGGTAATCGTTGTGACGCCAAGATAATATTTTCGTGCTCGTTTGGCGATAGAATTTAAAAAATTTGCCGAGTCGGGAAACTTCATCATGTACCAGGCCTCATCAACCACAAGCATCCTCCGGCGTATATCACGGCGTATTTTGGTCCAGATAAAATCAAGGATGAGGTACATGGCAATAGGTCGAAGTTCTTCTTCAAGATCCCTTATGGAAAAAACCGTCAGGGGATTTCGAATTTCGATATTTGTTTGCTGGTCAAAAATACCCACCAAGCTTCCTTTGACAAATTTTTCAATACGGTCAGCCAAGCCGCGGGCTAATGGTTCTTCCATGCCAATTAGCGCCTTATAGAGATCTTCCATAAGCGGTGGTTCCTTGGACTGGGTAGCAGGGTCAGGGGTAATACCTTTTTGTTTGTAAGCCAGGATAAGCGCTCGGTCCAGAAGCGCATCTTCTGTGGGTGTCAGTTTTCCCATAACGACACGGAAAAATCCATGGAGAGAAAGAATTTTTTGATTTAGCTCGCTGTCTTCATCTTTTCCTTTTCCTGTTTGATGAAGTAGGGTGAGATCAAACGGATTAAGTTTTGTCGATTCGCCAAAATGGAAGCGGATGTACTCACCGCCTAAGGCATGGGTAAGCGCCTCATATTCATTTTCAGGATCAATAATAATGACGTCAGTACCAAACATAAGACTTCGCATGACTTCAAGCTTGACCATGTAGCTTTTACCGCCTCCAGACTTACCCAATACGAGCATATTCGCATTCTCTAAGGTGAAGCGGTCAAAGATAACCAAGCTATCGTTATGTTCATTGATGCCATACATAATGCCTTCGTTTGCCGTAAGCTCGCTCGTTGTAAGAGGGAACGTCGTTGCAAGACTAGTGGTATCCATGTTGCGCGTAACCATGATGCGATCTTGACCCGTGGGAAGGGTAGTTTTTAAACCCTCTTCCATTTGAAGTACAGCTTTTTTGGTAACGATGAGTAGCGATCCGAGAGTTGCTTCAACCTGTTTGGTTGTTTTATTGAGATCTTCAAGGGTTTTTGCAGGGATCGTGACATAGAGGCCAAACTGGAAAAACCGTTCAGCACCCTTGGCTAACTCTTGCTGGAGGGAAAGGGCGTCTTCAAGGGCGACTTGAATAGATGGTTCTATGACGCGGCCACGTTTCATGTCTGATTGGATCGTTGCTTCCATTTCACCCACTTTGCGTTTTAGGTTTTCTAACACTTCTTCAGATTTTGTTGGATAAATATACATAGCGACATCAAGCGTGTGGTTAAAAGAGATAAGCGGTTCAAGCCAGTTAGCGCTCACAAAGCGCGGGTATCCTGCCACAAAAAGCGTACGAAAATATCGGTCGCCGATTTTTAGGAAATCAAAATCTACTTCAATGGAAGGGGGCGCGATAATATCCTTGACTCCAAGCGGAGCATCCGAATCGTGTTTGATCGGTGTATCATCAGGCATCGGATCGATAAATTTTTTAAATAAATTTTTAAAATCCATATGCGTTTCGCTTCAATTCACAAATCACAAATTCCAAATCACAAACAAATCCAAATATTCAAAACTCCAAATTCTAAACGTTTTGAATTTAGTATTTTGATATTATTTGATCCTTGTAATTTGATCATTGTGATTTCCCATCGCCTCAAGCGATGGGGTAGGGCTTCCTGGGTTATAAATACTAAAAAACAATTTAACAATTTGCTCACTAGTGAGTTGTCTGGCTTGGAGTCCCAAACGATGGAGGAGTCGCACTAAATGATCACGCTTTGGCGATAAAACCATAAGCGCGCGTTCATAGATGTATTTGCGTGCATAGGGAAGACCTTTCTTTTTGCTGCCAAACAATACCTTTGTTGACACACCAAGCTCCAGGCTAGAAAAGGGGATGACGATATAGAATTTTTTGTCCAATACATCTTTTTCTTTGACTGTAGCTGAGACGAACATACGGTAACTATGGATGCTTTTGGCAAGCTTCGGGTTCGTCTGCTTTTTTTCCTGATCCTCTAGAAGTTCAAGGTATGAGGAAATGTCTTTGTGTTGTGAGCGGATGATAAGTTCAATGGGAAAGGAGAGAGAATTAAGGAGTCCTGCATACGCGTAGATCATTGCATCCTGTTCCTTTTCAGATAAGAGTCCGAAGTTTACCGCGGTGGTCGTCAAAATCATCGCCACAGATCCGTCAATAAAAAGGACCACGTCATGGTCGACGTCTTCGATTTCTATAAATCGTTGTGTCGATGAACGGATAGGAACGACATGCTGAGACATAGTAATTAAGTTTAAAATTCAAAATTCAAAACTCAAAATTGAAACGCAAAGCTTCAAAACTTTTGATTTTTTAGCTATAGTTTTGACTTTTGAACTTTGACTTTTGCGCTTATGTAGTCGGGTTTCCGAAAATTTCTTTTGCGAGTTTATCCCGGTCTACTTGTTTTTGACTTCGTGCGACTATTTCAAGTGTTGGGACGATTCCACCGTTTAACGTCATCTGTGCTCTATCAAATGTATAGCGGTTTCTCGGATCTTCTACTTCGATAAAGTATGTATTACTCGGAAGTGGTGTCGATGCAGCAAACTGTCCAAGTTTATTGGTTTTAAGTGCGCGAAGCGGTACGTCATCTTTATCTCGTACAGTAACAAGGACACCAGGAAGTAAGTTTCCTTCGTGGTCTTTGATGATACCAGTGACAACATTTGGAAATGTTGTCAGTCGAGGAAGCCCCATGTTTGGCGCCAGGTCTGCAGTAACGACGCGAACAGTGGGCTGGCGCACAGGAGCAACAACAGAAGGTCTTGCGGTTTGATTTACTCCGATAGGTCTTGCCTGGATACCTATTCTTTTACGAAGCTCTATAAGTTGTCGTTCCATGACGCTTCGCTGATTCAATACATCCGTGAGTTGTTTTTGTAGTTCTACGATGCGAGATTCTGATACGGTTCTTGCAGTGAGTTGGCTCTCGAGTGCTTTAATTTTATCTTCAAAAGGCTGTATAAGATCTTTACTCAGTGCCACAGGTATCGACTGTAGAGCTGGTTGAGGTTGGGCAGTTGCCACCGTTGACATTGGCGCTACCGGACGATTTCCAGCAATCGATATATGACTGAGTGTTTCAGAAAATGGTGTTGAAGCAACAGGGGCAGGACGCTTCGCTCCGAATTGAAATAAATTAGCAAACCACCCTAACGGATTAAATGAATAGGAGGATATAACCCGCGCTGGCTGTGGGGCTTGATGGGGAACCGGTGGGAGAGAGGTAGCAGTTGGTGTCACGTTTTTACCAGACGAAAACAAGTCTTTTAGCATGTCGACAGGAGATGCACCGGGTGATTTTGGGGTAACGGGAATACGTGGTATGTAAGGACTAGGTTGGACGTGAGGCGGGGGCTGAGTAATGTCCGTATGAAATCCTGGCGGAGGAGCTTGCATAACCATAGGTACACTAACTGGAGTTGCCTGCGACAATTGCAATGGGGTGACTTGTTTTTGTGGAGCTTGTGGAGCATTTGCCGGTTCAGCTGTCGGTTTTTGTTTTTGCCATATAAATTGTGTCGGACTATAGACATTTCTTAGAAACGACAGCACCCATACGTCCATGGGCCGTTCTTCAATCGGAACAAATGCAAGCCCAAACCCACCAAGTCCTGAAATAAGAGCAAGCGGCCACGTAAAGAAAAATGGAAGCGGAAGTTTATAGCAAACATATGCTAAAAGTATCCCACTGGCGAGATATCCGAATTGCTTGATAGTCATGTCTCCAATCAAACGAAATTGGAATGTGGTGACATTTTGTGGGACTGGATGTTGTTCCATAAAATATGATCAACACATGATAAAAAACACCTGATCAACACGTGATAATCATGTGTTTATCACGTTCTTCAATCATGTGCTCATCCTGGTTGGTAACAGAATAATTATTGTGCATCAATAGACTCATTCTAAAGGGTAGTGCGTGGGAGTTCAACTAGAACGAAGCGCATCAGGACCGTGAAAAGTGTCATTTTGTAGATTTCACGCATACCCTTGTCTGTGAATTTAACGCAGGTATTTTTGTCCATACGGAATAAATAGTGAGAATTGGGATATAATACATGAGATGGATTCATCGTTTCTTCTTTTGGAAGTACGAAATAGTAGAGACAGTGAGGAAGCGCCAGCTGTGATGGAGCAAGTGTTTGCTGCCTTGGGAAGTGGATCTGGGCACGGGGGAATATTGGGAAGACTTTTTGGAAAGCGCCATGAGGAAAAATATTTTAGCTTTGAGTTGGTATCGGTCAATAGTGGTATTCATTTTTTTCTCGCTATCCCCCAAAGTGTTCAAACATATGTTGAAAGCCAGCTTACTGCGCAGTACCCCAAGCTTGTTTTGACACAGGTACCGGATTATGCACCACATTTTTTGACCCTCCCACACGTTGTATCCCAGCTAGCGCTTACAAACGCATACTACTATCCGCTCAAAACGTATAAAGACGTCCGTGACCTTGATTTGCTTGCAAGTATATTAGGACAAATGGCGAAATTGCCCAATGGTCAGGCTGCTTCTATACAGCTTCGGATGACGCCGGCTGGCGGCGGGTGGCAATCGGCGGCAAGTCGTGTGGTTGCAGCCGGTATTGCCGACTTGTCCTCAACAACAGGTCGTACAAAAAATCATCCTCACGCAAGACTTATTGAAACGAAAATCGCACAGGTAGGATTTACCGTTGCTACAAGAGTCGTAACCGTTGCTCCATCAGTAGAGCAAGCAAAAACTCTCCTACAGTCTTTGGCTGGTTCCTATGGTGTATTTACGCTTGGAGAAGGAAATGGTCTTGCGCTGTCTGAGCCAACATTTTGGCAAAAGACAAAATTGGAAAAAGCGTTTTTAACCCGAAGTGGCGACCTCACGCCTCGTGGGAGTATATTTGGTGCAGCAGAGCTTGCCACGCTTTGGCACCCGCCAGGTTTAGCTTTAGCAAGTATAAAAAATATATCCTGGGGTGCGCATTTGACTGGAGAGGCGCCGGAAAATTTGCCGATTGCACCAACAGAAGAGTCGGGACAGGTAAGTGATGAAGAAGAAAAAAAGCGGATTAACTTTTTTGCGCGCACAGAGTATCGCAATAAACCTGCAACATTTGGGATAAAAAAAGATGATAGAAGAAAGCATCTTTATATCGTCGGAAAAACAGGAACAGGAAAGTCTACGATGATTGCCAATATGGCGATAAACGATATGCGAAATGGTGAAGGGGTAGCTGTGATAGATCCCCATGGAGATCTCTGTGATTTACTATTGGATTTCGTCCCGTCGTATCGAATTAACGACGTAGCTTACTTAGATCCTTCGGATTTAGAATATCCGTTTCACCTCAATCCTCTGGAAGTAAAAAATGAATCGTTTCGTGAGCTTGTGGCAAGCGGTATCGTGTCTATATTTTATAAGCTTTATTCCTATAGTTGGGGACCACGGCTTGAATATATTTTACGAAACACTATTTTGACTCTTTTGTATGTGCCCAACTCAACGCTTTTGCAGGTGCCGGAGCTTTTGGCAAATGAAAGTTACCGGGCGAAAATTATTGAAAAAATACCTGATCAGGTCTTGAAAAACTATTGGGTAAATGAATTTCAAAAAATGTCTCCCCAGCTTCGAAGTGAAGCGATCTCGCCGATACTTAATAAAGTTGGACAATTTCTTTCCTCGCAAACGATCCGCAATATCATCGGGACCCCTGTGTCAACGATTGATATTGAATCTATGATGAATGATGGGAAAATCGTTATCGTGAACCTGTCGCAAGGAAAGCTCGGTGAGGACAACAGTGCCCTTTTAGGAGCGATGATTATAACCAAAATTCAGCTTGCTGCGATGAACCGTGTCTACCAGGGAGAAGAAGACAGACGTGATTTTTATCTCTATGTCGATGAGTTTCAAAATTTTGCGACCAATACATTTATTAAAATACTCTCCGAAGCTCGAAAATACCGACTGGATTTGACGCTTGCCAATCAATATATAGGACAAATAGATGAAGAGGTGCAAAAGGCGATATTTGGAAATGCCGGATCAATAGCTTCCTTTAGTGTCGGAGCCAGTGATGCTCGAATTCTTGCAAAGGAATTCGGACTCAAGTACAAAGAAGAGGAGCTTGTGGCTTTAGGTAATTACGAGATTATCCTTAAACTTTCCATAGACAATCATACCTCTTTGCCATTTTCCGCTATCACTCTGCCACTACCCCGGTCAAAAAATCAAAACCGCGAAAAAGTTATTCGATCTTCACGGGAGAGATACGCGAAAAGAGTTATTGGTTAGTTGGTTATTCGTTTGTTTGCAATGAAAGATGTTTAAATTTGAAGAACTACATGTTTATCAAGAAGGATTAGGATTGGTCGATTTGGTTTATGCTGCAACGAGGAGATGGCCACCAGATGAGCGCTTTGGGCTCATGGATCAATTGCGTCGAGCAGTGTCTTCTATAGTACTTAATATCGCCGAAGGGTCGAGTCGTTCCATCAAAGAATTCCGCCATTTTATCGATTTGGCAAAAGGCTCATGTTATGAGTGTATTGCGATTCTGACCATCGCTAAAAATCGAAAATATATACTTCAAAATGAATATGACAAATTTTATAATCATATAGATAAAATTGCGAGAATGTTAAGCGCACTAAAAAAATCTTTACGAATAACTAATAACGAATAACTAATAACTAACTATGAACATAGGAATCTTCGGTGGCGTGTTTAATCCTCCCCACATCGGTCACCTTATGATCGCTCGTCAGGTGCTGGATTTTGCTGGGCTAGATGAGGTATGGTTTTTGCCAAATTATGGCCAGCACCCGCCCAAGCCTCACGTTGCTCCTGTTTCCCATCGGCTTTCGATGACAAAGCTTTTAGATCTTCCTAAAACCAAGGTATCAACGATTGAAATAGACAATAAACTCGATGGCAATACGATCAATCTTCTGCCTCATTTACCGAAACAAAATGATTATACATTTATTTTAGGGAGCGATTGGTTGCCATCATTTCATTTGTGGGGTAGCTGGAAAGAACTTTTGAAAAAAATGCGATTTTTAGTATTTCCAAGACACGGATTTGCCAACGAACCTCTCTATGAGGGAATGGAACTAGTCCGTCATGAATATCTCATTGTCACGGATATCTCTTCAACCAAGATTAGGGAGCGCGTCAAACAAGGCCTACCCATAGATCAATTTGTTCCCCGTCCCATTTTGCAGTATATACAAGAACATAAGTTGTATCATAAATTCTCATGAACCCCATAGAGCCTGAAAAGACAGTTCAAGATTTGATCGAATTTATAAAAACAGCATTTGACAAAGCTCGTTTTTCGCGTGCGGTTATCGCTTTATCCGGAGGAGTTGATTCAAGTACGAGTTTTGCTCTGAGTGTCAAGGCGCTTGGAAAAGATAATGTATTTCCACTGCTTTTTCCATATGGCGATTTGAACTATCAAGGAGTTGTCGATGCGAATATACTTATAGATCAATATGGTATTACGAAATTGCATGTTTCTACGATAAATATTAAGCCGATTGTTGATCCGATTCTTAAACTTGATGCATCAATAGATAACGTAAGGCGGGGAAATATCATGGCACGGGTGCGGATGATTGTCCTTTTTGATGCTGCGAAAAAACAGAATGCGTTGGTTATTGGAACTGAAAACAAGACAGAGCACCTTTTGGGCTACTATACGCGTTTTGGTGATGAGGCAAGTGACATAGAACCATTACGGAATTTCTATAAAACACAGGTGTATCAATTGGCTCAATATTTAGGTATTCCAGAACAAATTATACACAAGAAGCCAACCGCGGGACTATGGGAAGGACAAACGGACGAGGGAGAGTTTGGATTTACGTATAAAGATGCCGATGAAATTTTGTATCAGCTCCATGATGAAAAAAAATCAGTTGAAGAAATCAAAAGCATAGAATTTGATCAACAGATTATAGAAAAAGTTCTCCAACGGGTTACCAGAAGCTCCTTCAAACGTACCCTTCCAATTCTTCCGTAGGAAACGCATGGCTTGCGTGGTGTATTTTCAAAGGATACAATAAGGATAATTAGCTTGATATCAAAAGAAAATAGTTATGGTAAAACCAGTAGAACTTCCTCCAATAGCATCATCCCGCGTAGGCGGAGCACCACCTCCTCCTGAAGGTGGACTTCTGGGTGTTTTAAATGTCGCTTTTGAGTCCAAAACGCCAAGACCAGAACAACAAAAAAAGAAACCTGATGTAAAAGCGGAAAAAAAGAAGGCTGACGAGGTGATAGCAAATCTTAAAAAAGGGATTTTTCCAAAAGCAGAGATACCGCAGACACCGGAAATTCAAGAAGGAATATTGCGCGAGCAGCTTGCCAGCGGCAATACTCAAGGACTTATAGAAAAGGCGCAAGATATTCCAGAGGATCCTAAGATGCTTGGTGTACTTACCGATATCCTTATCGCACCTCCTGAACTTCAAAATGACCCGCGATGGCTTTTGGCAAAGGGGTCAGAGATACGAAACGCACTTCGTGCAGATATGCCAAATGATCAGCAAAGGATTGCGCGAAATATCTTAAGGAATATCTATCAAAAAATAGCAGTTATTGAGGGTGTGGATACGAGTAGTCCTCAGGTTCGTATCTCAAAAGATCCAGTAGTTGCCGAGAAAGTTCAATTTGTAGAACTTGCCGGGAATTCCCTGCTTCCTGAAGCAGGAGTGATGCCTCCGCCAGCCCCACCAAGCGCAGTAGAAAATATTTTTCAAGATTCCGGAGATCCCCTTGACGGTTCGTTTTTAGAAAAAACACTTAAAGATATTCAGACTCGTCTTTCGACGGACCCAGATCCACGTTTTCACAATACTCATAGCCTCGCACAGTATGAGAAAGAGATAGAGGATCTTCATCTTAAGCACACGAGATATGATAGTCCAGAAGTTATGGCCCAAGTCCGGGAAGCAAAACGCCGTATACAGGCCGTAATTGATGAAACGCTTGCTGCTCAGCAAACAAGAGAACTTGCTCGCGGGAGGGAGCCAAGGATAAGAGTTGATGAAAAAGATCGTGATTGGCTATGTAAGAAAGACGAACTGCCCCTAGACGATGAAATTGAAATAGACGGAAAAAAAGTAAAAAGAAATCTTAAGCCTCTTCGTGATATGCTTGAAGATTTTAGTGACTACGGATATGTAAATGACCCACATACTTTGCAAATGATGGCATCAAAGCTTCGCGAATTGTCTTTAGGTAACAAAACCAATGTGTCATCAAGGGATACAGAAAAGTATATAGAAAAAATCACAAGACATTATCGTGTTATTCGTGGTCTCCATTGGCAACCAGACGGTGTAGACATGAGAAATATTCGAGAAGACTGGAGAAAGCGAGATAAACTTTTTTATGAGCGAATCAATAATGTCTTGACAGATCGGTTTGAGCAATCTCGTCAGGTTATGAATTTATATTCAGAAGGTGGTGTCGATGCATTTATAGAGGCAGTTGAAGCGGAATGTGGCCAGGAGGTATCAGGGCATTATAAACATTTAAAAACAAGTATTTATTTCATGCACGATTTAGAGCAAATCGCCCGAGGCCCAGCGGGCGATGTGGAGTTATTGAAAAAACTTGTCCATATGTCTCAGACATCCTTTATGACTGAAGGAACTACAGATCCAATAACAGTTGCAATGATCGTAAGTTACGAGCAGGCCCTTCGGAAATTTCTCCATGATCATGACGGATATTTACCTCCATCGCTTTTTGAGTTCAATAGAGTAACTCATAAAAACGATTGGGATGACTTGGCGATGAAATTTTTTGAAGCTAAAGTTAAATCAGGTCAGCTATTTGACTACAAGCGTTATAAAAAAGGAGAAAAGCAAGATTATGATGGCCTTGGAGTTCCAAGGGGTGATATGGTTGGGTTTCAGAAAGGAGAGTTGTTTTCTGAGACAGATTTAAAGACACAGGATTTACGTATCGAAGCGGCGCGACACATGGCAAAGGGCATAGGGATATTTGATCATAGACTTTTAGAATTATTTGCCAAAGCGAAGGCTCCAGGAGAGGAAACAAGTCACGCAACGTTTAGTAGTATTCCTTATGAAGGCATTTCACGATTTTTCCGGCCGCACGGTCATCTATTTGGAAAGTATGATATGGGTGAACTATCGCATGACCCGGTTTTCAATACGCTTTTTGGCGGAGAAAAGATCCCGACTATGCTTAACTTTTTACATTGGACACCAGAAGATTGGGAAGAAGTAAAAAAAGCCTCTTTTGCAGGTGATCTTGAAGATTGGATTATGAATAAATACGGACAGAAGAAAGGTACTGAAGTGCTTAGCCACGTAAAGCCATTTTTAGACATCATGGAAGAGTTTTCCTGGACTGGACGGTTTGGACCACACTCTGGATGGGGAGAAATTGATTCAACGCTTTACTGGACAGATCGACAACGGGAAATGGAAGGCGGATCGATACGTATAAGTCGTGCTATGTGGTGGGCAAAACGATATGCTGAAGGTGGAAATTTATCAGGGTGGGAGAGTTTAACTTCTGCTGAAAAAGATAAGAAACTTAATCAATTAGCGCGTGCCTATGGGACATGGGTATGGGCGCAAATGGTGCTTCGAAGTCCTCAGACAGCTGCAGAAAACGTGTTTATGACCGAAGACGGAGTACAGAAGATGGGAAAAAAGCGCGTTTCAGACCTCCGTAAAGCACTAATTGGAGAAATACTCCATATCGACCTTGATAGTCAGGTTACAACCGAAGCGACTCCCAATGCAAGTCAACGCGCATATATGGACCGGATTACGATACTGGATACCGATATTGCAGCTATCCAGCACGCAGCGCTTTATGGTGGATCAAATGGTGAACCACGAGAGATTACTGACGATGATATCAATATACTAAAAGGTGACCTAGACGATCCAGAGCACCAAGGACAAAAAGTTACGGAAGAAACACGACGGCAACAGGCAAAAGCATATATTGAAAGAGTACGGAAAGAATTGCTTGGCGACCAATGGAGGACAATGCGAGATGTAGAGCAAGCACTCGGTATATCATTTGGTGCTGCAAATGTGAAAGACCTTAAAAAAAATATAGTACCAATGAAAGATATGCTTCATATAGCAAATTTTGAAAACATAGACGATATTCTGGCCCAGGTGAAGCAAAATGGAGGACGCCTGAGCGCAGAGCTTATCGCTCGTCCACAGGATATCTTTATGGGTATGGATGATACAAGATTAGGTGATATGGATATAAGTAATCTCGGGGCGCGTGCGTTTGCCCGTCTCACCAATGATCTTGAAGCGAGGAAAACAGCAATTACTTATATGCAAGAGCTTCTTGGTGAATTTAAACCAAAAATGAACGAAAAAAAGGTGTTTGAACTATTAGAAAAATTATATATCGCAGAAAAAGCCGGGCGGGGTCCTGGCTCTGCTCAAGCATTCGTTTACTATTTTGCCAGACTCTTTGGTGAATATTACCGTGGAGATAAATATACAAAGATTCCTATCGTAGGTAGAATTCTTCAACGGTATGGTCCGCCAAGTTCCGTGGCACAAAAAGTCTGGAAAAAAGAAATCGGGGATGTATGGAGCATCAATAACGAAAAAGCGTTTCTCCGTCAGGTTGCCCAAATAGGTGGTTTGCCAATGGAGGAAATAGAAGCAAATGGGACACACAATAAATACTCTATAAAACGACTCGAGAATGAACTTGTTGCAGGTAATGCCTGGGCGATAGCTGAGATGGTTATTATAGGTGCAGTTTTAACTGCGATGATGATAAGCTTTTCAGCTGTTACAAAGCAAATTGAAGAAGAGAAAAATTGATCTTTTGTATTACGTATTGCTTAATCCTTCTTTCCTAGCGCTTTTTTACCCCAACCAAAAACTTTTGCAATACCCTCTGAGCCATAGTAGAATTGCTGCGATACGCTCATCCCAGTTTGGAAAGCGCCACTAACTGGTGCAAATATGGCTCCGGGACCTGCTGAGAGAATTGGTTTTGCCTTCATGCCTTCTTTGATGCTATTGACTACACCAGGAATAACCATGAGAATCCCAAGACCGATAATGCCAAGCGTTCCAGTACCACCAGTCCCTAAAAGCGGTGGCGTCCATAGGGTCGCTTGGGGCGTGCGCATCAATATATACCCAATGAGAATCATAAATGCGGTGATTGGAAAAACAATAAGGTTTGATATAAGATTTTTTATCCATGAGGAGAATCCTACGCCACCCGGAAATACATCAAGAAGTATTTGAAGTGGCCCAACAAGGACACTAATAATGATATGTATATATGCGTTGAGAAGCATAAAGAAAATTCGAATAACCATAAATAATACTGCAAAACTAATTAGAACGACAAATAAAATAGTTCCAATACTCGCATTGATAATATTTATAGCTCCGAGGAGAACATCCCAGAAATTTATTTGCGATATTGGTTTTGCAGCTTGAGGAACCAGGAAACGAATGAAATCATCAAGCGCCCGAAAGCTTCCCAGCATACCACGGACAACGACCCAAAAACTACTACCTGTAAAGTCTGTTATCCATGCATCGGTTGCAATGGAAGGATTGACACTTTTGGCTGCGGAAGCAAGAAGCCCTATGACAACCATCATGACAAGGTACATGATGTCGATCATAAAACCAACGATCGCATACGAAAACGTGATGAGGATAAGCGTCAGGACAATCCGCGGAAGTGCATTTTGGACGGTAACGACGGTTTTCGGGTCGATTTTTTTGCGAAACATGACCATAAATCCTATGACGACCATAACGACTGCCAAAAGAAAATAGGCGAGATTTCGAAATGCTTTCCACATAGGAAGAAGAAGGGATAGTCCGCTAAAGCCCAGGCCCTGTGCATACGCAGGTTTTGGCATAAATCCGAGTGTTGCGCCGGTGTCAGCAACCCACAAGCCAAAATCAGCAGGAGGGTTTTGATACATCATCGATATACTGCTTCCGAGCTTGCCTAGTGCGCTATTGTGAAGAAACGGAAGGGTTCCTGAGGTGCCGTCATATGATACGACGCCGCTAATAAGGTCAGCTGTTGAAAGCAAGAGTTTTTGATTGGCGACATCATAGTTCGTACCTGAGTTAACTCCCCCCTCTCTTCCTTGTTTGTATTCTTCTCGTACGCAGGGAATGGTGACATCTTTCCAATTGGGATCGTTTAAATCACACGTCGGTGCAGGGGTTTGGGAGTAGACAGGTCGTGGGGTAGCAAGACCAATAAGCGAATAAGCGAGTACGCTAATAAGCGAATAAAAAAGAAATGATTTTAGAGTATAAATGCGCGACATAGACGAATTGAGTTTACTTCTTTTCTAATTATCCAGTAAATAATAGCTAAAAGCAACTATAGTTTATTATTAACGTGGAATAGTAAAGTTAAGGATTTGAGTTTCGGTACCGGTAAAGATGCCTATTGTTTTGACGATCAAAAATGCCACGACCATGATGACGATGCCGATGATGGCACTAGTGATCGTTCCCTTGGCTTGTTCGAGTTTTTTTTGATCGCCTCCGGAAATGAGATAGGTAAATCCACCGTAGAGAAGAAAAACAAATAGGGCAACTCCGGCAAGTTCAAAGAGAGACGTAGCAAGATTTTTAAAAAGCGGTTCGAGACACTGAAACGTCGCAACGTCTTGTTTTGGATCAATGCCGGGACTTGCAAAACATCCGCTCCATGAAGCCATATGAGGATATTATACTTCGATAACTCAGGTTTGCAACTGAGTTACTCAGTATATACCCATCTAATACTTCGACTACGCTCAGTATTAGTCCTGAGCAACGTCGAACGGACTAACCCGTTTTTTCGCTCTAACGAGCTACAAACCGGAGTAAGATAGGTATATCGCGCAGGGAGTGACAAGTGACAAGTGGTGTGAATTAAAATGGCTTGGGGAAGTCGACAGTACCACCGATAATCGTTATTCCTAAGAATTGCTGGATGAGGATCATGATAGCCCATGCAGCGCCAACGATGACAAGGCCTACGATCGCGTGGGTTATTTTATTACGAGCTGCCTCCATGGCGGTTTTATCTCCGCCTGAAGTAATCCATTGGATACCACCTAAGATAAGAAAGAAAAAAGCAAGAAGGGCTGCAATAATTAAAAGTGTTCCAACAAGCGCACTAATAAGCGTCCCAAGATCGCCAATTCTGACATTGACTGGTTGGCCGATGTTTAATTTTGCTTGTGCTTGAACTTGTTGTACAAATAATCCCATATGTGCCTCCCTCGTCAACAATAATGCTATTATATCTCTCTTTCTAGTATTGTGCAACGTTTCCCCCTTTGTCAACCCCTCATTTTATTGGAGGGTTGAGGGGTACTTCATTTTATTGTCGGAATTGGTAGGGATGTTATTTCCCATCCGAAAAATTGTGCAACCATGGCCATGACTGCCCATGTGACAAAAAGAACAATGAGACCAATAATCGCATGAATAATTTTTCCTCTCGCGTTTTCCAGGTTTGCTTTATCGCCGCTTGATGTGATCCAATGAAATCCACCGGTGATTAAAAAAAAGAGCGCGGTAACAAAGCCCATGATAAGCATGCCGCCAATGACATTGCTCAAGAGTTGACCGATTGCATCGCCGCCTTTTTCTATGCCACCTTCGCCAATGGATTTAGGAAGAACAGGATTGGTGAGCTGTGCGAGTAGTTTCATATTTAATGGATTCCTAAAAAGTTTATGATATCCCCGGGTTTACTGATGACGATATCATAGCCGAAGAATTGGCCAGCAAGAGCAAGTACCGACCAGCCGGCAACCACGATGATAAGGCCTACGAAGGCATTGGTAATGCGTTCGCGTGCTTCATGGAGTTTGGTTTTGTCCCCGCCGCTACTCATCCAAAAAAATCCTCCGGTTAAAAATTGAAAGATAAACCAGACAGCAGCAGCTATGGTCATAAATCCGATGACAGAGGAAATAGTCGTTGTTACTTTTGTGAGTGCCAAAGTTCCGCCTAAGACACCACCTGGCCAGCTTAAATTTCCAAGGGGGCCTAAGCCTGGACCCTTGATTGGTCCCAGTTCACTAGAGACTTGTGCAAAAACTTGTTCTACCATACGAATTATTTTGGCCCGTACACTTTTGGATTTAAGATAAATCCAGCATCGCCAAATATAAGATAGCCAAAAAGGGCAGCTAGCGCAAAAGATCCGGCAATGATAAGAAGACCTAAAAGTGTCTGCCAGATTCTCGCCCATGCAAGGCCAAGTGCTTTGGCATCTCCGCCTGCGCTCATATACTGAAATCCTGCGAAAATCAGATTAAAGAATGCGTAGATACTTGCTCCAACAAATACGAGACGGAGTATATTGGTCAAAAACAGAATGAGACCTCCCTGACCTCCGCCGGTTGCAAATGGACTCCTGTAAACGCTTGGAAGAAGGTCGTTTTGCACCGTGCCTACGATACCACCGGTTGTTTGAGCAAAAATTTTTTCTATAAACATAAATATTGTTATTTTGGAGTCAGCAATGACAATCCGGTTAACTTTTCGATGATTTGAATTATCCAAAGTGACCCGATGACAATAAGAAGCCCGAGTACCGCTTGGGTCATCGTTTCTTTGCCTTGTTCGATCTTTTTTGTATCCCCGCCACCTGCACCCATTATAACGCTAAAACCGCCAAAAACCAAAAAAATAAATGCTATGACTCCTGCAATAACAAATGCATTATTGACTATGACAGAAACGAGGGCGCCAAACGTCGGGAAACTTCCAAATGTTGGCGAAAGAGTCTCCAGGCTCACGGCATACGCTTGAGGCATACTAATAGTCTAGGGGAAGCACGTATGTGCTGTCAATAAAATTGTTGTTATTTGACGTACGTGGTATAGTATCCTGACGTGGTAGAACAAGACCTAGTGCAAAAAATTCTCAATCGGGATCGACAAGCGCTCTCGATATTTTACCGCACATATACCCCGAAGCTTTTCCGGCATATTCAGTCGAAAGTGGAAAATAAGGCAGACGTAGAGGAAATAGTACAAGATACGCTGTTTGCATTTCTTGAGGCAATTCGTGATTTTGAAGGCAGATCAAAGCTCTCAACGTTTCTTTTTTCGATATGTCAGCATAAAATCATTGATTTTTATCGCAGGAAAAAAATACGACACGTTGTATTTTCTCGTATCCCGCACCTTGAACACCTCATCACTCCATTGTTATCGCCAGATGACAGTTTAGACAAAGCGTTTATGAAAGATAAAGTACATAGCATCCTTGAAAAACTTTTACCCAACTACCGACGTGTGCTTATCTTCAAGTATCTCGACCAATTATCTGTAGAAGAAATTGCCCAGAAATTGTCAATTTCGTTTAAAAGCGCAGAATCACAGCTTTTTCGAGCCCGGAAAGCATTTGTTGAATTGTTTTTGTCTCTATGACTGATGCAATCTATCAAAAATTTATTCACCGTTGGGAGGAAGTTACGGATTTACCCCCACAGACGCTTGGCGTCTTGACGCCATACTATAAAAAAGTAACCAGGCGACTTAAAGTCATGCCGTGGTTTGTTTTTGTTGGAATTAGTCTTGTAAGCATCATCGGGCTTTATCTACTGTTTGGTACGACCATTACGCTTCTGGTAACTATTCTCCAGCGAGGGTTTTAAGTCTATCCTTGCGACTAATACTCTGTCGTTACTATGATTGACCAATTCTTCCTTGGGGGAGTTTCTTTTTGTCGCTCCATCGTTGGTATTATCGTAAAACCCTACGAAACCTATCGCAAGATAGTAGACCGGGGGAGTATGGTTGAGCTTGTTTTTATAGTATTTCTTTTGTTTTTTTACTTTGCAATTGCAAGTATTGTTAAAACAGCTGCATTTCGACCTTTTTTTCTCACAAAACATCTTCTTCTTTTATCTGGTACGAGCGCCCTAACCTATGTGATTTCAGTAACACTTTTATGGCAAATTGGCAAAACCATAGGGGGGAGAGGAAATTTACGAGGATTTATTGTTGCCTGGGGATATACGCTTGTTCCAACGGTAACGTGGTTTTTGTGTACAAGTATTCTCTATGTCATCCTTCCGCCACCACGAACAACAAGTGTAGCAGGAATTGTTTTTAGTGTTTTGTTTCTGGTTTTTAGCACAACTCTTCTTTTTTGGAAAATAACGCTCGCGTATCTGACGCTTCGGTTTGGACTGCATCTCGATTTACTCAAAATTTTTATCGTGACGTCAATCGTTGGTCCGCTTATCGGTTTATATAGTATATGGATGTTTCAGATGGGGATATTTAAAGTACCCTTTCTATAATTTTCAATTTTTAATTTTCAATTTGCAATGATTTTGAAAATTGGATTTTGAATATTGATTGAAAATTTTAAATTGTTAATTGAAAATTTACTATTTATGAACTTACGAGATTACAAAAACGTTTCGGAAAGAAGAAAGGCTTTGGAAAAAGAGCTAAAGGTTGACCTTAGAAACATCGGTTCCTATAGTCTTGATGACTCGGTTGCCTCAGCTCACAACTGCGAAAACATGATTGGTGCTGCTCAAGTGCCAATGGGAATAGCAGGACCGTTACCTATTTGTCATTTATCCCTTCGACTACGCTCAGGGCAGGCATTCGGCATTCAACATTATTACATCCCGCTTGCAACGACGGAAGGGGCGCTTGTGGCATCGGTGAACCGCGGATGCAAGGCAATGAGTGAAAGTGGAGGAGCGATTGTGGATAGTTATCGCGTGGGAGCGACGCGAGGGCCAGTCTTTAAGGTAAAAAATCTTATTGAGAGCGATCGTCTCAATACATTTCTTGATAAGCACCTTGATGATTTTAAAAAAATTACAGAAAAAACATCTCACCATTTAAAGTTGAAAAAATTTACTACTCGAGGTGTTGGGAGATATCGGTTTGTCAGATTTGCGTTTGACACGAAAGATGCCATGGGGATGAATATGGTAACGATTGCAACAACTGCGATAGTCCAGTTTATTGAAGAAAAAACTGGTGTTTCCTGTATATCAGTTGCTGGTAATTTTGATATAGATAAAAAACCCGCTTGGCTTAACATGATAGAAAATCGAGGATTTAAAGCGTGGGCTGAAGTAACGCTTCCTTCCTGCGTGCTTCGCACCACACTTAAAACTTCTGCTGAAAAAATCTATGAGGTATGGCTTGCTAAATGCATGATTGGGTCGGCAATGAGCGGGTCGATGGGATTTAATGCACAGTACGCTAACGTCATTGCAGCAGTTTTTTTAGCTACTGGACAAGATCTTGGGCATATTGCTGAAGGAAGTATGGGGATCACAACAGTAGAAAAAGTCAAAAGTGAAGATGAAGATTTGTATGTCAGTGTTTATCTTCCAGATCTCATGGTCGGAACTGTGGGTGGCGGGACGGGGCTTGCGACACAAAAAGAAGCGCTTGAGCTTTTGGGTGTTGCGGGTGGTTCACCAGTTGGCGAAGAAGGGGAAAACGCGCAGCGCCTTGCGGAAATAGTTGCAGCGAGCGTACTTGCCGGAGAAATTTCGCTTTTAGCATCAGAAGCAGAAGGGAGCTTAGCACGAGCACACGAGAGGCTTGCCAGGGGTGGAAAGTAATTTTCAATTTACAATTTTCATTCAATTTTCAATGCGTCATTGTTTCAATGAATATTCATTGTAAATTGAGAAGTGAAAATTGAAAATTGTATTATGGTTGGCATTATTAGTTACGGTACCTACATACCTGCCTATCGAATTCGCGTTAGCGATATCGCTGCTGCGTGGAAAAAGGATGCGCACGAAGTTATACAGTCTCTGGGAGTAATCGAAAAGTCCGTCCCAGCAGGCGACGAAGACGCAGTAACGATCGCGACGGAAGCAGCACTAAAAATTTTTCAGCCGCAAAGCGGTTTGCCTGCCAAGAAAAATTTTCAGTGCAAACCTTCTGACATTGACGTGCTTTTTGTGGGGTCAGAGAGCCATCCGTATGCGGTCAATCCCACGTCAACGATCGTTGGTGAATTTTTAGGCATCGGCAATAACTATCTGGCAGCAGATTTAGAGTTTGCATGTAAAGCTGCTACTGCCGGTATACAAGCAATTGCAGGCCTTATCCAATCTGGTCAAGTGCGCTACGGATTGGCTATCGGGACCGATACAGCCCAAAGTAAGCCTCATGATGCGCTTGAATATACCTCAGGAGCTGCCGGGGTAGCATTTCTACTTGGAAGCGATACAGTCCGAAAATCTGGATTAATTGCAAAACTTTTATCCTTTACTTCATACTCCTCTGATACACCGGATTTTTGGCGTCGGGATGGCATAAGGTATCCATCACACGCAGGACGTTTTACCGGAGAACCAGCGTATTTTAATCATGTGATGGCTGCAAGTGGGGAGCTTTTTAAAAAATCCAAGCTTACACCGAGTGACTTTACGTATTGTGTGTTTCATATGCCAAATGGAAAATTTCCACGCGACGCAGCCAGAAGATTAGGATTTACCAGTGAACAACTTGCACCATCCTTAACCATAGATCATATAGGCAATCCATACTCTGCATCTGCCATGCTTGGATTATCAGCTGTTTTAGATATCGCAAAACCAGGACAAAAAATATTTATGGTATCGTACGGATCGGGTGCCGGAAGTGATGCGTTTGTCTGGGAGACGACAGAAGAGATAGTCAAAAGTCAAAAGTTAAAAGTTAAAAGTCACGATACAGTAAGAAGTCAAATTGAGGAGAAAACATATATTGATTATGTCCAGTATCTAAAGCAGACACACAAAATATGAACGTATCGATAATTGGTGCTTCTACAACTAAATTTGGTGAATTATGGGGAATTTCCCCGCGATCTCTAGCGCACGAGGCGGTGTTTGGCGCACTCAAAGATGCAGATATATCTCCTAAAAAAATTCAAGCGTTGTTTGTGGGAAATATGTTGTCGGGAATTCTCGGCGGACAGGAACATCTTGGTGCATTTTTTAGCGAAGAATTAGGATTAACAGTGCCTGCATTTAAGATCGAAGGGGCATGCGCTTCAGGAGGACTCGCTCTTCATACAGCGGTAAACAGCATTTTATCTGGTCAGTACGATACCGTTTGCGTGCTTGGTGTTGAAAAAATGACCGATCATAAGCCGGAAGATGTGGCAACGGCGCTTATGGGTGCAGGCAGCGAAGAGGAGCGCTTGTCGGGTGCAACTTTTCCAGGGCTCTATGCGCTTCTGGCTCAGGTTCACATGAAGGCATTCGATACGACAGAAGAACAACTGGCTGCGGTTGCCGTAAAAAATCATTATCACGCAAGCCTCAATCCTAACGCTCAGTTTCAAAAGGTACTAACGATAGAGCAGGTTATGAAAAGTACAAAAATCGCCGATCCGCTTAAACTTTTAGATTGTTCTCCAATATCAGATGGGGCAAGCGCGGTGATACTTTCGCGAAGGAGCACGAATAAAAAATCTCGAATGGGCGCGAATGCTGTCCGCGTGGTGGCTTCCGCGGTTGCGACCGATACGCTTGGATTAGCACAGAGGGAACACTTGCAAGAGTTGAAAGCCACAAAAGAGGCAGCTGTACGCGCATTCAAACAAGCAGGAGTTAGCGCGAAGGATATTGATGTCGCCGAGGTGCATGACTGCTTCACGATTGCAGAAATATTAGCGCTTGAAGATTTAGATTTTTACCAAAAAGGTCAAGCAGCGCAAGCAATTAGCCGTGGAGAGGTAACGAACGGTACAGCGAAGCGGCTGGTTGTCAATCCCTCCGGAGGGTTAAAGGGTTGTGGTCACCCCGTGGGAGCCACGGGGGTAAAACAAGTTGTTGAACTTGTTGAACAATTACGGGGGAGTGCTGGAAAAAGACAAGTAAACAATGCCCGCGTTGGACTTGCTCATAATGTGGGGGGAAGCGGCGCAACAGCGGTGGTACACATATTAAAAAGTTAAAAGTCAAAATGTAAAAGGCAAAAGTGTAAGTAAAAAAGTAAAGAATAAATAAGTTTTGAATTTTTACTTTCAATTTTGAATTTTGAACTTTAAATTTTGATTTTATATTTATGTTAAGTCCAGTTAAAGTTTGGCGAAATCAGAAAAAAATTACTCGGCAGCTACAGAAGCGGGGTATTATCGTAGCATGGACCATGATCCGTGTTCCTCCGTCTGATTTTTCTGATCAAGCTCCCTATCCGGTGGTGATCGTGCAATTTGAAAATCAATCGAGGATTACCGCTCAACTCGTTGATTGGGAGCCGAAAGATCTGATCGTGGGTCAAAGAGTTGGTACGGTCATTCGTCGAGTTACCAAACCGGATACTGATGGCGTCATTCCGTATGGAATAAAGGTAAAACCTCTATGAGTGTAACCGTTTCAGTTCCCGGTAAAGTGCATTTGATGGGAGAGCACGCGGTCGTGTACGGCAAACCCGCGCTACTTGCTGCCGTTAATCTTCGTTTACGAGTTACGGTAGAGGAGGGAAAAGACGGTGTAGACGTCGTTTCCAGTGAACCCTCTGATTACATCCGCCACGCCGTTGAGGTCGTCAGGCAGGAGTACAAACTCACAAGTCTTCCGTCTATGAAAATTACGGTTACTTCGGATATTCCTGCGGGATACCATTTGGGCTCATCGGCAGCAGTGGCGGTAGGGACAGTAGGAGCTGTGACCTATTTTTTAAAAAAAATTTGGAATCCGGCAGCGATTAACCAGATTGCCTATGAAGTGGAGAAGAAGATGCACGGCAACCCTTCCGGCGGAGATAATACAACCGTGACGATGGGCGGATTTATCTGGTTTCGAAAAGAACTTGAGTTTCTTAAAAGCATTTGGCAGCTTCCATTTAAACCTCCTTCGTCCATGAATCATTTTTTCCTTATCAACACCGGAAGACCGCAAGAGACGACGGGGGAGATGGTGGCGTATGTCAATGCAAAATGCCAAATGCTAAATGCTAAATATAACGCATTGTTTGATAAAAACGAAAAACAGACAAAGAGGATTACGGTGGCGATAAAAGAAGGAAATGAGAAGGAACTGATGGAGGCAATTACCGCCGGAGAGCGGACGCTGGAAGGGATGGGAGTTGTTAGTAAAAAAATACTACCGCTTATTCAAGCAGTTGAACATATCGGTGGTGCTGCAAAAATTCTTGGTGGTGGCGGGAGAACCGAAGGGGTCGGATTTTTATTGTGTTATCATCACTATCCTGAGAAAATAACAGAATTTTGTAAACCGTACGGATTTTCCACTCAACCAGTTCAATTAGGAGAAGAAGGGATGCGTCTGGAGGAACATGATTAATGTTAGCGCCCCCGGAAAGCTCTTGTTATTAGGTGAGCATGCCGTCGTGTATGGATATCCGTGCATTGCAACAGCTGTTGACCAGCGGATGAAAGCGACGGGAACCAGTCTTGAGGAGTTTGAATTTGAACTTGAAGCAGCAGATGTTGATATTTACGGGTACAGGAAGCCGTTAGTTGAAATAGGGAAAGGCGATATTCCTAAGGGCGCAAAGTTTATAGAGATTGCGCTTCAAAATTTTCTTCAAAAATATCCAATTAAAGGCGGTGTACGAGTAGAGACTTCTTCGGAATTTTCCTCACAGTTTGGGTTTGGATCTTCTTCTGCCTCAGCCGTGTGCGTGATAAAGGCAGTTTCAGAATTGTTTGGCGCAAGATTATCGCAAAAAGAGATATTTGATATTTCTTATAAAACGGTTCTAGATATCCAGGGGAAAGGATCCGGATTTGACGTAGCAGCGGCGATTTTTGGAGGAACGTTTTACTTTGTTACTGGAGGAAAGATTATAGAACCATTAGCGATTAAAGAAATACCGTTGACTGTTGGTTATACCGGAATTAAGGCGGACACAACATCACTTATTAAACAAGTTGCCGAGAAGAAAGATAAGAATCCTGAGAAAGTTGAGCGGATTTTTCAAGCGATTGCCAAATTGGTCGAAGACGCAAAGACGAAAATATTAGAAGGAGATTGGGAACGGATGGGCAAGCTTATGGATTTTAATCAAGAGTACCTCCGTGACCTTGGAGTGAGCTCGGAAAAGCTGGAAGATTTAATAAGTGCAGCAAAAAAAGCTGGAGCTTATGGAGCAAAGTTATCTGGTGCAGGAGGAGGGGATTGCATGATTGCCATTTCGTCACCAGACAAGAAAGAAGCAGTTAGTGACGCTATAACGAAAGCTGGTGGACAGGTTATTGATGTCCGTACCAATGTACAAGGTGTGCGAATCGAAACAACGGATGACCAACAAGAGTTTTTTAGTGTTGTAGACAAAAACGATACTATTGTGGGATACAGGACTCGTTATGATTGCCACCATGATAAAAAACTCATTCACAGGAGCATAAGCCTTCTTATTTTTAACGATCAAGGAAACATTCTTTTGCAAAAGCGAAGCGCATCAAAAGATACAGATCCCGGATTTTGGTCAACATCAGTCGGTGGTCATGTGGGGAAAGGCGAAAGTTACGAAGATGCTATAAAGCGAGAGATGAAAGAAGAGCTGGGTGTGGATTTACCGGTAACGTTTGTAACTAAATTTATCCATGAAGATCCAGACGAGACAGAAATGGAAGCTCTTTTTACTGCAACGCATAACGGACCTTTTTCTCCAAATCCTACAGAAATTGATCACGCTCAATTTATCAGTAAAAATGAGCTACCACGAAAACTTTTATCCAAAGAAATACAGCTTACTGCTCTGGCAGAGCGTTGTTTGAAATTGGTAGGATTTTTATGAAAGCCACAGCTATAGCGCCGGCAAACATCGCATTTATTAAATACTGGGGGAAAGCAGATGATGCCCTTCGCCTCCCGCTTAACTCATCAATATCCATGAATTTGAGCGAATGTAGGACAACGACTACTGTTGAGTTTTCTAAAAATTACCCAAAAGATTCCATCGAGTCGATGGACGGAGAATTTTCGGAAAAAGAAGTGCGTCGCGTCACGGTGCATCTTGATCGATTGCGAGAGATAGCGAATTTAAATATAAAGGCAAAAGTTGCGACAAAAAATTCATTTCCAAAAAGCGCTGGTGTTGCATCCTCAGCGTCAGGATTTGCTGCGCTGACCGTAGCTGGTGTCAAAGCTTTTGATTTGACGCTTTCTGAAAAAGAATTGACGGTTCTTGCTCGTATTGGTTCTGGTTCTGCGTGTCGAAGTATTCCTGATGGATTTGTGATGTGGGCGAAAGGAAATTCGTCCGCATCATCATATGCATATTCGCTTTATCCGCATGACTATTGGGAGCTTCGTGATATTCTCGTGATTACAGAATCATCGAAAAAAAAGATAGCGACAACAGAAGGGATGGAAAAAATTAGTACGAGCCCGTTTGCCAATAAAAGACTACGAGGTGTGATAGATAAAATAAAAACAGTGAAAAAGGCCTTAGCGTCAAAAAATTTTCGTATGCTCGGAGAGGCAATAGAGGAAGAAGCCATCAATATGCACGCTGTCATGATGACGCAAAAGCCACCGCTTTACTACTGGAATGGTGTGACTATGGAGATAATTGGCGCTGTACAGGAGTGGCGAAACGAAGGAATTGCTGTGTACTTTACTATCGATGCAGGACCAACCGTCCACCTTATCTGCGAAGGAAAGGATGAAAAAGTGATCGTTGGGAAAACTTGCGAGGTTATAGGAGTAGAAAGTATTATTATCAATAAACTTGCGCAGGGAACGCGATTAACAGATGAGCATTTGTTTTGATTTCCAATGATGTATACATGAGGACATTGCTCTACTAACAATGCACGTGCATAGCAAGTAGAGTAATACTTATGAGATGAGACAACTTGACTTGCATGTTCCAAAGCATATTGCCGTCATCATGGACGGTAATCGCCGGTGGGCAAAAGCACACAATTTACCTGTTCTTGCCGGACACAAAAAAGTACTTGATGATGTGCTTGAGCCCATAATCGAACATGCTGCAAAGCTAGGCGTCAAGTATATTACCTTTTGGGCGTGGTCGACAGAAAATTGGAAACGGGACGAGAAAGAAGTGACAGGGATTATGAAACTTTTTAAAAGCCAATTGCAGTCCAAAGGAAATCGTTTGCATGAAAAAGGAATCAGGGTTCGCATTATCGGAGACATTTCTAAGTTTGATGAAAGCTTGCGAACACTCCTTAGTCAGTTAGTTGATAAAACAAAAAATAATAAGGTAATTACCGCGATATTTGCTCTTAATTATGGGGGGAGAGACGAGATTGTACGCTCAATTTACAAGTTTCTGAAGAATTATTCTTCGAGCGAACGAGTACAACGAGTGAGTCGAGAAGTGATAATGAGAAGTTCTCGACTCCGCTCGAACGATATGATAACTCAAGAAATTTTATCGCAACACCTGGACACTTCTAGTATTCCCGATCCAGATTTGATTATCAGAACCGGCGGTGAACAGCGTTTAAGTGGGTTTCTTCTCTGGCAAAGTGAGTATAGCGAACTTTATTTTCCCACCTTTTTTATGCCTGAGTTTACTCCAAAAAAACTTGATGAGGCAATCGATGAATTTCAACAAAGGAAAAGGCGGTTTGGCGGGTAAGAGTTATTTAAATATATTCTGTATCTCCACTACTCCAAATATTTTTCCGATAAGTATCACCAGCCAATAGGCTACAAAAATAACAAGAAATCCGATAATTGCATGTGTAAGCCGTTGTTTGCCGCTTTCTAGCTTTTTGGCGTCTCCGGCGCTTGTCAGGAGTGAAAAGCCTGCGCTTATAAGCATAAGAAGGAGTCCAAATCCGGCAAATGCAATGACAAAAGGCATAGCGCCAGTTATAACTTCTCCGATGTCTACATACTTAAAACCTGAAACTCCGTTGATAGTAACTGGACCGTTGTCGCCAGGCAGTTGTATCGACTGAGCAAAAATTTTATCCATATTTAACCAAACCCCGGTATCCCTAATATCTTAAATCCGATAAGTTGGAGAAGAAAGATTGAAAAAATTATCAGGAGAAGACCGGAGATTGCCGACCATACCGTTTCCTTCCCTTCAGTCAAATGTTCAGGATTGCCGGCGCTTGTAAGTATTTTAAACCCACCGAAAAGAATAAGGAGAAGCGCTAATCCTCCGGCAATACTGATACCCGTCGTAAAAAAAGCTGTAAATATACCCTGACCGGTTGCGTTAATGCAGCCAATTGCAGTATATGCACCATTTCCCGATACACAACTTTCGCATGCTGACCGTTCTGGTCCTCCAGGAATCGATTGGCACATACTCGTATTTGTTACCGGTGCAGCAGTTTGGGTTTGGGGGGTATATTTTGCGTTTGGCGCTTGTGAGCATTCATTTGATGTAGTGCAACAGGAAACTCTCCAAACCCTCGAGCTTGGGTCAGAAAATGGACCGTTGCATAAAGTTCCTGATGAGCACGAGCGTCCGCCCTGCAATGAACATGCTGCAAAGGCTTCCCGCGGAATTAAAAGGATGGCAAGTACTATAGCTCCAAAAATAGCAATCCTTTTCATTCTATTAGTTTACCAAAGGTGGGGCGCAATTGGAAGCTCTTCGATAAGACAAGAATAGTATCAGTGGTACAATGAAATAACGGTATGAGAAAGTATTTCCGTGGTTTTCTTATTTGTTTATTTGTTTATTTGTTTATTGGACTGCTGGATTACGCCACGGCGTATGCGCAGATGTGCGACCCAACCTGCGCAAACGCTATCGAGTGTCGGGAAAAAATCGCTAAGTGCCAGGAAGCGTGGAATCAGATGGAGACTGCCAAAAAACCACATGTTGATGCGCTCAAAAAAATGGAGGCAGATATCACAGCTTTTCAAAATAGAATTAAAAGTATAGAAAGCACTGTAGTAGCCAAGGCGATAGCGATAAAACAGGGAGAGAGCGAATTAGAAGATCTTTTGGAGGTTGCCGGAAAACGAGTACGACAGTACTATATCCGCCGTTTTTATGTGACACCCTTTACGCTGTTTTTTTCTTCAAATAGTGTCGGATCGGTACTTCGGCTCCTAGGCTACGAACAGGCAGTAACCAACGAAGATAAAAAAGTTATTGCAAAAACTGCTATTTCGGTCAAAAACTTGGAAGAAAAAAAGAAGCTTCTTGAAAATGAACGGTCTTCTCTCTCCTATTTAAAAGAAGAAACAGATAAACGCGCAGTATCTGTGCGCAAGCTTGTTGGCGAAGCAAGTGCATATCAGGAAAAATTGACGGGAATTATTGCAACCCTTACGACGCAACAACAGACGATCCTCAACGCCCGTTCTGGTACGTTTGCGACAAGCGTTGGCGATGTACCGCTTGCTGATGATCCCAATGCACGTCCAAATTATAATCCCGGGTTTTCACCTGCCTTTGCAGGATTTTCATTCGGAGCATATACGCATAAAAAAGGTATGAGTCAGTATGGCGCTAAAGGCAGAGCAGAAAGCGGACAAAGTTACCAACAGATTCTCCAAGCGTATTACGGTAAAACTTCCAGTAATAAAGATACTGGAGGTACAATAAGCGTATCCGGGTTTGGCAGTATGGATTTTGAAAATACCTATATGATGGGAATTGCTGAAATGCCTTCAACGTTTCCCAAAGAAGCACTCAAGGCACAAGCTGTGGCCGCGCGTACCTATGCCTTTCGCTATAAAAGCGGTGGATCAACGATTTGTACAACGCAGTCCTGTCAGGTATTTTTAAAATCCAAAGCAGATAACCCACCAGGAGAATGGCGATCTGCAGTTGAAGAGACACGAGGACAAGTTGTTGAAGATGTGACAGGGTACTACTCCTCTACAACTGGAGGGTATATTACGACCATGGGTTGGGATACAAAATGTGGCAATCAAGGATGTTGGACCGGGGATGCGTATGAAAAAATTGCCGGTAGTCCATGGTTTTATAAAGGATGGTATACCGCTGACTACTACAACACGTCAGGGAAATGTGGCAGAAGCCATCCATGGCTTTCTCAAGAGGAGTTTGCAGATATCTTAAACTCTTGGCACGTAAGGAAAAACGGAGGGGAAGCGAGTCGAATTCTTCCTGTTACTATCAATAGTTGTCCAATCAATGGAACGACCGGAAATCCGTATTCTATGGGTGAACTTCGGGATCTAGGCGGTTTTTCTAGTGTTTCTAGTGTTTCTGTAACCTACAATAGTGGTGGGTATACTGATACAGTGACTATTCAAACAAATAAAGGATCAGTGAGTATACCAGGAAATGAATTTAAAGAAGCATTTAATTTACGGGCACCAGGATACATTTCTATCCGCAGCAGCTTGTTTAATATAGAAAAGAAGTAGTACAATAGAGAATGTATCAATCTGCTAATCTACAAATTACTAATGATTATAATCATTAGTAGATTTTTCATTAGTAGATTCCTAACGTGCCGACACTTTTTGAGTCAACTGTAAAATCTACCAAACCCGCTTCTGTAAAAACCATCAAAGGTTCTTCCGATCATTCTTTTATGGGACCATTGACATGTTTTGCGATAAATCCAAGCGGGGTACGATTTGAAACACAAGAGGCAAATGAAACGGTTATCCTTTTTTTGCGTCAACATATCATAGTCAATCTTACGTGGGTTCTTATTGCGGTGATTCTGCTTTTTGCTCCCTCCATAGTTTTTCCTCTTATTTTTCGAAGTTTGCCGATTGCTCTTCCACCAGCGTACTCTATTGTCAGTATTTTGGGGTGGTACCTGGCAACTGTTGGATTTATCATCGGAAATTTTCTTCATTGGTTTTTCAATATCTATATCGTCACCAATGAGCGGATCGTGGATATTGATTTTTACTTCTTATTGTTTAAACGGATTTCACAAGCAGAGCTTGAGAAAATTCAAGATATATCGTATTCGTCAGGAGGTATTTTTGCTACGGTATTTAATTACGGTAATGTTACTGTTCAAACTGCGGGAGAAGCGCCGAACTTAGAATTTGATATGGTGCCGAATCCAGATCGTGTTGTTGAAACGATCCGAAGCATAACTGAAGCATTGCCGGGAGCCATATGACACCACAGATTTCATCAGTCATTTTTCTCATAGTAAAAGTATTAGCGCTTATTGGTATAGGATTGTATGCCGTGTTTGCAGCAGTGCTTATCCGTCAGGAACAGCTCATGGCACGGGTTCTTGAAGATTCCTTTGAGCCGATATTACGATTATTGGTTGTCCTGCATTTTGCAGCAGCTGTCGCTCTTTTTATTCTCGCTTTGGTCATATTGTAACGGCTCTTCCATTTCTCGTGCTACTATAGTTAATAGATGCAAATAACTCCAGATATTGGATCAGTCGTCGGACAGACATCAGACACACAGTGGGGGCAAGTGTTTTTGACGCCCCATGCATATGGAGTGGTAGAGATAGATGAAGCGTCTGGTGGCGCGATGAAATTGGGTATATCGACTCTTACGAAGTTGACAGAAAAATTTAGTCAACCAGTTCAAACACTTCAGGAACTTACAGCAATTGCTTCAAGCATAGAAGGCCGGTATATACGAACGATACTTCTTCTCGTTCCGGTCGGTCAGGTCGTGTATCTTGTTCTTCGTGGGACAGGTAGGGTGTATTGCAAAAGAAACGATAGGCTATCTCGGCTTATTGATACAGAGGGAAATCTATCTGGGCAAGTAAAGCCGGGGGATACGCTTCTTTTGGCATCACATAGTTTTATAAAGACCCTTACAGAAGATGAACTTGTCAGTGTGTTTGATCATGCAAAAGCCCGAGAAATTGCCGAGAGACTGACGCTTCTCCTTCATACAAAAGACAATGGCATGGGAGGGGCAGCGCTTATTTTCCAAATACGTGAACTTATCACGAACGAAGTGTCAGAGGAGATGGAAAAAGCGCGCAGCGTCGTTTCGCTTGGGAAGGAAATGCCGCAAACAAGCAATCGTTTGCATTTTGGAAAACTCAAACGCATGATTCCTTTTAAAAATGTGATACGAAAGTTTCGTAACAAAACTGATAAGAAAAGTCTCGGTGCGATTTTGTCGATAGCACTTATTATTTTTTTTGCAATAAGCATTTTGCTAGGAATTCAGAAACAACGAGGTGTTTATCATAACAAAGAAGTTACTAATCAAATAACTGATGCGCAGTATGCTTTTGAAGAAGGCTTAGCGCTTATGGAGCTAAATCCAGTGAAAGGTAGGGAGAGAATATCTCAGGCAAAGGATTTACTTACACCACTTACTCAGACGCTTTCACCAAAAACAAAAGAAGGCCGGGATGTAATTGCCCTTTACAAAGAGGTAAGTAGCCAATTGACGAGTGCGCGCCATAGCGTGATACAGGAGCCTATCCTTTTTTATGACCTTGGACTTTTAAAGAAAGATGCTCGCATGAGTACCATCGCAAGTCGAGGCAGTACACTTACTACTTTAGATTCAAACGGACGAAGTGTCTATTCTCTTTCTGTTGCTACAAAAAATGGGCAGATTATAGGTGGAGGGGAGACGTTTAGCGGTGGATCGCTTATAGCAACAGACGGTGAAAGAGTTTATGTTTTAAGTTCTTCTGGAATTCATAAGATTGATCTTAGTGACAAAAAGACAGTTCCGCTTGTTATAAAAAAATCGGATGAATGGGGTGCGATTTCATCGATGGTTTCTTTTGGCGGAAATTTATATCTTCTCGATACACAAAAAAGTAGAATTTGGAAATATATTGCAACAGACAAAGGTTTTTCTGAACTTCGAGAATACCTCAATCCTGATACAATCCTCGATCTGACCAATGCAACAGGAATGGCTATTGATGGATCAGTGTGGATAGGTACGAAAGAAGGAAAAATAGTACGATTTACGCAAGGGAAAGAAAATACGTTTATCATTCAGGGAGTAGAGCCAGATTTAGGAAAAGATCTTACTGTTTATACCAGTGATGAGGTAAAAAATATCTATATTTTAGACCGTCAGGATAAACGCATTGTTATGCTTGATAAAGACGGTCTCTACCAGGCTCAATATAGCTGGACAGGAAATATATTTCCTAGCGCGTTTTTCGTTTCAGAAGAGCTAAAGAAAATTTTTCTTCTTATTGACGGCAAGTTTTACTCTATCGATCTTACATAACTGTATGAAAATAATAAACCATAAAGCTACCTTTGACTATGAAATCCTCGATCGTTTTGAGGCAGGAATTCATCTCGTTGGTGCAGAGGTCAAATCGCTTCGTGGTGGTCATGCGAAGCTTGATGGTAGCTTTGTTCGACTTATGGGTACAGAAGCGTATCTGGTCAATGCACAGATTTTTCCGTATCTTTACGCCCGCCCTGAAGGATATGATCCCAAACGGACTCGGAAGCTCCTTTTGCATAAAAAAGAGATCATGAGTTTAAAGGGAAAAGTTGAGGGCGCCAATTTGACCTTGGTGCCCCTTTTTTGGTATACTAAAGGCCCACTGGTCAAGCTCGAAGTCGGTCTTGCTCGTGGTAAAAAAGAGTTCCAGAAACGGGAAAAAAAGAAGCGAGAAGACCAAAGGCGGGAACTGGAAGTTGAGTTCCGGGGGAAGGTGAAATGATAACGGGGATGATTGATTCGACGAAGAATGTACATTGAAAACTGCAAGCCGGCGATGACAAAAGAGCCGCAAAACCTTGTTAAATATAATTGCTAATAAAACAGCAAAACTTCGCGCTGAGCTCGCTCTTATCAAAGAACAGCTTGACGCGATTGCCCGAAGCTTCGTGGGAGTTAATCAATTAGCTCTTACCGCCTAAGGCTATCTCCTTTTTGTTTTTCTCGGTGAATAGAGGGAGGTATAAACATCAGCCGAGACGTCAGGGGTCAAGGGACCGATTGATCTCGGAGTAAAATTGGTCAACACTTTGTATATGTTTTGTCTATTTTATAGTATGCAAAGAATTAAATAGACTACGCTTGTAGACGTTTCTTGTGTACTTTTTCGGACCCGAGCTCATTACTCGGCATCTCCACCGCGTCAAACGCGGTTTATCGCGTTTGTAAGCTAGGCGCGTTAGACGCGTCCATCTTTATATATTTCTCATGAATGAAACGTCAGACGTTTCAACAGCAATAAGATATTACATCTATATTCTTTATTCCCTGAGGGATAATGGTTGGTATATAGGTTTTACAGCAAACCTCAAAAATCGACTTAATGAACATGCAAGAGGTCAAGTTACCGCAACTCGTTTAAGAACTCCTCTAAAACTTATTCACTACGAATATTTCATCAATATAAAAGGTGCTAAAGCAAGAGAGATATTTCTTAAAAGTGGATATGGCAGGCATCAAATAAAAGCGTTTCTTAAAGAAACAATCAATGAATATTCTTGATTTCATTTTTCCTCGACGTTGTCTCGGGTGCGGGAGGATAGGGAAGTATTTTTGTGATAAGTGTCGCTCTTCAATAAAAGTCATTGAAACTAATGAGTCTATTTGTCCGGTGTGTGAAAAGCCGGCGATAGATGGTGCAACGCATCCGCGATGTCAAACCCGATATGCTCTTGATGGCCTCACGAGTTTTTTCCGCTACGACGGCGCTATCCGCAGAGCCGTGAAGTCACTGAAGTATCGTTACGTCTCCGACCTTACTAATGAATTCGTAGATCTCATTCCGAATTCTTCTCTTCATGTTTTTTCTAAGCCACTAACTACTAACCTGCTAAGCTCTTACTTGATGCCCATCCCTCTTCACCCGTCCCGGTATCGTTTTCGCGGGTTTAATCAGGCAGAAGTATTGGGGAAAATTCTCGCTAAGCGACTCAGTATAGTACTATGTAGTACTATACTATTTCGTACAAGGGCTACAACGCCACAGGTAGAGATGAAAGATCGCAAAAAACGATTGCAAAATATGGAGGGAGTATTTGCCTTCAACAATGTAGCCCTTCGACAAAGCTCCCCTCGGGAAGACTCGGGGCAGGCAGGGCAAGCAATTCTTCTTTTTGATGATGTCTTTACGACCGGAGCGACGATGCGGGCTGCTGCAAACGTCCTTAAACGCGCAGGTGTCCCATTTGTGTGGGCAGTGACGATGGCGAGATAATAGGATAATTGTTATATTGTTGTATTGCTTTATTGTTATATAAATCCGTTGTGTTGTTTTAACAATTTGACAATTTAGCAATTGAACAATTTTTATGACTCGATTAGTGATTGTAGCAAACGGAAATCTTGATAAAACTTTTTTATCAGAGATAAGGAAAGTTGACTACATCATCGGCGTGGACCGTGGGGCGTATTGGCTGATAGTCAATGGAATAATACCGGATATTGCCATTGGCGATTTTGATTCAGTAAGCGCAAACGAATTTCAGATCATAAAGCAAAAGATCAAACAAGTCGAGAAGTATCCTAAGGAAAAAGATTTTTCTGATACAGAGCTTGCCGTCAAACACGCCATTTCGCTTCACCCGAAAGAAGTAGTTATCTATGGCGCGATAGGGAGTAGATTCGATCATACGATGGCAAATGTGTATCTTCTCGAGAAATTTTTTAATGCAGGAATTAAGGGGATTATTCGGGACAAATACAATGAGATTATGCTTATTAGTAGTCGTACAATTTTAAACAGGGGAGAAGGGCATATGTATATTTCTATTCTTCCACTTACGGATAATGTCGAAATTACACTTACTGGATTCGCCTATGATGTCTCCCGCGTCCGCATTCATCGTGGACAAACACGAGGTGTCAGCAATGAAATCCAGACGAAACAGGCAATTATCGAACTTTATCATGGGACAGCGCTTCTTATAAAGAGTCGTGATTAATTGTGATCAATTCGATAGAAGTTAGTTATCTTGATATAATGCACACAGTATCAGGAGGAGTCGCATAGTTGGTCCATTGCGAAGGTTTGCTAAACCTTTGAGCCGCAAGGCTCGCGTGGGTTCGAATCCCACCTCCTCCGCAGAACAATTTTGAAGACAAAATTTTCTGCGTAAACGCTAGGGGTTTACCCAGAAATTTTCAAAGAAAATATTCTGGGAAGGGTCGCATAGTTGGTCTAGTGCGGCGGTCTTGAAAACCGCTAAGGGCGCAAGCTCTTCGTGGGTTCGAATCCCACCCCTTCCGCAAGAGCACGATATTTGATATATACTAGATACATGGACAAAGATGCTGCCGTTCTCCCTTCAGAAAAGCGTGAAGAAGTCTACGCTTCTTGGTCTTCGCCATCCCGACTTTTTAAGAAGCGTGACAAAGAATATTTTACCAATATCGGTGCTATTGTATTTCTTCTGACCATCATCCTTGTGTTTGCCCGAGAATTTTTGCTCATTGCAGCAGTATTGTCAATTGTATTTCTTATTTATGTCCTTTCAACTGTGCCGCCAGAAGAGGTGAAGCATAAGATTACGAATCTTGGCATTGAAAGCGTCGATCATTTTTACCGGTGGGAAACGTTAGTTGATTTTTGGTACGAAGAGCAGTGGGGACAAACGCTTTTGGTTTTTCGACCCTACGCAAGCCCGCGAGTAATCGTACTACTTGGTCACGAACATAAAGAAAAAATACGCGAATATATCGCAAAACATATTCCATTCCGTGAACAACCCGATAAAAATTGGGTTGACAATGCAGCTTCTTGGTTGACTGAAAAAATCCCGCTAGAAAAACCCGCCGCCTAGCTTCTGTTTGCCTCGCATAGTAACATAGAGTCATTGTCTCCGTAGTTCAATGGATAGAATGCGGCCCTGCGAAGGCTGTGATGGCAGTTCGACTCTGCCCGGGGACGCAGAACAATTTTGAAGACAAAATTTTCTGCGTAAACGCACGATATAAGGTTTACCCAGAAAAATTCTTCAGAATTTATTCTGGGAGGGTTGGCTGAGTGGTTCAAAGCGGCGGTCTCGTCACCGCAATGCGGGATCCCGCTTTGCGGGAAAAACCTTGGTGGGGTGCAGGAGTGGCTAAACTGCCTGGTCTCGAAAACCATGGGGGTCGAAAGGCCCACGCGAGTTCAAATCTCGCCCCCACCGCCATTATTTATATGAAAAAGCGAATTTTACTTACCGGGGACGATGGATATCAATCCGTAGGAACACGATTGGTTATTCGTGCACTGAATAAGCAAGTTGATCTTACGATTGTTGCGACGAAATCGCAGATGAGCGGAGTTGGTGGACACGTTAGCTTAAAATCCGGCGGAATGTGGGGTGAGGATTTGGTTGACGGGGTAAAGGTATTATGGGTGGACGGGTATCCTGCAGACGCTATGGAGTTAGTGGCCGGTAATTTTCCATCTTTTGACTATATTATTTCCGGTTTAAATCTTGGCGCAAATGTAGGACCCGGATTTCCTTCTGGTACTGTAGCGGCAGCTGTCCATGGAGTCGCTTTGCATATTGCACCAAAGGCAATTATCCTTTCGTGGCACGTAGGAAAGGAGCATTATTTGCGGCCGCACGACGTCAATGAACCGCTTGATTCGTATGATCCTTATCCACTCATGTCTTTAAGCGCATTGCTAAAAAAACTATTCGTGTACGATTTATGGGGAGCGACCATGGTGAGCATCAATTTTCCAGAGCAAATGACTTCGCGCGCTAGACTCACAAAACCACTTGATAATTTACAGACTTTTTATAATTACCCAACAACAAGAGATGTAAAGACTCATCGGTTTACGTATTCAGTCGGTTCTCTCCCTTCGTCGAAAAATCATGAGTCGAGCGAAGAAGTCGGAGCGCTTATGGAGGATGTTATCTCTATTACTCCCTGGAGAAAGAATATGTTTTTTGAAGAGGTATATAATGCAGTCGCTGTGAAAGATATACAACTATGATCATTACTATTTGTGGTAGCATGCAGTTTCATGAGGAAATGCGGGAGGTGAAAAAAGCCCTTGAGCGCATGGGGCATACGGTGTATGTGCCTAAAAGCATTGACCTTATGGACAAAGTAGGATATGTCCATCCGACAGAAGATGAAGAACGCATTGAAGCGAAAATAGAACATGATTTTATACGAGAGCATTTTCGAAAGATTGAACTAGCAGATGCAATTTTTGTACTTAATTACGACAAAAAGGGAATTACTAATTATATTGGCGGAAACACATTTTTAGAAATGGGTTTAGCATTCTGGCTTGGTAAAAAGACATACCTTCTTCATCCTGTTCCTGATATGGATTACAAGACAGAAATGCACGCGATGCAACCAATTATTCTTTACGGTGACCTTACAAAAGTACCTGTAGCTTAATGGATAGAGCGTCAGCCTCCGGAGCTGAAGGTTATGGGTTCGACTCCCATCAGGTACGCACATTATGAGAATATGATGGAAATATATGATGGATGTTGAGCGTTTAGAAGAATGGAGAGCAAATCGTTTGACTGAGTTACAAAGTTTATTAGTTTCTCCTGCCGGGAGAGAGCAAGTATTAAGACATCTAGAAAGGTTAAAAACTATGGTAAGAAGAGATGCATTTCCTCCGGATGATGATTTAAGCGCTCAATTATTTGCTCCTGAAGGAAATACGGATTCGTGGGAATATGCGCTTATTATGGATTTATTAGAAGAAAGCGTTTATGTCTAAAAATATACGTTTATTTACAAATCTCATCTATGAAGCATCGGCAGTTGCCAAGCTGAAACGCACAGGCTGGCAGATATTTGGCGACAACGATGAGGGAGTGGGTGAGCACACGTTCATGACGAGTGTTATTGCTTACTTCCTCGCCAAAGAAATCTCAAAAGGTCTCTCCTTGCGTCCTGCAAGGAGAGACCTTATAAAACCAGTTAACATGGAGATCGTATTGACCATGGCAGTCTTTCATGACTTTCATGAAGCGCGGACCGGAGATTTGGATAAAATTGCGACATTTTACATGACGCGGGATCAGGATAAAGCAAATAAAGATATTTTTAAGGAAGTTGACCGCGAACTTCTCGTTTTGCTTGAAGAATATGAAAAGAAACAGTTACTTGAAGCGCGCATTGTCTATGAAGCAAACGTGATTGCATTTTTAGTTGAACTCAAACGTCTTGAAGAAAAAGGCAATGTTCATGCACGGGAGTGGATCGAGGGAAATTTGGTTCGTCTTCGTTTGCCAGAAGCAATTGAACTTGCAAAGGACCTCGCTTCGACAGATTCCCACGACTGGTGGAAACACATCCGAAAAACTCTTCATGAAGAATTCTCCAAATAATTACCTTCTTGCAGTAGTCGCACTTATTTTTGCAAATATCATCGGTGGAGGCGGAGGATTTGCCTCAAAAATATTACTTCGTGAACTTCCTCCATTTACCATACTGTTTTTTCGATTGACAGTTATGTCGACAATATTACTTATACTTACAAAAGATCAAATTCAACATATATTTTCACATAGAAAACAGCTCGGGCTTCTTGGATTATTTTTAGCCGGGAATCTTTCTTTTTTTATTTTTGGTATACAGTTTACGACTGTCATCGCTTCCTCCATTATCTACCTGGGTGTGCCCATATTAGTTCTTATAGAAGATTGGATTATCAATAAAAAACGATTACAGGTATGGCAAATAGTGGGAATATTTTTTGGGCTTATGGGTAGCGTTGTCATTCTTCTGGAATCTATTGGAATTAAGAGCGGGTTTGGATCTCTGTTTGGAAATATATTATTAATAATTGCTATTACCAGTTACTCTTTTTACTTGACGTATTCAAAACGGATGAGCGTCCATGTATCACCGCTTGGGCTTACGACTGCGACGGCAATAGTATCCTGGGGAGTTTCATTTGGACTTATGATACTTTTTGAAGGAACTCGCGGACTGTCACGTGTTCCCCTTTTATCAGTAAGCGCTTGGGAAGCGCTGTTTTTTGTCAGCATCCTTTTAGGCGTCGTTATGTATTTTTTAAATCAATGGGGTATAAAGCATGCATCTGCAGTCATTGCCGGCGCCATGTTATACGTTGGGACGCTTACTGCATGGGCGAGTGGAGTATTATTTCTTTCAGAAAAAATTACTTTTCTTACTCTCCTCGGTGGTGCTTTATTAATTGTTGGAGTATTTTTTACGACACTGATGCCTTTTTTTATCTCACGAAGGATTTCCCCAACACACGTTTAATTTCTTGCACAGGAGATTTTGGGCATACGGAAGGTAAAGCCGAAGATGCGTAATGGCAGGTATTCGATTGTGCAGCTAAAGAGTTTTCCGGGAAGATGAAGGGTTGGATTTCCAGTTGGTGTGGGTGTCGGGGTCAGCGATGGAGTGGCGGTCGGTGTTAGGGTAGGTGTAGGTGTTTCGGTTGGGGTTGGTGTTGGAGTCGATGATGGAGATGGAGTGGGAGTAGGGGTTTCAGTTGGCGTAGGCGTAGGGGTTTCTGTTGGAGATGGTGTAGGAGTTACGGTTGGCGTTGGTGAGTCAGTTGGTGTGGGAGTTAGTGTTTCTGTGGGAGTCGGCGCAGGAGTCTCAGATGGCGTTGGTGTGGGTGAAGGTACTGGTGGAACCTCAGCAGGAGAAGCTGAATTTTGTGGATCTGATGATGTACGCAAGTCAAAATCATTCGCGTTATTGTCTGTATCTTCACTATTACCAGCAAGAGGATCGCTTGCACCTGGTTTGCGCTCAATGCTTTCATTCGCTACTGGCATAGATGGAATTGACGTTCCTTCAGCATCAAGAGCCGATGATCCAATAGCCACTTTGTCCATAATAGATGTTTCTTCACCTGCAGTTAGAAGAACTTGATCATTTACCAAGAAAACAGTCGTACCTGTAGAAGAAAGTGTAAATGAGCTATGTGGCATATCTGCCAGAACAGAGCTGTCGTTGTATGATGTGTGCGCTATTAAATAATATCCATGAGCAGGTATAGAAGCAGGAGAAACAAAGTTTTTCTTTGCAAAAGCACCAGTGATAGTTTCTCTTTGAATAGACCAAGTACTGATATCAACTGGGCTAGCAGTTGGATTATAAAGTTCTATAAATTCATCATCTGCAGGACTTGCACCGTCACCTGAGATTTGCACTTCAGAAATGACAACATGTGTGGCAGCTGCGCTCGTGACCGATTCCGGTTTAATAAGAGATTTGGTGAAGAGAAAAATAGAAAAAGCAAGAAGAGTAAGAGTTATAAATAATCGGGCAGATCTCATAAGTTAGGAATTTTGTTTACTATAAAGCGAAGCGTTTATGCCGTCAACTAGGGTAAACAGTATCACTGTAGTAGCTAAATGGGGCTAATTATAAAGATGCGGTATAATTGCATACATTGGAGAGGTGTGATAATTGGTAGTCGCCCCGCTTGGAAAGCGGGTGTCCTGGAAACGGGATTAGGGGTTCGAGTCCCCTCCTCTCCGCCAGTTAGGAAATGAAGTCATTGGCTCGCCCGCTACGCGGGCTCGCCAACCGTTTTTAAACGTAAATTGTAATTTTTTTATCTTTCAATATTTCAATATGAAAGTTAAATTTTTAGTTGGATTATTTGTATTCTTGGTTTTACTTACTGGAATTACTTTTATTTATTCTATAAAACTAAAACCTATAGAACCCAGTAAACCATTCAATCCAAATATTGCTGTTTGGTTTAATGTTGGTGTCACAGAGAATCAAGCAAAAGATTTAATTGAGTCATTTGGTTTAACAAAATATAAACTTTCTAACACCATAGTTTGGGAAGGAGGAAAAGGTACGGATATTGGTGGGATGGCAGTTATAGAAGTTACACAGGGTTCCGAGCAAGATTATATTAAAAAATTTAAAGAGGGTGATCTTGTTAAAACTGCTGACTTGAATATAGTGTACTAGCCAAACGATCAAGGTTAACAAGGAAAAGGATATAACAATCTTATTTTAATCATTGGCATTATTGCAGTAATAATTTTTTTGTTCATTTATATTGATTATTTTAAATAGAATTTTGTTAGCTAAATTAGCTACTTAGGTAATAGCTTACGCATAATTCAATTGTTCAGGAGACGATACAGAAGTTTTGAAATAGGCTATAACACTGTAGTAAATGGTTCTCCGCATTGACATTTCTTTGCGATCCGCCAGATAGCGGAGAGCTTAGAAATGACAATGCCCTCTAAATGATGGCAAAAATTGCGAAAGCCCTGGGCGTTTTGATTGAAGATTTATTAGCTTAAAGCTAATAAATAAACATATGAATCAAAAAGGATTTTCAAATATGATCTTAGTCATAATTATCGTCCTAGCTGGTACGGTAGGATATTTTGCTTTGGTTAAAAAATCGGCTCCTGTCTCGCCATATCAAATTAATCAGCCCACAACGCAGATGAATCTCCCAACCAATACTTCTCTAGGAGGACCCCTTGACACTGGATGGTCAGAGGTTAAGATCATTTCATTAAATGGAGAGATAGCATATTTGGAGGTGGGAAAGATACGAAACTATAGCCGATATCCGAAAGCTACATACCCGGAATTGAAACAAGGAGACAAGCTGGATGTCAGAATTTTTGATTTTGCCCCAGCAACCAGCACTGAAAAGAGGGATGGGTTAGCACAAAGAGTGGGAGAACTAACCACCCCTGCTCCTTCTCCAAAACCAAAAGTCGGTGGAAAATATTTGGCCTATATGAGCTACTGTATAACAGACACTTTCGGTGGACTTTCTTGTGAGTACGAAGGTTGGTCAGTTGCGTTGTATCCTTTGTAATCGATCTTTATCTACCTTAAGGAGAAGCCACCAAACCGAGCGAAGCTCGGAGTTCCGCTAAAAACGGAACGAAAAACTTGAAATCGTCTAATCCGAAAGGGTCGCTTCTGCGGGCGGGCGGGCGGAAGGGGGGTTTGGGGGGAATTCCGCCCACCCTACAAATTTTGGGCGAAATCTGTTCGAATTTTTTCGAACGCACACCGCAGCGTAAGAGCGTTTGCCGCAAAGCGGCATTACGCTCAACGCTGCTGTCACGTTTAAATTTCGAAAAAATTTATTACGTGACGCCATAAGTTTTATGTCCTATGTTTTACTATGTTTATATCCTACGAAGTCAAAAAGATAATAGTTTTTATATTGGATATACAACTGATTTAATAAAACGATTTAAACAGCACAACAACGGAGAAAGCCAAGCAACTAGTCCTTTCCGTCCGTATAAACTAATATTTTACGAAGCATTTCTTGACAGAATGGATGCTAAGAATAGAGAAATATATTTGAAAAGTGGATATGGGAGAAAAACAATTAATGGTTTACTTAAGAAATATTTGAAGCGGTATTTGAAGCTAAATTTATAATTTGGAATTTTATGATTAAAGGTCTTATCCTTGATGTTGATGGTGTGTTGGTCGGTGGGAAGAAAGGGTATAACTGGCCCAATCCTCACCCTCTTATTATTCAAGTTCTTAAATCTCTTCGTGAAAAAGGATTAGTCGTAAGCCTCTGTACGGGTAAAGGCACCTTTTCGATAAAAAGCATCGTTGAGGCTGCATATCTTGACAATGTTCACATTGGTGACGGAGGGGCTATAGTTATCGATTTTTTGCACAACAAGGTGATCGACAAACATATTATTGAACGAAAAATTGTAGAAAAGACGGTTGCATTATTACAACAACACGGAATCTATGTTGAGCTATATGTCAAAGATGGATACTATATTCAAAAAGATTTTGTTGGTGATAAAACAAAAAAGCATATCGAGATTTTAGATAAAGAACCAAATATCGTTCCTTCGCTCGTTGAAATTTCTCATACACTCGATGTAGTAAAGATTATGCCAATTGCCAATGACGAACAAGATAAGCAGAGGATTGTTGATCTGGTGCAGAGAGAAATAAAAGAATTACCCCTTCAATGGGGTGTTCATCCGACAGCGTTGCCGTATCAGTTTGGTATTATTACGGCAGACGGTATATCGAAAAAACAGGCGGTGCGGGTCATTTCTGAATATACGAAAGTTCCTTTAGATGAAATACTTGGTATAGGTGATGGTATGACCGATTGGCAATTTATGGAAATTTGCGGGTATGCGGGCGCAATGGGGAATGGGCCTCAAGAACTAAAGGATAAAATTGTTTCGAAAGGAGAACGCGGATTTATCGGTGGTTCGGTTGACGAAAATGGTGTCCTGGATATTTTGAAGCATTTCAGAGTTGTATAACATATTCAATTGAGTCGAGAGAGTTTCTGTTGTTTTGAAATAGGTTATTACATTGTAAATAGTTTTCCGGCAATTTATTAAAACTAAAGCCATGGGAATAATTGAATTTCACAAAGGATGCAACGCTCAGTTCTATTGTTTTGGACCCACTAATGATTTCATAACGATATTTGGAACAGAGTACTTTTTTCTAGGAAAGCATTTCATTATTTCTTTAATGGCAGGATTGTTGGTTTTTTTGGGTTTAATCTATCTTAGCAAACGACACGTAAATCTACAAAAATTACTTTTCCTCTTTATAATTTCAACAATAATTACAATAGCTATTTTTTTTATAGCAGCCTACTTCTTTCCTGTAAGAGTAATTTATTAGTCTTTGAACATGAATGACAACATATTAGGCGTATTGAAAACGATAGTTAGTGTGTTGTCTCAAAATAATAAATTAACTCTTCAAGATAAAAATTTATATGATTTTTCTGACACAGAAATTTCTACACCTGTGGGAAACATTCTCCCTCTTTTGTTAGAGCATAAAAGCAAGTTATCAGATCATCCTGTAAACTTTGAATTATTGAAACAATTAACAGATAGATTAACCAGTGACAAATCAATCGTTCGACTAAATCACGTCGGATTTTGCTACAAGGTTTTGTCTCTAGAAAAAGAGAAACAAAGACTACATAGCTTAATCAAGCAAACAGAATTTTATATATATCAAGAAAAGTCAAATGACGATGGCTTATGGTTATTTGTTGGTGATACAAACAATTGGGAAGAACCGATGATTGAGCTAATACCTGTAGAAAAGACAAACGACAAGTGGGTTGATTATTGGTTGCCTCATATACACATTGATATTGATACGACATTAACAGCAGGTGAAATTGAAAATAGAGTCAGCTCAATTTTTAATATCTCAATAAAACCATACTCAATCATAATTGATGGAACGGTGTATATTGTACGAAATTATCTGGGTACTATTGATGGAGTAAATATTTATCTGGATTTGGCGACAAGCGCAAGAAATGTCAAATTTTCTAGACAACATTTATTAACAAGAATTGAATAGATAATAGAGGACAATTTAATTGCTATAAAGTACCGTGGCATTGAAATAGGTTGTAACACTGTAAATAGTTCTCCGTCCTTGAATACGATGGTACAATCAACCTATGTTAAACTGGAACACAGACGAAAAAGCATTAAGGAAACGTGATCCCCAAGCATACAAACTTTGGAGATTAATCCAACTTATTAATTACGGACTGGATGGAGAAAAGCTTGATGAACGAGAGATAAAAAAAGCCTGGCCGGAAATCAAAGATAGACTTGCTATCAATAAACGTAAAACATTAGAATGGCTTCTATGGAACAAAAAATGGGTAAAGCCCAAGGGCTTACTCCCCGACAGAAGCAATTATTGGAGCTGGTACTCCAAGAGCCGTACATCGTAAAGACTTTTTACTTAAGTGGCGGTACGGCACTCAGTTCGTGGTATTTGTACCACCGAGAATCCCTTGACCTTGATTTTTTTACCTGTAAATCATTTGACCTAGATAAAATCTCTGTTTGGTTAAAAACAAACCAGGATATCATAAGCTACCGTCAGTTGCATATCGATGAAGACTTTGGTTTTCTGACCGTAACATTTCGTTATTTCGATGATACATTTCTAAAAGTAGACTTTCATCATTATACAAATCAAAAACTCAAAAAGGGTCTCATATGGCGGGGATTGGAAATTGATAGTATTGATGATATCGCTGTGAATAAGTTATCGACCATCGCTTCATCTGCCAGAACGAGAGATTATGTAGATTTGTTTTTTATACTCAAGCAATACCCTTTTACCCTTCATCAATTAATCGCTGGAGTAGCGAAGAAATTTTCTCAAGATATTGATCCTCTCCAACTCACCAAAAATTTTTTAAAAGTCGTTGAATATACGGATTTTCCCAACATGCTCGTCCCTTTTGATGAAAAAGCAATGTATCTTTTTTATGAGCGTTTAGCGAGATCGTTAAAATCAAAAATATTGAAATAGGTCAGCCTGAAGCTGACAAGGGGTGGAATGAAAATCTAAATGATTTTCACAAAGAATTTTACTCCTGGTCTTTTTAGGAAAATTTTTTTTCTGATACCTTCAAGAATAAAAAACACATTCAGATGTTCCACAAGTTGTCGAAAAAGAAACAATTGTACATCCCTTGGTAACGATAAAAAGCTTGAGATCAATTGAAAATTATAAGATGTGACAATGTGTTGTACGGCTGGATTTGAACTGGCAATAAATATAGATGTTTTATTGTAATCATTGATGATGTTACGGAGTAATTTTTTTCCTAACCCTTTATCATGATGTTTTTGTAATATAACCAATGGTCCGAGTTTTACCCAATTTTTAAAACTGTAAATTGCACATGCACCTGCGAAATGTCCATCGACGAGTATGCAATATGGGTCTGTAAAATGGCGCCACCGACTTGGACTAACATACGCAAGATTAGGAAATAATCGTATGTTTTTTACTAAATCAGATATTTCTAATTCGGCAAGTTTTCTTCGGGTAATAGAGACTTTCACGGAGTAATTATACAAAATATTAAATTATCCTTTGCAGGAAAAAATAGTGAATTTTAGTTAACATTGACATAAATTCACTGTATATTGACAAAATTAATTTCCTTCTGTTGGCGGTTCTGGAGGTAAAAATTCTTCTCCATATGGTTCTTTTTGACAACTATTTTGAATAGTATCATCTGCTGATATCTTTTTTTAATTCCTTTGCTTTTTAAAAAAAACGTCCGCCACATGCTATCGTTTAGTGGGGTTATCATATGTGGCAGTTGCCCGATGTTTTTGGCGGTGTACAATTGACTTCCCAGTTGAAGTGGATCGATGGCGACGTCAAATTTAATACGGGCGAGCTTGCCGAGTTCTTTCCAGCGAAATACCGATTTTTGCAAAATGCAATACAGGTCTATGAAATGACGGCTAACGGGCTGCTGGTAGATGGTAAAAAATTTATTGACCGCAATGTCGAGGAGTGAATCTACATGGAGAATATTGATGGTCTTTGCTTTTTCGATTTGGGTGAATGGAAAATACGTAAATTCAGTTTTCAATACGGATCTTCCGATATGAAAAAATATCAGATTTCGATTAAAACTTTTTTGGGAGTCTACGGTTGATGCTCCGATAACAGCTTTGATTTTTTTAGTAAATGTACTGAGCCAGAGGGAGTCAACATCAGTCTCGCTAAAAAAATCTAAATCCTCGGACAATCGATGATGGAGATAATATTCCGATAGCGCAGTTCCTCCGGTAAGGTAAAAATGTTTTTGTATGATCGAATCCGATGCAATCGCCTGGAGCGTTTTTTTTGAATAGGCGTTAGGATAGTTTGTCCCATAAGAGAAATTGAAGAAACGATTTGCGTTTTGGGTCAAGAGTGAGTTTATTCCAGTACTTTCGAACGAGTCTGGCGTTAATTTTCTCGCCGTGTAAACCAAAATTAATAAGTTGATTTAGTCTCCATATCGTTGATTGTTGTGACCGGCCGATATTTTTTTTTGGCGTGTTCCAATTGTACATACTCATAATATTATACTGTTTTTCCGATGATTGTGCAGAGAATTATTTTGTCGTAAAAAACGATGCAGTCGTTTAGACAATAGCAGGTTTCTGGAGTCAGTTTTACGAGTTGCCTACCGTGTCAAGAGTTTTCCTCTTGCGGCGGCTCCGGGGGTAAAAATTCTTCTCCGTTGGGTGCATTGTTCGTATACTGTCCGGGTTTGAGCCATTCTACATACGTGCATCCGGTTGCCACTCGCTTTGCACTATCCCAGCCACTGGTAGAACATTTCTTCATCTTTTTGCCGGAAGACGTCGTATAGAGAACCAGTTTATTACCACAGGTAGGACAGTCTTCACTGAGAGATTCGGTTGTCCCATTGATCCATTCAATATAGTCACACCCCTCTGCTTTTTTCGTTTCTTTGTTCCATACGTTCGTCGAACATTTTTTCATCTTTTTACCAAATCGCGTTGTCACCAAAATAACAGGTGAACCACATTTCGGACACTTTTCATCTGTCTCTTGAGGTTCGGCGACAAGCCATTTCACATAATCACACCCTTCATTTTTTTTCGTTTCTTTATTCCAGGAACCCGTAGAACATCGTTGTAGTTTTCGTCCTGTAGCAGTTTCTGTTATCGGCGCAAGTGGGTTTCCACATTTGGGACATTTTTCTTCCATGAATAGATTATAACAGAATGTGTGATTTGATAAAATAGCCAGATGATAAACTTTTGGAGAGAGTTACAAGAGCTTTATAAACCGATTCTTATTCTTGCGCCTTTAGACGGGGTGACGGATTTTGTATTTCGAGAGATTATTTCCGAGATAGCAAAACCAGATGTTTTTTATACGGAATTTACCAATACTGATGCTTTATTTTCCAAAGGATATGAAAAAACAATACCAAGGCTTACATTTTCTCAAAAACAACTTCCAATTGTCGCGCAGATTTGGGGAATAAATCCCAATAATTTTTACAAAGCAGCAACCCTCATTCATTCACTAGGATTTACAGGGATAGATATAAACATGGGTTGTCCGGATAAAACAGTGATGAAGATGGGATCTGGTGCGTCGCATATAAAGAATCTATCGTTAAGTAGTGAAATAATTCAAGCGACAAAAGAAGGAGCCATGGGGCTTTCGGTAAGTGTAAAAACAAGACTAGGTATCGATTCGCTGATTACAGAAGAGTGGACTTCTTTCTTACTGAATCAGAAATTAGACGCGATTACGATTCACGGAAGAACTGTTCAAGAGTTGTCAAAGGTACCTGCGCATTGGGATGAAATAGCAAAGGTTGTGCTATTGCGGGATCAGATATCTCCACATACTGTCATAATTGGAAATGGAGACATAACAAGTATTGAGGAGGCAAAGAAAGTCAGTACGACGTATGGAGTAGATGGTGTCATGATTGGCCGGGGGATTTTTTCAAATCCATGGGTTTTTGATAGAACAGTAAAAAAGCACACTGCTTATGAACATTTACAACTGCTTATGTATCACGCAACCCGATGTCGCCAAGCGTATGGGGATACACAGAACTTTAATACTTTTAAAAAGTTTATTAAGATATATGTAAAATCATTTCGTGGTGCAAATATATTAAAGCAGCAACTGATGGATACAAAAGAATATAGTCAAATAGAAAAACTTGTATCACCATATTTGAATGATAGAAAATTAAAGAAAAGTTAATTTACATTATTATGAAGAAAATTGTTATTATAAGTGTTGCAATTGTAGTCTTATTAAGTATGGTGTGGTATGGAAAAAATATTTTTATACAACAGAAAGGAAATGTCATGAGTTTTAAATCAAATAATCAACAGCGAAATACACCAGGAGCTAGTGGAAGCCCAAATGCTTCTAAGTCGAATAGTTTGCCAGCGATGACCATTGACACAAACAAAACGTACCTTGTTGTTTTACACACAGACGTAGGGAATATCAAAATTAACCTTCACGCGAAAGAGACACCAGTGACGGTGAATAATTTTGTAAGTCTGTCAAAAAATAAATTTTATGATGGAACTATTTTTCATCGCGTTATCAAAGACTTCATGATTCAAGGAGGAGATCCAGAAGGGACGGGTCGCGGTGGACCTGGGTATCGGTTTAACGACGAGAAGTTTATCGGTGAGTACACGCGTGGGACGGTAGCTATGGCAAACGCAGGTCCTAACACCAACGGTAGCCAGTTTTTTATCATACATAAAGATTATCAATTGCCAAAAAATTATGTGATTTTTGGCACTGTCACTGAGGGGATGGAAACAGTTGATGCGATTGCAAATAGTGATGTGAAAGATAGCGGGAGTGGTGAATCTTCATCACCTATTAAACCAATTAAAATTCTAACGACAGAAGTGGTTGAATAAATAGATTATCGGATTTGACGACAGAGTAATATATAATGTAAACACCATGTTTATCCCTCCGCCAATTTTTCTCCTCTTCGCTATCGCATTTTCGTATCTCGTAAGCACGTTTGTGCCGGGACCGAAACTCGTTGGATTACCCTATACAATCCTTGGTTTAGTTTCTATTATCTGTGGAATAGGGTTGTTTGTCTGGACGATACAGTTGTTTAAAGCGCATAAAACAACACTTCGCCCGAAAGGAAAACCGTCGTCACTTATCACCACAGGTCCTTATCGTCTGAGTCGTAATCCTATTTACCTCGGATTTCTTTTGATTACTATTGGTACCGCATTTTTATTTGCAAACCTTTTAGCATTCGTGGGTCCGCTCGTTTTTTTCTTTTTTATTAGTACTTTTGTCATTCCCTTTGAGGAAGATATGCTTACCAAGCTTTTTGAGAAAGACTACGAGACGTATCGCGAAAAGACACGTCGGTGGGTATAAAAGTGCCAACATATTGACAAAAAGTAATACTTTGTATATACTTTGTATATATGAATACCGCGGTTATTAATATCAAGACTGATCCAACAATTAAGAAGCAGGCGCAGAAAAAGGCCGAGAACTTAGGACTGTCTCTTAGTTCAGTTATCAATAAATATCTTCGTGATTTTATTCATGCAAGAACGGTAGAGTTCTCTGATGTAAGACTGGACCTTACTCCATGGGCAAAGAGGCTGTTAAAAAAATCCGAGGAAGATTATAAAGCAGGTAGATATCAATCATTTACCACCGACGAGTATCTTGCGTATCTTGATACAATGATTGGTAATGAGCAAAAAAGTAATCGACGTAAAGCAAAATTCAAAGTTTAAGAAACAATTACAAAAAGCACCCACATCTGTTAAGCGTGCCTTTCGAAACAGATTTGCATTGTTTGTTATTGATCAGTTTCACCCAATCCTTCGCAATCACATGCTTACAGGGAATTATCAAGGATATCGAAGTATTAATATTACGGGCGATTGGCGGGCTTTATACAGAGAAGTATTATTTACTGATAATCGGGTGATTATAGAGTTTCATCTTTTTGGTACCCACAGTCAACTCTATAAATAGGAGGAAAAATGATCATCTGTACGTTTGAAAACGGAAGTCAGGCGAAATTGCGTCATGTCGTCGTTCACGCGATCGTTGAAGAGAATGGAAAACTTCTTTTGGAAAAAAGAACTGGCGATATTTCTGAATCGGGGAAGTTGGCGCTTCCCGGCGGGTTTGTAGACCGCGATGAAACAGTATTTCAGGCAGTCCTCCGTGAACTTCGTGAGGAAACCGGATGGGAAGGGGAAGTGATATCGCTTCTTCGCATAAATTCTAATCCTAACAGACCTCATGAGGATCGGCAAAATATTGCATTTGATTTTATCATTAAACCACTTCGTCAAATCGGAAACAGAGACCACGAATCATCAAAAGTAGAATGGATTTCTATTGAAAAACTCCTGCCTATGAATGAATTTGCATTTGATCATGGAGAAAGCATCAAGTTATATCTTACATATAAAAAACATCCGTTTACCCTTCCTATTGTTGTTTAGCTTGATTACCTCACATTGTTACATTGCTAGATTGTTATATTGTTGACAGGATTTACAGGTTTTTTGTTAGACCACATTTGGTGCTTCGTGGTATAGTTGGCGTGCATATGACTGATATAGATGAAGTGAAATCGCGGTTAAATATCATTGATATTATTGGAAATCGCGTGGCGCTAAAAAAAGCCGGTCGACATTTTAAAGCACTCTGTCCGTTTCATAACGAAAAAACTCCCTCGTTTATTGTTTCACCTGAAAGGCAAAGTTGGCATTGTTTTGGTTGCGGGAAGGGGGGATCTGTCATTGATTTTGTCATGGAATATGAACGAGTGGATTTTTTAGAGGCGCTTGAGACTTTGGCAGAAAAAGCAGGGGTGAAGCTTGAACATAAAAGTTTTGATACACCAGAGGCAAAGCTAAAAACACGTCTATATGAGGTAAATCATTTAGCGAGCGAATTTTACCACTATCTTTTAACCAAACACGCTCTTGGCGAAAAAGCCAGAGAGTACTTGAAGCATCGTGGTATAAGCGACAAATCTATTAAAACATTTTCATTGGGGTATAGTGCCAATAACTGGGATGGTTTACTTAGGTATCTTCAGAAAAAAGGATATGAGAAAAAACTTCTAGAACAAGCAGGGCTTATCATCTCATCAGCGCGAGGTGGCTACGATCGGTTTCGGGGACGAATTATGTTTACACTAAAAGATCATAGAAAAAACGTCGTGGGTTTTTCGGGACGACTTCTGGATCCAGAGGCAAAGGAGGCTAAATACATAAATACGTCTGAAACTCCAATCTATAATAAAAGTATCCTTCTTTACGGGCTTGATGTGACGCGTGATGCAATTCAAAAAGAGCAGGAAGCGATTATTATGGAAGGAGAATTTGATGTAATCTCTTCGTTTCAAGCGGGAATTGGCAATGCGGTAGCGATAAAAGGATCAGCGCTTACAGAAGGTCACGTCCATCTGCTTCGACGATTTGCAGAGAAAATACTTTTTGCTTTGGATAGTGATATGGCAGGAGATAGCGCAAGCAGGAGAGGTATAGAAATTGCTGATCGAGCTGGTTTTGACATGAAAGTTGTCTTACTTCCAACCGGAAAAGATCCGGATGAAGCTGCACAAGAACATCCAGGATTATTGAAAAAAGCCATTGCCAGCGCTATACCCATCTATGATTATTTTATTTCTTCTAGCCAGAAACGTTTTGACATGACGAGTGCATTTGGAAAAAAGAAAGCAAGCGATGAGCTATTGCCGATTTTAGCAAAGATTGACAACAGCATAGTTCAAAACCATTATGTAAAAAAATTTGCGGATATCCTTGGCGTTGACATGACAGTAGTAACAGAGATCATGAAAAAGATCCAAAAACAATCACTGCAACGACCGGCTGACCCAATTCAATCACTCCAGGTTTCACCAACTGGAGATGAAAATCTGACGATTTACCTTTTGGCACTTCTTTTACAAGGTAATACGATTGAACTATATGAAGAATTCAAAGAATATGAGATAGCAGATGATATTTTCTATGAACCAGTTAAAAAAATATTCCTTGCGCTTGATGATTATTTCCATGAACATACGAAATTTTTTGTTAAAGATTTTGCATCGTTTTTACCTCAAGAACTTGTTCCAACACTCGATAAAGCATTTTTATGGGATCTTTCCGTGACGCTTTCTAGTGGGGAACGTTTCTCTCGAGAATGGTACCGTACGCTTCAGGCTTTTCGTCGCCAAATACTTAAAAAGAAACTATATGATTTATCGCAATTGCTTCGTCAAGGAGGATCAGATATGCCAGAGCAAACGATACACGAGCGTATCCGAGATTTAAGTAGTCAGTTAAAAAAGCTGGAAAATCCAGTCTAAATCTGATATACTTTACTCTCAAGCGAAATTACCAGTGTGCTTGGATATTGGATTTCTCATCCTTTATCTAAAGTATGCAGGAATTCTCGGATACTATGGCAAAAGCGCGTACTCATACCTCTATTGCTGATCTTCTCAAAGAAGGCAAAGAAAACGGATTTGTAACCCAAGACGATATTTTAGCTCTTATACCCAAACCAGAAGATCATATCGTAGAGCTTGATGAACTTTACAATAAATTGATTCGTGCTGGAATCGATGTGTTTGAAACGACGAGCTGGGATGTAGAAAAAGAAGCGAGTAAGAGTATTCAGGAACTGGAAAAAGAAATTGAAGCTCTCGTCCGGGCAAGTGCTGAAAGCGTCTCTGATCCGGTACGCATGTATCTAAAAGAAATCGGGCGCATCCCGCTTTTGAAGTTTGAAGACGAAATATACCTTGCCAAGCGGTACGAAAAAGGAGATAGAAAAGCGAAAAAAAAGCTTATCGAAAGTAACCTTCGGTTAGTCGTTTCCATTGCAAAAAAATATATCGGTCGGGGTATGTCACTTCTTGACCTCATTCAGGAAGGAAATCAGGGTCTTATCCGGGCAGTTGAAAAATACGACTGGAGGAAAGGATATAAGTTTTCTACCTATGCAACATGGTGGATACGCCAGGCCATAACCCGGGCGATTGCTGATCAAGCGCGTACTATCCGTATTCCTGTCCATATGGTAGAAACGATCAATCGCTTTGTCCGCGCAAGCCGTCGTCTCATGCAGGAGCTTGGACGCGAACCGATGCCAGAGGAGATAGCCAAAGTGATGGAGGTCGATGTCACAAAGGTTCGTGAGATCATGAAAGTTTCACAAGAACCAACGAGCCTTGAAACGCCGGTGGGAGATGAAGAAGACAGCCACTTGGGAGATTTTATTTCTGATCCAGGACCTACTCCGTATGACCAAACATCCAGGCAACTTCTCAAAGAACACATGGAGGAAGTGTTGGCAACATTATCTGACAGAGAAAAGAAAGTACTTATTCTTCGTTTTGGACTTGAAGATGGAAGACCGCGGACGCTAGAGGAAGTCGGTGCGCAGTTTGGCGTCACCCGCGAGCGCATACGACAAATAGAGGCAAAAGCGCTCAGAAAGCTCCGGCATCCGAGTAGATCAAAAAAATTAAAAGATTATCTTGAGTAAACTATTGCAAAATATTAATTTCCTACTAATGTAGAAGTATGAAAGCATTTCTTTTTGGTGTTATCGCGATTGTAGTTATCGGAGGACTTGGTTTTGTAGGGTATCGGTATGTATTAGGTCAAAAAAGTGCTACCCCAAACGACAGCTTCAAAACAGAAATAGTAACGCTAGCTGGAGTACTAAAAGCTGGAAAAGGTGATGATTATTCCTATATAATTCTCTCAGAAGGAAAAACTGTTGGAGTTGCCTCACAGACAAAAAATCTTTCTTCATATGTCGGGAAAAAAGTGAAAGTGACCGGACAATATTCCGGAACGACCTTTTACGCAGATACGATAGACATACAGTAAACGTAGTAATTTCTAGATTGTCCTAACAATCATTTTAACCTCCGTCCCCAATTTCTCCACGAAAATCTCATTGTTTACTCAACGGAAAACGAGTATTCAGGGGACCAAATATTTTTTCCATTGATATAAGAAAGCGCCCGGAAATAATAGACTCCTGGATCGATTATTTTTGCGTTACCTATAAATCGTAAAGGAACAGTATAGGGACCAGTGATAAATTCGTTCACCAAGATTGCATAAGGAGTCATCGATAGATTTATATTTGCATCAAGATCTTCTGATTTTGATTGTTTCCCGCTAGCAATGACGCTATACCATGACGTGCTACTTGGCCCATAAATATCCCAGGTAAATGTAATATTTTCTCCACTATGGATGTTAGCGGGAGGATCGACAATCTTTATTTCGTGTTTGGGTGCCTGTGTTACGATGAACGAACGTTCGTCACTCCAGTAGTGCTTTTCATTGATACGTGCATAGACGCGATAATAATATATACCTGGTTTTTGAGCCGGCGTATTACCAATAAATCGAAGAGGTATACGATATGATCCGTCACTAAAATCTTTCGTTGAGTCTGTATATTTTGTTTCTTTAGGGCTTACATTTGTAGAAAATGTTTCCGGTTCATTCGTTGTTCCAAAATATACCGCAGTTGATTTAATAACATTGGGAACTCCTTGTATATACCAGGTGAATGTTGCCGTATCACCTTGCGTAAGTTGGTTTGGTGAGCTTTCAATCGTAATCTCATATTTTATTGGTGAAGGCGCGATATGAGTTGGAGTTATTGTGACAGTATCATAAATTGGAGATACTACTGTATTAAAATGTGTTTGAATTGGTTTTGCTGTTTGCGTGGGAACAATCTCTGATGTTTTACCTAGTACTGTTTGGTTCTCTATTTTTTTGGTGGGTTGAATTTTTTCCCATACAACGAAACTGCTTATCCCGATAACTGCACTTATACTGAGGAAGTACATGAAATGAAACACTATTTTGTTTTTACCGTGCATGGAAGAGTATCACTATACTAGTCTAGTAAAAGAGAGAAGTATATTAACAATTCTTAAAATCCTTCGATTCCCTGGAGTTGTTTCCCAACCTGATTATTCACATTGTCGACAAGTCTAACGGTATACCCCGTAGCAACGATAAGAACGAGTACTGTTAGTGCTATCGCAACCATACCGACAATTTTAGACTTTCCGTCTTGCTGCCGCAGATATCGTATTCCCCAGATAAGCCCCATCGGAGCCAAAAAAATGCTTCCGAGGTAAATTTTTGCCTGTGTAACCGGAGACGTCCCAAGCGGCTTAGGATGCAAGTTATTACCACAGTTGTAACAGAAATAATCTGTCGGCTTCACGACAACGTGGCATGTGGAGCATGAGACAATTTGATCCATTCTTCTATTGTACACTCGCTTAGAATTTTTTATCCAACTCTATCTGATATTTACAACTTAAACACATCTTATTGACATCAAACACTTAAGCACATATAGTCATGCTATGAGATATAGCTTGAGATCGAATAATTGGTTGAAGAAAACTCTTTCATTGATGGTTGCACTTCTATTTCCGTTGTTTTTTCCAGCCATGTCGCAAGCGGAAGATAGTTTTTTTGATGTTTTTTACGATGCAGATGCAAGAGCTGTATTAAAATTAAAATCTCTTCCGAGAACTGAAGTTGTTCGACTAAGAGGTCCAGTAATGATTCAGCAAGCTCTTCCTGGAGATACCGATGAGGATAACAAGCCGGATGTTCAGACAGAAATACTTTCGATGAATTTGACGGGAACCACCTCCCAAGGCTTGGCAGTGAATTTAAATAGCAGTAAATCGAATCGGAGCTTAGGTATGGCTGAGCAGCTCTTTATGCTACCAGGGCGGGGAGCACCGAGTTTCCGAGCAAATTCCTTCTTTGATGTCTTTACTGAAGTATCCTTGGGATCACCACCGGCAGAGACATCACTCGCACTTGGATTTTTTGATGTCTTTGTCACCGATACGCCATTTCATTTGGAAGCGCTAACGAGAAATTTGACCGATCTAAGCGGTATGTATAGACCAAGAAAAAATATCACCGTGACTCTTTTTGACGAGGGGACTCCCTTCGGGACACTGATGCTTTTTGCGATAAATCTGAACTCTTCAAAGAGTAATTAAATTCTCGTTTTCTATCTGAAGTTTTACCTGGAAAAAAATGTAAATGCTATGGAAAGCAACGGAAGAGTTTAGGTACTGCAAAAATGTTCTATCTGTGCTATAATAAGAAGGTGCATAAATCATTTTATGCAAGTGGATTTCTTTACCATTCACCTTCTCAACAAATTCTCTTGCAACAGCAAAACCATGACGATGCTCACCTCGTTCTTTTTTGTGAAAAAAGTCAAAATGGCAATGATCCCCAGACAGTATTTCAACACTGCATAGAGAAAGCCCTGGGAATTACTTTAAAAGCATCATCACTTCATCCGGTCTACGACTATGTACACACGAGACTCGGAGAGCATTTTATTTTTTATGTGGAAATAGCAGGCATCACACCAACAGATTACCCGTCCGGAAATTCCACAGAATGGCTTCCGTTATCAAAGTTATCAAAATATTCTATGACGGAACAAACACGCCACGACATTATTATTGGCGAACGTGTGATTCGATCGCTTAGAAGTCTACAAACGTGAGCGCGGTGCCGGTTTTATTTGCCCTTCCTGTCCTGCCGATTCGGTGTATATAATCATCATAGGACTCCGGAATGTCATAATTTATGACATGGCTCACATCGTCAATATCCAGTCCTCGCGAGGCAACATCAGTTGCTAGTAAAATTTTTATTTCATTATCTTTAAATTGCATAAGTGTTCGTTGACGTTGGCCTTGTCGTTTATTGCCATGTATTGCTCCGGCCTTAAACCCTCGTGATACGAGTTCAGTGGCAAGCTTTTCGACTCCCCATTTGGTACGACCGAAAATAAGCACTTTATCAAATCCTTTTTGGATCAGGAGATCGTGGAGATGCTCTATTTTTTCCTTACCTGGGGAGACAGTAACAAGAGATTGCGTGATGCCTTGTACCGTATCCTGTTTTTTGACCGATACTGTTACTGGGTCATGAACAAATTGTGATAGAATTTCAGATACCTTACCTGAAATAGTTGCTGAAAAAAATAGCGACTGTCTTTCTTTTGGAAGAAGTGATATGAAATATTTTATGTCACTGATAAATCCTATATCTACCATTCGGTCTGCTTCATCAAGAACTACATTTCGAAATTGCGACATGGAAAGGATTCCTTCGCCGATGAGGTCTTTGAGTCTTCCGGGTGTACCGATGACGAAGTGAGCACCAGCGCGAATATCTTGTTTTTGTCGCCATACTCCTGCACCACCTATTATCATAGCCCAGCGAATGCCTAGACCTTTGGCAAATTCACGTAATTCTTGACCTATCTGGAGCGCAAGTTCGCGGGTGGGAGTCACAATAAGCACACGTTGATTGCGATCTTTAGAAATTTTTTCTATCAAAGGAATGAGGAATGCAGCCGTCTTGCCGGTTCCGGTATTGGCAATACCGATAAGATCGCGGCCTTCCAGAATGATAGGTATAGCCTGATCTTGTATAGGCGTTGGAGTCGTATATCCTTTTACCGAAATATTGGTTTTGAGTTGCTCTGAGACAGAGAAATCACTAAACTGATTTTTTGGAATATATGTTGGCTCTATCAGAGACCCTGATGCGTGTAGCTTTCCAGCTGAGGCACGAATAGCAGCCAGAACAGAGCTGTTCGGGGCTGATCTACGCCGCGTATTGCGGGTAAAGGGTCGTCTAAAATTGTGTTGCTGTCTCATAATATATACGTTACAGATCAAAAAAAAGAAACTGCTTAAATTAAAAAATGTGTTACGTTGAGAGGGACAAGATAGGGGTTTTATAAAAACAGAAGTTTTATGTGGCTATCTTTATCTGACGTCTCGTTGAACTTTTGGTCTAAATTAAGCAGATGCTTTTTTTCCATCTGCTACAAATACAAGTATAACAGAATAGAATCGAGAAGTCAATGCAACTATAGGCTTACATTTCTTATCGTATTAATCCTAAGCCCTAAAATTTTAGTGGTGATTATATCCTTTTGATAGTATCCATTGCTATGAATTATGTTGTGTCTCACTGGATTCAAACAAAAAAAATGACGCGATGGTTTATATTTTTCTTTGTAATCTATTATTCTATACAAAGGACTATTTATGGACGATGACCCACTACAGAAAATTCAAGATGCATAGTCAAGTGACCCGGTAGTTTCTCAAAATGATCAGGATGTATCCGTTTACAGTTTCATCACCAGTTTCTCAGGTGCCTTTAGAGTCACCGGCATATACGCAACCTGGTCATGACGTAGCACCCCCGCCCACATCGGTTTTTAGAAAACACACATCTCCGATTTCTTTTAAAAGTTTATCGCTTATTGCCTTATTTTTATTATTAGGTTCAGCATTAGTTTTTTCCCAGTTATTTACGCAAAAAGAATCGCTTGATTTTCGTAGTCGAGCAGCAAAAGAAGAAAGCAGTGTGCTCAAAAACGGTTCCTTCGAACAGAGTTTACTAAATTGGAAAGTAATTAAGAAAGATAATAGCGACACGATCAATATCGTTACTCAATCAGCGACACATGGAGCAAAGGCGGTGAAACTGGTTAATACAAGTGGGAAAGAATTGACTTTGTATCAGGATGTAAAAGTAGTCCCAAGTACATGGTATACCATACGAGTAGATGGAAAATCTTTAGATAGTAATGCTTCAGCAAAATTTGAACTTCGCGAATATAACCTCGTCAACGGGTCGCCCACATACGTTAAGTTACTATTTTGGTTGTGACTTTTTTCAATAAGGTAATACATTGAGCTTTTCGCTTTGATTTTTTAGAGTTTCCAAAATGGCTTTCTTTGCTACACCCGCAAGTATATACGGTTGACCATACTGTTCTATTTGTATCGGAAAAAATTCCACATCAATGAGTTGATTATCATAAAATGTATATTTGCCCACCACTCCCTGTTTTGTTTTCAGACTCCACTCCTGATCAAAAACAAAATTACCATGGGCATACATGATTACCTTTTCTTTATAAATCTCAACTGGCTGTATCCAATGCGGATGATTGCCGATGACAAGGTCAGCTCCAGCATCAATTGCCAAATGTCCTAAATATATTTGTCTCTCGTCAGGCTGATCCCTATATTCTTCTCCCCAATGAAAGGTCACGAGCACTATATCTGATTTTCTTTTTGCTTCTGCAATGTTAATTTTTATTTTTTCTTCATCAACATTTGAAACACCTGGTTGAACTTTTGAAATGTCGTTATATCCAAGGAAAGCAAATTTTATTCCTCTAATATCTTTTATAACTACATTAGAAAAGTCAGTGCCTGTCGCATATATCCCAGCAGTCTTTAAGTGACTAATAGTTTCTTTTATTCCCTCCTCACCAAAATTGCCTGCATGATTATTTGCTAAAGAGACCACATCAATACCTGCAAATGTTAATCCTTCTATGTTTCTATAGTCACCGCAAAAAATCATTCCTTCGTTGGTCGTAGGACAGTTTTTTATTTCAGGGGACTCAAGGTTAGTAAAAGTGATATCAGCTGCTCGGGTTAATTGGTATGTTTTCAAATATGGCCAATGAATATCTATATGTTGAAGGATTTGATAATTTACCGATCGAGCTGGAATAACATCTCCTGTTGCAATCACAGTTCTCAGTCTTTCAGCAGCAAGAGTGGCTATCCACGTATGGTCGTCACTAAATATTTGCTGCACTGAGGGAGTTTTCGGCTGATATGTATTCTCTTTATTTACATTTTCTGTCGGTAAATTGTTGCTTTTCAGTGAAAAAGGTGTAATTAATACTTGTTGTTTTTGATGAGAGAAATAAAAGACCAGCGGGACAAAGAGAATAAAAATTATAATAAGAATTTTCCAAAACATAAATTCATATAGGTTTCATTTTTTTTTAATTAGTTCTTCCATATAAAGTTTATTGTCAACTATACCAAACGTCCTTTTTTCCATCCAACGGCGAGAGGTAAAACAAACGTCAGGCAATAGTACACATAAACATCTAGTTTGTAATATCCGTCGGCAGGTTTAAACACTTTGACAAGAAAAAAATAATCAAAAACAATCGCAATCAAAACCCAAACAATCGCAAGTAAGGCATAATACTGAAACGAATCTGATTTGATTTTTTTTAATACTACCCAAAGTGTCAGAGTTATACCAATTGGCATAATGATCCACCCAATCATTGCGGGAGGAACAATCATAAAAAGTAGTATGCCCAGAATATAACCAATCAACCAAAGCAAAAAACCCCAACCCAGCGTGTCTTTGAGTAATTGTTTATTCACAATAAAAATATATCAAACAAGAGGGTAGTTTTCAATAATATACTCAACTTCGCGCAATGGACGATGTTCGGATTCATGCCTGCATGGTATAATAAAGGAGGTAAAAATATATGAAAACAATGACGTGTAAACAATTATATGGACCGTGTGATGCACGTATCCATGGCGCAACTGCTGAAGAAATGATGGAAAATAGCCAGAAGCATGCAATGGATATGGTTGCTAGGGGAGATATAGTGCATATCGATGCAATGGAAGCTATGAAAAAACAACACATGAACATGACTCCGGAGGCAATGCAACAGTGGTTGAAAAAGTATCAGAATGAATTTGCTGCGTGGCCGGAAGATAAGTAATTTTTTACAAATTTCGAGGCTAAAATATGCAGTTCATCCGATAAACACCTACCCGCCTCTCGAGGGGTATTAGAACCTATTTTGTTTACTATTATTGAAGTTGGATAGAAAGTTTTGTACCCATAACAGAAGCTATTTTTTCTAAAAAACCTATTGATGGGTTAGTGTTACCCGCTTCAAGCCTGGCAATAGCAGATTGTTTAGTACCCAGTTTATTTGCAAGTTCTTTTTGAGTAAGTCCTGATTTTTGTCTTGCAGCAATTAGTTGAGAGATAATAGCATAACGCGGAGCAAGTTTTGCATACTCTTTTGCAACTTCTTTATCTTTTAATAATTCTGTTTTAAATGTTTTCCAGTTTTTCATGTTATGAACATAACATATATGTTATATTATGTCAATAGCAGTATACGTTTTAAGGCTACTTGTATTTCTCTGCTAGGTGTCTTTTGGGTTTGTTTTTTATATCCATGAAGTAGGTAGATATTTTTATCTTTAAAACAATATAAAATACGTATTTCTTCTTTTCCTCTTATTCGTAGTTCATATAAACCTTGTGTTAATTGTTTGCTGTGTGGCATACCTAGAATATTTCCATGATTTTCCAAAAGATTAATTAAATGTGCAATTTTTGCTTTAGTTTGTGGAGATTTTGAAATTACAAACTCTTCAACTAGTTTCTCACCTCTTTGTGTTTCAAATAATATAATATTCCAACTCATTAATTTATTGTAACATTTCGAGGCTAAAATAGTGGGCTCCGCGTGCTGGATGATGTTCGGACTTTTTACTTAGTATAAATATTTTTTTATAAACTCAAGCTCAGCTTTATAAACCTCCAAACACACGTCATAATCCCATCCGCTGTGGTTTTGCCCTTTTAGAATCATTACCTGCTGCCCTTTTTCTCTTACTACATGTACTACTCGTTCCCTTAGCCGTTCAGAGACAAACATGTCTTCCTGCCCATACACTAAATGGATTGGTCCTTTATATTCATTGATACAGGTAAAAAAATCCGCATCTTTAACCTCTTTCCAAAATCTTCCCTTATATTTCTGGCCACCTTCTTCAAATATATTATTTTGATATTTTTTGGTAGGAATTTCTATGGATAGCCAGTCAGAATCCTCTGATTTAGGATCAGGTACCCAAAGTATCATGGCTGCAATTTTATCTTTAATATCATTTCTCGCTGATGCAATAACAGTTGCCGTTGCCCCCATACTCTGACCAAGCAGTACGATTTCATACCCTTTATCGAAATATTGCCTTACGAAATGTACGATGGTCTGCACCCATTCATTAAAAGAAGAGTCAACAAAGCTCCCTTCGGAATTACCGCTATATGGTTGATCAAATCGAAATACATTAAATCCTTCAGAAACGAGGATATCTTTGAAATTAACGAAGCTCCTTGAAGGGCCGGTAGAGTTCCCTCTGAACCCATGAGACATGATAACCATTTTCTTCGAAGAAAATCGAGGTTGAGATAAAACACAACATATTTGTTTACCATTTACCTCTTCATAGAATGTTTTTTCCATATGTGAATTATATCAAAAGGTTCGAGCGTTCTGCCGTGGTTATTATATACGGGGCGTCAATATGCTCCAAATAATTTTACTCTACTTGATAGACTACGTTCTAGCCTATTTTATATCTGCCTCAGGCTGTTGATGGTGTAGTTGGTTGAACCGTAATTGTTAGCGTCCTCGGTTGCGGAGGCCGTTAGGGAGTAGTCAAATCCTTTATTTCCATAAAACAATACATTTATCATCCTTAAATTCTGACCGTTTACTTTTTTTGTCAAAAACCACTCAATTCTATGGGCTGGTAAGTTATTGATAACTATATCTTCTTCCTTAACTAGCCCTGCGTTACTATCCTCTTTTAAAACTTGCTCTTTAAGAAAGTTAATATTTTTACTTTTCTCCTGTTCTCTATCAGAACCTTGATATTTTGGAATTGCATCTACTCTAAAATAAACAGTTACTAATCCCTTATTGTCAGTATCAACAAGTTCTATTAATGTATTTTTTGTTTTGGAGTTACTATCGTGTGACTTCCAAAATCGAGAGTAAATAAAAGTCACATAATGTTCTGAATTTTGATATGTCCTAAAAAATATCTTTTCCTTAAAAAGGAAGATGCCTAAACCTAGAAGTAAAATAAATCCCAAAAATATTAATAATTTTTTAAGCATACTTATACAGTATAACAAACAAAAAAAATTTACTCGAGAATCGTAACTCTAAAATAACCTCGCAATTAGCTTGTGTCTATAAGACTCTCTTTGACTTTAGGCTTGTAGCTCAAATCAGGAAGGCAATAAAAAACGTAAAACCAGTGCTCAACTTTAACATTCCCAAGTAAGGTTATTTTATAAGTCTTGTATAGATAACAAAATCTGTATGAAAATGAAAATCGAGAAGATTGCCAATAAGTTCGAAGCCAAGTTTTTTATAAAATGCATTTTCAGCCCATTCTTTGCCCGTAATTAACCAGGTTCTGTGCGCTCCGAATTTTTTACCAAATTCTTCAGCCTTTTTAATCAACATTGTCCCTACGCCCTTACCTCGAGCATTTTCTGTAGTTATAATTGAATCAATGTAGACAACTCCCGACCCATGTTTTCCATCAATTGTTCCTACGAGTTTACCATCTTCAAGAGCTTTAAATCGAAATTTCTTTTCGTTCCATTCAATTCTTTTTCCATAATGAGGAACATCAACTCGATGCCACTCATTTAATAACGAATCTCTACTTGTAGCTTTAGCTATTTTTATCATTGAATTACTATATATTCATTTATCCAACTTACTTGGTATATTAAATGTCAACTTGCTCCGCCTGATGGATGATGTTCGAACCCTTTGTGTATATGGAAACAACATAACTAAACCAAGATAAAATCCAGATAATTATTTCTATTAATGCATTGGAATTTAGATTCTGGGTATGCTTTAGTCCATCCGGCTGGCACTTTTGCTATTTTACCTCCGAATTTAAATTCAAATCCATAAAGAGTCCCGTTTTTTTCTTCTACATAATCAAGTTCTGCTCCAGTATGGGTACGCCAAAAATAACCGGAGACAAAGTCCTGTTTGCTGGAATTGCGCTTCATTCTCTCAAGAAGAAGAAAATTCTCCCACAAGAATCCTGAATCATTTCGATCTTTTAAGGGTTTCAAATTATCAATCAATATATTTCTAATACCCAAATCATAAAAAAATACTTTATCCATTCTGGTCACTTCTTTTCTTAAATTTCTGCTGAAACCTCCAAGGCGAAAAACAATGAATGATTTTTCCAATAAATCAATATAGCGGGAGACAGTATCTTTACTCATGTCTAATGTATTTCCAAGTTCAGTTAATGAGACTTCTGAGCCGATCTGAAAGGCAAGAAGCTTCAAAAGATCCCGGATTTTTGAAGAATTTTTTATATCTCCGAATTCGATTAAATCACGATAAAGATATGCATCGCTAATCATCTGTAAATATTCCCGTTTTTGAACGTCATTTCCATATGAAAATATTTCCGGGTATGAACCGTATATTAATCTTTCTTCAAGGTTGTCATCCAGTTCCGCCCTGTTTTTGAACAGGGATAATTCTAAGAAAGAAATGGGATATAAATGATAACTCCAAACCCTACCCGTAAGTGGTTCGCTTATTTTACTCGCTAAGTCTAAAGAAGAAGAACCGGTAACCAGCACTTTAAGATTAGTAAGATTATCCAGAATAATTTTTACATTGATGCCGATTTCTGGTATTCTTTGTGCTTCGTCAATAAATAATAGTTCGTATCCTGATACTAAAGATATAATCTTAGATAAATTCCGACTGGTGATAATATCTATAAAACGGCTTTGATCTCCATTGATAACCAGCGTATTAAGGTGTAACTTCTTAATGATATCGTTTACAAGAGTTGTTTTTCCTACTTGTCTTGCACCATAAATAATAATTCCCTTGTTAGAAGAGGTAAGTTTTTCAATAATAAGAGTGTTTAAGGTGCGGGGAATATACATTCTGAAAGAATACTAACATGAATCCGGCTATCTGTCAAGCGGTAATAACGTTAATTCCGCTACTATATTAGCCCTATTCGCTCAAATTATGTGTATTTATGACCAAAATGAAGCTAAACTTGATATATTACTTCCTATTTGGCTCCCCGCGTCTAAGGACAGTATACTGTCCGGATCTTAGGCAATAATTAAGGTCTTTGAAAATGTCAGTTATATTGGAGAACTGAGGCAAAGATGGTTCGAAATCAGGAAATTATAGACTGGAGCTAACTTGTACAATGTAAGGACACAATAAATCTCTTCAAAGGAAATAATTATCAATAAGAGCTATGGAGAAAAGAGGTCGATAATGCTGGTAAGAATTGATTGCTGTTTAGCAAGTGTCGTCCCAGTCTCAGCTGAGACAAAAGCTGACACAGGAGTTGTTACCGGAATAAAACCAAGTACCTTGTATGTTTTTACACCATTCACCTTATAGACGGCCTCATTATTTCGTATTTCAAGCTTCACTACACCGGTCAGCGTACCCAGTTGGCCTTGCGTTGCGGTATCGACAGGAGCAGTTTCGACTCTGTTGATGATACCTGTTGCAAGTAAATTCGCGACTGCCTCATCCGGAAGAACCGTTACGATCTTTTGTCCGGCAGGAGTAGTTACAATAAGCTCTTTTGTTTCAACATTGATTGAGAGAGGAAAATCTGTTAGCGCTGCTACTTGGTTCTTGGTGATCGCAAGCTGATCATCAGTAGTGGGTGTAATTTGTGTGTCATCGTCTGCCAGTTCATCCTCAACCACATCTTCAAGTTCTTCAAGCTCATCATCTTCAATCTCTACCTCTTCACCTGTTTCATCTTCAACTTTAAGAACGAGCTGCCCATTTTCTATTTTATACTTCAACTTGACTGTCCCATTTCTTATTTCAATCTTGGTTGTGCCATCATCTTCAATTTTAGTTTTTATTTTTTGTCCATCTGCTGTTTCTATTTCTGTTTCCTGTTTATTGCCTTCTGATTCTGTTTTTCTCTTCAGGCCACTAGGAGAGATTGTTTCAGTTTTCGACTTTGTTGAACTACCAGATAAGGTGGATTGTCTCCAAGTCTCAGTAGTGTTGGTTTTTTCAGATTCCTTTTGTTGTTCTTCTGCCTGTTTTGCACTTTCTTTTTGTGCTTCTACGGTTTGTTTTGCTTCCTCTTTTACAGCTTCCTCTGTTTGTTTTTGTTCTTCACTTTCCTTACCTAGGATATCTTGAGCACTGGCCGTAAGATTTTGTGTTGTTTGGATATTGGCAACAGCAAGTAAGCCAGCCAGTGCGAAAGCACTTATTACAAGAGGGTGAGAAAATTTGATTGTTGGAGATGTGGAATGTTTCTTATTCTTATATTTATTTTTTAGCATTATTATTAATAATAATGCTGGTTTCCTATAAGTGTTGTCAAGTTGAACTTTGTTGGGACATTCCAACGCCTAATAATACAGGTATTAACACATGAATATGTTCCTTTAATATCTAGCTCGAGAATCGTAGCTCTAATATACGCATAGTTAATTTGTATCTACAAGTTTTTTTGATTTTAGACTTGTAGTTCAAATTCGGAATGAAACAAAGAAAGTAAAATACTCGTACCTATAATATTTGTGTATCAGGGTAATCGCTACAGGAAGAATTATGTATTTTAACTGCTCCGTTTATATCTCTTCCGATTGTACCGGGTTTAATTATTCTAGTTATCTGAAAAACAATATCAATCGGAAGTAAACTCTGCGATCCAACAGATGAATAACATGACTTTAACTCCAAAAGCGCAGGTTTACCTGCTGTACAAACCATTTCTTTGTTCCATTTCTCCTGTTTAGCTATCGCAAAATTTTTGTCCATTTTTAAATTATATTCACTTAAACAGCTAGAGAGCGATTTTACTGTTGGAGCAGACAATACAAAAAAACCCAATATTAAAAGAACTACGACACCAAACAACATCAATAAATACTTCATAAAATCATGATAACGCTTTAGGTATATTAAGTGTCAACTGGCTTGATCTGCGAAACGATTTTTCGAAACGCTGACTGGATACGACCAGAATTCACCCTATATCAATTTAAAATTTTGATATGAGGTGCTGCAGCATCCTCCGGAGTTATCGTGACATACGGCATTTCTTTCATACTGAAAAAATACGCAATAATGATAAACGGAAATTGCCTTATGAGTGTATTGAGCTTCCGGACATTCCTATTATAAAACGCCCTGGCATAGACAATCCGTTCTTCCGTATCTACCAGACTTAACATGAAGTTCTTAAAGTTTTCCCCCGCTTTTATAGTAGGATAGTTTTCCACTAGCGCCGTCAGCGGTGATGTATAAATTTTCATTCCTGCAGGAAGCGTATCCAGAAAAATCTTATGTACTCTCATTTCGGAAATGAACTGCTGAAGTTCATGTTCATGGGTTGAATACGCTTTTACCAGCTCCACGATCTTTGGAAGTATTTCGGATCTCCTTTTCAATTCAATATCTATATCGCTTAAAGCAAAATGTGCCCGTTGAGTCAGTGTCGTAAGCCTATTATATATAGTAAATAGAATACTAAAGATAATGAAGCAGTTTCCAATATAAAGTATATAAAAAATAATTACATGTTGAATATTTAAAAAATAATTGACAGACAGAATAGTTATGGTAAAGCCGATTGCCACCAATGCATGTACCAGAAAAACCAAATTTTTCCCCTTATAGAACTCTTCGATATAGGCTGCCTTAGTTTTCTGGCTGATAATTAATGGGAACTTTGGATGTTCGTGCAAGACAAGCTCATCATTCTTTTTTGATAAAAAACCGCTTACAAAGACCTTTGTTAAAGGCGGAAGAATATATTCGCTGCGTCGTAGGTTAGAAGACGTAAATGTTATACCTAATACTTTTGTACTTGTACCAACTACATGACGCACCATGGCTTGAGTACAGTCTATTTCGCTATTTTCTGGATCGGGAATTGTCCTATCTGCAAAATCTATCTTATACCCGGAAAAGTCGCTATCCAGATTTTTTGGATCTATTTTGAGCTTTCCCCGATCATCAAAAATATAAAACGGTGTTAGGTTGACAAGATTTTCAGTGACTACCCATTTTTTATTCTTTCCTCTTCCTACTTGTTTTTCCGTAATGCTGTGGTAATAAACACACGCCAATCCCAAGTACGGTGATCTTAGTACAGTTTGTTTATCCAATAATACTGTGGCCTCAGACGAAAACGGTATATCTGATGCTGCCTCATTTGTTTCCAATAGCGGAAGGGTCTCAAGATTAAATATACTATGTTCATTTTTTAGATACACGCTCGTAAAATATATGCTTCCTATGAAAAACACGAGTCCACAGGCTATAAATTTGGCCATCATCACGGGAAGAGAAAAACATTCGTCACAATTTTTCCCCGATAGTATGATGATAATGAAACATATAAAAAGCAGGGTGCCGACAGTAGAGCCAATCGTAATTCGCTTCATATGGTCATCATACAGCAATGTATGGATGTTGGACAAAATGACCGGCGAACACATAGGAAGAGAAATAGCTAAGGGCTATTTCACAACAGTATAGCAATGAAATAGAATTATAAGGGCATGTTTGAGGCTAAATGTGGTATATTAAGTGCCACTTGGCTCCGAGCAATGGATGATGTTCGGATTTATAGTAAATCAAATCTAAACATTTTTTCTGTAAACACTCCACCATTTTTCTTATAGAACGCATGAGATGCTGCTAAATCTTTTTTGCTATCAAGTTTGATTACCTTTATATTATTGTTGCGACAAAATTGTTTAATGGCAGTAAATATCAGAGTGCCTACGCCTTTTCTTCTATATAGGGAAGTTGTATAGAAATCCTCGATATGTCCTCGATGCCACCCATGACGGATATTCGGCAAGAGATATAAAGTTGCTAAACCTACTAGGTTTCCATTATCTTCCGCAACAAAAATTTTTGTATCATTCCTTCGTATGACATCATCAAAAATGTCGCCACCAATTTGTGAGGGCACATCTTTTGCGTGAAATAAAATACTAAATTCATCAAATAAAAACAAAACCTGTTGTTTATCAGATGGGGTAGCTATACGGACTTGCATGCGAATATTATATCAAAACTTATATTTGAAGAAAAAAACTTAGTTGCTGAACTGATCATTTAATCTGATATGATGTTCTAAAACTCATTTGCTCCCCGCACCTGAGCTTCAGTATACAGCAAGGCTTCGATGAGATTTTGAAGGTCTTTGAGAACGTCAGCTACATAGGAGAATTGAGGTAACGGTGGTTTGAAATAAAGAAGCTTCTGAAAGGAGGACTACAGGATGATATCCCCGCTACAATGCGCGCGATACAAACTAAATATACTTTTTAAAACCCCGATTGCAATAAGCAATGAGTTGATATATGATATTTACATATATGAGCATGCATGGAGATCCCCTTCGATTAAGAGATTTCGGGACTATCGAGCGGTTTGTCGAGCCATGTATTCTCCTTCTCCTTTCAAGAGAACCTACGCATGGATACGGGTTGATGGAGGGACTTGCGAAACACTGTGGTGAAAAAGTAGATATAGGCAACTTATATCGAACACTAAGACGAATGGAACAAGATGGCTGGGTGACGTCGGAATGGGACAAAAAAGACAACGAACGCGACAAGAGAGTATATACAGTTACTAATAGGGGTCGAGCATTTCTGAAAGACGCTGTTGCATCTTTACAGCAAACTGATGAGCTGATCCATCACTTGTTTAGCAGGTATCAAAAAGTGTATCCCGAAAGTAACACGATATGAAACTAACCATCATACTTTCTGGTAATAACGATGAAAAGAACTGGAATGCGTTGCGGCTTGCTAATCTCGCGCTTGGTAAAGGCGATAATGTATCCACTTTTCTGATTGGTGAAGGCGTTGAGTATGGGAAACACTCATCTTCCCAATTTGATATTCAAAGCCAAGTGGAAAAATTCCTTGGGTCTGGCGGAAAGATTATCGCCTGTGAAACTTGCATGAACATTCGAAATCAAAAAGATAGTAAAGAGTGTCCTGCTGGTGGAATTGAAGATTTATACCATCTGATTGCTGATAGTGATAAAGTTTTGACTTTTTAATAGGAGCTTTTATGAATTTTGATTACACAGTTACAACAGAGAAATCATTTGACGAAGCGGTAAAAGCGGTTGAGCAGGAAACAAAGACTGCGGGGTTTCGCGTCCTTTATACCCACGATGTTAAAGCAACTTTAAAAGAGAAGGATTTTGATATTGAACCCTTTAAAATAATCGAAATCTGCAACGCCAAAAGTGCCTATACAGTGCTCAAAGCGGAGATAAAAATCGGTCTTTGTCTCCCCTGTAAGATAAACGTGTATCAGAAGGATGGAAAGACGTATATCTCTGGCATGAGACCGGTAGTGCTTCCTCAATTTTTCCCTCAAGCAAATCTTGGTAGTTTACCGATAGAAGTTGATGAAATTATTAGAGGAATTATCGATAGGAGTAAATAAGGAGGTGGAAATCTTATGATGGGAAGTTTCGGTATTAATCCGATGGGCTCGTTTGGTTGGGGTTTTGGCTGGATTTTTATGATTCTGTTCTGGGGTTTCGTTATTTTAGGCATTGTCGCCTTGGTTCAATGGATTGCAAATCAAGGGAAGAGCCAAGCACAAGAGAAATCCGCCTTGGATATTCTCAAAGAGCGCTATGCCAAAGGCGAGATTGACAAAAAAGAGTTCGAGCAGATGAAAAAAGACCTAGTCTAAATAATCTACAGAAGTGTGCTTGCCGGGGTAGTCGTTACATCTAAAGCTGCCGTTGACATCCAATAAAAACTCAACTACTCTAAATATCGAGAGAATTACATAACTGTCTTCATGAAAAAACGCTCAATAAAAGTTAAAAAGGATACAAACACAAAGTTGAAATATCTGCTTCCTGTATTTATTGTCTCTCTTTTTGTTCTTGGGGGAATAATTTACCAAAATCAACAGTCAACAAGTGTTTTTGGAAAAACTGTATCTAACCAAACGGTACTTGGTGAAGAATCAGAAAATTCTGAAGGACAGGAAGAAACAGAGGAAGTAGAGGCACCAGAACCTACTGAAGAGCCTGAACCGGAGGAATCAACAGAAGAAGACGAGCAGGAAGCAGAAGACATTCACGATGAAATTGAAAATGAAGTGGAACAAGGAAAAGTAGAAAAAGTAGAAGTCCATCCCACCTCAGAAAAACCCGGGGAAGGAACATTAAAGATCGAAAAAACAAATGGTTCTTCAACTGAAAAAACAGTTCCGTCTTCAAACGCATCTCTTATCAGTATTCAGAATAGCCAGGCTGGAACTGTGTCTATCAGCGTAAATAAAGACGGCACAGTAACGCTGCTTAATAATGGCATAAGTGTTCAGACACAGTATCCCGTGGTTATTGATCCAAAATCTCAAACTTTCGCTATTCGAACTCCAAATGGCGTAACCGTTATCAATACTCTTCCTTCCCAAGCGCTCGTTGGGATAGATACAGCAGATAAACCAACAACTATTCAAACCGCAGTATTAGGTGCTCAAGACGGACAAGCATATTATGAAGTAACAGGAACACAAGATAGAAAGTTTATTGGCTTGATACCAGTTACGGCAAATATTGAAACCAAGATAGATGCGCAAAACGGATCGATAATCACAGTCAATAAGCCTTGGTACTTGAATCTTCTCGGCTTTCTTTACACCACATAGCCTACGTTTATTTCAGAAACTTTTTCCCTCCTAGCAAGAGGCTGTATTAAGAGGCTCTGTGGGTCATTTTGCTCCCCGCGCAGGAACAGATCAGGATGGAAATTATTGAATAAGACCTTTTGCAAAAAGATCATCAAATATAAGCTTATCAACCGGTGAGCTTTTTTCTTTCCAAGAATAGTCGACGTATCTATATTCAGCAACTTCCGATGAGGCTTTCAGTTCACCGACAAATTTTGCTGTGTAACACGTCATCCGCACGACGGTTCCTTCAGGTTTGCCGTGTGCTTGTGCTTCAAACGTGCCGTAATGCGTGATCGTTTCAGGAATAAGACCAACTGTAAGTTCTTCTTTCATTTCACGAATGAGGGCTTGATTATCAGTTTCATTTCCGTCTCGTTTTCCGCCAGGGATATACCACGTGTCCCTTCCTTTGCTCAGAGTAGAAAGTACTTTTTTATCTTTGATATCAATAAGCGCGAGCTTATCGATGTACGTTTTTTGCATACGTTGATTATATCAGAAGTTCGAGCGTCCAATGTGGGGTGTATCTTCGTTAGAACCTCATTTGGATTCGAAATGAGGTTCGAGTCCAATATGCTCCGCTCACCTTGGCACAGTATACCGGAAATTGTGAGGATAATTGAGGCTTTTGAGAATTCTGGCTGGGTAGTACAATTGAGAGAAAGGTGGAAGGAAATTAAATTACTTTCCTGTAAATGATTTTTCTCCTGACCTTGTAAGGGAAGAGGCGACTTTTAGCTTTGTAAGCTTACTAAGCATAGACTTTCTCTCCTCTGGTTTAACGTAAAGCTCATCCAAGACTGCCTTCACTGTTTCAAGAAAGTAGTCGAAATCTTTTCTCCCCCATGGTTGCCAAGACCCTTCTTTTTCATGAAGATTGTCGCTTGTCATATCTTGAATATTTGCCAACGCATCAAAATATTCTGAGAAAACGTGAGGGTATTTATTTTTTAACCACTTAATCTTGGCTTCATATTCTTTTCCTTCGGCCTTTTGATTCTTCAGTAGTTCGTAGATTGCTTTTCGTAAAGCACCAGACGCTCCAACCAAAAAATCCATTTTTCTGCAACCATCGGCTTCCGCAACTAAATCTCTAATCAGTTTCGGTATTAGTGGGTTAATCGTAAAAAAAGATGTTGGTTGATGATAGAAGATATAATCATCCAAATCTGTCGAGGCATATTTATCTATGACATTTTCATCTTGATCTTCAGGTTTGTTTTGGAAATATGGAGCATGCCCACCATATTGGTAACGCACCTCGCTGAATTTATAGTTAGACAGATGAAGAGAAATCTTTCCACATCCTCCACACACTACTCTGTAAATCCATGCCTTGCGATCGTCTGACCAATCGATCTCCTCTCTACTCTCCACAGAGTAAACAACTGACCTACTGTTGCAAAATGGACAATTATATTTTGTGTGATCTATAAAATATTTACGATCTAATGCAGATTGGTCCGTCATATGATTGGTTATACTAACGAATTTGGGCTCCCCCGGGAGGATTCGAACCTCCAACCTTCATCTTAACAGGATGCCGCGCTACCATTGCGCCACAGGGGAACGTAATAATTCGCCGACTGGAGAATTAAACGTTCTCCCACGTTTATATTGCCATGCAATATATTACGTGGGGAATGTCAATGAACTTGATTATTATACCATGGCTTTTGGAGAATACCACCAATCCAATTTTGATTTTCTCATAAGAATCAGTAGAATGAAACAACATTTAAATATAATTTATGAAAACAATGTTTATACTCATCAGTAGCGTTTTAGCATTAATTTCTCCTATCATATATGCCAAAGCAATATTACGAGGCGATGCAAAACCGCATAGGACAACGCGATTTACTATACTTCTCACGACGGTTATCGGAACTGCGTCTCTACTTGCTTCGCATAACACTGTTGCTGTTTGGCTTGCCGGTGTATCAGCACTGCAGGCAATTTTCATTTTTACGTTAAGCATAAAACACGGCATGGGGGGATGGAGTAAAAGTGATATCAGTTGTCTCGCTATTTCAATAGTAGGTATCATTCTTTGGCAGACAACAAACAATCCCTTGCTTGCATTGTATGCCAGTATTGTTGCAGATTTTACTGGTATGGTACCAGCGCTTATCAAAACCTATCATTTTCCGAAAACTGAAGTTTGGTCATTTTATCTTCTGGATGTTTTTGCAGGATTATTCAGTGCTATAGCAGTACAACGATGGACAATATCGGAAATATCGTATCCGTTGTATATTGTCCTTATAAATTTTGCTATGGTGCTACTGGTCATACGACCAAGATTATTTCGCAACCAAGAAGGAAATTGAAGGAATATCCCTTAGCAACCGCATCCGCCATGACCTCCGCAACATGATCCGTCCATATTTGTAACACCTCCTTTTTTGCAAAATATTTGTAACAATTATTTGTGAACAAAGCTTATCATAGCATATATGTGTTTCATTTCGCAAAATTTTTTTCTTGATGGATTCATTGCATTCAAACGCGCCTATTGGGTTTCGTGATCATTTCTGATACACTCTCTCTATATCCGGATAATAAACCGGTATTAAAATATTTTATTGAAGGGGGTACGCATGTAAGCGGGGATCCCGCGACTGTATTTATTTGTAAAATAAACTATATAAACATTTTTTTAAGGAGAAGTATGGGATCAAAATTATTTGTCGGTGGTTTATCTTTTGATACAACGGATCAGTCATTATCTGATGCATTTGCACAAGCAGGGACAGTCGTTTCTGCTAAGGTGATCATGGATCGGATGACCGGTCGATCAAAAGGATTTGGATTTGTCGAAATGTCCTCGCCTGATGAAGCGCAAAAGGCCATAGACCTATGGAACGGAAAGCCATTGGACGGCAGAAATGTCGCCGTCAATGAAGCCCGACCGATGGAACCGCGTACTGGCGGCGGCGGGGGAGGATTTCGAGGTGGAAGTGGTGGCGGTGGTGGACGCGGTGGATACGGCGGAGGCGGTGGTCACCGAGGTGGCGACCGTGGCGGACATAGAAATGACAATTCCGGTGGACGGGATTGGTAGCTTTCGATTCGACTTGAAATACATATTACAATAAAAACAGAACCGAAAGGTTCTGTTTTTATGTTGATTAAATTGTTTTTAAATAATTGCTTGATGTATTGTATTGAAATTTTTCAGTATTGACAGTTCCTATCATGAAATGTAGTGTAGATTACAGTAAAACATTATAGAGATCATGATGAGATTAATTAAAATATATGTAGGGTATTTCTTTCTGTTGATCCTTATAGTTAGTGGTTTTTTTCTTCGTCCCGAATCTGCATTTGCTTCACATTCATGGGGAGAATATCACTGGGCTCGTACTGCCAATCCATTTTCACTTAAAATCGGTGACAATCTATCAACTGGATGGAAACCATATTTAGGAAAAACGATAACTGATTGGAGTCTATCCTCGGTTGTTGACATGGCAACAGTTTCAGGTGCAACTACTTCAAGGAAATGTCGACCTACAAACGGACGAGACGAGGTGTGCAATTACACATTTGGTAAGAATGGATGGCTTGGTATAGCCCAAATATGGGTAAGTGGCAATCATATAACGCAAGGAATTATTAAAGTAAATGATACATATTTTAATACGACTGCATACAATACTCCTGCATGGAGAAATCTCGTTATGTGTCAAGAGGTAGGGCACACAATAGGACTTGATCATCAAGATGAAAATTTTGATAATGTGCCATTGGGTACTTGCATGGATTACACACGTGACCCGTCTGCTAGCCAACAACCCAATCAGCATGATTATGATCAACTTGAGCTTATCTATTTACATCTGGATACCTTTGCTACGCCTAGATCTTCGCGAAATCGATTACCTGCAGCGCTTAGCAGTAGAGATTATGAAGATAAAAGCGAGTGGGGAAACAAAGAAAGAGACAATGGAAGAATAGCGCGTTTTAGACGCGATTTTGACGGTGGCCATCGGCTTTTCACCTTCATCGTTTGGGCGAAAGAATAATTTAAGCCCGGGAAATTTTAGCTTTTGTTTGCGTATCCCTGCAATACGTTCTTTATGAGTAAATATAAAGAAACGGTAGAGACAATGATGCGTGATCATAAAGAATTATTTGATAATTTTTCTGATATCCATCGGGAATATATGGGTGATCCATCTGCATGGCAAAAACTGTTTAACGAATATGGCGGGGAAGTGGTTGAAATTATTCGTGACTATGATCGTAAGCTATGCGCGGCGATGGCAAAAGGGAAATTCGGTACATTTTCTTCTCAGGTTTCTGAGAAGTTTTGGCAAGAAGTTCGAAAATATTTTCCCAAAATAGATTTTGTGGGAGTAAAGAGTTAATTTTTTTGATATCCTGTGGCTATTTCTTCATGAGCTTTTGTCATGCAATTGTCTTGTACAAAATGGTATAATGTAAAAAGTAACTCGCAAGGGGAGAACCTGCGGGTCACTTTTTTTATGGACCCTTCGGCAATCTTAAGGGTGAATATATATGACAAAGGATATACGAAATATTGCAATAATTGCCCACGTGGATCATGGGAAAACAACTCTTGTTGACGGGATGCTCAAGCAGACCCATACGTTTCGTGATAATCAGGCGGAGATGAGTCAAACGACGATACTAGACCGAAACGATTTAGAGCGGGAAAAAGGGATTACAATTTTAGCCAAAAATACTTCAGTAATTTACCACGATACAAAAATAAATATTATTGATACACCAGGTCATGCGGACTTTAGCGGAGAAGTTGAGCGCGTCATCAATATGGCAGACGGAGCTCTTCTTGTTGTTGATGCTGCGGAAGGACCGCTCCCGCAAACACAATTTGTCCTTCAGAAGGCACTGGAACATCATCTAAAGATTATAGTCGTTATAAATAAAATCGATAGAAAAGATGCACGGCCTATGGAGGTGCTTACCGAAGTTGAAAATTTATTCCTTCACTTAGCTGTCCATGAGGATCACTTGTCTTTTCCGGTGATTTACGCCATTGGCAGAGAAGGAAAAGCGTGGAAAACATATCCTCAGGATATGAGTCAACCCGGTACTTTAGAATTATTATTTCAAGAAATTGTTACTTCTGTTCCTCCTCCAAAAGCGTATGAAGATAAGCCGTTTAAGATGCTTGTTTCTACATTAGATTTTGATACGCATAAAGGAGCATTTGCTATCGGAAAAATCACTCAGGGAACTGTTAAAATAGGCCAAAGCGTGCTTTGCATGTATGAGCAAACCGTTTTGGGTACGTGTAAAATCAATGAAGTTTTTACAAGCGAAGGACTGGAAAGAGTCGTAGTAGAAGAAGGTATTACTGGAGATATTATTTCTCTTACTGGTATACCAGGTGTTGCTATTGGTAATACACTTACTGATCCGTCTGATCCAGTCGGATATCCCACAATAAAACTTGAACCTCCTACGCTAAAAATCGCAGTATCAGCAAATACGTCTCCTTTTGCAGGACGCGAAGGAAAATATGGTACTGCTCGTCAAATTGGTGAGCGCATGCGACGCGAGAAACAGACAAATATTGGTCTTCTTATAGAGGAGAGTTCCGGAGGAAGCACATTTATCGTATCCGGTCGTGGAGAACTTCATTTGGCGGTACTTTTTGAAACACTGCGGCGGGAAGGATACGAAATGCAGGTCGGTAAGCCAGAGGTCATACTAAAAACAATAGATGGTAAGCTTCACGAGCCATTTGAGGAAGTAACGATAGATATAGATTCATCATTTGTAGGAATTATTTCTGAAGATCTTGGACGGCGTAAAGCTGTGCTTTTGGACACAAATACCAATGATCGCGGGATGACCAAAATGGTGTATAAAGTTTCAAGCCGTAATTTACTAGGATTTCGTGGGGATATTCTCACAAAGACTCGGGGAAATGGTATATTTGCGACTCGCCTTTTAGGATATTTCCCCCAAGGACCAAATATATCAAAACTAAGAAATGGTGTTTTAGTGTCATTTGAGACGGGTAAATCTTCCGGGTATGCATTAACCACTGTGCAAGATAGGGGAAAAGCTCTTATAGGACCGGGAGTACCAGTCTATGAAGGCATGGTGATCGGCATCAATAATCGACAAGAAGACATAGATATCAATGTATGCAAAACGAAAAAATTGACAAATATTCATTCTGCTAATGCAGATATAGCTATTCAGCTAGATCCACCGATTATTATGACGCTTGAACAAGCTCTAGACTTTATCGAAGAAGATGAATTGTTAGAAATAACCCCGCTTAACCTCCGACTACGGAAAAAATATTTAGGCAAAATTGATCGCACCCGATCAAAACGTACTTCTTAGGCCGCATCCAAGAATAACTTGACCGTTATTTTACTTGAAGATGCGGCACAAAGGGCCGTAACCGTAAATACATAGGAAGTTATTTACGGACGAGCCCTTAGTATTTGCATTCCAAAGGATAGTAAGAAATAATAGGAAGAGAAGCCCGCCTCACGGAGAGTTCTTAGGTGGGCCTAAAAAACGCTAAGCCTCAAAGACTACGGCCAAGCGTTTCTAAGGGAGGTGAGAGAAAAAATGAAACATCTACATATGGCTTCCTATATGCTCCTATGGATAGGAGGACTCAATTGGGGTCTTGTGGGATTATTTAAGTATAATCTCGTCAATTCACTTTTTGGTAGCATGCCGGCTTTAGAAATGCTTGTTTATGTCTTGGTTGGTGCTGCAGCAGTCTATACACTTGCAACACACAAAAATTATTGCATGCATTGCGGTGAGCAGAAGAAATAATTGAGACTAGGCTTTATGAAAGATACATAGAAAAAACACTCTTGTTTTGTTGACAGGGTGAAAAGTCGATGTTATCTGCGAGAGAAGAAGAGTGCGTTGCCGATAAGAAGCGAAAACAACAGTTGGTCGGGAAGCACTCCCCATGAGGGGAAGAGGTGAGAGAAAAACGGTCGTCCGATAATGGAGGTAACGACCGCAACGCATGCTCCGAAAAACACCTGATATTTTTTTTCAACTGGTGATGTCCGTGGTTCTGGGAGCATAACAATTGCGAAAAAAAGAAGCGTGGGGTCCAGCAGTGTGATGAGGAGCTGTTGGAGCGACCACGTTGTCTGGACAGAAGCGAGCCGGGACAACAGAATATAGGAAATGAGGAATGAAATGATAGTGAAATACCGCTTCAGACGAAATGCAGAAATCGTAAGTGGCGCAAGGAGAATGAGGAAGGAGGCGAAGGTGAAGGGTGTAGACTCAAAAATGTTTTGAAATGACACAGCCCACCAGCTTACGGGTTGCTGCAGGATGAATCCTTCGAGGATAAGTCCTACGGCAGCAGGGTTAAAGATGTGACCATTGTTGGTACGAAAAAATTGTTTTGATGCTACCGCAATTGCCGCAATTATAGCGATGTGGTCCCACGGAAGGTTAGGATTGACGATGAGCCCGATAATGGCGCCGGTCACAAAGGCTGCATATGGCACAAACCATACTTTTTTTCTTACGTAGGTTAGTAAAATATCAAAGGTTGCAGTAAACGTGATCGCGAGAACAAATCCGGTGCTATACTTTGTCTGCGCACTGGCGATGAGTGCCGAGAGAAAAATAATGAAAAGAAGCAGCGCTAGTTGTACCTTGGGCATTCGGAGAACCTGGAGATTACTTATCACAATCCTATAGTACCATACAAAACATGGAACACCTTACGAATCAATCTTCGATTCGATAATGATATAGGTAACTACACCCAAGAGAAGACTTACGACAAATTTCCTATTTCCCACCTTGACTGATATGGTAACTGTTTGTATTGTAACAAAGATGAAAAAAATGTGGATTGTCATCGTAGTACTTTTTATATTGAGTATCGGATATTTTGTTTTCTATAGACAATCATCAATGCAACCATCTGTTCCTTCTATAAATATAACGACGAGTGAGCGCATGGTATTTGGAACTTCTAAAAAGAGCGCGCATTGGGAAAGCAACACTCCAGCACACGGATCGACTTTCGCTGGAGTTCCGATAAACGTTGTTATTGATTTTAATTTTGATCTTGCTGTTCCTTCAAACATTTCTATTACCAAAGAGGGAAAAGAATATGGAGTAGGGAAAACGACGATAGACACAAATAAACTTTCAATGCGTACAATGATTGACCCCGACATACCCGACGGGACATATACGGTTGTCTATAGTGCGTGTTGGCCGGACAAGAGTTGTCATGATGGGAATTATCAGTTTGTAATAGATCGCAGGCTTGCCGACGGGTATATGGACTTCCGTGGAAAAAAAGACGTGACGATAGACCTGAAAGAAATCGAGTTTTTTCCCAAAAAAGTCCGTATAAGCAAATTTACTCGAGTAACATGGAAAAATACCGATTCGGTCGAGCACTACATTAATTCCGATGCGCACCCAAGTCACACATTTTTCCCCGAGCAAAATTCCAAAGCACTAAAAAACGGTGATGCGTATGCAGTCGTATTTTCTAATCCCGGTGAATATCCCTATCATTGTAGCGCCCATGCACAAACAATGACCGGTTCAGTCCTCGTTGAGTAGTATTTAATCCTTTTAGAATAACAATGAATTACTTTTTCTTCTTTGGTAGTTTTGCCCATATTTATCCTTTTAGGAATTTTGTTAATACCCATAAAATCATGATGCCGAAAAGAAATGGAATAGTTTGTCCCCACCGGCGTTGTTTAGCAAAATCCTGATGCATGTCTGGAATAAGATCAGAACAAGCAATATAGAGAAACATTCCGGCTGTGTATGATAGAAGAAACGGGATAATCGAGTGGATTGTTTGGAGAAAAAAATACGCGGTGATAGCTCCGATAACCGCGGTAAGACCAGAGAGAAAGTTATAAAGAAGTGCTTTTTTTTGACTCATACCCCCTGCAACCAATAACCCCAGATCTGCAATTTCCTGGGGAATTTCATGCGCTGCGATAGCAAGCGTTGTTGAAATACCAAGAGGGATACTGGTTAAAAATGAAGCTGCTATAGCAACACCATCTATAATATTGTGGATTCCATCACCCCAGAGAATAAGTATTGCTGTTGGTTTGGTGTTATGCGCATGATCATGATGGTGAAACCACAAAAGAAACCGTTCAAGAAAGAAAAAAGTTAGAATTCCGAAAAAAAGCGGCATAAAGACTTCACTTCCAATTGCTTCAGATGATTCCGGTAATAGATCAAAAAGTGACGTGGCTAACATCACTCCTGCAGCAAAACTGACGAGGGAGGAAGAAATCCATACAGATGATCGTTTGATAAATAAAAGAAACGCGCCGAAAAATGAAAGAGCACTGATAAAAAGAGTAGCTAAGATAATAGAAATGAATGGAGACATGTCTATATTTTTATCCGATATGCTTTTGTATACGTCCCGCCGGAGGAAAGCGTTGTGGTAACAACAAGTCGGGCGTTGGTTATATTGTAATGGGGTGTGCAAACACCTTTACTGCATGTGCCGAAATATACATCTCGGCTATCTGTCGCTTTTCCACTTGGTATTAGAGAACCAATGGCTCCTTGCTCAATACCATTAGCTGAATAACTTAACGTGTAACTTATACGTTTTACTTTATTTAGATTCATAAACGAAACAACGACGCTATTGGTTGCTCGTGAAAGTTTTGCTGATGAGTAAGACAAGCCTGAACCAGTTGTCCCGGTAGCCTTTCGAACTCTCAATTTTGCTCCAATAACTGGTTGGGTCAACGAGAGGGATAAAAGTATCACGATACACAAAAGAAATACGCGCATGAATTCAAGTATATCATGATATACTTAACATTATGAATAAACTGTGGGTTGCTATTGTTGTAGGTATTATTGCAGGTGGTATCGGCACCGGAGTATATATTGCAAAAAATCGATCACAGAAAATTCTTCTGCCAAATGATCAATCTCAAAATGTTCCTACGATACAGACAAATCTTTTAACATGGAATGATCCTGCTGGTTTTCAATTTCAATATCCTGATGGGTTGACTATCGATAAACACGATGAAGATAAAGAAAACTATGCGCATATTGAGTTTTTAAACAAAGATCATACGGGAAATGTCATTGTCTGGGCCAGGGATACTACGTCTGCCGACGTGAAAGCGTGGGTACGGACAGAGAAACGGTTTAAAGATGCAAACATTTTAGATACCACGCTTGGAGAAAAATCAGCAAAAAAGATACTTCTTGCAACTGCCAGTAGTAGTCTCATTGTTGGGGCAATAGACGATGCAATTTTATTTACTGTAGAGGCAGATTTAGATGAAGAAGGTTATTGGAGTAAAATACATGATGGTATTACAAAAAGTTTTATTTTTACCTCTGGTACGAGCGAAAAGAAGAGTAATGAGTCTAGCGGAAATGGAAATAGTCAACAATCAAGCGGTGGAGAAGAAGTGCCCGTTGATGAAGAAGAAACAATTGAATGATGTTTATACTTCAACAGAAAGATCAGGAATTGCATCAACTGAATGCCAGTCTGTTGATTTTCCTCTAAAATATGCGTAGCTTGCGATAAAAACAGCGTTGTCGGTGCATAACGCGCCATCTGGCACGTGAATGTTGAATGATGAATGATGAATGCTGAATTTTTCCCTCAATCGTAGATTTGCAGCAACACCACCGGAGAGAAGAATAGATTTTGCTCCATACGTCTTTGCTGCGCGGAGGGTTTTTTCTACTAAAACATCTGTTATTGCCTCCTGAATTTCAAAAGCAAAATTAGTTCTGACAGGGTCCAGTTGTTTCTTCCACTCCCGCATCACCGCTGTCTTTAGACCACTAAAAGAGAAATTAAATGATTTATCATTGATCATTGGGCGAGGCAATGTAATGCTGAATGCTGAATGCTGAATGCTGAATTTATGTGCTTCGCGCTCAATTGCAACGCCGCCGCCGTGGCCGAAACCCAGGAGTCTCGCGGTTTTGTCAAAACACTCTCCTGCCGCATCGTCGAGCGTCCCACCAAGCCACGTCAAGTCTCTAGCTGATTTCATAAGATAAAGTTCTGTGTGGCCTCCACTCACTACCAAAGAGATAGCAGGAAACTCAATTGTTCTATTGTTAAATTGTTCTATTGTTAATTGTTGGTTGTTATTTCGTTCGTCTCGAATGAAGTTAGCGTACATGTGGGCGAGCACGTGATTGACGGGAACGATGGGCTTGCCGGTGACAAAGGCGATAGTTTTTGCTGTCTCTACACCGACCAAAAGACTACCGATGAGTCCTGGACCAACAGTCACTGCAATCGCGTCGATCTTGCGTTCAATCCAATTTTTTAACCATAACGATGGCAATACTTTAGTACTATGTAGTATTAAAGTATTTACATCGATTTGATTGTGAGGATGTATGTGAAGATGGTCGCTTGATGGGGCATGAAGTGTATTGGTCTTTCCATTGTATGAATCAATTGATGTATAGTAACTACTTGCTTTTGTGATGGTTTCGGTAATCACGGGGATGATGCATTCGAGCTGTTTTCGCGCGGCGATTTCGGGTACAACCCCACCGTATTTTTTATGCATCTCGTGACTACTCGCCAGGACATTACTTATAATTTTCGTACCATCTTCGATTATTGCACAAGCCGTTTCATCGAAAGAAGTCTCTATGGCTAAGATTTTCATAAGAAGAACCAATACACGAGCCAAGCGATGAATATCGTTACTGCAACAATCATACTAATAAAACCGGCACGTCCAAATGATTTATTTTTAAAACAATAAAGTACCAGACCAAGCTCAGTGACAGAAAATGCATACGTGTTAAAAAGATACCAGTACCACTTCGGATACCAGGAAGAGGGATGTTTCACAAAAGATGTAGATAATATAGTCTGAATGCCCGTGTCTTGAAGTATATCTCGGATAAGATGAAGGATAGCGATAGCTGCGATTACTCGAAGCCACCATACCTGCCATATTTTCATGGTTGTATTTTACTCGAGGCCGAGGAGTTTGGCGAGCTGCGAGGTAGAGGGGGTGGGGATTTTGGGAATCGTGACAAGTTGGGCGCCGACTGTTTGAGCGTGTTGTTTCTTTTTGTCAACTATCGGGTCGCCTTCGGCAACGGCGATGATATGAGGTTTTATTCGCTTAACTAAATCTGCATATTCTAGATCTGTTGTCATTGGCGGCAAAGAAATTACTTCATCAACAACAGATACCGCTTCAAGCATTTCTTTACGTTTCGGTTGCGTATGTATCGGTCGACTGTCTCCCTTCATCCGTCGAACATTTTCATCGGACTCAAGCGCAATAACAAGGTAGTCGCCATATTTTTTGGCTTCCTTAAGAAATTTTATATGGCCGTAATGGAGCAGGTCAAAACAACCTCCGACTAAAACAACTTTTTTCATAATTATTGTTTCGTCCCGCGTAGATACACGGCTTGCCACGGGCGGAAGTTTGAAATAAAACTGGTATCCTGCAATACTTCACTGCCTCGCGTGACTTTATATTGGAAACTTGCTTTTGCTCCCCATGCAGCAAAGTCGACTTGTTTAACGATTCCGGCAGGAAGCGTTGGATCATCTTGATAAAGATCCGGTGGGGGAGGGGTGATACTTCCGACTTGATGATTTAAAATTTCAGATTTTCGTCCGTCTGATGTGCCATATAATTCAATGGAAAGTGTGAGATTTGCTTTGTTCGGTTTTGATTGGATGAGGATATATCCAGAAGTGTCGTTTTTTATGACCAAATCAACTGATGGCGCAAACACAGTTGCATCAAGTCCAGCTTTATATCCTGCTTGTTCATAATAAGCGACACGATAGGCATGGGCCTGGCGTTTGATGATTGGCAAACCCGCTGCTAAAGCAGCCCGAAATAGTGTGGTTGAAACTTGACATACACCGCCGCCGTCCCCTAAAACCGTCCGACCATCTTTTATAATATATGCAGGTTGAAAGCCGGTTGCAGCAGATATGTCACCAACAGCGTCATTAAACGAAAATGTTTCTCCGGGCTTGATAAGAATTCCATTGATTTTTGCTGCAGTAAGAATGACATTGTGAATTCTCCCTGGAATAGAGTGGGCAAATTCAGAGTAACCTCGCCCAATAAGTTCTTTTATCCCGAATGTATTTGTTTGGGCAGTTTCAATAGATGGATTGACAGGGTCAATACGGGCAGAGATCGTGACCATATCCGTTGTCATGCCAGGAATTTGGTCAAGAAGCGAAGCGAAGCGTTTTTTCGTTTCTCCTCGATTGACCTGCCTTCCAACTTTTGATGGACGAAACGAAGTGACTTTACCGCCAGAAAATTGAAACAATGATTCCTGGACAGGAATATCAATTTGCTGAGAGAGCCTATCGACTGCTGTGTCCAGAATATCTTCATTCCACCGAAAGAGAGGAGTGAGGTCTATTGGATCCCGGCTTAATTTTTTTAACGTATCACTGAAAAAATACCCGGAACGTCCGATCAGATACGCTTGTTGACCAGATAACGTCGCATCATATCCGAGATTTAGATCAACAGCTGAAACAGTCGCACTTAGATTTTCAAATTGAAAAGTAAACTGTTTTGACAAAAAAGGGGTATTTTTTTCAAGCCAGAATTGTTCGACTTCCTGTGGAGTTTTACCTCCGAATGGAATTCTTCCAACAGTTACTGCAGGATATATGCGCCCTGCATATTCTTTCTCAAAAAAATACGACACGCTATATATTACGACTAAAGCCACAAGTAACACGATTAGACTTATTTTGACAATAGGTCGTATGTAGGTGTAGCGATAAAAGAGATGGTATATTCTGTTGCGTTGGGTTGATTCCATGATATGATGATGATATTGATATTGTACTATACCAATGGACCAACAAAATACTGATCCACAAAGCGCGCCAAGCGGAGTTGTGATGGCTGATATTCCATCGCAGGCACCGTTAACTGAACCGACGCAGACACTTACGCCTGATACTCCTGTCGCACTAGATGAATCATCTCGAAATACCCAGGCGCAATCGTACGTTCAGGAAACGGTCGTCGTACCACCCGCTGGCCCACAAGCAGGTGGAGGAGAAAATCCATTTATCCCTCAAGGAGTTGTGACCGGAAATGCGTATGTTCCTCCCGGAGCTCCGCCGAAATCTGGAGGTGGATCTTTTCTGCGACGAATGTTACTTATCGTGGTATTCTTTTTGTTTATCGCAGGAGCAGTTTTTGGAGGAAAATATCTTTTAGGATCTATCGGTGGAGCAAAAGGGGTGACAATAACGTATTGGGGACTATGGGAGAATGACGCAATTGTAAGCCCCATAATTGCTGATTTTGAAGCAAAAAATAATAAAATAAAAGTACAATATATCAAACAATCACCGAAACAATATCGTGAACGATTGCAAGCTGCCATAGCTCGAGGTGATGGGCCAGATGTATTCCGGTTTCACAATACATGGGTTGCTATGCTTCGTAACGATCTTGCTATGGTACCAGCAACCGTCATGACACCTTCACAATTTTCTTCTGCATTTTATCCAGTTGCTAACGCAGATTTGGTTGCCGGGGAAAATATTTTTGGTATTCCGCTTGAAATAGACGGATTAGGACTTTACTACAATGAAGACCTTTTTGCTACTGCAGGCGTGACGCCACCGACGACGTGGGAAGAAATGCTGACCGTTGTGCCAAAGCTAACGGTTAAAAACGAAACAACTATCATAACTTCGGCTCTTGCTTTAGGAACAACAGGTAATATCGAACACTTTAGCGACATTGTTGCAACGATGATCATGCAAAATGGTTCATCGCTTCGTGAGCCCGCTACCAAAGAGGCAGAGGAAGCGCTTGTATTTTATAGAAAATTTGCTACGCCAACTGATCCAGTCTATACCTGGAATGAGTCTCTTGATAATTCGGTGTACGCGTTTGCATCGGGGAAAGTAGCGATGATCCTAGCTCCTTCCTGGCGAGCATTTGATATAAAACAAATAAATCCTGATTTACGTTTTAAGATTGCTCCTATCCCACAGCTTCCCGGAAGTACCGTGACATGGGCGTCATATTGGGTAGAAGGTGTATCGGCAAAAAGTAAGAATCAGGAAGCTGCATGGCAATTTATGAAATATCTCACCAGTCGCGAAACAGCAATGAAACTTTATGCGCAAGAGTCCAAAACGCGTCTTTTCGGGGAGCCGTACGCACGAATTGATCTGGCTAGTTCCATTTCTGATGATCCTTATGTAGGTAGTTATGTGAAACAAGCTCAAAATGCTAAGTCATTTCCTCTTGCTTCGCGAACATTTGACAACGGGATAAATGATAAACTCATAAAATACCTTGAAGATGCTATCAATAGTATGATTCAAAATAGTGAAGCACCGGGAGCTGCTCTTCAGACCGTTTCTTCTGGATTCCGGCAAGTACTCTCTGGCTATGGGTTGACTTCCAATGCTGCCCCTTAAGAAATAATTAGCACATGTTTTCTGTTAAAGATGCTATCTTGATATCAGTCCTTTATGCGGACATTTTTGATTACTCGTTTACCCTAGAGGAGATGAGAACGTGGCTTGTTTTTTATAAAAATAATCAACTTTCTCAAAAATCTTTTTCACACATCGATGTAATTTCAAGAGAACATGCACATTACTTTGTTTTACCGAAACGGCACTCACTTATTGCTATTCGAAAAAAACGCTTCAAGTACTCGAAAGAAAAATGGAAAAGTGCTCTGCGCGTTTCCCAGATACTGCAAATACTGCCAAGTGTGCAACTTGTTGGTGTCACTGGTGCTCTCGCGATGAATAATGCCAAAAAGAACGACGATATAGATTTTTTTATTATTGTGTATCCCGAGACTCTCTGGGTCAGTCGATTGTTTGTCACCATCCTTGTTGAGCTATTTGGTAGACGCCGGAGACCTAATGAACTAAATCCTGCAAATAAAGTGTGTTTAAATATGTATGTCACACGTAGTGCACTTGCTGTGCCCACAAAAGAACGAGATTTATTTACTGCCCATGAGGTATTGCAGATGGTTCCTTTATGGGATCGACATAATACCTATCAGAAATTTTTGAAAGCAAACAAGTGGGTCAAGACGTTTTTACCAAATGCATGGAGACAGAAATTCCAAGCATCAAGCACCAAGCCTGGTATCCCGTTTGGATATTTGTATTTGATAATTCGATATTGTTTGGAATTTGTGATTTGGTTATTGAGATTTGCTGAAGTACCTGCTCGGGTAATGCAGCTATGGTATATGCGCAAGCGTCGGTCTACAGAGATCGTCACGGACAACGTTATCCGATTTCATCCTCGTGATGCACGAAATTGGATATACGATGCATTAGGCAAAAGATTGAAACGATATAACATCCCCCTTGACAAGATTTTCTATGCCAGTTAAAATAGCAGTCACTTCTAAAGACTGCCAAGATTTTTTACACGTAATTAATATTCATTAATTATATTTCTTAAGGAGGTAGCGTATGGCAAAGATAAATTTACAACCACTTTTTGATAACGTACTCGTTAAACCACTTCAAGCAGAAGAAACACTTCCTTCTGGCATCGTACTTCCTGATAGCGCAAAAGAAAAACCTCAGACTGGACTCGTCATGGCTGTGGGTCCGGGTTCTACTGATGACAAAGGTAATCTTGTCAAGATGGTTGTGAAAGTCGGTCAAAAAGTTATGTATAAAAAGTGGGGAGGCAATGAGGTAAAAGTTGATGGACAGGAATGGATGCTCGTAGAACAAAAAGATATATTAGCAATTGTTGAATAAAAGGAGGCAAATATGGCAAAACAACTGAAATTTTCTGAAGATGCACGACAAGCTCTTATCCGTGGAGTTAATATATTGGCTAAAGCGGTCGTTACTACCCTTGGACCTAAAGGACGAAATGTCGCTCTTGATAAAAAGTGGGGAGCTCCAAACGTGGTCCATGATGGTGTCACGGTAGCAAAAGAAATTGAACTAGAGGATCCATTTGAGAACATGGGTGCACAGCTTGTCAAAGAAGCAGCCAGTAAAACGAATGATGTGGCTGGTGATGGAACGACAACATCAACTTTGCTTACACAAGCAATCGTGAATGCAGGGTTTAAAAATGTGACCGCTGGTGCTAACCCAATGATGCTAAAAATTGGGATGGAAAAAGCTGTTGAGGCGGTTGTTGGCGAAATAAGAAAGATGAGTAAAACTGTCAAAGATGCTGACGTTGCCAAAGTTGCGACCATTTCCGCTCAGGACGATAAAATCGGCAATTTGATCGCTGAGGCCCTTACGAAAGTGGGCAAAGACGGCGTGGTAACGGTTGAAGAAGGCAAAGGACTGACGATGGAGATAGAGTACAAAGAGGGAATGGAGTTTGATAAAGGATACGCAAGCCCATACTTTGTAACCATACCAGAGAAAATGGAATCAGAGATCTCTGATGCATATGTACTTATTACTGATAAAAAAATATCAGCAATTAGCGACCTATTGCCATTTTTGGAAGGATTTATCAAAGTCAGTAAGAATTTAGTGATTATCGCAGATGAAATAGATGGAGAAGCGCTTGCGACACTTGTTGTCAACAAGCTTCGCGGTACCTTTAATGTCTTGGCAGTGAAAGCACCAGGATTTGGTGACCGGAGAAAAGCAATGCTTGATGATATCGCGACACTTACCGGTGGAACCGTAATTTCTGAGGACACTGGTCGCAAGTTTGAGAACGTTAAAGTCGAAGACTGTGGTCGAGCAGACAAAATTTGGGCAGACAAAGACAACTGCAGGATCATCGGTGGCAAAGGAACAAAGTCGGCGCTTCAAGCAAGGATTGCACAAATCAAGCGCGAGATGGATGCATCAACATCTGACTTTGATCGCGAAAAGCTTCAGGAACGACTCGCTAAGCTTTCCGGAGGTGTAGCCGTTATCAATGTCGGAGCGGCAACAGAGATTGAATTGAAAGATAAAAAGGAACGCGTCAATGACGCTGTTGCAGCGACAAAGGCTGCACTTGAGGAAGGTATTATCGCCGGCGGTGGCGTCTCGCTTCTTCGCGCACGGTTAGTCTTGCCGAAGTTGAAAGATAGTTTGACTGATGCAGATGAAAAAGTTGGCGTCGACATCCTTTACCGCGCTTTGGGCGAACCAGTTCGTTGGATTGCCAAAAACGCAGGAGCAGATGACGGATGGGTACTTAAAACCATCGAGGAATCCAAAGTTGCAGACTTTGGCTTTAACGCCATGACCATGCAATTTGGTTCGATGCTTGCAGATGGCGTCTTAGACCCAGCGAAAGTAACAAGAACAGCAATACAAAATGCAGTCAGCGTCGGGATGATGATTCTCACGACCGAAGCATTAATTTGCGATTTACCTGAGAAAAAAGATGGGTCCGCGGGTATGCCTGCAGGCGGCATGGGAGGAATGGGCGGTATGGGAGGCATGGATTATTAATCTGACCAATCCGACCAATAAACCAATTTACCAATTTAAAAACAAATAAGAAGTCCCGCGAAAGCGGGGCTTTTTGGTTGGTGTGGTATACTCATGAGTATGAGAAATATAAATATGACGCTTCTGTCAAAAAAATATCGTGATAAATGGGTTGCTCTTGAATCTAAAAGCGGTAAAGTAGTTGCTGCAGGAAAGACCGCCAAAATTGCTTATGAACAATCGCAAAAAAAAGGAGTAAAAGAGCCGGTTTTGACACGGATTCCCAAAAATTATGGCTCCGCTTACATCCTTATTACGGCTTAACTATCAAACCTTTCACGCAGCCCCGCTTGAAGCATTTTCCAATAGAAACGTAGTTCTCCGGCCCGTCATAGATGTACGATTATTATGGAATCATCAATCGACGCAGTATCGAGTTCTCATAGACTCTGGTGCAGATTTTTGTATCTTTCATTCAGAGGTAGCAGAGGTTCTTGAGATTCCTGTTACCAGAGGAAAGCAGATAACGTTTTATGGCACTAGTGGTACTCCTCAAGTAGCATACTTTCATGATATTCAAATAGAAGTGGGAGGCTGGCCGATGGATTTATATTGTGGTTTTAGTTCTGATATGAAGTCACTTCCTTATGGTATTCTTGGCCAGACCGGATTCTTCGATCAGTTCAAAATTGAGTTTGACTACCAAGCCAAACGCATTGAACTCAAACCCAAGCGATAAATTTATTTCATGTGAAGCGTGTAGTTTTGGAGGATGACGCTGTACATAAGATAGGTCTCTGCACGCTCCTGGGTGTACTGCGGATGGTGTTCGTGTGACTTAATATCTATAAGTATTGTTTGAATATACGGCTTGACTGAAGCAGTATTAAGCGCATTGATCCAGGGGAACATTTCGCGAAAAAATATTTCAGCAGAAGATGATTTTTTATACATCATATTCGCCACTCTCGAAAGATCGTTTGAAAGAGATCCGATGAGCATTTTTGTTTCTGTCATAGGGTTCGTTCGCAAATAACTTCATAGGTATTTGTGATTACAAACCCTTGTGCCGCACCTTCAATAAAAATAATAATCATGGTGTTCATGGATGCGGCCATAGGACGAGCTTGAAAAAAAACTTCGTCAGTTCGCTATATATTTTTTTTACTTGTTCGCTTTGGATTTCATTTTTCGTGTTATTGTCTTGCGGGCGGATATTGATAAATGAATTAAAATCAATTTCTTTTGTTTCCAGATCAATTCCCCCTCCCCAAATATCCGATTGATGCGATCCGGATTCCAGAAGTATGTTCTCTCCCTCAAAATGCCGATCCATTCCTGCAGAGCAAATTTTCTTCCGTATATCGATGACCGTTTTCACATATATCCCAAATCGTTCTTTCGCTTGCGTTATCTCTTCAAGCGTCAATGGTAATGAGGATGTGACAATCATTGTGCTTAGTATATCGTTTCGGTCTTTGCTATACTACGGGGATGGAATGGGGGAAGCTCGTTTATCTTTTTGTCATCATCCTCATCGGCTACCTTCCGTATAAGGCGATCCAGCGATATAGTAAAGACGGTTTGGCGACTATTTCGACACGGCTAGCACTTCTGATGGCGTTTTGGTTTCTCATATTGTCCACGCTTCTTATCCTCCAAACGCCAAGCCTTATTGTGAACATATCATTCGTTCCAGTAGTCAGTTTTGGGATGACTGTACTGATTTGGGTATTCGCTTCGTGGCTCTTGCGCCGCATGGGGACGGTCCCGATACAGAAATCTATAGCAAACAATCCGAAATCGTTTCTTATACGAGCAAAACCCAAGTTATTTATGCTCAAGTTTTGTGAGATTCTTTTTCAACAGGCGAAGTTTGCGTACCTTCTATTTGAAGTTTTTAGCGGGTTACCTTTCGTTTCGCGCGTTGTATGGTTTACCGGCATCGTGATTTTTCTTCATTTGTATAATGTGTATTTTGTTCGTGCTGCGTGGCTGTTTTTTTTTGTGAGCATCCCCATGGGGCCGTTGTTTAGCGTGCTTATCTTAAACGGGTATATCACCGTAGCGATGGCTATCCACCTGTGGTTTTATCTATTGCTCGTCAGTTGGTATAGATTGAAGAAAGAAAGTTCTACTCGTAGTAAACCGTTTTTTAAGTAGGTTATTCATTTCGTTTTGCTATACTACGGGCATGAGTGATGATCATGTAAAGAACACTATTGCCGTCTACGATGCGATGGCAGGGAAGTATGCAGAAAAACTTAACTACTATGCGCCACTACCGGAACGTGAACGATTCATTTCCCTGCTTCCCCATCACGCGCATATTCTTGATGTAGGATGTGGTCCAGGAAGGGACGCTGACTACTTTACTGCCAACGGCTCCAGTGTCACTGGAGTTGATTTTTCCGAAAAACTACTGGAGATCGCCAGACTCCGTGTTCCTCAAGCAATATTCCATAAACAAGACTTTCGTTCATTGCATTTTTCAAAACAATCATTTGATGGCATTTGGGCTTGTGCTTCTCTTCTTCATTTGAAGAGGGATGAGGTGCCTGCTGTTCTTGGAAGTTTTTTTCAACTCCTTAAACCAGGTGGGGTTCTTTTTATCATGGTGAAGGAAGGTAGCGGTGAAGCGGACGTCACCGAGGAATTATCATCTCATTTATCACGGCATTTTACCTATTTCCAAAAGAAGGAACTCAAAAATATATTAAAAGATGCAGGGTTTGAAGTTGAAGAAGTATACACGTATAACGAGAAAGATCGTAGACTAGACCATCGCGATCTTTGGTGGATATCCAGCTTTTTCAGAAAACCATGAAACAGTTTTATTTAGCCGAAATCGTTACCAAAGACAAGCTCATTCATCAAGGGATGTTCTTTCGGCCAAAAAAGCCAACTAAGAAAGCTATCCTTTGGGTGCATGGGTTGACGGATAATTTCTACGGAGATCTGTCCGCGCTTGAGGCATTGAGCGGGCGTTGTGAAAAAGAGGGCTGGGGGTTGGCTTCTTTTAATACCCGGGGACACGACATTGTCGCGAGCGTTAAAAAACTTGATCCACAAAATCCCAAAGGACAAACCTCGGTTTCATTGGGATCTTCGTATGAAAATTTTGCAGACTGCGTGTATGACATTGACGCGGCAATTACATTCCTGAAAAAACAAGGGTTCTTACAGGTGATTCTTGCCGGCATCAGTACTGGTGCAAATAAAGTGTGTTATTACACCGGTACGCAAAAGGATCCGCGTATCGCGGGCGTCATAATGTTTTCTCCAATTAGCGACGTGCCCATAGAAAGTAAAAGCAAGCATTATAAAGAGAATGTGAAGCAGATGAAGACACTCGTAAAACAAGGAAAAGGCGAGTCGCTGATACGTGACATTTCCTATTTACCGCTTACTCCCAATCGCTATCTCAGTCTTTTTGATCCCGGGGGGATCGAGGATGTGTTTGATTACTATAGTAAACAGCCTAAGTTGACAGTATTCTCTCGTATCAAGAAACCGCTATGCGTTGTGTTGGCGGGTGCCGATGAGTATACTGACCGCCCGGTTTCGGAAATTCTCAATGTCCTAAAGGAGCATCACCGCTCCACAAATTTCCAGGGCTTCATTATCCCCAATGCGTTCCATAGTTTTAGTGGACAAGAACAAAAAATAGTCGACACTGTTTTTCGTTGGGCTATACCATTATGACGGAAGAGAAGATTTTAATTTCGATTCAGGGAGGAGTGAAACTTGAAGGCTTAGTTCGGAAACCTCAAAGAGATGGGCCGTTTCCGGCGGTCCTTTTTGTCCACGGGCTGGGGGTGACGATGCATGAGTGGAAGGGGTCGTTTGACGAGATTGCGGGGTGGCTTAATGACATCGGGATTCTAACGCTTCAGTTTCAGTTTGACATTTTCAAACCGGACGGATCAGAGCGGGAGTTGCCGCTTGAGGAACGGGCGAGGCAGTTTAAGGATGCACTCAATTGGCTTTTTACGCGGCCAGAAGTTGATACCAAGCGTATTGGGATTGTTGCGCAATCGTTTGGCGTGCCGACGATGCTAAGTCTGAAAAGGTTAAACCCTGCCCAGCAGGGTTTAACCTTCATAAAGTCCTTTGTGTTTGTCAGTGGCGCGTATTTTCCCGAAAAAAGTATCCGCCGTGTGTATGAAGAGCGCGGAGTGGTTATTAACCTCGATGGTGATACCACCTTGCCACGCTCAAGTGGGGAGCGGACGACCGTAGGGAAAGAATTTTGGCCAAGCCTTGCCTCGTTTGATCCGGTTAAGGAGGTAAAACAACTTGTGCAGCCAGTATTGATGGTGCATGGTGACCAGGACACCAAGGTGTCTACTGCCGAGGCGCAGGAAGTTTTTACAGCGATTCCGAGCAAGAAAAAAAAGCTCAAAATCTTCAAAGGCGGCGATCACGGCATCACAGATGTACCAAAGAAGATGCGGGAGGAATTTTTTAAAGAAGTTGTGTTGTGGTTTCAATCTACTTTATATAATTAATGATTACACGATTTTATTTTTTTAGATGATAGTATGGCGAATCAAGAAGTATTCATGTTTCCCGGCCAAGGAAGTCAATATGTAGGAATGGGTGAGCGTTTGGCATCAAGCTCTGCGGCACAAGAGGTGTTTGCAGAGGCAGATGAAGCTCTCGGTGTATTTGAATGGTGGGATATTTCAGTAAAAAAGTTATGTTTAATTGGTCCAGTAGAAAGGCTCAATGATACAGTATATGCACAACCGGCAATTCTCACGGTGGATGTCGCAACTTGGAAAGACCTTGTCAATTCTGGTCGAGAGTCAGCTGCTACTGTCGGGCATAGCCTCGGAGAGTACGCGGCGCTTGTCGCTGCTCGTTCCATGAAATTTACAGACGCAGTTATGGTGGTTGGAGAGCGAGGTAGGTTGATGAAACGGGCTGCTGAAGCCCGGCCTGGCGGAATGGTAGCTATAGTAGGTTTAACACTTTCGCTTGTTGAACAACTTTGTATTCGATTAGAACAGGAAACTCCTGGTTCAAACGTGCAAGCCGCAAACAAAAATAGTCCAGACCAAATAATCATTTCCGGTGATAAAGCTGCTTTTCAAAACGTTGCCGATTATGCAAAAGAGTTAGGTGCAAAAGGTGTGCTTATGCTCCCTGTCACGATAGCCGGACACAGCGAGCTCATGAGACCGGCAGTAGTGGATATGATACACGTGTTGGACGGTGTTTCTTTTTCTGAACCCAGTGTTCCATTTTACTCACCAACTACAGGAGGAAGGGTTGATTCAACGAAAGCGATCCGTGCGCTACTTATCAATCAACTTACGAGTGGAGTTGACTGGATAACTACGATTGAACAAATGATTAGCGATGGATATCGTACATATCTTGAAGTTGGACCGAAAAAAGCATTGAGTAGATTTGTTCATGATATTGATCCAAATGTCGAAGTGTCGGCAACAAATACATAGCATATGTTAGAAGAGCGGAGAGATTGTGATGAACATATATTACGCCGATACGATAAAGAATTGCCAAATGGTGTAGCGGGGCATTTTACGGTATTTCGCACGTTTGATGTTGCGATGATTGTCGATTGTACACCGTTGAGTGACTCTGCGAATGTTTACCATTCTGAAGCTCCGCATGAGGGTGTGAGCGTACGGTTCTCTCGGCATCAAGAGCCTGGCGGTCGACACTCGTATTTTGTTACTCTGCACGGTGGTGAAAAGGTAATAAAAGACGGAATTCTGACTCGGTTTCAAGAACAACTACATTTGCATGTAGCAAATTTTCAAGATCTATCGTCTCAAGGGAGTGATACGTATGCATGGGTTGTTGAAATGGTATAAGTTGTCGTTGGTGGTGGCCACGGCATCACCGACGTCCCGCGTCCAATGCGAGCGGAGTTTTTGAGAGAAGTGGAAGAATGGTTCAAACAGACACTTATGAAGAAATATCATAGGCTTTGACAATACAATAATACAATTGTATTATTGTATTGTATGAACTATATCACGACGAACATACGATTTCCTGAAGATATGTATATAGAAATAAAGATGGAGGCCCTGAGAAAGCGCATGAGCCTCGCGGCGCTCGTACGTGATAAATTTTCCTCGAAGACAACGAAGAAGAACAAGAGAAGTGGCGCAGCATTTCGTGAGCTTGAACGAATTGCCAAAGATAACGCTCGGTACATGAAAGGAAAAAGCTTGTCTGATCTTCTTATTCAAATGCGCTACGAACAATGATAGTTGATGCTTCTGTCGGTTCCAAGTGGATTCTTGAAGATGAGGTAGACAGTCAGAACTCCAGAGCGATACTTCAACTTCATAGGGACAGGCGAGAGCTTGTTACCGTCCCAGACCTATTTTTTTACGAAATTGCGAATGCATTAGCAACCAAAAGTGGCGTACCAATAAAAAGCGTCGTCAGATCCATTCGCGGGATTTTCAAATTAAACCTCGATATTTATCATCCTAGATACGATGATATCCGGAAAGCTGCCTTTTTGGCAAAACAGCATAAGACGACTGTTTATGACATGCTCTATGCCGTGGTTGCGAAAAAATTGAAGACAACCCTTGTTACAGCGGACGCACGGTTTGTGTCGACAACAAAATTCTCGCACGTTATGCTCCTGAGTGATTACGGAAAACGCCTATGAAACAATTTCCGGTTGTTACAGTAAGTGGGTCGCATTATGAGGTGGGTGTCGCCGTTGGGGAAACGATGCGCCAACCTATCAGAAACTTGCTTGATCGGGAGAAAGCAAAACTTGGAGATACCTTCGTTCACTACGTAGCCATGCTCCCGCCGTTTATCGACATTACAAAGCGTTACTTCCCGCAGTACATGGATGAAGTGAGAGGTATTGCAGATGGCGCGGGAGTGGATTTTCAAACATTGTTTTTTACAAACTGTCGTGAGGTTGTAGATTATTCGGGTTTTACAAGTACAGCAGACCATTGCACCATCGTTGCTATTGCTCAAAGCAATCAATATATTGTGGGTCACAATGAGGATTGGGACGCCGAGTCGCTTGAGATTCTATACATTTTTGATGCTGTTATTGATGGAGTACACATTTTCGGGCTTAATTATGGAGACAGCGTCATGGGAGATTCTATATCCGTGATAAGCAACGGACTCATACAAGCGGTCAATGATCTCCAGCATCAAGATGCTCAGCTCGGCGTTCCTAAAAAGTTTATCGCTCGGGCATTGCTTGATTGTAAAACGCTTGAGGAAGCAGAGGACATCATAAAAGCGGTCCCACGGGCGGCAGGGTTTAATCATGTGCTTGTCCAAGGGCCACGATTATGGAACATAGAATCTTCCGCCAAGGAGTACGTCATCGAAAAAGTCCAGTTGCAAAAATACGTTCATACGAATCATTACGTGACAGAGCTTAAACGGATAGACAGAGAAAATTCTGAGTCAGAGAAGCGGTATGCAAAGGCTAGAGGGCGACTTGATGAAGTGAATTCTGTAGAAGATATGAAACAGCTATTAAGTGATCAAGCAGATCCCCGCATTTGCCGAGACGGGACCATCGGATCCGTGATTTTTGACACGCAAAATAGGGTCGCCCATATCGCCTACGGCAAACCGACGCCGGAGTCCTACATGGAGTACTCCCTTGCCCATGTGGTAGGATAGGGCATAGTATGGCAAAACTCGTATCGACGAATCCGGCGAAGAATTACGACGTATTAGGTTCCGTTAATGTATCTCCGTCAAAAGAAATCAAAGCAAAAGTCACTAGAGCGCGTGCGGCAACGGCGGGTTGGAAAACGTTGGGAGTAGTTAAGCGCATAAAATTATTACAACCGCTCTATCAACAATTTTTGGAACGTAAAAAGGAGATCGCGCTACTCGTAACGCAGGAGATTGGCAAACCCATCACAGAAGCAAAAAGTGATTTGAATTGGGATGGCGACTACTTTCAGGATTTTCTTGACCATGGAGCGACGTACTTAGGAGACGAGATTCCGTATCAAAATAACGGGAAAAGCCACAGGATTGTCTATGAGCCTTTAGGGGTCGCTGTCGTCATCGTCCCATGGAACTACCCGTTTGGTAACGCCCTTTGGGGCGTCGTTCCCAATCTCATTGCTGGCAACGTGGTGGTTTTTAAACACTCCGAGGAGTGTCCACTCATGGGGAAAGTGATTGACGAGATGGTAGGTTCGCTCCACCTGCCGGAGGGAGTTTTTTCTCAAGTGTATGGAGATGGAAAAGTGGGAGAAGTATTGGCAAATAGTGACATTGACCTCATCTGGTTTACCGGAAGTACTGCCGTGGGAAAGAAATTGTACGAAATCGTTGGGAAAAAATTTATCAAGGGAGTTATGGAGTTAGGAGGATCCAACCCGGCAGTAATCTTTGACGATGTAGATGTGGATACCCTTATAGGACAACTATATACGGGAAGATTTATGAATTGTGGTCAAGTATGTGACGCGACAAAGAGGCTCATCGTTCACAAATCAATATATAACACCGTAGTGAAAAAGCTTGAGGAACGTCTGGTAAACGTCAGGATCGGTGATCCGGAGGATGCGGCCACGCAGTTGGGGAGTCTCGTTGCCAAGCGGCAGCTTGAACTTTTGGAAGCGCAGGTAGGAGATGCGGTAGCCCGCGGTGCGAAAGTTGTTATCGGCGGCAGACGACCGGCTGGTTTACCTGGCGCATACTATCTACCGACGATTCTTACCAATGTAAAACGGGAGATGAGGGTGTGGAAAGAGGAAGTGTTTGGTCCAGTGCTTCCTATTGTAACATTTCAGACAGAAGATGAAGCTATTGCGTTGGCAAATGACACTCCCTACGGGCTTGGTGCACAAGTGTTTTCCAAAGACGTTGATCGGGCCATCCGGGTAGCCAATAAAATTAACGCCGGAAGTATAGACATAAACGATGGAAACCATTGGCAGCCGTGTACGCCATTTGGCGGGAACAAGGGATCAGGCAAAGGACGGGAACACGGTAAGCATGGATTTCAAGAGTTATGTCAAATCAAGGTCATCGCCATTTAATTACTCTATTCGTCATGCACGTGCATAGTAAGTAGAGCAAATTGGATACAAAATCGGTTATGAAACTCAAAAATAAAGTTGCTGTCATTACCGGTTCCTCGCGCGGGATCGGGCGGGCGACGGCGATTTTGTTTACCAAAGAAGGGGCGAAAGTCGTCGTTAACTACGTTAAGGAAAAGAAAAAAGCTGAGGAAGTAGTTAACACCATCGGGAAACAAAAAACTCTATTGGTGCTGGCGGATGTGGCGACAGAGGAGGGGGTCAAAAAATTAGTCGGGGAGACGATGAAGCGGTTTGGAAGAATTGATATTCTCGTCAATAACGCGGGCGCGATATTCCGGCCAGGCGATTGGAAGAGCGATCTTGCGACGTGGCAGAAAACCATCGACGCGAACCTCACGAGCGCGTGGCTTATGATCCGGGAAGTTGCTCCTATTATGCAAAAACAAGGAAACGGCGCAATTGTAAACCTTACCTCCGCCTACGGCGTCATTGGAGCTGCTCCGGTTTTAGCGTATACATCAGCCAAAGGCGGGCTCATCACGTTGACGAAGTCGTTTGCTAAAGAATTAGCGCCTTCTATCCGAGTTAATGCTGTCGCTCCCAGTAACGTCATGACGGATATGACAAAAGGGGCAGGTCCGGCTCTCATTGAGCAGTTCCGTCAAGAAACGCCATTAAAAAGGATCGCCGAGCCTGAAGAACTTGCCCGCGCAATTTTATTTCTTGCCTCCGATGATGCCAGTTACATCACCGGCCACACGTTGGTTGTGGACGGCGGATATAGTTTGAAATAAATAATAATTACTCCACTCGGTATGCACGTGCATAGTCAGTAGAGTAAAACCATTGAGGATCTGACTGCATGAGTAAGCTTGTTTTCCTCGGCACCGGAAGTGCCAATAATTTTCAGTCGCAGGGGATGAGTTTATGACTTGATTTTTCTGATCTCTACGTGTCCCATGGCGATATCGTCCGGCTGCTTGAGCATGAAAACGACTATATCCGCTATATCATCCGGATTCATCATCCGTGATTCATCCGGGCCGTATTGATGATATCCCGCAGCCTGGAATATATGTGTATTTATGATTTCAGGGTAGATGGCCATGACTTTGATTTTGGTTTCCACGAGCTCCTTTCGAAGAGATTCGGTAAATCCCTCGACAGCGTGTTTGGTCCCTGCGTAGATTCCCCATTCACCATTGGTCTCAACGCCTGCTATTGATATCACGTTGAAGATCTGTCCTGTGTTGTGATGGGTGAGGGTTGGTAGGACATATTTTGTCATGAATACCGTTCCGAGCGCGTTGGTCGCAAATTGCGCCTCAATCCGTTCATCTGTCATTGTGGCTGTAGGCTCTTCGTAGTAGACGCCGGCATTATTAATGAGGATGTCGATTGTACCGAAGTCTTTAAGGACTTTCGCGATCGTTTTTTCCACCGTTGCAGCATCACGGACGTCACAGAGATAGTACTGACAGGATGCGCCTAGCAATATTGCCTTTTTTCTGACTTTTTGCAGTTCCGTTTCGGTTCTGGCAATAAGCGCAAGTTCGGCGCCTTCCGGGGCGAGTTTGAGCGCGATTGCCTTGCCCAACCCGAAACTCGCGCCGGTGATGATGGCTACTTTTCCTTTGAGTGTTGGCATATTATTCTTCTAGGTCAACGACAATTCCATCATCGCAAATGGGGTCCACGTACTTGACGACGAGCGCTTTATGGAGGGGATGCGGAACGTACGCATCCCGATGTTCTTTTGTGTCAAACGTCATGATGAATGCGTGGGTGTAGCCTTTGCCATATGGCTCGATACTGACGCTTGCACCCCAGACGTAGAGGATAATTCCGGGGATTTGATCTTTGAGCGCGACCAATGCTTTGGCCAATAGCTCAATTTTTTCCGGAGTTGCATGAGCGTTGAACTTAAATAATACGATATGATGGATCATCGTTATGCCTCGTTTATTATTGTAACACTCGTCGTTTGAGAAAATCAGCAATAACGGATGCAAGCTCCTGCTCTTTTCCGTCAAAGCTATGTCCGCTGTTTTTGATCTGATAGACTTCTGCAAGTTTATTTTCGGATTTGAGAAGCGCAATAGCATTGTAGATAGGGATAATGGCATACTCTTCATCCAGATCGCCGATCACACCAAGTATCGGAACCTGAATCTTTCTAACAAGCGGTAACTCTTTTCCGTTTCGAAACGGTAAGGCCTTGGAAAGCTCGGAGCCTGGGGTAAAGAAATTGACATAGGTCGTCGCACTTATTGGAAGCGCACCGTCTGCTTGCGCGTACAGATCGGATAAGAGTTGGAAAGGTTTACCATCCTTCATCAGACGTTTCGCTTCATGCATTAAATTTTTCCCTGTTTTTTGCAGGTATCGTTCCTGCGTACCGTATGAATCGGAAAATCCAAGAAGGATGACGGCAGCTAGCACGCCTTTGTGCTTCCCTTTGGCTGCATAATACACCACTTTTTCTGTACCAAAGCTATGCCCTTCTAAGATGACTTTTTTGTATCTCTTGGACAGGGCGAACTCAATCCATGCATCGATGTCCAATAGACTTTCTTCAAAGTGCTCGAGCGCCGCGCCATGGGGGACAAAACCCTTTTCCAGCTCATAAATCCCGCATCCTCTATTATTGGTCGCAAGATACGAGGGTCCCATGGTTATTGCAGATACGGTTAATGATTCATAAAAGGAATTCCAGTAGAAGTTCCCCGATGTCCCATGGATATGGACGATTATAGTGGTACTATGATTTTTAGGTTCGATGAGCAGCCCATGAAGGAGTAAGCCATCTGATGTAGTTACGCTTACGATCGGGTATCGCATGAAGTTGCCTATCACGGATTATACAAGAAAGTAATAACTAATGGCTATTTCGATTCTAGTGAAACCGTTAGCAGCGCTTCCAGCGGGTTGATTGGGTGCCGCCTTGGTAGGTTTCAGGATGTAAGACTGCAGGTCACCCAACCAGTTACCGCTCCCATAAAGGTTGCCACACGGAGATTACAGTGCTATTATGGGTAGCATCATGAAGCGGAAAATCTTGTTTCTCGTGGGTATTATCGTAGTCCTTATCGTCGGATTTGTCATAGTGAAATTTGTTAGTGGGGCAGGACAAAAACAAGGAGAACTACGGGTTGATAGTCAACCTGCAGTAAGTGTATTTCTTGATAATAAGCATATCGGAAGAAGTCCCTACAAAGATAAAGTAAATGTAGGAGAATACACAATAAAACTTGTACCTGATAGCGGTGTTGGTGCTCCGGTAAGCTGGCAAGGGAAAATCACGGTCGGCGGGAATCTTCTTACCTATGTCAATAGTACATTGTCTGATTCAGAACTAACTACGGCAGTAGACTTGCTATGGCTTGAGAAAATATCGAGTAAAAAGTCTGAAATTTCTGTAACAACGAATCCGGACGGAGCAACAGTGCTTATCGACAACGAGACCAAAGGGATAACCCCGCTTACTGTGTCTGATATGTCTGCGGGAGATCATACTCTAACGATAAACTCTCCTGGATTTGTTTCACGGACATTAAAATTAAAAACAACAGCTGGCTACAAACTTATCGCTTCAGTTAAGCTTGCTCTTTCTGGTGAGGTAATCCCTACTCCCACGCAAGAAGCAACTCCTTCACCGTCTCTTACAGGAAAACTGACACCAACGCCAAAGACAACGGGGACGCCGAAGCCGACACCGACAAAAATTGCTACAAGCTCTGGAACGATAAAAGATCCTCCTAAACCGTTTGTCATTATTAAAGATACACCGACCGGGTTTTTACGCGTACGCGAAGAGACAAATACTTCAGCAAATGAACTTGGGCGGGTTAATCCTGGAGAAAAATATTCGTATTTTGATTCAAAAACAGCAACTGGAAGCAGTACGTTATGGTATCAAATAAAATATGATGGAAAAAATACCGGTTGGATTTCCGGCCAATACGCGGAAAAAGTGGAATAGAGAGAGAAGCTTGGAAGTTTTGTGATGAGTAGCTTAGCAAAGCACTAAATTGCTAATCATCTAAGCTACTAAGCTACTGCGTTTATCCTCCAATTCCATACACGACGATGAGGACACTTGCCACCCAGAGAATTACCGTACTCAAAAGAGGTAAATCAGACGTCAATACTTTTTCCGGTGATTCACCTTTGCCTTCATAGATAAGCTGCATGTAGCGCATGATGCCAAACAGGACAAATGGTATAGTCACCATCATCCATTTACGTCCCGGAAGTTCTGGTGCAAAATCTGAATAATTTCGAAAAAAGAAACCTTCGTTACTCGGTTTGGTTAAAAATGTAAAAAAGGCATACGTTATAAACGTTGAGTTTGCAAACATCGCAGTATATGTATCCAGAAGTTTCTCTGAATAATGCGATAAACTTACTCGCGTATCTTTTGGTACTATACCTTCATATCCCTGGATGAGGGTCAATTCTGCCCGCCTCTTTCCTATCGCAAGAAAAAGCGCAAGGGACAAAGCTGCAAGCGCAAGCCAGATAGAAATATGATATCCGGTTGCTGCCTCGCCTGCGTAGACGCGTAGTATATATGCTGCTGTAATCGTCAGAATATCTATGACACTAATATGTTTTAGAAAGAGAGAGTATGAATATTGGAGCAGGAGAAAGATGATAGCAAATACAAAAAATGATCCACCAATATTTCGACTTATAGCGAGTCCTACTATCCCAAAAAGTATCGATATAAGTATAGCGACATGGACAGGAAGTATGCCACTTGCTACCGGCCGGAATTTTTTAAAAGGATGCTTTCTATCGGCAGGAGCATCGAGGATATCGTTTAAAATATAATTTGATGATGAAAGGAGGCAAAATGCAACAAATCCCCATGCACTTTTTACAAGTGGCCCTTGAGAAAAGATTTGACCAGTAAAAAGAATCGTCGTAAAAATTGCGAGATTTTTCAACCATTGTCTGGGTCGCGCGGTTTTGAGAATTGCGTAAAGAAGTTGACCCATAGCAAGAATCCTCCGATCACAACAGCAACAAGCAGAAAGGTAAATATTTTTTGCTGACTTGTGACTGTGAGCGAAACTAGCCCAAGTATAGCCGACACCCCCCAGTAAAACAAGGCAATGCGTCTCTTGCCCCATCCAAGGTCCATAAGCCGGTGATGGAGATGTCCACGATCTGCCCACACAGGCGATTTACCCTTTCCGATTCGACGAAGTAGCGTATAGATAGCATCAATTGTTGGAATACCTAAAACTAAAAGTGCTGTACCAAGTTTACCAAAAGAAAGAATACCAAGAAGAGCCAACAGAAAACCTGCGATTGTTTTACCGCCATATCCAGGCATGATTTTTTGCGGAAAAAAATTCCAGGGAAGAAATCCTGAAAAAGCTCCGCACGTGATAAATGCGAGAATAGTTACATAACCTTGGCGAGGATCGATAAGCGTATAACGAAGCGAAAGAAGCCCGAGAAAAAACGCACTTATGGCCACAAATCCTGGCATTTGCCCGTCAACACCTGCTGACCATCCGACTATATGCATAGTCCACATGATCCATATAAATGCAAATATATCAGCCCATACGAGGATAGAATGACGACCAAAAAATTCAAAAGAAATACGCCAACTATCTAAAGCGATGACGCCACTGGTGAGTGGATTGGTGATAAAGGGGATGCCAGCACCGCTGCCAACGATGATAAGTGCGCATATTGCGTTGGTTGTGATTCTAATATATGGGTTGACATCGCGTCTATCATCAAGAAGTCCAACAATCGTAAGAAGAGCAAGGGAAAGAAGCATGCCGATAAACAGTTTAGACAGAGGAAGAAAGAATAAAACGGTAACACTTATGCCAATAAAAATCGCAAGACCTCCTGCGCGCGGGATAGTTCCGATATGCGTCTGAGCCGGATGCTTGCGATGTTTTGCATCATCAATCAAGCCCAAATACATCGCTAGACGTCCGATAAAAGGTGTCACAATACCTGTGACAAAGAATGCAATGACCCACGGAATAACATAAGTCATATCAAATGCCATAGAAGTATTGATTAACTTATAACACGCAAAATCATAATAAGCGAAACGTTTGTGAGTAACGCTGTGACAAGAGAAGTGAGATAGAGTACATGGAGAAAAACTTGATACTGTTTTGCGATAATTAAAGCGACACCAGTCGTAAAAAAATACCAAAAAAAAGTACTTATTGGAAAAATAAAAAGAAATACCGTCGGTGCTAGTTGATCAGCTCCCCATGCTCGCGAATACCAAAAGGGAACAACTGGAGGAAGTGATTGCCATTTCCATAAAATTACTCCTAATGAAAAGAGGATAGAAACAAGTATCCAAATACTACTACGGCGTACCCACTCATCATCCCAAAGTTTTCTAAATTCTTTATATATGTTTTTGATGTTCGTATAAAAACGATGGTGCATCATGGGTTAGTGCGACTTTTCGTTGCCATAGACGAGAAGGGTAGTTGAAAGGCGATATCAAATGCACCATTTTCGTGTATGAGAAAAGTTCGGGTCGGATATTCAGGGAAATCGCGAGCGACACGAGTTTTATCAAAAACAATATCTCCAACATACCATGGGAAAGGAGAGTTTGATGGATTATAGAGAAAGACTCGTGATGGGTCACTACTATAATAGACCGACTCAAAGAAGATAAGCGGTGTTTCGGCAAATACGACATCTTGCCGGGTTTTTAATGCGTTTATTTGCATAAGTGTGGTACGGATGTCGAGTTTTGCATGTTTTGCAGGATACCAGATATTAAATAAGATAAGTCCGATGACGGTACTTCCGAATAAAATTTTTTGTACCATTTTTTTCTTCACGTTTTCTATAGCTATCGCTAAAAGAAATACCTGGGCTATCGTGACGTGAATAAGGTATCGATTGACAAATAACGGTTTTACAAATGAAATACTAATGACAATAATAAGCGGTACATACATACTCAAAAAAAAGAACATGTTTCGCGTGCGATGTTCCTTATTTTTTATCGCAAAGACTGAATATAAAACGATAACGATAGACAGCAGTGACGTCATGCCCCAAAGATACCAAGGTGTACCTTCATATCCGATAAACATGTTGCCAAGTACAGATCTAATAAGGTGGAAATCTACAGGGAAATACCAAGATTCTTTGAGTTTTGAAGCATCTTTGAGTATCCGGAAAAGCCAAGGAGTAATACTTAATACAATAAGCAAGCTTGCTTGGATAAATCGTTCTTGCAGTAGAAGTCGGATTGTTTTTTGAGATATATTTTTTAGTTTATGTTTTGTAGCAAAAATGAAAAGAAAATGTATGCCTTGAGTAAATGGAACTAATATCATATACGAATGCGTGTAAAAACCAAGTACAGTTGCGATAAGATAAAGTATCCATTTTTTTTCTACATATGAGTAAAAGGACAATACAATAAAAAGGATATACCAACCATAGGTTCGAACTTCAAATGCATAGTAGAGAAGCATTGGATTGAGGAAATACATGATAGGAAGTCCCCAGGAAAGCCAGTGGGTGCGAAACAATTTTTCCGCCCAATGAATTATGACTATGACACTTAAGCTAAACCCAAGAAGTGACAATGAGCGTACGGCAATTTCACTCGTGCCAAAAAATTTTATCCAAAAATGAAGCAATATATAGTAGAGCGGAGGCTCAAAGGATAGTTTTGGCAAGAACACAGAGAGCGGTTGTTGAGCAAGAAAGATTGAAAATACCTCATCTCTCCAGAGGCTTTGTGTGAAATATAATATTGGTGAATGAGTAAGAAGCCAGTCGATCATAAAGTATACCTTCCATTATATCTTTTCTGTCACTCGATATTCCAATCTTTTTCCAAGCATGAGGCGTGTATGTGCATCTAGTCCCGGGAGAGCAGAAAGAAAAAAAGAAATAAATGGAAGAGTAAGCCATTGGAGATAGAGAAATGGGAGTTTCCATGAAGCGTACTCTTTGGGTTTGGGTGGTTTGATACGCCAATCTATGATAAAAACGACAATTAAAAATACTGTTGACAGAGTGAGGATTGCAGATGATGTTCTTGCAAGATTGTGTCCTAATACCGTTCGGCCAAACGCAGGACTTATAAGCGGTGGGATGGTGCTGCCGAGAGTCAGGATAAACCAATTTGCCGACCAAAACACATGATGCTCTAAAAGAAATACAACACGTCTAATTCTATCAAATACTGGTATTTCTTTATGGAGAATTGCCCCTCGTATCACAAAAGGAATATCAGAGATTCCCCATGCCCACCTTTTTAGCTGCTCGTAGTGATTTACCATCGTATTTATATATCCGTGACTTTCCGCTGCATCTACAAGAACTGGAAGAAAAATACCCTTAGTCTTCACTTTTTCTCCCAATGTAAAATAGACTGTGAAAAAAAGATGATAATCTTCAGGTATGACATCTACTCCCCAAAATCCTGATTTTTCAACTGTTTCTAAAGATACAGAATAGGTAGAAAAATTGATGAACCTGCTGCTTTGTGAAAGAAGAGACAAATTCCAAATACTACTTAGAGTATTGATAAATTTGTTTGGTAGCGGTATGCGCCATATATTTGAATAAAAAAGAATTGCTCCTTGGTAGAAGCAATACATGCGATCGGGATTGGTGAGAAATGCGTAAGAGAGATTAGAAAAATACTTTGGATGAAGGAGAGCATCTGCATCACAGGAAGTAACAGTGACGAGTCCAAGCGGGATGTTTTGTTTTTTTAAAAACGCTACGAGTTTTCTTCCCGCCCACGCCATATTGGAAGATTTTCCGGCTACTTCTCCTTCGACCAGTGGATGTCGAGTTACTAAAAAAAAGCCAAAATGTTTTGCATATTTTTGTGTGAGAACTTTTATAGTTTCGTTCGCTTGTGGATCTTTTTTTTCTGTAGCTAAAACAACTGCTATGCGTTTTTTGGGAAAATCCTGACGTGTCAGATTTGTCAGTGTACGCTCAAGAACATGGAGTGGCTCACGATATTCAGGAATTATAATCGTGTGATACATGTGTTCAAATTCTGGAAGCTTTTTTGCTTGGGAGAGCCAATCGACGTTGACATGCGCTGAAAGAGTGAGAAATGATCGAATAGCATAGTACGCAAAGGTAAATGATTTTACAAACCAATAGACATCAAAGGTGATAATAAGATAAGCAACCAAGGCCGGGTGCCAAAAGGAAAGCCAAACGGGCATAGTGATGAGGAGATAGGAAAGTCCGGGTATGAGAATCTCGAGAGCCCTTCGTGTTTTATTGGGGTAGCGAGTAAATAGTTGGCGCATATTGGCAAGCTTCATTATAACAAGTTCCTACAAAACTATCTCTTTTAGAGCGTCGTAAGAGTTAACGGATATCAGGAAAATTAAATGTATCAGCTTTTCGTGTGAAAAAATAATAAGAAAGGCCTCGTGCCATACGTATGAAAAACGCAAAGCCTTCATTCCCACGTCTTCCGGAACTACTGACATAGTTATCATATCGGTATAGGATTTTACCTACTGTTTTAAGTCTTCGAATCATTTCAATATCTTCTGCTGCTTTAAAATCAATTGGGTACCCTCCTGCTTCAAAACCTTTTTTTCTCCAAAAGGCAGTATTTTGTCCGGGGGCGATTGGAAGGCCTAAGTAATGAAAAAAGAAAAATATAAGTGGGTGAATATAATTGATAGTAAATCGATAGGGAAACCATCCATCATACACTTTATATCCACTATAGACAGCAACAACATTTGGTTTTGAAAGCGACTGTTCGATTTTCGTAAGCCAATCATGAGGGACGATAGTATCAGCATCTGTGAAAGCAATAATATCACCAGATGCAGCCTCAAGCCCTTTTTGTCGTGCATATCCGATACCCCGGTGAGGGATGATAATAGTTTTTGCACCAAATTGTTTTGCAATTTCTTTTGTCTTATCTGTGCTTTGTGCGTCTATGATGAGGACTTCATCAGGTTTTTTTGTAAGACGAGCAAGAGACCGGAGAGTTATGGAAAGGTATTTTTCTTCGTTATACGCTGGAATGACGACGGAGATAGTCATAAAACAAGAAGCTTAGAAGCTTCGTTACTTAGTAGCTTAGCAAAACAATTACAAAATACCAAATAGTAGTCGCGCGTTTTGTGTTGTTTTGTTTTCAACGTCTTTCACTGAAGCTATATGTAGTTGCGCGATCTTATTGGCAATAAGTGGAATGTATTTTGGTTCATTTCGAGTACCTCGATGAGGAATAGGTGTAAGATATGGTGCGTCGGTTTCAAGAAGTATCATAGCGAGAGAAATTGATGGGATAATAAGCTCAAGTTGTTTGGAATAGGTAACGTTGCCATCGATACCGACGTAGAATTTCCGCTGACTCGCCATACGGATTTCTTGTAATCCACCAGAGAAACAATGAATGACGCCTTTGGGAAGAGTGGGGAGCGAATCGATGACGCTAAAAAAATCTTCGTATGCATCCCTACAATGCATGATGACAGGCAAATTATGTTTTATCGAAAGCATTAATTGTTCTTCAAACAATCTTTTCTGTTTATCTTTTTTACCAAGTGCTGCTTCTCCTTTGTATTGATGGTAATCGAGTCCACATTCACCAATGGCAACTACTGCCTTCACCTGGAAGGAGTCCTTCGGCCACCTTCCAGGTGGGTCAGATAGCAACTTTTCCAAATCGTTTACTGATGGGTTATGTTGGGCTTTATACGGGTGTATACCGATTGCTGCAAAAATAATACCAGGGTGTTGTTTTGCAAAAAGTACTGCTTCTCTGGAGGAGGGAAGATCAACTCCGGGATTGATAAATTGTTTTACCCTAGCTTTTTTCGCATTACCAATTACCATTGCTCGGTCAGCATCATATTCATTGAAGTTTAGATGACAATGGGTATCTATATACATGACGTGTATTTAGCTAAGGAAATCTTTGATGAGGGATCGCAATTTTGCCTCGTATGTTTTAAGGAAAGATTTTTTTACTTTCTTTTTCGTAGAGTAGAGTTGTCCGCCCATCGTATAACCAGGCATGCTTTGCAGTCCATTTTTATTTATTAATGCAAAAATAGTTGCCTTCACATATGTTTGTAAGAATTTAAGTTTTCCTTCCCGACGAACTCTTCTTAGTGAATATATATAAAGCGTTTCACGAAGTATTGTGAACTTAAACCCCTGACGGACAGCTTTACGTGTCAAATCAAAGTCTTCTCCAAAAGTAATAGCTTCATTAAATCCTCCAATTTTATGAAAAATATCCTTCTTTATGACCGTCATAGCACCGGGGGAAATAGGTCTATGGACGAGTATTGAGCCTTCAAAATATATATTAACAAATAATGAATTAAGAGCGTCTGTTTCTGTATCAAGATCCGGTGCTGACCAAGCAGTGAAAAGAGACGGATTATGTGAAGTAATATATACGTGTATTCGCTCTATGAAGTAGGGAAATACAATTGAGTCTGCATCAAGAAAGATTAACCATTGACCCTGCGCGTTACTGGCTCCTTTGTTTCTCTGCACGGATACACCGCGTTTATCTCCTTCGATAACCGTCAAGGAAGGCAAGCGTTGACTATATCGATGCGCTTCCTCAAGAGTGCTGTCTTTAGATTTCCCGTCAACTACAATCACTTCAAAATTTTTATTCGATTGAGGAATAAGAGAATCAAGGAGAAGAGGAAGAAATTTTTCTTCGTTTAGCGTTGGGATGATAATGGAGAACATCGGTTTTTCCATAGATTAAGCAAGACGAGGAAAGAGTGGCTCTTTCACTTGTATTTGCGATTTAGAAAATTGTTTGATAATTGATGTTGCAGTTTGAGGGAGGAAAGGCTGCAAGAGGGTGGCGATTTCTAAGATTTGATTGATGGATCGCTCGAGGACTTTTGTGAGCGTATCACCAGTAAGCTTCCACGGCTCGTTTGCATCAATATATTTATCCGCTGCCTTAATTTTCTCCCACACATACGCCAACGCATCATGAAATCGATATTCTTCAAGCGCTTTTTTATATTCACCTGTATTTACCTCTGAGAATGCTGAATGATGAATGATGAATGATGAATGTGTTGCTGCAGGCTTTGCAACGCGCGCGACTAAGTTTCCAATCCCATTTGCAAGATCTGCGTTATATGTCTTCTTAAATTCTTCTTCAGAAAAATCTCCATCATTAAAAGGTGAAAATTTACTTAAAAAATAATATCGAAGAGGATCAACACTGTATTTTTCTACTAAGAGAAGGGGGTCAATGACGTTTCCTAAGGACTTGCTCATTTTTTGTCCGTTGACCGTGAAATATTCGTGCACAAAGATTTTTTTTGGCAATTCAAGTCCCGCGGAAAGCAAGAATGCTGGCCAGTACACGGCATGGAAACGGGTGATGCCTTTGCCGATGACATGGAGATCTGCAGGCCACCATTTTTTATAAGTTTTCTCGTTCCATCCGAATCCGATACCACTCTGATAAATATTAAGCGCATCAAACCAAACGTATATCCGTTGGGTAGGATCACCCGGCACCGGTACGCCCCAGTTTTTGGCACGTTCATTGGATCTTGAAATGCTTATATCCTGTAAACCGCGACTCAGAAATGCCAATACTTCGTTTTTACGTTTTTGGGGAACTATGTCTAATTCACCGTTTTGAATTTTTTCTATGATTTGTTTTTCATATTTGCTTAATCGGAAGAACCAATTTTTTTCTTTCACTTTTTGTAATGGTTTTCCTGGGTGTTCAGTGCACTCTCCTTGGTCATTTAATTCTTCCCGTTCATAGAACGTCTCACACCCTACACAGTAGAGACCTTCGTAGGATTTTTGATAAATATCGTCGTTACGTGCGCACAACTCCCAGAATTTTTGGCTAGATGGGAAATGATGTATGAGGTCGCTTCCTTTTTGCCAGACATCATAGTGTGCGTTGAGCTTGATAGTAAGATCTTCAAAAAGTTTGTTATTTTTATCTACGAAGTCTTGTACTGGTACGCCAGTTTTTTCTGCTGCCTGCACGTTTTTGAGGGCATTTTCGTCACCACCGGAAAGAGTCAAAACATCCTCACCTAAGAGTTTATGATAACGAGAAACAACGTCGGTTTGAATAAATTCTAGAGCATGACCGATGTGAGGGGCAGCGTTGACGTAGGGGATGGCGCTTGTTATATAAAATTTTCTTGCCATGAGGCGATTTTACCGTTTCTGCAGCATGAGCTCAAGAGAGAAATAGGTAGTGAGAACTATTGACAGATATACACCACCCATGCTATGGTGTATATATGCAAATGAAGCGTTACCAGATGTACCTTGAGCCCAAATCCGTAGAGGTTATTGATATGCTATCAAATGGAATTGGCATATCTCGATCGCGACTGATCCAGGATGTGGTGAGTCGAGTGGTTCGAGAGTGGGAAAAAGTACTATCTGCACCGCGAACTGTTGATGTCAGCAATCACCCGCTCCTTAAGATGGCGGGGTTTGCCAAAAGTCCAACCGGCCACGTGTCAGAAAATATTGATGAGATTTACCTTCACGACTGATTATGTATCGGAAAGTGTTTATTGACTCGTCGGCTTGGATAGCCCATGTACTCAGAGGTGAGCGGTTTCATGAAGAGATGAGAAAGCTGGTTAAGGAGTTGGTTAGTGATGGATGCATGCTGTTTACCTCCAATGACGTCATAGACGAGACGGTGACGCGTTTTGTATCTCAAACCAATCTTCACATCGTCAAAACATTTATTGGATTTATGAGGCAAGCAGTGAAAACGAAGACGCTTATTGAACTTTGGACTGATGAGCAAGTTCAAGAGGAAGGGTTTCATCTCGTGGAGAAATATTTTGATCATCGCGTATCACTCACCGACGCGACGAGCGTTGCCCTCGTAAAACGCTTCCACATTGACGCCATCCTTACCCTCGATTCGGATTTTGTCAAGATAGGCATTCCCGTTTTACCATAAAAACCCTCAAAGACATTTATCGTTGTCGGAGCATGAGCTCAAGGGAGAAGAGAGTGATGATAAGGAGAATTAAGTAATACGGCTCGCGGAGATGAAGAAAACGCAAGATAAAAAAAAGGACAAGACCGATGGATAATAGAACTGAACGTCGCACATTATTGAGTAAATAGAGGAATGTCCAAAAAATAGACATACAAATCAGAAGAAAAAAAATCGTCAAGAGTTGCCATGATATGGGTTCATACGTGTTTACAAACCACGCAAATACGCTAAAACTTGTGAGACTCATGACAAGCCACCAAATTGACCGTGTTTTTCGTTCATGACTCATGGTTCATTCATTGTAGCGGGGTGGAACCCATGCTACAATTCCTCAGGACGTGTATGGAAGACAATATCGAAATTACATCTAGATATAAATATATATGCTATATAGTTGCAATAATTTGGGTTTTGATGGGTTTGGGAATATGGAGATTAGAACATTTTCCAAGTTATATTACTACATATCTTTTCTTTTTGATCTTATTTATCATTCCAGCGATAGTAATTATCCTCATAAATCTTCGTTATAAAGTTATTTTATATAAATCCAAAGATATCATCATAGTGCGAACATTTAGTGATATTCATACAATCTCTATAGACTCCATTCGGAAAATTGAGCGTAACAATATAGCTCCAAAAGAAATTATTAGACGTTGGGAAAGAGCACTTTATGATACTGAACAGTTTACATATACACATCTGTGGATTTTTTATAATGATACAAAACATGTAGCCGTTCCCTGCGGGATATTCAATAACGAGCGACTACAAAAGTTAATCGAATATATAAAAAATCATAATAGCCATATTGAATTTGTTCATATGGAATCGTTATAGGAGATTTCTATATATTAGTATGCAAATTGATTTTATTATTCTTTTTTTTGTTATTCTTGCCGGATTTGGTGTGCTTATTTGGATTGTAAAAAAAGAATTGTCGAAGCTATCTGAGAAAAAAGACGATAACACGCTTACGGAATGGCTCAAGTCGATGCAGGGTTCGATTGAACATACCAACAAGACGCTCAATGACGCCATGCGAGGTCAAACTGGAGACGTCGCAAAATTATTACAATCGAATACGAAACAGCTTAACGAACGCTTAGATACTGCAGCTCGTGTCATCGGTGACCTTAAAAAAAATCTCGGTGAGATGAGCGAAGTCGGCAAAGGCATCCGCAGTCTTCAGGAATTTCTTCAATCTCCAAAGCTTCGCGGTAATATCGGTGAGCAGGTACTGCAAGATATGATCGGGCAGACGTTTCCTAAAAACTCCTTCCATCTCCAGTATTCATTTAAGTCCGGCGTGAAAGTGGATGCAGTCCTTAAAACCGACGCGGGGCTTCTCTGTATCGATTCTAAGTTTCCGATGGAAAATTTCTCGCTTATGCACAAAGGAGAAACGGAAGCAGAAAGAAATCAGGCCAAGCGCGAATTTTTAGCTGATATTAAAAAACACGTCAGTGACATTTCTAAAAAATATATCCTCCCTGAAGAAGGGACAATGGATTTTGCGCTTATGTACATCCCATCAGAATCCGTGTATTACGAAATTGCCAACATGAATGAGCTTATGGAATTTGCGAGAAAGCAGCGCGTTTACCCCGTCTCCCCAAACACGCTCTATGCGCACCTCCAGGTGTTGCTTCTCTCTTTTCAAGGCAAAGATTTAGAGCAAAAATCCAAACAAGTTTTTCAGTTGTTGCGGGCAATTCAAAAAGATTACGGAAAAGTAGAGGAGAACCTGGGAGTCTTGGGTCGTCACATTACGAATGCCCACAACAGCATGAGCAGCGTTTCTTCCTCGTTTGGCCTCATGGGCCAAAAGCTCTCTCAAACCAACTCTTTAAATGAAATTTCCGGAGACGTCAAACAACTAGAGTTATGATTCCCAAAATATTTATATACAGGTTGCATTGCGATAATATAAAGGTGATATATAAAACGTTAGTTATTAACTAATTACACAATTTATCTTTTATACACTTGTTCGTGGGTGCCGATGTCAAAAAAATAAGCGCTTGACTCGTTAAATGTATACAACATGCGCTCACTTTTGTCTATGGAGATGCTCCAAACATTGTCATGGCCTGAAAGCTTATGTATCCGCAGGGAAGGATGCATGTGATTTACCTTGAAAAGGAGTAGTTGCTTTTCGATTTTTTGAGAAAGCGGATGATTTTTTTTCTTAATTTTCTTCAGCTCCTTTTTTAGATCAGGGGAAACTTCAAAATTCATACCTGGCCTTAAAGATTTTTAAAGAATTCAGAAACGTTCGTCACCTTTATGGCCTTATTTTTTTCCTTGAGTGCTTTTTTTAGTTTCTCTTCCGATCTGGCTGACATCTGGAAGGTGGGGTAGTCGAGGTCAGAAACATCGTTCAGTATCAGGTGCTTTATGTAGCCTGCCAGAGGCATGTCAAACTTCCGCGCTTTGCTTTCGAGGTAGTCTTTGAGCGCGAGAGGAAGGTTAACTTTTATTTGTGCTTGTTGCGTTATCATGAATATATAGTAGCACCAAAATCAGGACTTGTCGAGGACTATTAAAGTAAGGAAAAATCGCAACAGGAGTGTGGCCTCTTGCGAGTCTTGACAAATGTTATATAAACTTTATATAATCTCATCATATGGATACGCAAATGATAAATTTTTCCATTCCCAATGCTCTTCTTCAGCAAGCAGATCGGCTCGCACAGAAGCAGTCACAGAGTCGGAGTGAGTTTTTGCGTAACGCTATTCGACAATCCCTGGAAAAAGAAAAAATAAAGAGCAAATTATTTTCCATCGTGACGCAATCCGCAAAAAGAAATAATCTTTCTGAAGATGAAGCGTTTGCCTTGGCTGAAGAGGCAAAACAATGGGCGAGAAAACGATCAAAGTAATTCTTGATGCGAATATATACGCGAGCTTCTTTTTGACGGGTGGTGAAACAATCGCCCAGATTTTTGCATTATGGAAGAGTGGAGATATTGAAGTATTTGCCTCAATAGATATTGTCGCTGAAGTATACCGTATATTCCGCTATCCAAAAATACAAAAACGGATAACGTCTATCGATAAAAACGCACTGATGCAGATGTTGGAATATCTCGTGAAACGCGTTTACCCCCAGGAAACAACACATATCGTACGCGATTCGAAAGATGAGAAATATATTGAAGCCGCTTCAGCATGCCAGGCGGATTATTTGGTAACCGGGGATCGCGACTTGCTTTCGCTCAAGACGTTCGGTACAACACGGATAGTATCGCCAAAGGAGTTTGTCGAGGTATTACAAAAAGGCATATAATTATTCTTATGATTCCCGGATATCTCGTTGATACAATTACCTCAGATAGACTCGAGCTTAAAGGATTTTGGGTTGATGCCAAGAGTGACGTTGCTGTGCTTCATTCCCACGGAACTGCGGGAGATTTTTATACCCATAAATTTATCGAGGTTGAAGCCGAGAGATTGGCAAAAGAAGGAATTTCTTTTCTAACTGCGAACAACCGCGGTCATGACGTCTACGCAGATATTCGCAAGCACGTAGACGGAAAAGTCGAATGGGCACAAATTGGCGGAGGGTTTGAAAAATTTGAAGACTGTGTCTTCGATATTGCCGCTTGGCTCGATTTTTTGACTACGCAGGGCATCAAACACGTAATTCTCCAGGGACATAGCTTATCGCAAAAAGCATTGTATTATCAACACATAAAACACGACCCGCGGGTCATCGGACAAATTCACTTATCTCCACAAAATGATGCAGGGGTCATGAAGTCTATCCTTGGGGATGAGAAATATAAAGAAGTAAACGCCATGATTGCTCGGAAGTTGAAAGAGGGGAAAACGCGTGAACTTTTGCCATCAGAACTTTCTGCGGTTTGTTCTATGGCAGTCCAAGGATACGCTGGTTATCTAACGGAAGACGGCATAGGAAATCTTTCTCCCTATCACAATCCTGGCTCTCCCAACTGGAAAATATTAGAAGCAACGGTGGATCCGCTACTTGTAATTTTCGGAAGCGCAGACATTTATATGAAACCAACGGTAGCAGATGCAGTAAAACTATGGAAAGAAAAAGCAACGTCTGCAAAAAGTATCGCTATTGAAGTTGTACAAGGCGCGCCACACAGCTATGTGGGGCATGAGGAAAAGTTGGTGGATGTTATTCAAGATTGGATTCGAGCGTTAGTAAAGTGAGTATGCGAAATATTTTTATTGTCCACGGAAGTTATGGAGACCCGAATGAAAATTGGTTTCCTTGGCTTAAAGATGAGTTAGAAAAACTTGGTCATCATGTCATATTGCCTCAATATCCGATTCCCGCTACACAAGATATAGCGTACGGTGGGCATCAATTATCAGCTTGGATAGAAAAACTTGATGAATTCAAGGAATATGTAAATAGTGAAGCCGTTCTTGTTGCTCATAGTCGAGGATGTGTTTTTAGCTATCGGATTCTTGAACGACAAATTCCTCTCCATGCCGCGTTTTTAGTAGCTCCCTGGATAACGTACCGCTGGTATCCAAAAGGATGGAAGGAAATTGATTCATTTCATAAGGATCCATTTGACTGGGAGAAAATGAAAAAAGGAGCCAAACATATCGAAGTCTTTCAATCCACAAACGATGAAATACCAACAGCAGAGGGAAAAGAAGTTGCGAAGAATCTTGGAGCAGAATTGATACTTGTAGAAAATGCAGGACATTTTAACGTAGCGACCGATCCGAAGTTTCGAGAGTTTGATCTATTACTGGAGAGAATTAAGAAAATTCTGTGAACTTCGTTTTTTTTAACGAAGCCGACCTGCTATCCCAATAGATGTCAGTCTTTCTATCCTCTGCGATAGTTCAAGCGTTTTTTGAGGAGGTTTTCCCGGAAGCCGCCTTCTTTCGCATGTTTCGCCTCCAGACTTTTGATGTGTTGTGACAACAAATAGCCCTCTATCCGGCAAAAAGTCAAAATCATATTGGCGGCTTCTGCAGGGTCAGAGGGAAGAGTTGGGGCATTGAGAACGCTTTGGGTATTTGGGGAGTTTTGGGAATTTTGCCAAAATACCCTAAATCCCCTATATTCCCTAACTTTTGAATGATCTTTTGTCCAAATCGGAAGGTTCCGTTGGCGCAAATAATCTTCTAGGTCCTTGGCTAATTCTTCGTTGGAACCATTGGCTACCCCCACGAGCATAATGTAACTGCTGAGCGACTCGCCGGTATATCCCTCGGCGACATTTTGTGGATTACTGCGGGCAGCACCATTGGCCTGTTCAATTAGTTTAAAATTAGGGTATGTAGGGTCTTTGGGGGATTTTAAGAACCGTTGGCAGAACTGGAATGTCAGATCCTGGATAACTTTCCCCAGCATGTAGACCACTAAATGCTCGTAACCCGGCCTAGTTTGTCCATTCATACTAAATTCCCTAAATCCCCCAAACTCCCTAATTTTCCTTCATTCTATCACTATCCAGTCCAAGGGAGATGTGGTGACCTTGAGAAAACCCGTAACTCGTCTATAATGCCTTCATAATGGTAAAGACTCCTATTGAAGAGAGAAAGTTAAATGCTGAACAAAAGAAAGCCGTGGAGCATGGGGATGGGCCGCTTCTTATTATTGCTGGTGCAGGGACTGGGAAGACGACGGTCGTAACGGAACGGATTAAACATCTTATTTCTTCAGGCCGGGCACATCCTCAGGAGATTCTTGCTCTAACATTTACAGAAAAGGCGAGTCGTGAAATGGAAGAGAGAGTCGATGTTGCTCTTCCCTATGGCACGACGCAGATGTGGATATCGACGTTTCATGCGTTTTGTGACCGGATATTACGCAATGAAGCCATTAACATTGGCCTTGATCCGGGTTTTCGATTGATGACAGAAGCCGAGACGATTCTTTTTTTTCGAAAAAATTTATTTAAATTCGAGCTGAAATACTTCCGTCCCCTTGGCAGTCCCACCAAATTTATCGCAGGGATGATACAACACTTTAGCAGGCTGAAGGATGAAGACGTTGACCCCACGCAATATCTTGCGTGGGTCAAATCACAGAACTCAGAACTCAATGACCAAAAAGAAAAGAAAGAAGAAGAGGAGAAATATCAGGAACTTGCTAATGGATACAGAACGTATGAGGAGTTGAAAGTCAAGGAAGGGGTGGCGGATTATTCAGATCTCATAAGTAACACCCTTAAACTTTTTCGAACACGAAAAAATATTCTCAAACGTTATCAAGATCAGTTTAAATATGTCCTTATTGATGAATTTCAAGACACGAATTTTGCGCAAAATGAACTGGCAATTTTACTGGCAGGTGAGAGTAAAAATATTACCGTCGTTGGCGATGATGACCAGGCAATATACCGGTGGAGGGGAGCAGCGATAAGTAACATGATCCAATTTCGTAAACAATTTCCAAAAGCAAAAATAATTGTTCTTACGAAAAATTATCGATCGACGAAAGAAATATTGGATCGTTCGTATGTCCTTATTAACAACAATAATCCTGATCGGCTTGAAGTTGCTGAAAAGATAGACAAAAAGCTTGAAAGCGTCAGAAGAATCAATGGAGAGAAAATAGAAGTAATTTATACCGAACGAGTAGAACATGAAGCAGAAGAAGTTGCAAGACAAGTCAAAAGTCAAAAGTCAAAAGTCAAAAGTGACGGAACGGGATATGAATGGAAGGATTTCGCGATTCTTGTGCGGGCGAACAATCACGCAGAACCCTTTGTGCGGGCATTGTCGCGCGCAGGCATTCCGTATCAATTTTTGGGACCCGGACAATTATTTCGACAGCCGGAAATAAAAGATCTTATTGCATACCTAAAAGTTCTTTATAATTTTGAAGATAATGTCGCGATGTATCGGGTACTTACAATGGATTGGATGGGAATAGAGCCGCGTGATATTGCTTCTTTGATGAACTATACGAGGAAGTACGGTATGTCATTATTTGAAAGCTGTGAAGAACTGATAAGGTCGGACCTTTCAACAATTTCTCAGCCTGCGTACGAACGAGTGAAGAAACTTATAGAGATGATCCATCGGCATATGGGTCTTATCAAAAAAGAAACAGCAGGACAGATTCTTTATTATTTTCTTCAGGACACAGGATTACTTCAACAATTAACTGTATATAAAACAACGAAGGAAGAAAAGATTGCCAATAATATTGCGAAGTTTTTTAACAAATTGAAAATGTACGAAACAGAACATGAAGATGCTAGTGTCTATACCGTCATTGACTGGATTGATATGGCTATGAGCTTGGGTGAGTCTCCGCTTGCTACAGATACTGATTGGACGGAAAACAACGCAGTCAATATTCTTACAATTCATTCGGCAAAAGGGTTAGAGTTTCCGGTGGTATTCCTCGTTAATCTTGTCGCTGCTCGTTTTCCTACGCTAGAGCGAAAAGAGCAAATACCTATTCCTGAAAATTTAATTAAGGAAATTCTTCCGACCGGTGATTACCATATGCAAGAAGAACGACGACTTTTTTACGTTGGGATGACGCGGGCGAGAGACCGCCTATATTTTACTGCAGCGAAGTATTACGGAGAAGGGAAGAGGGAGAAGCGGCTTTCGCCATTTTTTGAAGAATCATTGGGCGAAAGAATTTCCAATTTCCCTGCCTCGCCGGCAGGCAGGCAATTTCCAATTTCCAATGAGAAAAAACAACAATTATCTCTCATTGATTGGGAAAAGGATGAAGAGGAAAAAGATACACAACCGATTCGTCAGCCAATAACATATGTATCATATTCGCAGCTTAGTACTTTTAATACGTGTCCATTGCAGTATAAATATCGATATATATTAAAAATTCCCGTGCCTCCATCAGCAGCTCTAACGTTTGGAGATACGATGCATAAAACGATACGAGCATTCTACGAACTTGTAAAACAAGCAATGAATCCAACAAAGGATACATTAATTAGACTACTTGATGACTACTGGAGCTCTATAGGTTATGGGGACAAAGGGTATGAAGAGAAAATGAAAAAACAGGGAGTAAAACTTCTTACTGAATTTTATGAAAAAGGATTTGATCCAAAACGAATACCTACGGATTTAGAGCAGCCATTCCGTTTAAAGATTACTCCGATGTTAAAGCTTGGAGGGAAAATTGACCGAGTAGACACTCTGCCAGATGGAAAAATAGAAATTATTGATTACAAAACAGGTCAAGCGCCAAAAGGTCGTGATGTTACACAAGACCTACAGCTAACTGTATACGCCCTAGCTGCTACAGATGATGGTATTTATAGGAAATTACCGGAAAAAGTCATTGTTTCTTTTTATTTTTTTGAAGGACAGGAGAAAATATCCGCAACGCGCAGTCAAGAACAACTTGAGGAGGCCAAGAATGAAATTGCGAAAAAAGCTGATGAGATTTCAAGAAGCGACTTTCGTCCGACTCCCGGCAAGCATTGCGACTTTTGTGAATTCAGATTGATTTGTGAAGCATGGCAGTGACGCTTTGTTCTTTTTTCGTTTCTTTTTCGTTTCCCACTTGACAATCCCCCTGTGCCTTGAGATTCTCATATATGGAAAGGTCTACCAGTTATGGTAAAACAGAGGAACGCTAAGTCATTCAATACGTCTCTGACGTATCTTTTTGCTTTCGTTTTTCTTCTGGTAAGTGGCGTCGTCGGCTACAAGATTCTTCTGTCTGGATCAGTTCTTGGAATTACAAGTACTGAACAAACGACTCATCCTATTCCGGTGCCCCCATTATCTTGGGAATTCAACAGTGCCAACAAGAAAGATACCGAAGGGTGGCAAGGCAGAAATTTACCGAGCCCACTGCAAGTGTATGGCGGATCTCTTCATGTTGTGACGGGTCCATACAAAGGCATGGGCAGCATCGAACAAAACACACTTTCGCAAAATCCCCTTTATGGAAACAAGTTTTTTACCATTCGCCTGGCTGTGTCCCCGGGGCTGGTAAAAGGCCAACCCGTTCCTGTTTCCCAGGGATTTATTCGGCCAGTAGTTATAGAGGGATCTACAAGTGTCCAAAGTGTGTCAGTGAGTTCTTCTTCGGTGAGCAGTTCTGATCAAAGTTCCACTTCGGTCACCTGTAAATACTTCGGAGGATTTCTTGGTAAATGGTGTCCGAAGCCAATACCACAACCAACTATTCCCTGTAACCCAGCTCCACAGCCTCTTCCCTGTCCTAAGGGAAAACTCTGTCCGTTGACTACGCAAAACAGACCGGACAGTTGTCCTCCTTCAGGTTTTTCCTACTCATTTCCAGTAATATATACATTAGGGGGAGTAGCGACGGATACATTTCCTGCGGAGGGGGGATTACCGTCAAATTCAAGTCGCCCAATCACAACAGGGCGCACCATCGCGATCCAAGGAGTTGCCGACGGTCAGATGCATGAATACTCTATTCAGCTTCCAGAAACTGAGACGATCACTATTAATAACCTCAAGATCCTTTTTGAGGGAGTTTCCCCAAATACCAAAGTGGATATCGATTGGATACGGGTGAGACTCGGGGATGTGACGCCGACACCTACAAAAGCTATGTTACAAGTAACATCACCAAACGGCGGAGAGAATCTATTTGTAGGTCAATCATCCGTTCCTTTAACATGGAACTTTACCCGCGCCTCAAATACAAATTTTTCCTATCCTTTAAAGACCTCAATATATGTTATTACGTATACCCAGGGAGTAAGGAATTTTGTCTATACGATTGCAGATCAGTATGCAAATACATATCCAGGGAAAAATACTTATACATGGAGTATACCCCGAATCCAACCAGGTAAATACCGAATTTATATCTCTATATATAATCCCGAGTCAAATATCGGCATCCTCGCTGAGGATGAATCGGATTTAGAGTTTAATCTTTTAGACGAAATAATTACACCTACGCCAACACCTTCACCATGTTTCAATGCACAACCTCAGTTAGATATAGTACCGCAAGTACAAAATGGAAAACTTTCACAACTGCTCACATATGTAGTGAATATAACGAATTTGGATGTAAAAAGTTGTGGAGCAACACGGTTTAGTCTTTCCGCAGATGTTCCTTCTGATTGGACTGCAAAGTTTGCCTATCCATATATAGATTTATATCCGGGCCAAAAAATTTCACTTGCGTTATACATTACATCCTCATCCAGAGAATTTTTCGGAGAACAGCCAATCACCGTCAGAGTATTTAGTACGAAGCAAGGCCAAGCGTCTCAAGAAACTATTATTTACAATGTTATTCCTTAATTCTCGTTGTTATTGACAAAATAATAGGGAAGTTCAATCCGAGAGAAAGTCTTATGGCATATCGAAATACCAATTGGAGCTTTCAAAAAATTCTCATGATAGTATTTTCTGTTGCCTTTGGCGTTATCGCTTTAGCCATTAGCTATCAAGCGATGCAGCGCAGTACTGAAGGTCGATCAAAAGCCGCTGAAGAGCAAATCATATATAAACAATGGGAGTTTAATGGGAAAGACACCGAAGGGTGGAAGGTTCCCGTCGGAACCACGCTCATCAGTGGTTATTTACATCTGCCCATTACTTATCAATTGGGTGTGATGAATACAGATACTGCTCGAGCAAATGAGCAGCAGACAATGTTCACGCAACCTTTTAAGCAAAGTTCTCTTACCATAGACAATACAGCGGTAAATACGGTGTTGCCAGTCGGTAATAAACAGATTAAGTTTATGGTCGCGGTCGGCTTCCAACGGACAGTATATGCTATCAACGCCAACCCCCCAGTGAGCACGATGGTGGCTGAAGAATCGCGTTTAGGTTACGGTGCCGGTGGCCCTGCGCCCACGACAATTAGTGGTATAACCTATGAAGAGCAACAAAGAAATAATGTTAAAAGTCCGCAGTATACAATGACGGTCTCCTACGCAACGAGCGATAACCCACTAAAATACATTCAAATTCCTTCAGTGACCGGAATGGGGGATGGTCAGTCGCGTGAGATCGCGATTACGATACCAAATAGTATTAATGAAATGAGGATGGGAGCTTTGAACGTACAATTTACCAATGTGCCTCCCGGAGAGGAAGTGAGGATCGACTGGATCCGATTGGTAGGTCCAAAAAGTAGAATCATTCTTCCATGCAAAGGCAATGCGGTAAAGAGCGTTACGATAGAGAACCGTTGTACCGGGCTGAAAGCCAAAAGTGTATCCTATCAATGCGCGGATGGATTTACCGGCAGCGTGGGAAATGGAAGTACGTGTGTGCTTGCCAACACGCTCAGGAAGCAAGTTCAAGATATTTGTGCGCAGCATCGTTTGTGTCCAATTACACCGACTCCCACTGGATGTTATTATCAGCAAGTTCAATGTGTCAAAGCTCCGTGTGATCCGATCCTCGTGTGTCCGACTCCGACTCCCACTGGATGTTATTATCAGCAAGTTCAATGTGTCAAAGCTCCGTGTGATCCGATCCTCGTGTGTCCGACTCCGACTCCAAGATGTATGTTACTATCCGTGTGTCCAGCACCAAAACAAGGTTGTTATTATCAGGGGGGGAACGGTACTCCTTGTTCCTGTGGGACACTCGTGTGCAGTCAGAGCGACTGTTGTCGTGTTGAGGAAAAGCAACTAGGTTACCAATGCGTACAAAATTGTGGCCCGCCAGTTGTCACATTGGATAATCAAGAGCCAACAACATACAGTTGTCTGGGCCCTGATGCAGCCGCAAGTAGAAGTAGGATCGGATGTCCTATATGTTTAGCATCAAATACGATGATTGCAACACCAAATGGCGATATAGTGGTTACGGCGTTGGTTCCAGGGATGCAAGTATGGACAGAAGATAAAGACGGGAAACGCGTTGCTGCCTCCATAGTCAGAGTATCACGAACACCAGTAACATCGACACATCAAGTGATACATCTCGTGCTTTCAGATGGACGGGAAGTTTGGGCATCACCGAATCATCCAACAACAGATGGGCGCGAAATGAAGGATTTACGGCCTGGATTTTCCTATGATGACGCTTTAGTAACTAAATCAGAGTCAATCCTTTATTGGGATGAAGCAACATATGATCTTCTTCCTTCAGGAGACACCGGATACTATTGGGCAAACGGAATTCTAATGGGAAGTACACTCAAATAACACGTTATCTGATATATTTAGTCTGATACAGAGGATAATACAGAATTTTTCCACCGAAGCTTTCTTTAAATTTTGTAAATCCTTTCTACGATAAATTTTCTTTTGGTATCCGTTCATCCCAGACGCCGATAAAGTCAAATGTTTTAGCCCCTCGATTTTTGGAGAGCTTCAACGCTTCCCACACCAAGAGTGTCGGTGCAAACAGTTTTTTTCCTTCCCGGGTCGCTCCCGCGATCCAGTAGTAGGCGACAGAGTCCCAAAAGAGGAGGAGAACCCCCCCCCCAAAAAAAAAAGGCTCTCCTTGTAAGACCAGTCAAAATTTTCGGCAACGCGAACAAATGAGCAACTCTCGAAAGCCAAAGGAGAAATTGCCAGGAAAGCCGATGAAATTTCAAGAAGCGACTTCCCTCCGACCCCCGGTAAACACTGCGATTTCTGCGAATTCCGCTTGATCTGTGAAGCGTGGCAGTAAAAGAGGTTCCTTGTTGACAGCTCTAGACAATAGTTTCAAACTAGAAAAAGAAACATGAATATTCATGGAATTATTAATGTACGGAATGTGAAGGGAATTGTTCTTTTCCTCGTTCTTCTTTTGGGTATCGTGTTTGGTGCATTTTTCCTCAACCAACGGGGAGGATTTGAACTTCGAAAAAAAGCTTCAGAAATTAAAGGTTCCCAGCTTCGATTCAAAGGGCCCTCAGAAATAAATGTGGTAAAGGTGGGAGAGACATTTACCGTTGATTTGGTTTTAGATACTACCACCGACTCCCAGTACACTATATCCGGAGTGGATGCCGTGGTTTCGTATTCATTTCAGAATTCACCCGCGCCAGCGCCTAGTTGTGTGCCGAGAGCCTGTGCGCAGTTCGTTCCTCCGGCAGACTTTTGTAAAGACGGAAAGATCGTCATGAAAGCCCCACAAAGTCCATGCGATTGTCCCCCTCCCCCCACTTGTATCAAGACTGATCAAACGGGAGGGGCCAACGGTATTACCTATGAGGAGAACCTGCGGGTTATCGATAATTTTCAATTTCCGGGTGGCGGCCTCAGGTTGATGAGTGTGACCCCAGGAAAGATTTTTGATTCGTATCCAACGTACCCAAAAAATAATCCCCAGCCGATACCCCTGCCAAAACCGGTTCCCTGCGGTGGTTTTCAAGGATTATTGTGCCCTTCTGGTAACGTATGTATCTATGACAATGGAACAAAGAGTCCTCCACCTAACGAGTCGGATTCTATGGGGAAATGTGTTTCACAAGGGCAAGGTGGTGACGGTATTACGGAAGAGGCGGTGTGTCCTCCATTTCCCGGATGTTTTCCGCCGGGGAGTGGCGCTCCGTGGAACGTGTGTTGGGGGGATTACGCAAGACGCTGTACATCCACAACCAACATATCACCAGTGACCATTTCGGGCATCAAAAACTATTCGGTGAACGAGAAAGGATATTTTAAAGGATTTTCCGGCCAAGGAGTTTTTGCGACTGCAACTTTTATCGCCCAAAGTCCGGGAAAAGCTACATTCAGTCTTGTTTATAAAGGCTCATCCGCTACCGATGACACCAATGTCAATGGTTTTCTGGCTAATCAACCGGTAAGTTTACAAAAACCACAGGAAAGGCTGTTGACTGCACCGCAAGCGTTCACCGTCGAGGTGGTTGTCTCCCAACCCACTCCTACTCCTACACCCGCGAATCAATGCGTGGGAAAGCCGGATGGCAGTACGTGTGTCTTGCATGCGGCGGATTGTCCGATATGTCCGCCGGGGCCTACGACTTGTATGAAACGGCCCTGTGTCGAGCAACAACTGGGTATCTGTCGAAATCAGAAGTGTGAACCGCCTGTTATTTCTGTGACACCCACACCTTCGGTCAGGAAATTCCGTATAAACTTTCCGAACAATGGCGAAGTGTTCACCCAGGGGAAGCAGTTTCCTATTAGATGGGAAGGAGGTTACCCCACAGTGACTGATCCAAGTCGTAGCGTATCCCTGATGCTTACAAGAGATGACGGGATAACGCAGGTAGGATGGATTTCGTTTGGTAATCCAACGAGTGGCGAATACCTCTGGGATCCGGCGAAAGTTCGTTCTGCCATAGGATTTGGGTATAACGTCGATGTTGCTCCGGGAATCTATAAAATTCGGGCTTCAGACTACAATGATCCTGCAGGAACAGCGCAGGCATATGACGTGACGGATATGTCTATAAGAATTGTCTCATCAGGTGGGACGCCTACGCCGACACCCCCTGTCGGTTGTAGATACGAAACTGTTGAATGCTTCGCAGCACCATGCGAACCAGTATTAGTGTGTCCTACCTCTACGCCTACTCCATCCCCCAAACCGGAGCCGCGGGTGATGATCAACTTTCGGCTGGCGCTGGAGGGGAGAAAAAACCACGCCACAGTTGTGGACATCTACGGCATGACGACGAACATGATACTGCCAAATCAAAAGATTTTAGACTTGCTCGGTGCCCCCGCCGGTGGCCCTGGCGACCCCTTGCGTCCCCCCGGAAATCGCCTAGACAAACTGGGAACCGTTTCCACTTCCCCGTCGGGAACAGGGACATTATCCCTTGACCGAACCTATGCAGGAACGACATACCTCCTTTTTGCCCAAACCATGTCTCACCTTCGTAAGGCCGCACAGAATTACCAGGCTATTCAGTTGTACGTCGGTCCAAATCCTGCCTGCCGCTCTGAGATTTGTACGATGGACATCAAGTTTGTAGACTTCGGCACGCTCATCGCTGGCGATGTGTACGCCGATGAGAAGGGGTATAAAGATAATCTCATCAATACCTTCGACGTAGGTGCGGTGTTTGCCGCATGGAGCGGGGCGGATGTCGTCGCCAAGCCGCGTGATACATCTACCTTTGGCGGTATTCTTCCGAGAGAAATAGGGCCCGCTGCCGATCTCAACGGAGACGGTGTGGTGAATAATCGTGACCTCGCTATGCTCCTTGTCAACTTTAATAAACGTGGCGATACGCTACAATGAATATGAGGCATACGATCGTACAATTGTCTTTCTTTATAGTGTTGGGGGTCGTTGTGTTGATTCCGTTTCGCACTATTTATGCGGCAGAGGTTTTTCTTACGACGGCGAACGCTTCGCCGAAGATCAACGAGCGTTTCATCGTTACCGTCAACCTTCGTGGTAACGATCAGACGTTGGGGACAGATGTCATCCTTCGATATGATCCTACGTATTTAGTCGTACAAGACGTGTCAGAAGGCACCCTCTACCCAACCTACAATCCCGCGGGTGCGGCGCGTGTCAATAAAGACGCAGGACTCGTCGTCCTTTCCGGTTCCACCGGGTTTGGGCAAGTTATTCCGGCAAACGGCGTGTTTAGCACGGTGTCCTTCGTTGCCCTCAAAGAAGGCAAGACTGCCATTACATTGGAGTACGAGCAGGGAATGACGAATAAAACGGGAGTCATAAGCCCGATGGGGGAAGAACTTCTGACCAGTGCTCCAACGCCGCTTTCTATCACTGTGAAGCGCCAGTCTTTATTTGGCGGACTTCTTTCTTTTTTTCAATCGTTGTGGAAGAAATAATGAGTATTATCGGTTGATGGGGTAATAAAGTGTTTGTCCTCCGAATCCTTCTTTAAATTTTGTAAACCCTTTCCATTCGCCAAACTGCTTTTGCGTGCATTCGTTCCATTATTAAAGCAAAAATAGGCAAAACCTGCTAAAATAGGGGTATGTACAACTGGTCAGTAGATGAAAAAAAGTTTAAAAAAGAAAACCCCAAGGCATATAAACTCTGGCGATTGACCCAGCTTATCAACTACGGCTTGGATGGAGAAAAATTAGACTCACAAGAAGTTAAAAACTCCTGGCCGGCAATAAAAAACAGGTTAGATCCAAATGTAAAAGCGTATTTGGAGTACATATTATGGGGAACCATTCCATCCTCAAAAAACATCACAAGCAATTTTTGGACCTTGTCATAAAAGAACCGTATCTACTTAAAAAATTTTACTGGACAGGCGGGACTGTTCTTTCAGAATTTTATCTTCACCATCGAGAATCTGAAGACATCGATCTTTTTTCAGAAACGCAGGAGATTCACGTCCCAAGCATAAATACGTTTGCTGCGATCGCAGCTAATAAATTAAAAGCAAAAAAAGTAGCGTTTAAAAGATTCCTTGGTCTTTACTCATATTTTTTTACATTACCGGACGCAGAGTTGAAAGTTGATTTCAATTATTACCCGTTCGCGCGAATCAATAGAGGTAAAATATGGAACCATTTGAGCATTGATAGTCTAGAGGACATTGCAGCAAACAAAATTCATACAATTTATACAAGGGCTAGAGATAGAGATTTTGTTGATCTGTTCTTTATCATGAAAGAATATCATTTAGACTTGAAATCTTTGATTGCTTTAGCGAAAGCAAAATTTGATTGGCATATAGATCCCATTCAACTTGGTCAAGCATTTACCCAGGTGGTCGCACTGAAGGAAGTTCCACGTATGCTCGTTCCATTTGACAGAAGTGAGATGGACAATTTTTTTCTTTCTGAAGCGAAAAAGTTAGGCAGTAGTATTTTTAAGAAATAGGCAGTACCATTTATGCTTCAATCACCAGTCAAATTTTCTCTGAACTGATAGGGTAATAGAGTTCTTTACCTCCAAATCCTTCTTTGAACTTTGTAAACCCTTTCCATTCATGGAATTGTTTAGGCATTCGTTGGTCCCAGATACCCACGAAATCAAATTGTTTCATCCCACGTTTTTTACTAAGTTTTAATGCTTCCCAAACCAGAAGTGTCGGTGCAAATAGTTTTTTTCCTTCTTTGGTTGACCCGGCGATCCAGTAGTAAGCGACCTTATCCAAAAAAAGTAAAAGGACGCCACCGATTATGTGAAATGCTGAATGTTGAATGCTAAATGTTGAATGCGGTTTGTACGCAAGAAGGATAGCGGCATGGTCAGGGGCAAAAATGGGCCAAAGTTTATCGATACCAGTCGTAGTGATAAACCCCAGAAAGCCGGATGATTTGTTTTTAATTTTTATTAAGTCTTGAATATTTGTAGATTCGTTGATTCGAAGATTATTTTTTTGTGCTCGGCGGACTGCCCTGCGTTTCGCTTCTGAGAATCGTTGAAATATTTCATCCTCCGATCCGGAGAGATCAACTCGGATTGTTTTAGTGGGAAGAAACGGCGACGAATTGATGCGGACTACATGGGAAATTTTATTCAGCCATAGATGAAATATTTTTTGATCGACGCTGCTATCCGGTTCGACAGAGAGAGACCTTACGCGGTGATGTTTAAGAAATTGAGCAAGTGTATCAACATCAGGCAAAAGAAGAGATCGTTGAAGTTTTGCGATAGTTCCGAGGAATGGAATTTTTTTAGAGAATATATATGTGTTATCGACTAAGTCGACATTCCAATGAAGTGCCTTGAGATAGTGCGTATAGAGAACTGATTGTTGAATTTCCATAATAGATATCACTGAGGGGTATATATTAGCGTATTACCATACTAGTGGTAACATTTCAGAATTTTTTTGTTATTTTTAGTATAGTCCAGCGCAATATGTCGAGGTATTTATATAACGTATATAGCGTTGGATTTATAACTAAATCATAAGAACCAGGAAGCTCTACGAGCTTTGGAGAAAATCCTTCTTTAAAACGATGAAATCCATACCACGGGTCGTGTTCGTCAGCGTTGGGACCAAGGGCACCCCAGAGATCAAATTTTTTATACCCATTTTGTTTTCCCCATTTTACAATTTCCCACAACAGAAGATAGGGCGCCATCACTTCTTTGTGACCTCTTGATGACGTGCCGTACGGATAGTAGAGAATATCTTTCCAAGTAAATATAATCCATGAGGCAAGGGTTTCTTTTTGGTATGTTGCTGACCATAGATGAGCAATATTATTTTTGGATAACGTATCCCACATTGTTTGATGATACCTTTCATTATGTGCAAAAAATCCCTGTCGATGAGTCGTTTCCGATGAAAGTTTAAGGTATGTTTTAAAAGCCTTACCGGAATTATCTTCTTTTACTACGACACCGTGTTTCTGAGCGACCTTTATGTTGTAACGGGTTTTCGGGTGCATGGCTTTAAGAAGTTCATCCTCGGATTTAGTCAGATCTAACATAAACGTGTATTTGGTAAAGAGGGGATGGTGGGCTGGATGAAGAAATGATGAATGATGAATGCCGAATGATGAATTATTTTCGACATTTGGTTCAAGTTGGATGAAAATAGCGTTTTTCTGTTTTCCTAATTTGGCAAGTTCAGATATCATTTCTTCTGAAATAGTTGGTCCTTTGGGGAAGTATCCAATCGTCCAAGGGGTGTGAGGGATTTTGTGAAAGGTTATTTGCCACCCTTCGACAAGCTCAGGGCGAGACCGCAGGGTGAGATTGGTATTTTGCGTAGCGAGCAAGCGCACGACATCTATACCCATAGATGCGCGAAACTCTCCCCATTGCCATGACTGGAGTGGATGGATGGCGAAATCATCCCATGTATTTTTGTCGCTTGATGTGGCTAAACGTACTATCGCAATTGGATTTATCACAACTAGTATTATCTGACTTTTTACGATGTGTTACAATGACTTTACTATGAGTAAACTTAGACGTGTTAAGAATGTATCTCATAGAGAATTACCCTCAGAATGGCTTCCGATAGATAGTCGGCTTTTTACTCAGTTTTTTTCATTTGGACATGTAAAAGGATTTTCTCGAATTTTTTTAGAAATCGAAATCGGTTTATCGATACTTGTAGTATTTGGTACAGTATTATTTTTAGTGCTAAAACTCATCGAATTTATCTAGGAGCGTTACAAGAGAAAATCATTTTCTTGAAATGATCGAATCGGATCCAGTGACACATTCAGATCAAGGGTGTGTTGAGGCATATCTGCTATAAAGCGAGATATCATGTTTTGAGTGCGTGTACCGAAAAATAATCGACGGTTTGCATATGTCAGATACAGTTTATCTTTCGCCCGGGTGACCCCTACATAGCATAACCTTCTCTCTTCCTCTAGCTCCTCTTTATCCATAAGGCTCCGGCTATGCGGAAACAATCCTTCTTCCATGCCAACCATAAAAACAATGGGAAATTCCAGGCCTTTTGCTGCGTGAAGTGTCATAAGAGTTACGGCACCTTTCGTTTGATGAGTGGTATCTGCATGTTTTGCCATTTTAGATTCTTGAGCTTCAGTAAGAGCGATAGTTTCTAGAAATTCCTGCAATCGTGGAAATTCTGTGGCAACCGATCGAAGTTCTTTGATATTTTCTAATCGATATGCTTCGTCTTCTTTGTTTGCATCATATAACTCAAGATATCGCGTGGATTCAATGATAGCGTCAAGGAGTTCAAGAGTAGAGAGAGTAACCAGTTTATTATCTGTTGAGATTGTTTGGCGAAACGTAAGAAATCGTTCTAGTCTCCTGGCCCCGAGTTTTTCTATCCGTTTATATGCAACCATATCTTTGGGATTAGCAACGACACGAAGGTATCCGATGACATCTTTTATTTCTTTCCTTTCATAAAACCGAACTCCTCCGACTAAGACATAAGGAATTCCTGCATGTAAAAATGCTTCTTCTATTACTCGAGATTGCGCATTGGTCCTGTATAATATTGCGATATCAGAAAATAGCCCTGATGACTGAAGGATCGTCTGGACAAGAAAATTAGCTTCGTCATGTTCGCTACGAGCTTCATAGAGCGTAATTTTTTCTCCTCCTGATTTTGCAGTCCATAGCTTGAGAATTGGGTGAGACGAATTTTTTGAAATAACACCAAAAGCAGTATCAAGAATTGCTTGTGTTGATCGATAATTTTGTTCCATGTGAAATTCTTTCGTGTCCGGATAATCTGTCTTAAAATTATTTATATTTCGAAAATCTGCTCCGCGCCATCGGTAGATGCTTTGCGCTGCATCACCGACGACACAGATATTTCGATATCGCTTCGCAAGAAGTTTTACTATGCTAAACTGGGCGTGATTGGTATCTTGATACTCGTCGACAACAATATAACGAAAACGTTCCTGATATGCACCCAAGATAACAGGATTTTTTTGGAATAGATCTACGGTTTTACCAAGTAAATCATCAAAATCAAGTGCCTCGTTTTCTTTTAACGTTCTCTGATAGGCGATATAGACGGTAAGAGCAGTTTCTTGAAAATACCCGCGCGCATATTGCGCATACTCAGTCGGGCCGATAAGTTCGTTTTTTGCTTGAGAGATAGTATGAAGAATTGCTCCAGGATTAAAATTCTTTGTTGAAATATCCAGTTTTTTCATAATATCTTTTATTGCATCGAGCTGGTCGTTCTCGTCATAGATTGCAAAGAAAGGGGGTATGCCTATATGGATACCGTCTTTTCGTAATATTTTGACACATAATGAATGAAACGTACCGGCGAAGGGGAGATCGTACTTCGTTAGTTCGTTAGTTCGTAAATCTGAGGAAAGCAATACACGAATACGTTCTTTCATTTCATTTGCTGCTTTATTGGTGAAGGTGACCATTAAAATGGTATGAGGAGGTACGTTTTTTTCTGCAATAAGATACGCGACGCGGTAGGTTAACACCCGAGTTTTCCCGCTGCCTGCTCCGGCCAAAATAAGAACCGGACCGTCTGTTTGCTTGACTGCTTCTTGTTGCTTAGGATTAAGATCGTTGAGAAGGGTATGTGTCATAACATATAATAGTAGCATATGAAACAGCTATTTATCGCCGGAAATTGGAAGAGCAATAAAACCATTCAAGAAGCAATTGCGTGGCTTCTTGAATGGAATGCTAAATGCCAAATGCTAAATGCCAAATGGGAAAACACAACCGTAGTTTTGTGCGTACCGTATACAATGCTTTATCCATTAAAGCAGGAGATTGATCGATTGCAAATTCCTATTGAGCTTAGCGCCCAGGATATATCGTCCTTCGCGGGTGGAGCATATACCGGAGAAGTAAGCGCCCGACAAATCAAAGAGCTTGCTGATTGGGTTATTATTGGCCATTCGGAAAGAAGGAAGTATTTTTTAGAAAATGACGAGCTTTTACAAAAAAAGCTCGAACAAGCGAAAAGCGTTGGACTACAGGTCATCTATTGTGTGCCAGATGAAAAAACTTCAGTTTCCTCTCAGGCAGATGTTATTGCATATGAACCAGTGTGGGCTATCGGAACAGGTAAGACTGATACACCAGACAATGCTAATAGAGTGATAAAAGAAATAAAGTCAAAAACGGGATCTTCGTTGGTAATTTATGGTGGGAGTGTTACAGCTGAAAATGTTGCATCATTTGTATCACAAGAATCCATAGATGGTGTATTACCTGGTGGAGCCAGTTTGTACCCAGAAAAATTTTATCAGATAATCGTGAATGCATCCTCGACCCTAATCTATCATGGATCCTAAAATGAGACGCTTATTTACCCCGCATATACGGCGCGCTATCTTTATAGTGATTCTTTTTGTATTCGCATACGCGATAGTAAAAGTGGCTTTTTGGACGAACGAACTTATGAAACAAACCGGGATCACTCCGGTGACCGCATGGAATCTGGGTTTTGATACGGGTGTTCCACTAAAGGAATCTGATGGACGAACGAACATTCTTATTCTTGGTATAAGCGGTGGTACTCATGCTGGTGCAGATCTGACCGATACTATGATGGTCATATCTATTGGAAATAAAAATAAGAATATTGCCCTTATTTCTTTGCCGAGAGATCTTTGGTCTGATACGTTAAAAGACAAAATAAATAGCGCATACCATTACGGCGAAGTAAAGAAAAAAGGTGGGGGAATAATACTGACAAAAGCTGTCGCAGAAGATGTTGTTGGATTATCTATACAATACACACTTCTTATTGATTTTTTCGGTTTTACGAAAATTATTGACCTGATTGGTGGCATAGATATTGTGGTGCCAAAAGCATTTACCGATACGGAATTTCCAATTGAAGGGAAAGAAAATGAATTATGCGATGGTGACAGTACGTATGCATGTCGATATGAAGTGCTTTCTTTTGAACAAGGATTGCAACATATGGATGGAGTACGAGCACTAAAATATGTACGCAGTCGCCATGCAGAAGGTGATGAAGGAAGCGATTTTGCTCGAAGTAGAAGACAGCAAGATGTGATGTTAGCTCTAAAGCAGAAACTTTTCACTCGTTCTGTGAATGAATATATACGTACAATAAAAGAACTTATATCGGCCTTTGATAATGCAACTGAAACAGATATGCGTATCGGTGAACTTGCGACAATAGCAAAGATTGCTTCAAGGGTCTCACAAGATCATATCGTGCGAATATCTCTTGAAGATGATCTTATTTCGCCACCACAGTGGATGTATGGGAAATATGTCCTCATTCCAAAGGAAACGTTTGAAAAAATACACGACAATATAAAAAGGAAACTACAATAATCCCAAGTATTATAAAACGAGTCCCAGGAGAATAAGCAGTCCTGCGATTGTAATGACAGAGGCTCCAAGTATGCTTGGACCGATACCTGCGACCGGAACTTTTGGCGTAGGTAGCGGAGAGGGTGAATTTTGCGCAAGCGGTGTTTCTTCCCTTGGTGCTATCGGTGCTTTTGTAGTTTGTGTTGTCACACACGTACAATTTGATCGATCAACACAGGATGCGTTACGGCATCTCCCACCGCTACAGAGGAGATTATTTGGACAGTCAGTATCTGTAGAACACGAGCTATTGCAGTTAGGAGCTCCTGGAGGTGATGTGGGAGTTGCTGTTGGACCAGGCGTACTGGTTGCTGTCGGTGTCGCTGTTGGACCAGGCGTACTGGTTGCTGTCGGTGTCGCTGTTGGAGTGGCGGTAGGAATTAGAGTGGGAGTGGCAGTTGGCGTTGCCGTAGGCGTTGATGTCGGAGATCCAGTTGGCGTTGCCGTGGGAAGAGTCAGTGTAAATTCCACGCGACATGCAGGCTCGACAGCTTTGGGTTTTTCCTGAGGGACGGAGGGAGCGACCGGATTTGCAGTTTTTAGTTTCTGGCTTGTCAGTAGAGTAACTATACCCAGTCCGAAGGTAATAATAGTTATAAGAATGAGATACCAATATTTTTTAATAAATTTCATATTATTCCCAATGCGTACCGTCTTTCGTCACTTCTGCTTCAAGGGTGACTTTCGTAGCAGTAGTTGGAATAGTAAATGATTCGATAAATTCCCCTTGATCATTTGTTGTATCGGTTTCAACCCAAGCTGCGCCATTGAGTCTGATATGTGCTTTTATGGCATTTTCTCCATTGACGGCGGCAACGATAGCGTCACCGGGCATGAGTTTAGACGGATCACTGACCACCTGGTCGTCTTTGTAAATTTTAATATTTTTGCACACGAGTACTTCAGGAGGTGGAGTTGGAGTGGCAGTACTTGCCGGAGGGGGTGTGGGAGTAGAAGTACTACCCGGAGGTGGAGTCGCTCCGGTCTGACAACTGCCGCCACAGTTGACTTCTGCTACTCCGCAATAGTCGCTTGATTCATTATGGACCCAGTCAATCTGTGTACAAGATCCACTTGGTCTCGTTCCTATCGGAACCCGACGGCAATTTTGATCACATACCCATCCACTGCCACCGCTTCCGGGGGTAGTATCAGTTTTATATGAGCACCCGTTTGCACATTCGCAAATAAGCCAATACCCTTGATCCCGATTTTGCTCCCCATTTTGACATTGAGTCGTTCCTCCAGCATCACAGCGAGGATTACAGTTTGTGTTTGTAGATGGTACATTACCACATGTGCCATTATTTAACATGGCATTTTTTGCCATGCATTGGGTTCCTTCACAAAAATAATTAGATATTACACATTTATTTGATCCTTTGCAGGAATCTCCACCAGTCGACCAAGTATTGGTTGCTGGATCACACCAATGTTTTTTTTGGTCTGTAAAACATTGTATTGCATTTGGTGGTGAACAGGGTTGTCCTGGATACGGACCCGATACCTGAGCTCTTCCTCGGAAGTCAGCGAGTTGTTGACTTTGAGAAACATAAAAAATTCCAACAGGAATGGTAATGAGAAGAAAAAGAAGGACAGCAAGGATTGGACCGATATGCGAGCGTTTTTCTGATTTTGGTGGCGGAAGTACCGTTGCAGTAAGATATGCTTGAGCATCATCGGTTGACGGAGAAGGCGGATCGTCTGTTGTTTTGCTTTGATCCTGTGTCAAATCATTAGGAGTTGTCTTCACGACCTCACTACCGTTCTGTTTCTTGTTGGAATTTGGCGGAGAAGTTTGTGGAGGAGGATTATTTGGAGTACCAGTTTTAGCAGATAGAACTGATTCCATTATCGATGATACAGTTTCGGTATCAGATGCTGCGTCAGATGGAGTATCTGATTGAGATGGCGATGTCAAATTCGATTGCGCAGTATCACCAGTGGTGTTGGCTTGGGAAGCGCTGTCAATTTTTTTTTGGGCAGCATCTAAAATATCATCAGGCATGGATTGGTAAGCTAAATAAATAAATTCTACTTATGTCAAAACATAAGCCGTATATATGTAGCCCTATATCCAAGTTAGAGCCTTCTTTCATTTCAGTCAAGTGCTTGTGTGGGCGCATTCCAAAATAACTTGAACATTGTTTCATCTGTAGATGCGCCACAAAGGGCCGTAATCCTAAATAACCGTAAAGGTTATTTAGGAACGAGCCCTATGCAAACTTATTTGATAAAAATTATTGCTCCGCTTGTTATAAGGCTTATGCCAAGCATAATCAAAAGTATCGTTGGTAGTGTAGATCCACTTATTGGAAGGGGTTCTCCTTCAAGGGTTGACGTGGGAGACGGTGTTGCTTCAAGTGTAGGGGTAAGTGTTGCAGATGGTGTCGCATCACCTAAAACTTGTGTACCGCTTTTTAACACTTCAAATGTATGTGTAATTGCGATGGGTTTGCCTGCAGGATTAACAGTCGTCATCGTAACGCTTTGTTTTCCTGGTGATAATTTTTCTTTAGGAGTGAAGCGCCACGTTCCATCGCTATCAATAATTGTTGATCCGCCAAAGGGATTTGTAATACCGAGAGTAACCGTTACACGTTTTCCCGGTAATCCTGTTCCATATATATTTGGCACAAAGGATGAAATTTTTGTTCCTTGCAATGGGGAAAGAAGAGATATGCTCGTTTGTTTATTGATAGTATCTGTCTGTGTCCCAAGGATAGAGGGAGTAGTTTTTACTGTCTTAACCGTATTAAATGATATCCGTTGTTGCGTTTTAGCAGTAGGAATTGATTTTGCTTGAATTTTTCGAAAATCGTAGGATTTTCCTAATCGTATTTCTGGAACAGGAGCATCATTGAGCGTATCAGTTATTGCATATGATTCACTTGTTCCATGACGGATAGAGATGGATTCAGTGAGTCGTTGGTCTGGTTCAATATAAATATCAAGAGATGCTTTGCGTATGGTGTTTAATGCAATTATCCATGTTCCGGAAGGAGAGACAAGTGTTGAGAGAGTTTGGCTACCCTCAAGTGACAGATATACAAGCGCTCCAACTGCTGGTTTATCGTTATCGGTTACAACAGAGCCAAATGCAGGTTCTAAATTATTTGGCAAAGAAGTAAGCAGTTCTCCTGTTTGTACGACCCAAGGATTACCTTGATTGAGATATGTTTTTCCGTTGGAAAGTATTTTTACTTGATATGGTGAAGATGGTTTCATATTCTCGACGATGACACTATGCGTCACATATTTTCCTAAAGATCCCTGTGTGTCGCGTTCATCATAATTAACTTGATTTTTCCCATTATCTGTGACGGAAATAGCTCCAGTAGCCAAATCGTTTGTTAACCATGTGACAGTAAAAGATGTATCAGTGATATTTGCAACAGTGACATGTGTTGGAGTGACAGTTGGAGCAGCATTTGTAGTAGAACGGCTAATTTTTTCAAATCCCAAAATGATACTACCGACAAATGTAATAAGTAGGATAAGTCCAAAAAGTGTGGGAAATTTTGTAGGAATATACATGGGCTTAGACCGCATCCGATAATAACTTGATTATATCGGTGCGGCACAAAGGGTCGTATTCGTTAATACCTATGAAGTTATCAACGAACGAGCCCTTAGTATGTTTGTCGTTTTTCTATATCATCTAGTATGTTCGTATCAATTTTTACTGTCAAAGGGGTAATAACATAGGTAACAGTTGAAGCAACCGTAGATGTTTTTACCGTTTTGACGAGTTCAAAGAAAATCCATAGTAAAACGGTAAAAAAAGTAAATACGGATACGAGTAAAATTTCACGATCTTGATCCATATGTTTGTATCATTTACCAGTATAATACGTGACAAGTTGCAGAGCGAGTTTTAATGGTGCATTTCCTATTTCATCTTGTTCTTTAGGTACAATTTTCAGTGATTGGATTGTAACAATTCTTCGCATATGTATAAGTCCAGTTAAATATGATTCAATCGCACTGTAAGATCCGGATATTGAAAGCGATAGGGTAAGTGTGTTTTGAGATTTTTTAGATAATGCAGATGGTGATTTAGGAGATTTTTCTACGGTTTTAGTACTATTTTCATCTGTTTCATTAAGTGGTGCTTTTTCAAGCGAGTCAACCATAAAGCTTCCGACATGAACACTAGAGAGAGACGCTTCTGAGATAGTTGCAAGATTTTTTAACTGAGAAACCAATGAAACAGCTTCTGGGGATTGGGGTAAGGCTTCAGAGAGGATGGGAAGTTTGGGCTCAATCGATTGATAAAGCTCTTGAACTTCTATGAGGGCTGCTATTTTTTCTTCCATTTGTTGGTTTACCTTTTTGTTATCATTTATCTCACGTCGTAAAAAGAGAATTGTCCGAAGCGTGGGCAAAATCGCATACCAGCTAAATAACGAGATAGCAAGGAAAGAAAAAATAGCTGAAGTATAGGAACGATATTCTGGTTTTTTGACAGAACCTTCCAGGGATAGATAGTAGCGTTTATAGCGTTCAAACTCTGTTTTATAGTCCATATATTATATATATCTCGTTTTTATTTTTTTGGCGAGTTTTGAGTTTTCGCTGGGACAAGGTGTGCTCGAAAATCAAATGTGATACCGGTAAGCGGATTTTTGTGAATTTCTCCTATATCAACTTGTGAGATATTTTTAGCGGACCCAATACTATCTAAGAATTGTGCAAAACCTTGGGTGGTTGAAGCAATAGCATCGCCATGTATTTCTGTAGCATTTATTTCAGCGTTCGTTAGATATACACCAGGTGGCAATAGAGTTTTAAGAAGAGAAAGTGTATCGACAGATTTTGATTGATCTTTCAGGAGAGTTTGAATTTGATTTATTCGTGCTTCGAGATTTCGTACATCCTGTTCAAATGGTAAGTTTGCTTCAAGTATCGCTTGTTTTTGTGAGATTTCTTCTTTTAGATCAGTGAGTTTTCTATCTAAACTAAATCGAGATATAAATGCAAGAAGCACTACGATTTCCGTACCGATCATAATATAGCGACCGTACGTAAGTGCCCATTGAACTATTCTTCCTTGCGGAGAGTGTTCAAGATCTTGTGATCCAAGAAGATTTATCGATACTGAAGTATTGGCAGGCATACCATCAGTATAGCAAGTTAGTCCAATTAGACAAATTGGTCAAATTTGACCAATTATTTTTTTTTCAGAAGTCGGGAGAGGCGAGACTTGAGTCGAGCAGCCTTATTTTTATGAATTATATTTCTTTTTGCTGCTTTATCGAGTAACGTAAATGTTTTTGATAGATGTTGTTTTGTAGGAGATTTTCGAACAGACTTCACTGCGTCTCGGACTGAAGTACGTACTTGCATGGTGACAATAGATCGTTTCCGATCGTGACGCATCTTTTTAAATGCTTGTTTGATTATAGGCATGAGAATCCAAGTATATCACACTATATTCGTGGTTTAAAGTCATATGCAGCTTGAACTATAATAGGTGAGATGAAACGAGTTGTTGCATTATTTGTCAAAAAGCAAAAAAGTGTCGGTTCTGCGGCGTTTGTGCTTGCTTTGATGGTTTTTACCTCTCGATTATTAGGACTTATCAGGGATCGTATGCTCGCGTCTCGTTTTGATCCGGATGAACTGGGAGTATATTTTGCAGCATTTCGATTGCCGAATCTACTTTTTGAACTTCTCGTTATGGGAGCATTAACCTCTGCATTTATTCCTGTTGTTACGAAATATTTAACCCAAAATAAGGATGACGATGCACGAAGTATGGTGTCCTCACTTATTAATATATCCCTTATCATTCTTTTGCTTTTGGCACTTCCTTTTTTTATATGGACGAAGGAATTTTCAAAAATGCTTGCTCCAGGATTTTCAGACGTTCAAATTGGACAGATGGTTTCCTACACTCGATTTATGATCGCATTTCAGGTGACCCCACTTCTTATAGGAAATTTATTTACCGGATTATTACAAGCGTATCAGTTGTTTCTCGTTCCAGCGCTAGCTCCTGTTATTTATAATCTCGGTATTATCGGTGGAATCGTATTTCTCACACCAGCGCTTGGACTTATGGCACCAGTCGTAGGGGTTGGCATCGGTGCTGTGCTTTTTTTGGCGATTCAAATTCCGCTTATAGTTTCTGTGGGGTATCGCTATAAATTTGAATTTCGCTATCGTCATTCTGGTGTACGGGAAGTTGGTAAGCTCATGTTACCTAGAACTATCGGTCTTGCGATTGGTCAAATAGATACCACGGTTGATCTCATTCTGGCAAGTCTTTTGGGAGCGCGTATGGTGACAATATTTAATTTTGCTCAACATTTACAACAATTACCTATTGGACTTTTTGGGACAACCATAGCACAAGCTGCTCTTCCCGCTCTTTCCATATCTGAAGCTTTAAAAGATCGTGAACAATTTAAACGCGTGATTTTACGGTCTTTACACCAAATACTTTTTTTTGTGTTGCCTCTTTCAGTATTTTTTATAGTTTTACGCGTACCAATAGTTCGACTCGTTTTTGGCGCATCACGATTTGACTGGAGTTCGACTGTATTAACCGGAATGACACTGGCAATGTTTAGTATTTCACTGTTTGCGCAGGCAGCTTCTCAAGTTCTTGCTCGTGGTTTTTATGCACTCTATGATAGTAAAACGCCGGTATTTGTGGGAGTTTTATCTATAGCTGTTAATACCATCTTGAGTATTTACTTTATCCAAGTTCTTCATCTAGCCGTATGGTCTTTAGGACTTTCAACGTCTATTGCCAGTTTCCTCAATTCATTTTTATTATTTATTATCTTAGATAAACGGCTTGGATATTTCCCGAGAGCAACACTCATTCTGTCTCCCGTTAAGATGATTATTGCAGCACTTGTTACAGCGATAACGCTTTATATCCCTATGAAGCTTTTTGATCAATTGGTTTTTGATACAACAAGAACATTTGGTTTACTTCTTCTTACCGGAACAGCTGGGTTTGTCGGACTATTTACGTATAGCTTCCTTTCGTGGGTATTTGGTGTAGGGGAGATACGATCGTTTATTCATCTTTTAAGGAAAGTAAGTAAAACAAGCACTGTGCTTCTTGAACCGGCTAGCGAAGTGATAAATGGGGGTGGTCAAGATAAACTCTCTTAGGCACGCTCACTATTTTTTTGTTAATTGTATTAAAGCAATACTTTGGGCTGGCATCAGAACTTTTTGAGTCAAAGTACCATTGGAAATTTGTACATCTGTAAGAGATACAGAAGAAATGACAGATGGAGTGTATTTTAGTTTATACGAGTAACTTCCGACATCAAGATTCGTAAACGTTACCGGTGTTGTTTCAGAATGGGAACCGGTTGAATCGAAATTAACAAGAAGTACCTGTATGGAGCCTGCCTTTGTACTTGCAAACCCAGTTACCCATGTCCCTTCACCAGAAAGGAGTAAGCGAGTACCAGCCATAGAATCTAACAGAGAGTATATTGCATACCGGGGTTTCGGTCGTTTTCCATTTGATTCATGCGTGAGAAGTCCCCATCCGCTCCCGTCTTCTTGTCCTGGACCATCTTTAAGTTGAAATGAAAATAGATACTTCGGTCCTCCGGAAATAAGCTGACGTATGACTGCTGCTGTATGCGCTGAGGCATATGCACTTCCATATCGTTTATCTTTAGCTCCTGTAAAACCAAATTCGGTGATAAGTTTTTGAATCACTGCGTATTGTGGATAGGGTTGTAACCAGGTGATGAGATTTTTTTGGTCACGATCAAATTGAAACGGATCCTTCAAATAGCTATGCCAAGATAAAAAGTCGACACGGTTTCCACTGGTAATAAGCCCAAGTATCCAGTTTTTATAAAGCCCTGTAGTCCCGGGTCCACCGAGGTAAAAAAGATTGACATTTTGTGCTCGGTTGGCTCCAAGAGATGCATACCGATAGAGCGCAAGATAGCTTTTTTCTCCACCCATTTTCCAGCTACCAAATTGATCTAAATCCGGTTCATTCCAGACTTCATAATAGATACCGTTTATATTTTTTCCATTTTTTCCACTATAGTGTTCGATGGTTTGTCTTACCACCTGTGCCCAGAGGTCCCAATTTCGAGGTGGATTGATAATAACTCCTTCTTTGGCAATGACAGCAGGCATAAAAGAAAGAGATAAAAGCGGTTTGGCTCCTGTTGATAGAATTGTATCGACAGCACGGTCAAGACGCGCGAAGTCAAACGTTAGGTTGTCTTCAGATCCATTGACCACATTATAATGATCGAATATATGATCTAGACGAATAAGTTTCGGTTTGAGTGCTGATACTTCGCCTATAACTGGCGAGAGCATGTCCGTTGACTCTTCTCCGCCTTGGGCAAAAGCGTGATAAAAATCTGTCTTTATTTCTTCAAGTGGTGCCTTGGTATTTATAGTAATTTTTGCTGACTTTCCTGATGCACGAGAGACAAGTACAGCTGTTTGGTATGTACCGAAAAGCAATAGGGGAAGAAAAAATAAGAGTGCAATAATTGAAACAAATGATGACGTTTTTGGTGATACTCGATGGACTAAGTAATTATCCATAGTTATCTGTTTATAAGTGGCACAGCAATTCCGCCGGCAATAAGAAACATGGAAAGAGCAAGCATGAATAGTGTTATTTCTATATTTCCAGATGTTGGAATCGGACTACTTGTGGATGAGTCCGTGCCTGACGCAGCAACAAATATTGTAGATGAAGCTGTTAAATTGCCTCCGTCGCTTCCTGCTGCTGACACTACGACATTATGTGGACCGTTTTCAAGTGGAGTATCAGGTGAGCATGACCAGTCGCCGTTTGCGTCAGCAATAGCGATACAGGTCAAAGGAGTAGAATAAATCGTTACCGTAACTGTAAAACCAGGTGGTGCTGTACCTTGAATTACCGGTTGTGAATCTATAACAGTTTCATCCTGCGAAGGAGAAAGTATCATAACAGCGCTTTCTGATGCAATGGGCGGATTTGACGTAAGTGGTGTCGACGAGCTGCCTTCTGAAAATGATGAAATATTTGGATTATTAGAGTTATCAAGAGAAGCTGAATCAGGTGCAGAAGGACTTGACGTGCCATCGGTAATCGTAATAGTAGCAGGCGAAGATCCAATGAGAGCATTTTTTGACGCTTCTCCGAGGGCGCCAATAAAACTAGTGCCCGCAAAGCGTATTGATGTCGGTGCGTCTGTTTTATCAAGTGCCTTCATGCGAAGCGTTGCAACTGTGCCAGGACTCGTAACCGGCGAGGTAGCGCTTGTTGCCCCGACAGTTATTGATGCAGCTCCACTTTCTACAACTCCAGAGGATAGGACGTTGGGAAATAATGGACCATTGGCTATGGAAAGTGCCTGAAGTTTTGTCACATCAAACGTAAGATGTAGTTCTGTCGTAAGTACTTGATTTACTCCTGGGTCTATTTTTACTTCAATGGTAAATTCATCACCAGCTTTTTTAGTGAAATTGGCTGGTGCAAGAGAGAGGGTTGTCGCAGGTGCAGCTTTTTTACGTAATTCTTGTTTTTTACCTACGAGAAATATAGTAGCTGGAAGTGCTACAAGAAGGAGAAGACTAACGAGGATAAGAATAATTTTTTTCATGTATTTCTATTATGGTGAAGTTGATGAATGTTGGCAATAGTTAATGAGTATTGACATGGGTTAGCACTCGATGTATATTACTGCTAACCACAGCATCAACCTTACTTGCTCGCGAGGGCTACGTCCTTGCCTCACAAGAGCGGTGATGCGTGGTAAGTTATGGATAACTTCCCGAATCTTTCCGAACGGCAGCTTCAGATACTTAAGGCTGTTATAGAAGAATATATCACGACAGCAGAGCCAGTTGGATCTGAAACATTAGATAAAAAATACAACTTAGGCGTATCTCCTGCAACGATTAGAAATGAAATGGTTCGACTTACTGATATGAAGCTATTAAAACAAATACATACGAGTGCCGGGCGAACGCCAACGCCAGTAGCGTTAAAATATTATGTCGATCATCTTATGAAACAGAAAGATTTATCAGTAGCAGATGAAGTGTCTGTTAAAGAAAAAATTTGGGATTATCGACAGGAAGTGGATAAAATGCTTCGGGAAGCTACCAAAGCACTTGCAGATAAAACAAAAGCACTAGCATTAGTTGCAACAAATGAAGGAGATCTTTACTATGCCGGGGCAGCAAATATATTAGATATGCCGGAATTTTATGATTTTGAACTTACGCATTATCTACTTGCAACACTTGATCGATTTGATTTTTGGTGGGAACTGCTCGAGCGAAGTACCGATCCATTTAATACACTTTTAGGTGAAGAGCTTGGGTCAAGGACACTGCTTTCCCAATGCGGATTTACGTATATAAAATTTTCTACACCGCATGTAACAGGTGCTATAGGAGTCGTTGGACCATCGAGACTGAATTATGCATATATTATCCCAGTCGTCCGTTATACCGGGGGACTTATAGATGAAATGGGGAGGAATTGGTAATAATAACCAATCCGACCAATGAAAAACGCAACAGTGAACCAAATGAAAAAAAAATCTGAACACCATGCTGAAGAATTAGAAAGACAAGTCGAGGTGTGGAGGACAAAATATTTGCGAGCTCTTGCAGATTATCAAAATCTCGAGAAAAGAAAGTCAGATGAGATACAAGAAATACGTCGTTTTGCAGGAGAATATATCATTGTTCGGTTGCTACCAATCGTTGATACATTTGAAAAAGCATTAAAACATATACAAGATCAAGGCATGTCACTTGCTTTGAAGCAATTATATACATTTTTAGAAGAGCAAGACGTATATAAAATAGACGTAGTAGGAAAAAGTTTTAATCCAAGCGAGATGGAGTGTATAGAAGTTGTTGATGGCAAGGATGAATCAGTTTTAGAAGAGATTTTATCAGGATATACACTGAATGGGAAAATAATACGTGTTGCAAAGGTTAAAGTGGGAAAGAAAATGATGAATGCAGAATGAATTAATGATTATTTGGCATTTTTATAAATTTAAAGGAGGTAGTCTATGGCAAAAATTATAGGTATTGATCTTGGAACAACCAATTCATGTGTCGCGGTTATGGAGGGTGGAGCGCCTAAAGTGATCCATTCTGCAGAAGGGCGAAATGTCATTCCTTCTATTGTTGATCCTATAAAAAATATTGTCGGTGATGTAGCCAAACGTCAGATGGTGATAAATCCTAAGTCGACGATTTATTCAGTGAAACGACTTATGGGTCGAAAATATTCTGACAAGAGCGTTCAGACTGATAGCAAATGGCTTCCCTATACCGTCAAATCAGGGAAAAATGACATGGCAGTCGTGGAAGTGGAAGGCAGGCAATTTACACCACAGGAAATTTCAGCAAAAGTCCTTGGAAAAATAAAAGCAGATGCAGAACATTATCTGGGCGAACCGGTAAAGCAAGCAGTTATTACTGTTCCTGCATATTTTGACGATAGCCAAAGGCAGGCAACCAAACAAGCTGGAGAGATCGCGGGACTTGAAGTCCTTCGTATTATAAACGAACCCACTGCAGCAGCGTTGGCATACGGACTTGACAAGAAAAATGTCCACACCATAGCGGTGTATGATTTAGGGGGCGGGACGTTTGATATATCTATCCTTGAGCTTGGAGAAGGCGTGTATGAAGTGAAAGCGACAAACGGGGACACTCATTTGGGCGGTGATGATTTTGATAAAAAAATAGTTGACTACCTTGCTGACGAGTTTAAAAAGGAGAATAATGTCGACCTACGGAAAGACCCGCAAGCACTTCAAAGACTTCGTGACGGGGCAGAGAAGGCAAAGATTGAGCTGTCTAGCTCGATGGAAACTGAAGTTAACCTTCCGTTTGTCACCCAGGGCAAAGATGGGCCACTTCATCTTGTCAACAAAATTACCAGAGCAAAACTAGAATCTATTGTTGATGAACTTATCCAAAAAACAATTGAACCAGTTAAAAAGTGTCTTGCTGATTCTAAAATTAAAGCATCCGATATAAGTGAAGTGGTTTTGGTGGGCGGTATGACCAGGATGCCAAAAGTTTTTGAGTCAGTCAAAAGCTTTTTTGGCAAAGATCCCAATCGTTCCGTAAACCCTGATGAAGTTGTAGCAGTTGGTGCTGCGGTACAAGCAGGTGTACTTTCCGGTGACGTTAAAGACGTGGTTCTTTTGGATGTCACTCCGCTGACACTCGGTGTGGAAACCCTTGGGAGTGTCTCGACGCCCTTAATCACAAGAAACACGACCGTACCCACAAGTAAAAGCGAGATTTTTTCAACAGCTGCTGATAATCAGACATCGGTTGAAATTAACGTGCTTCAAGGAGAACGGCCGATGGCAGCGGATAATAAATCGCTTGGCCGGTTTGTTCTTTCCGGAATTCCAGCGGCGCCGCGCGGTGTACCGCAAGTAGAAGTAACGTTTGACATAGACGCAAGCGGAATACTTAATGTAACTGCCAAAGATAAGGCTAGCGGTAAAGTCGCAAATATCAAAATCACCGGTTCAACCGGACTGTCCAAAGATGAAGTTGAAAAGATGCGTCAGGAAGCAGAAGCGCATGCTACTGAGGATATCGAAAAGAAAGAAAAGATTGAAGCGAGAAACAAAGCAGACAACATGATCTATGTAGCTGAAAAGTCCTTAAAAGACTTGGGAGATAAGGTTAAAGAAGAGGACAAAAAGACGATTGAAGAGAAAATGAAGGCGCTTAAGGACATCCTTGATTCCGGAACTAAGGAGGACCTTGAGACGAAAACTAGTGAGCTTTCCGATGTGGTGCAGAAGGTGGGAGCGGCAGCAAATCAGTCCAGCGAATCTGGATCCGGCTCCTCCGGACAAGACAAGCAACCTCAAGATGACCAAGCCACAGAAGGCAATGGGAAGAAGAAAGACGAGAAGAAAGATGAGAAAAAAGTTGAAGAAGGAGAAGTAGTGAGCTGAAAATGCTGAATGTAGAATGCTGAATGATGAATAAATGACAAAAAATATTTACGAAATTCACCATCGCATTTACGCATTTGTATTATCTGTTTTGAATGTAATCCAGTTTGTTCCAAAAACTCTTGAAAATATTGAGTTGATTCGACAATTGGTTCGTTCATCAGCTTCAATTGGTGCGAATGCCCAAGAGGGAGACGGAGCTGAATCAAAAAAAGATTTTATTCACAAATTTACCATTTCGAAAAAAGAAGCACAAGAATGTCTCTATTGGTTGTCATTGTTGTCAGATCATAACGAGAAAATAAAAGAAAATTTTATCCCATTACTTGAAGAAAATAGACAATTAATAGCAATAATTAGTACAATTGTTTTGAATTCTAAACGCAATAGCCGAGGATGAGTGCTTATTTAGCATTTGGCATTCATCATTTGGCATTTTTTTGTTTATGGCAACAAAACGTGATTACTACGAAGTCTTAGGAGTTTCCAAGAGTTCTTCTAGTGCTGAAATAAAAGCTGCGTATCGGAAGCTTGCCCTTGAGTGGCATCCGGATCGCAATAAAGCGGTAAACGCAAATGAAAAGTTTAAAGAGATAAATGAAGCGTATGCGGTCCTTTCTGATGCAAACAAGAAACAAACGTACGACCAATTTGGCCATGCTGCTTTCTCCCGCGAAGCGGGATCCGGCTCCGCCGGACAACAGGGGCCATTCGGCGGCGGATTTAGACAACAAGGACCATTTTCTTACACGTATTCAACAAGTGGCGGAGGCAGTCCGTTTGGTAGCGATTTTGAAGGGATTGATCCGTTTGAAATATTTGAACAATTTTTTGGCGGTGGATTCGGTCGATCAACAAGCTCACGGCAACGACACAATGTTTACGAAATTGCTATAGATTTTATGGAAGCGGTAAAGGGAGTGACAAAAGAAGTCCATATGCCGGCTGGTCAAGCTGGTGATGGTTCTGTCAAAAAAACGATAAAAATTCCGGCAGGTGTAGATAGCGGAGCACGGATTCGTTTTGATGATTTTGATATTGTCGTAGACGTGAAAGCGAGCAAAGAATTCAAAAGAGAGGGTGATGACCTGATCATTGATCATGCAGTCACGTTCTCTCAAGCTGCTCTTGGTGAAGTTATCGAGGTACCGACAATTGATGGGTTGCTTAAGATTCGTGTGCAGCCAGGTACTCAACCGGGTACCCTCATTCGGCTTCGCGGGAAAGGCGTTCCGCACGTCCGCGGTTCCGGCCGCGGTGACCAATATGTCCGTATCATGCTACATATCCCAACGCATTTGACGAGAAGACAAAAAGAATTACTCCAGGAGCTGCAAGATGGTAGTCGTTAAAAACCGTTTTGTTTTTTAAATTCATCGACCTTCTGCTGGTTTTTTTTCTCAAATTGTTCCATATTTTGTTGAGCTTGACGTTGAAAATCTTGCATATTTTGTTGACTTTGTTGTCCAAACGCATTAAATTCTTGTTGTTTTTGTGTCCACCATGCATCCTGTTCAGCTTTTTTTTGTGCAGCACGCTCATTCATTTGTCGTAGCGCTTCTTCGTAGGAAGTTCCGCTTGTTTGATATTGAGGCTGCGAAATGATAATTCTTTGCGGTTGTCGGATAATTCGTTTTGGTTGTTGCGTTGGGGTTGTATTTACGTACTTTTTCCACGATCCGCTTGGCGTTGCTTTTTTTTCAGTTTCCTCATTTGAGATGAGTTCCTCAATAATTGAAGTAATGTTTTGTTTTATTGGGGAAATAATTTTCGATTGAAGTTCACCGCTTTGCCAGCCTAATATAAGAGAAGACGATACTGATGAAAGGACTACTATAAGAAGTAGAACAAAAAGAAGACGCGCGCGAGCAAGCACGATTTTAGTAGAAACAGGTGATTTTTTTACTACCTGAGTCATATAATATATTTATATTGACTGCTCTGAAGTTTGATAGAGTTCTTCTTCCTGAAAATGTAAGAGGTTTGCAATCAGGAGGCTAGGAAATGATTGTATATAGGTATTATAATCCTGGACACTTAAATTATAATCTGCTCGAGAGCTTGCAATAAGATTTTCTGTTTGATTTAAATCATCTCGAAGTTGTTTAAAGTTTTCACTTGCCTGGAGCTTAGGATACTGTTCGACAACCATAAAAAGCGAACGAAGTGTCTCTGTCAGCATATTTGAAGCTTTCGCCTGATCTCCGGGGGTTTTTGAAGTATTGACAGCAGAGCGCGCGGATGCGACGTTTTCAAATGTTTCCTTTTCGTGTTTGGCATAATCGTGCACAAGGTCAGCGAGGTTTTGGATAAGCGATGCTCGGCGTTTAACCTGTATATCTATGTCAGAATAGTCAGTTTTTACCTGATTTCTTTTGCGGATAATCGCGTTATAGACAGACCAGATGTAGAGAAATACAAGGAGAATGACGCCGGTTACAAACCAGAGTACTTGTATCGGAGACCAAGGAAGTGGCCACGTCAGTTTCATAGTCCTATAGTATACATTATGTTAACCATTTGCGCAACTTTAACTATTTGGGTACTCCTGAAAGTTGTTGTTGCGTGAGTAAAATTTTATCGTCAAATTGACCATCTTTATTGGCATTTGTGTAGATTTCTATTGCCTTTTCAAGATGTGTCCGGGCCTGGTCATAGATCTTGAGCTCTTTATAAGAAACCCCAATCAGATATTCAGGATATGCGTAGTTGTCGCTCATGCGTAATGCTTTTTGAAGCTGTAGGATGGCATCCTGATATTTACCAAGTCTACTAAGCATATCGCCGACACTGGTCACATAAAATATATTATCCGGTTCTAATTCCTCAGCTTTTCCATATGCAGCAAGGCCATCTTCTAATTTACCAGTGTTACTTATCCACGTGTAGGCGCTTCCCAAGTCACTCCAGAGCCTGGCATTGTTGGGTTCGATTTCCAGTGCCTTTTTAAGCTCTGCAATATTTTCGTCATTAAGAGTACGAACTTTACTTGGATCATTGGATGCCTCATTCATCTGTTTAAACAATTCTTGAGACTTGTCAAAATGTTTTTTTGCTTCAGGTTTCATTTCTTCTTCGGATTTCTTGTAGGATACCGCTGACTTCTTATTGCTCTTAGATTCATTGGCGATAGAATACAAACCAAAAACAACAGATGCTATAACAGGGATAATGATTAATAATGGTAGTAAATTTATTATCGTAACTACGAGCTTGTTAACTGGTTTATCGTCGGATTTTACAACATATGTTTTAGCTATTTTATCGTGCCAACCCTGTCTTTTTTTATCAAAAAGTACCCATATGTATCCAAGGGCAAGAGGAATAATTGAAACCCACTTTGAAATATAGCGAATTACTGCAGTAAATAAGTCAATTTGTCCGCCTGATTCTTTGGTAACTCTGATGTGCATCATTCTTTTACCTGGCGTTTGACCATTTTGCTTAACCAAAAATCCCACATCGTAAGCGATAGATATAAATAAGCTAATGAGATAATCGAGAGATGTTTGGTTATCTCTAATGGTTGCGTTAAATGGATTATTTCCTAATGCAAAACTTATTCCTATTCCGATGAGGGTAAGTATGAGTCCATCAAGAATTGAAGCAGTTAATCTTTGGCTAAAGCTTGCAAATTTTACGTTCTGATGATCAAAGTCATTTTCCATAAAATAATTTTATCACACTCTTATTGAGTTTATGTAATTACATATATGTATAAACGCGTAGACCTGACTTGTGGATTGACGCTAGAGGAAAAAATGCTATAATAGTGTGCAGTAGGTTGTTTAGAGGTGGGAAATTCCCACCTATTTTTTTATATGCCAGCAATTGTACGAAGTGAATTTGCATTAGCGTTAAATCAAGTCGCCACCGAGCGTGGGATAGATCCTGCCGTGGTTTTAGATACTATTAAAGCTGCCATCCTTGCTGCGTATAGAAAAGACTATGGCGTCGCTGAGCTTGAACTTCTCGTAGTTGAACTCAATTCCGATACTGGGGAGGCAAAAATTTTTAAAGACGGCCGCGACATCACTCCTCCTGGATTTGGCAGAATAGCCGCTCAAACAGCCAAGCAAGTCATCCTCCAGCGTATTCGTGAAGCGGAGAAACAAGCAGTGCTGGCTGATTATCAGACAAAAGTCGGAACAATTCTTCCTGGCATGGTCCTTCGATTTGATGGACCAAATATAGTCGTTGATATTGGACGCGCGCAAGGCGTGATGCCGACGCAAGAGCAAAGCCATAGCGAGCACTATCACCTCAATCAAAGGCTCACGTTTTACATTGAAGGAATACGGGAAACGATGCGTGGCAATGAAATCATTGTTTCCCGAGCGCATAAAGGATTAGTTGAAGGCCTTTTTAAGCGAGAAGTGCCAGAGGTGGCACAGGGATCTGTAGAGCTTCGTGTGGTTGCAAGAGAAGCAGGCGGACGAACGAAAGTAGCTGTCTATTCGAATCAATCAGGTGTTGATCCTGTAGGATCTTGCGTCGGACAAAAAGGAGTACGCGTACAAGCAGTGATAAGTGAATTAGGAGGAAGCGAAAAGGTTGATATAATCCAATGGAGTGATGACGCAAAACTTTTTATCATAGCAGCGTTAGCTCCGGCAAAAGAATTAGAGGTTATCCTCAATGAAAAAAAGAAATCCGTTGAAGTATTGGTACCTGAGGATCAATTGTCACTTGCTATTGGACGAGATGGTCAAAATGTACGTCTTGCAGCAAAGCTGACAGGATGGAAGATAGATATACGGGGAAAAGAGAACTCAAAACTTCCCTCGGAAAGACTTCCTTCGGAAATACTCAGGACAGGCGGGACAGGCAAAACTCAAAACTCAAAATTTGAACAGGAAGAAGAAAATAAAGAAGAGGGGACCAACGAAAAGAAAGAAGATAAAAGTACCTCAGAAACATCTTCAGTTGATTCATCTGCGCCATCTAATCCGACGGTTTCTCAAACTACTGATGCTACACAGGTGAAAAAAGATACAAAGGCCAAAGATTCTTGAGTGATGCTTAATGTATGAATCGCTTGGTCAATCAAAAAATACATAATGAAACACAAAGAACTATCGGTTGTTGCTTCTTATCGTCCGCCTATTGTTGCCATCCTCGGTCACGTTGATCACGGAAAAACCACCCTTCTTGATACTATCCGCAAGACAAATGTTGCAAGTCGTGAACATGGAGGCATAACTCAGCATATCGGGGCATACCAAATTAAGGTCAAAAGTCAAAAGTCAAAAGGTAAAAGTGAAGAGAGAGAAATTACATTTATTGATACGCCGGGACATGAAGCATTTTCAAAGATGCGAAGCCGCGGCGCAAATGTTGCTGATATTGCTGTTCTCGTGGTTTCTGCTGACGATAGTGTCAAACCACAAACTCTTGAATCTATTGAACAAATTAAAAACGCAGGTGTCTCAATGATTGTTGCGGTAAATAAAATAGACCTTCAAGCGGCCAATGTCGACAGAGTAAAACAGGATTTGGCAAAAGCAGGAGTTCAAGTTGAAGGATATGGCGGACAGGTACCGCTTGTAAAGTTGTCTGCAAAACAAGGCACAGGGGTCAATGATCTCCTTGAAATGATTCTCCTTGTTTCTGATATGCTCGAACTTACTTGTGAACTAGATGTATCTCCTGAAGCTGTAACTATCGAAACGAGAGTTGATAAAGGGAAAGGCATGGTGGCAACAGTCATCGTCAAAAAAGGTACGCTTCGTGAAGGCATGTTGCTTTACCAAGATGATATATGTGTCGTGAAAGTTCGAGCGCTGTTTGACGATCAGGGTACTCGTGTGAAAGATGCCTTACCAAGTAAACCCATAGAAGTACTAGGATTTACGCAGCTACCTCATGTAGGCGATACATTACGAGGAAAAAAACCTGAGGTGATTGCACTACAGGATAGCGGTGAACACATGTCACAGAATTTTTTAACCGAAGAGCGTCCACTTCCAGATTTTCTCAAACCAGTGATTGTAGAGCAAGAGCGGTTAAATATTATCTTAAAAGCAGATACTGCCGGATCGCTTGAAGCTATTACGACCTCTCTAGACAAGCGAGTGAACATTGTAGGCAGCGGTATAGGAGATATCACTGATGCGGATATTCTACTTGCAAAAGCAAGTAAGTCTATCGTTGTCGGGTTTAGCGTAATTTGTAAACCTCCCGTCGTAAAACTTGCTCAAACAGAAAAAGTAGTTTTCCGTATATACACTATTATCTATGAACTTTTACGTGAGCTGTCTGAAGTAGTTACGGGACTTAAAGAAGTACTTGCCGAAGAGCGAGAACTAGGAAAGGGACACATAATTGCTGAATTTCCTTTTGAAAAACAAAGAATTGCTGGAACAAAAGTTCTTTCAGGAAGACTTGCTCGAGGAGATTTAGTAAAACTTATGCGAGATGATACAGAAATAGTTCGAGTAAAAATTAAATCGATAAGACATGGGAAAGACGATATTACTAAGGTTGATGTCGGGGCAGAGTGTGGTGTTCTTTTTGATAAAATAGTTGATTTTCAGGTAGGAGATGGTATAATCGCCATAACTATAGGATAGATTTAATCGTATGGATATAACACTAGATATCATCAAGATAAAAGAACTTCTCGCAAAAGCACGGGATGTGCTTATCGTCACCCATGAACATCCGACATTTGACAGTATGGGTAGTAGTCTTGCGTTGACTCTTGGGCTGCAGGCACTCGGAAAAAAAGTCACAATTGCTTGTCCTGATGCGATGACAGTTGAACTTTCTAGTTTTATTGGCGCAAATAAAGTCGTGAGTGAGCTTGGAAATAAAAATTTTGTCATATCTCTTGACTACGTTGATGGATCTATAGAAAAAGTAAGTTATAATATCGAAGGAGATAAATTTAATCTTGTGATAGAACCCAGGAGCGGATTTGAACCGTTTTCTGCAGAAAAAGTGCACTACACGCACGCTTCTTCTTCAGTAGATGTTATTTTTACCGTCGATACTATTCACCTCGGAGGACTTAAAAAGCTTTATGAATCCGATAAAAATCTCTTTGCGAGTAAGCCAATAGTAAATATCGATCGTCATCCAAATAACGCGAGTTTTGGTCAAATAAACCTTGTTGACCCTACAGCATCCTCAACTTCTGAAATCGTCGCACGACTTCTTTCTGATCTCGGCATAGAGCTATCGATTGATATTGCCAATAATTTACTCAATGCGCTTTATGGAGCTACTAATATATTTCAATTACCTACAATTACTGCAACTGCTTTTGAGCTTGCTGCTACCTGTATGAAAGTGGGAGCAAAACGATTTGGCCAAACCCCTCCTTCGCAAGAATTATCGATAGGAGAAGCTATCGCACCGCTTTCTTCTCAAAGCAATCAATCGCAAAAAATGCAAGATACCTCTTTGCCCAATGAACCGACACGAACTGCTTTCCAAGTGGGAGTAAATCCTTCCCAAAGCGTATCCAAACAACCGATATCGATATCTCAACCCAAAAGTCAAACCCATTCGGGCAGCTCAGGGCAGGCTCCTGCAGATTGGCTGAAGCCGAAAATCTTTAAAAGCTCAAGTCTCATCTAGTACTTTCTATTTTTGCATTTACAAGGGACGATTTATAAAATGAAGTTGAACAAATCGAAGAAAGGAATCCAAAAGACAATCATGAATGCTCGCCTGTATGATATCACTCCCATTATTATGATCGCCATTGTGGCGAGGCGATAGTTTGGGAGAAAAAGGTCACGTAAATGTTAATATCCTCCCAAACATGGGAGTTTTTTTATGCAGAAAATATGACCGAAATCTTTCGGAAACCAGATAATAATCCCTGGGAAGCTCTTGCCCGTGTTACTGGAGAACAGAGTACGGCTAGGCTAGATGGTTTTGTCTACGGACTCCATGCCCTGTACGCTATTATCTACCGTGGACAGGCAATTAAAAGAGTTGATTTTTGGAATCAAGAAACCATAAGTAGATTAAGTGTTCTTTTCAATCAGGAGTTGCCCGGGGTTGATATTCCTCTTGAAACTATTAGGCAATTTTTACTAGTTCATGGAGGACCCGATGGGCACGCTGCAGGGGTAACCAGTGAATGTACCGGAATTACCGATACGTGGGAACCAAGTGATGATGAACTAGCCCTTGCTCAGAGAATTTTAGACCAACTTTAAATTTGAACATTATGATACCTGAATGGTTAACGCCACCAGCGCATGAGCAAAATGCATCTCGTTTTGAGCAAGAGCTAGGAAATTTGGCGTGGCAACACGCGTTTGAAGGAACAACAAACGATAAAAGCTTCCTACGGGTTGAATGGGAGAGATTACGTCGTCCAGATGTAATAGATAAAATGTCTGCTTTGGTAAAGAAAATAGGGCATAGAAAACTTTTGGAACTAACGCAGTTAGTGGGAGATCGTGCTGATGAAGCATCTGCATGGTTTGCAGAAATTGAAGTACAGCTTACCGCAAGTGATCAAGAACTTATTGAAGAATTAATTCCAACAATCATCAGTACAGTACTATCTTGTGGAGGAACTCCTGGGCAACATTCTCTTGAGTATCAACCTCTTGAAGAAGGAGAAGGCATCCCAGGTTACTGGTATAGTCAAGGTACACACACTTTTGAATCTTGAAGACATTATGACAAAAGAAACAACACTGACAGATGACGTTTCGAACAAAGAGTACTTCGGTAACGGTGTGCGCGCAAGTTTGCCGATTGTGTTGGGATACGGAGCTATCGGACTGGTGGTTGGTGTGGTCGCGAGAACCGCTGGTTTGACCGTTGCCGAAGTTACCTTCATGTCTCTCATCCTTTATGCCGGTTCCGCCCAACTTATTGTAGTTAGTCTCATCGGAGTGGGCGTATCCGCGCCAGCTATAGTTTTTACCATCTTTCTCGTGGAATATGCGACATCTTCTCTACAGCGCCTCTCTTGCGCCTTACGTTCGCAAATTCCCACTCTGGCAGAATGTGCTTATCGGACTCGAACTTACTGATGAGACATTCGCCGTCGCTTCCAATCATCTCGCAGGGAATCGACGTGCACAGGCAGCCTGGGTTTTCGGTCTCAATCTGACGGCGCACGCCACATGGATTGCATCCACAGCTATCGGTTCAATCGTCGGATATGCCATCTCCAACACGCATGCTCTCGGTCTCGATTTTGCGCTTACTGCGATGTTTGCAGCGCTCTTTGTTCTCCAGGTTGCCAGTAGTTCACACATGCGTGTAGCGATTACTGTGGGTCTGGTAAGTGCAGTCGTTGCTGTCGGCGGCACCTTATTTGTGTCAGCAAGTTGGGCTCTCATTGTAGCCGCTGTGATCGCGGCGAGCGTTGGAGTGGTAATTGAAAGGAAGCTTCAATGGATATAAGAACATCGGTATTTTGGATTATTGTGGGAACAGGTGTGGTAACGATAATCCCACGCGTGGTACCTTTAGTACTTCTTAGTCGCATTACCTTGCCTGAATGGATGAATCGCTGGCTCGGATATGTGACCGTAGCGATACTCGCCGCACTTTTAACACAGTCCGTCGTGTTATCAGAAGGACATATCGCACTTTCTCCGAACAACTTAGCGATGCTTGCAGTTATTCCAACCCTATTGGTTGCTATAAAGACTCGCAATCTCATCATGACGGTCGTAGGCGGTATGATTACCCTGGCACTTTTACGATTCGTGATGGGTTAGGTTTAGTTTTCAAAAGCCGCGATTTTTTTTGGAAGCGTCGAAGGAGCGAGATGAGCGGACCCGTTGTTTTTTCCTCTTGACATACACCATACACAGTGTGTATAATAAATCCATTATGTTAACCAGAGTTCAGGTGCTCATCCCACAGGATATTTTAGCGGCTGCGCGTATTGCGGCGACAAACCGTAAGTTAAGCTTTTCTAAGCTTGTCACGCGATCTTTAGAGAAAGAGGTAGAACCGGAGAAAAAGATGTCTATCTACGTGGCTCTCAAAAAGTTAGCAAAACATATTGGAAAGAAAAAAGTAAAGCTTCCGCCTGATTTTGCCACGAATGATGATTATTTGTACCGTAACCCATGATTTTTGTAGACTCCGACGCATTTATCGGCATTATCGCCCCTCAAGACGCCCATCACCTGAACGCCAATGCCGTTTTTGATCGCCTCGCCAAAACTGAAGAAAAGTTGGTTACCAGCTGGGAAACCATCGACGAAGTTTCCACAAAATTAAGCAGGTACTTTGGGAAAGATTGTGCGGATATGCTTTTTGTGTTGTTGCCGAAGGCAAATATCATCGTTGTGTATGTCGATCAGGCGCTCTCTCAAACAACCGTGGAAATATTCAAGAAGCAAACCTCCAAAAATGTCTCTCTTACGGACTGCGCTAATATAGCCATTTGCCGATCCATGAGGATCACGACGGTGTTTTCGTTTGATCCGCATTACAAGAAGAATGGATTGAAGCTACTTTCATAGGCGCGCAATGGTATTCGCCCTCTTACGCACGTTCTGACTGCTCATTGTTTTTTCTTGCTGGATTGTGTAATATAGAGATATTGGAGCGAAGATAAGCTCCATTTTCATAAAGAGAGAATTAATTTCTACTATCTGGTATGCCTCGAACGAAAAAAATTGAAAAAATAGAAAAGAAAGCCAAAAAAGTATTGCTAAAATCTTCTCTAAAAAAATCTTCAGTTAAAAAGATTAATAAAGAGGAGCCAGTGGTGCCAGCTCCCAGTGAGGAAAAACAAGAGATTATTGCTCAATTTCAGGTAAAACAAGGCGATACAGGCAGTCCTGAAGTACAAGTTGCCCTTCTTACGAAACGAATTGAGAAACTCGTAATGCATTTAAAAACCAATCCATCAGATAACCATTCCAGACGGGGACTTTTGGGGATAGTCAGTAAAAGGCGTAGACTTTTAAACTATTTAGAAAAAAAAGACGCGAAACGCTATAAGGAAGTTGGAGTGAAGTTAGGACTTGGGAAATAGTACGTTCTGCCTGTAGTATTTCAATAGGGATAAGAGGTATAATACAGATGGGGATAGAAACAATAGAAGTGAGATGTCTTGAGATATTGATGTTTCAATAATTCAAGCAATCCCACTTCAGATATCCTCTTTGCTACAATACTTCGGAAGCTCATACATGAAAATTGTAAAAAAATCATTAGATCTTAATGGAAAACCATTGACACTTGAAGTTGGACGGTTTGCAGAACAAGCGAGCGCTGCAGTCCTTGCGCGTTATGGTGATACGATGGTGCTTGCTACGGTCACTTCGTCAAGTCGTGAAACGACACTAGATTATTTTCCTTTATCTGTTGAGTATGTTGAGCGGCTTTATGCAGGAGGACGTATAAAAGGATCTCGTTGGGTGAAACGCGAAGGAAGACCTTCTGATGACGCAGTTCTTGCAGGTCGCATCATCGATCGATCTATACGACCGCTTTTTCCAAAAACCTATAAACACGATGTGCAAGTTATCATTACCGTACTATCTGTAGACGGAGAAAACGACCCGGATGTATTGGCTCTTGTTGCCACATCAGCTGCGATAGCTGTCTCACCGATTCCATGGAATGGTCCAATTGGAGGGGTTCGCGTTGGATATGTAAAAGATAATGGAAAAGGAGAATATCTCATCAATCCAACAATCACTGAACAAGGATTATCTGAATTCGATTTTGTTGTAGCAAGTTCAAAAGAAAAAACAGTCATGTTAGAAGGAGGATTTTGTGAAACTCCCGAAGATGTGGTTTTTACTGCCGTCAAAAAAGCAAAAGAGGTAAATGCGAACATCATTACATGCATAGAAGAGCTTTCTAAAGCAGTCGGAAATACGAAATTACCCACACCAGTGGCAAATGAAGCAGATGAGCTGAAAGCGAAAATAACAAAAGACTATAAGAAAGAGATGGATGAGGCTTTTGCTAAAAAAGCCCAAAAGGAATTTGGCGGAGAAGAAATGGCAGTGCTTGCGAAAACAATTCAAGAAGCGTACGAAAATGAGCATACACTCAAAGCTATCGAAGAAGCACTGGATACGCTTTTTAAAAAGCGCGTGAAAGAGGATGTTTTGACAAAGGGTAAACGATTTGATGGACGAAAGTTAGATGAAATTCGTCCGATAGACGTAGCGGTCGGTATACTTCCTCGTACACACGGAAGTGCTATGTTTGCCCGAGGACAAACCCAGGCTTTGACGGTTGCAACTCTTGGAACACCAAGCTTAGAACAACTTATAGAAAGTCCTAGCGGAGAAGAGTCAAAACGGTATATTCATCACTATAGTATGCCGCCGTATTCTGTAGGAGAAACAGGGAGAGTAGGTACGCCATCACGGCGAGAGATCGGGCATGGTGCTTTAGCTGAACGTGCGCTTTTGTCAGTTATTCCCTCTGAGGAAGATTTTCCATATACCATTCGTTTAGTGAGTGAAATTATGTCCAGTAACGGATCTACTTCTATGGCAAGTACGTGCGGATCAACCCTTGCCCTTATGGATGCAGGTGTACCGATAAAAGAACCAGTTGCCGGTATCTCCATTGGGCTTATGACGGACAAGAAGAAATTTATTCTTCTGACAGACATTATGGGAATAGAGGATTTTGCAGGGGACATGGACTTTAAAGTGGCGGGGACAAAAAATGGCATCACAGCAATACAACTGGATATTAAAATTGATGGATTGACCGATGACATCATTGAGCAAACTCTCGCGAAAGCAAAAGTTGCTCGCATGAAAATTTTGGAAAAAATGCTTTCGGTATTAAGCCAACCTCGTAAAAAACTTTCTCAATATGCACCGAATGTAAAAGTGGTAAAAATTCCAACGGACAAAATTGGTGAAGTCATTGGTCCCGGTGGGCGGGTCATACGACAGATAATTGCTGTTACGACAGCAGTTGTTGACGTAAATGACGATGGGTCTGTCGTCATATCTGGAACAGCTGATGCAGTTGCAAAAGCGGTCGAGTGGGTAGAAGGATTGACCAAAGAAGTGAAACCAGATGAAGAATATGAAGGAGAAGTGAAGCGAATTTTACCATTTGGTGCGTTTGTCGAAATTCTTCCTGGTAAAGAGGGCATGGTCCATGTATCCCAAATGTCTACAAATTATGTCAATGATCCCAATGAAGTCGTCAAGCTCGGTCAAAAGGTAAAAGTTCGGGTTATGGAAATAGATGATCAACACAGGGTCAATTTATCTATGCTTTTCGGTGAAGATGCAAAAAAGGCACCGGTAAGAGAACGACGAGAATCCTCCGATCGCCCAAGAAGGTCTTTTGATAGAAATAGAAAAAGATATTAACGATACTTGTTTCATTGTTTTCATTGTAACAATGCAACAATTACTTCTGGTACGAAAATCCCACTAAAACGAAAGTTTCCTTATTCATGAATGAATTACAGTAGAGTATTATAAAGATATGTCAAAATTAACGGATGAAGTTGAAAGTCTTCGAAAAAAACTTACCGAAGTGAAAGTTCCTAAAGAATTAGTCAATCGAGTTGAGGGAAATCTCGATGAATTACTCCGGATTGAACACGATATTACCGCCCGCGCTCATGTAGAACAGATATTGCGATATGCTGAGTGGGTGATTGATCTCCCATGGAATGTGCGGACAGAGGATATTTTAGATTTGATGAAGGCACAAGAAATACTCAATAAACATCATTATGGACTTGAACCGGTCAAAGAGAGAATTTTGGAATACTTAGCAATATTAAAGCTTAATATAGAAAAATGGAAAAAAGAGTCAGATGTGAACGTCGCCAGTCGATCTGCTGAAGTTACAAATGACGCAAAACTTTCTCACGCAATTTTAGCCCGCAGGGCTCCGATATTATGCCTTGTGGGACTTGTAGGAACAGGAAAGACGACGCTGGCAAAATCGATTGCTGAGGCTATGGGAAGGCGATTCGTGCGTATTCCTTTTGGTGGTATGAGCGACGCACTTGATCTGCGTGGTCAATCTCGAGTGCGGCCAGATGCTGAAATTGGACTCGTTTTAAAAGGGATACGTTTTGCAGGAAGTAAAAATCCCGTTATCTTACTTGATGAAATAGATCGTGTTGCTGAGCACGCACGAGGCGACATAATGGGAGTTCTTGTAGAACTTCTCGATCCAGAGCAAAACGCTGCATTTACCGATCACTATTTAGACTTCCCGTTTGATCTCTCTGAAGTGCTATTTGTGGCTACAGCAAATAATACTACCAATATCGCCACAGCAGTTCTTGATCGTCTGGAGCCTATACAGATGCCTTCCTATACTGATGAAGAGAAAACAAAAATCGCCAGAGACTATGTACTACCTCAGCTTATGAAAGAATCAGGGTTAACGAGTGAAAATTTATCTATTGATGAATCAATCTGGCCCAAACTTGTTCGTCCGCTTGGATATGACGCAGGAATTAGAAGTTTAGAGCGCACGATGAATAGCTTATGTCGTAAGGTCGCGCGGATGATCGTTGATGGAAAAGGGGAAAATTTTCGTGTGACGAGTGGAAACATAAAGGATTTTATTGATATTTATTAAAAATTTATGAAATTTTGGCAACATAAAAAAAAGCAACCAATATATCACGGTTCTTCTTCAACCGGCAAAGACTCTATTCGTATCATCCCTTTAGGAGGAATAGGAAATGTTACGAAAAATATGTTTATCTACGAATATCGGTATGATGGCAAACTTAAAGATATATTAATCGTTGATTGTGGCATAGGGTTTCCGGATGCAGAGATGTTCGGCGTAGACCTGGTCATACCAGACGTAAGATATTTAGAAAAAAAACGTGACGTTATACGCGGAATTGTATTTACCCATGGACATGATGATCATATTGGCGGCATCCCATATCTGTATAAAAAACTTGGCAATATTCCCATGTGGGGGACAACCCTGACCGCTGCTTTTGCCAATATAAAACTTCGAGAAATCCGTGCGACAAATAAAGTGACGCCAGTGACGTTTGATAAAGTGCTTACGATAGGACCATTTCGTGTAGCATTTGCGCGCGTAACCCATTCGGTTCCTGATGCAGCAAACCTCATCATCGAAACTCCGATTGGAACGTTTTACCATGGGAGTGATTTTAAGTTTGATTTTAGTCCGCTTGACGGGAAGCTTTCCGAACTTGGAAAAATAACAGAAGCAGGAAGACGCGGTGTGTTATGTATGATGACAGATTGCTTAGGAAGCGAACGGCCAGGGTTTACTCCGTCTGAACAGCGTATCCGTGAAACGATAGAACGGGAAATCGAGCTTTGTCCAGGGAAACTTCTTTTTACCACGCAGTCAAGTAATATTTCTCGCATACAACTTGCGATAGAAATAGCTATCGCTCACGGGAGACAAATAGCATTTTTAGGAAGAAGTATCGATCAAAATGTGGAAGAAGCAGTAAAACTGGGGTATATGAAATTTCGTCGAGAATCAGTTATTGGCGATCGGGACTTAAAACGATTGCCTTCGGTAAAACAATTTCTTGTGGTCGCAGGAAGCCAGGGTCAGTCGGATTCAGCTCTTTCACGGATTGCCAATGATAGCCACAAGTATGTGAGGCTTGCGGAAGGGGATACCGTAGTTTTTTCCGCAGATCCCATACCCGGGCACGAAAATGACGTCAATCGCTTGATCGACCAAATTTATCGTAAAGGAGCTCGTGTATCTTACTCCGATATCATGGAGGATTTACATGTATCAGGACACGGCAGCCAGGGCGATATGATGCTTATGCTTTCAGCCTTAGGCCCTCAGTATATTTTTCCTATCGGGGGAACGTATAAACACATTATGCAATATCGCAGGCTTGCAGTGGAGCTAGGGTTTGATAAGCGAGATGTCATCATCCCTGAAGACGGACAGGTGATTGAGTTTCGGGAGGGTGAGGCACCAAAAGTGGTTGAAACGATAGAGCTAGAAAATGTCATGATAGATGGCTTGGGAATTGGTGATGTGGGTAATGTAGTCCTTCGCGATCGGCAAACAATTGCTAAGGAAGGTATCGTTGTCATTGTTGTTCCTATAGAAGAATCTACTGGTCGTGTAACAGCTGAGCCAGATATTATATCCCGGGGATTTGTCTATATGAAAGAATCTGGAGTCCTCGTGGATCAGGCGAAGCAGATAGTGACGAGGTCGCTCAGGCTTAAAAAAGGGCGCATGATCGACTGGCATTTTGTAAGAAAACAAGTAGAAGAAAATGTCGCTATATTCCTCCGTCGTGAGACCGGCCGAAGCCCCCTCATCGTCCCGGTGATTGTGGAAGTCTAATATGGGAGCAATTGATCAGCAAGCCTCTTTTAAGGGAGGAGAAGCGCCAATTTCCTGGGATATTATTGGTGGCGAAGGATTGCGCATCATTGAACAGATAGGATGGCAATTATATAGGGGAAAATTAGGAGAACTTGCGTGGGAGCCTTTTGCAAATACTCAAATTGATCAAATTACAAAATTACGGGAAAAGGCTTTGCATGAAGCACGGTATACTAATCCTCATCCAAGTGAAGTACGAGCGCGTATTCGAGACTATGTTCGAACGATAAGAGAGAAATATTCTAAAGCTGGGAACTCCCCTTACTACGCCGTGGAGGGCCAAGAGAGAGGAAATGACCTTGGGAAAAAATTGGAAATTGTAGGCAGAAACACCCCCCCCCTCGGGAAAAAGAAGACAACGCGGATCTATATGGCGGTTGATGAGCCAGGATTGGTTTCAGGATTTGAGGCACTGCGAGGAGAATTGGCAGCTTCTGGCGCCTTAGACAGAATTGAGCTTGCGATGAATTTGGAGGTTCTAGATAACCAGAATCCTGAAGCTGTTGATAATAATGCTATTGTTATTTATGTTACAGATTCTGATCCGAATACTCTAACGAAGGTTGCGGGAGCAATCAAGCGTGCAAAGCAGAAACAGCCCGTTGCGTTTAAGCTTGATTCCTTAACCCTTGCTCATGTGAAAACGGAAAGTACCGCAGAGTTTATGATTCCTCTTGATGAGACAACGTCATTTGTTGAAGTAGAGAAAGAGCAAGGTGGACAAAGTTATCACTCAAGCATATTTGCGTATATGAGAGAGAGCGTTTATCGTGGCTATGATGTCGTGGTAAATGACTTACCTAATATCGCAACATATATATATAGAGAGCTTGAGGTATATACCGGAAAGCAGACGATCTATTGCTCGAATTTTTGATGACTATACAAAAAAACCACTGCCTCGGAGATTAGCAATGCCGGCTTTAGCTATAGAATAGTCGCATGAGTCCGGTAGCCTTGCAAGGTCTCTCCTTAGGAGGCTAGTCTTCGTCAATAAGTAATTTTTTTACGGTCTCGTCGTATTCTCTTTGTTTTATAAAAGCTTCATATGTGAGCTTAGGGTTGGTTTTAGAAAAAAATACAAGAATATCTTCTGGATGAACCCACGAGGTATTTCTTTTTCCTAAATAATCAAAAAGCGATGAAGGTTGGTCATAGCCTTGCAAGGTCTCTCCTTGCGAGGCTATGATTCGAGGATTTCTATGAATATAACGAGAGAGTTGCAAAAGTTGTTCGTCTGTGTTTACCAAAACAGCTTTATATACCCCTTGGTAAAGAGGTCCTACTCTTTTATATTTTTTATTGAAATACATAGTATATCTTGTTCCTAATGATCTCATGAAGCTATCAATCGCTGTGTCCGTTTTTTGTTTTATCAAGAAGTGAAAATGATTTGGCATCAGACAATAAGCGACAAGGGACATTACATCCGAGAAGTTATTCATTCTAAGCGCTTTGAGGATTTTATTTTTTTCTTTATATGAAGTATTTGAATCGGCTAATCGCTTACGTAAAGCTAGTTCATCTTTAGGCATGAGATATTCTTTAAGATAGGAAAGAAATACCTGATAATCTTGTTCGTCTATGAAGATGATCCTCTTCTCAACGCCGCGGTTGTAGAGATGGTAATAGCTGTTTGGGGCGTATATTTTTAGTGAGTTTTTTGCTGGCATCCAAATATGATAATACATTTAGTTTAGCCTTGCAAGGAGAGACCTTGCAAGGCTAAACTTCTACTTCGTGAGACCGGAAGGAGCCCCCTTGTCGTTCTAGTAGCTGCGGAAGTGTAGGAAGTCTTGAGTTCGTAAACGAAATGCACCACTCGGATATAATCTGAAGTCCGAGGGAGGTGAATCGTTATGCGAACATTTCATCAGTTAACGCTGGAAGAACGGGAGAAATATTTTCTCTGGAAAAACCAG